>VYMG01000229.1_pt1 | contig 17239 bp, 13 predicted proteins | sample 5115261 | NCBI WGS metagenome assembly VYMG01 (sample SAMN12291781, study PRJNA351875) | freshwater metagenome | isolation source: freshwater lake | place: USA: Michigan, Wintergreen Lake | collected 2013-08-08
TCGAGGGCGGCACGCAGTTCGCCGTCGCCGGCGATGACCAGCGCGACGTCCCGGCCGCCTTCGGCCAGCGACCACAGCGCACGCAGCAAACGATGCTGCTGTTTGGCCTCGTTCAGGCGTCCCACGGTGCCGAACACCACCGCATCGGCGGGCAGCCCCAGCCCTTCGCGCAACGCGGCGCCGGCCTCGCGGCTGCGCGGCGCGAAGCGGCCCAGGTCGATGCCATTGCGAACGACGACCGCCTTGGCCGAGGGCATCACGCCGTGCTCAACGAAGCGCTGACGGGCGGCGTCGCACACGCTGACGGCGTGGTCGGTGGCCAGCAGCGCGAGCCGGAACAGTTTCTCGCGGCGGGCCGCGAGGTCGCCCGAACCCATGCCGTGGCGGGTGTTGAGCACGGTGCCGATGCCGAGGCCCAGCGCCGCGGCCACTGCGTAGTAGTGCGCCATCGGATTGTGCGTGTGCAGAACCTGCGAACCGAACGACCGCATCGCCGAGCGAAGCGTTCGAAGGGAGCGGAGATCCATGCCGGCTCGCTTGTCGCAGCACAGCACCGGCACGCCAGCGGCCTCGGCCTTGTCGGCCAGTGCGCCTCGGCGCCAAAGGCAGACGATGCGCACCTCATGACCGCGCCTGCGCTGCGCCGCCGCCAGCGCGACGACGACATGCTCGAGCCCGCCGATGTCCAGGCTCTCAACGACGTGCAGGATCCTCATGGACGGCCGACCGGGCCGTTGGCCTTGCGCGTGTTCGGCGCATCACCCGCAAGCGAAGCCTCCATCCAGCGAATCAATGCGGCAGTCGCGCGGTCTTCCACCGGCTGTGCGTCGCGTGCCGCCGGGTGAGCGATCAGATCGTGGATCGCGTGGACCACCTGCTCGGCGTTGCTGCCGTCAGCGGCCAGTTCGAGCACGGGCAGCGCCACCAGCGAGGCCTGTTCGGCCAGCGGGGACGCGGCATCGGCCACCACCACCGTGGCACCGCGCAGCAGCTCCAGCGCCTCGCCGAAGGCCGGCTGCGGCAGCACGGCGATGCCCTGTCGTTCGAGCCGGCTCTCCAGCGCGGCCAGACGGACGGTCTCGGCCGTTGGCGGATCCACCAGCCACAGCATCGGCAGGCCGCCCTTGAGTTCGCCCGCGAAGGCGTCGATCCGGCGGGCAAGCTGCTTGCCGTCGCCGCGAAGGCCGATCAGGCCGAAAGGCCGGGTGGCATCGAAGGCCGATGTGCCGCCGCCGGGATGGCCTGGCGTGCCGTCGGCATCGTCGGCCGTCGGCGCGCAGACTCGCAAGGCGGTGGCGAAGAGACTGCCCACGCACTGCAGACGATCGGCGGCGACACCTTCGCGGTGCAGCGTGTAGTGCAGGTTCACGGATCGCGTGAACACCACCGCCGCGAGCCGGTCGAGAATGGACGATGTCGTCGCGGCCTCGCCTTCGCGTCGGCCTCCGTCGAGACGAAGGAGCGGCAAGCTGCGTTGCTGGCAGGCCAGTGCGCAGGCCAGCATCGCGGGGCTGTCGCCAATGACGGCCACGGCGGCGGGCTGCAGATCGGCCAGCTGAGCGTCGAAGCGGAGCATCACCTGCGCCATCAGCTCCGCGCCCTCGACGTCGCCCACATTGAGGCAGACCTCGAGCGGCGGTGCGGGCAGCGCGTCGAAGCCGGCGTCGTCGATGCGCGCCTCCCGAGGGCTGCGCGGCGTCACGACCACGGGTTCGCTGCGGCTGCCCGCGGCCTCCAGGCTCGCGGACAGCGCGCGGACCTCGAGGTAGTCCTGCGGCCCGTCGGCCACCAGCAGCAGCGGCTGCCGCGGCTTCAGCCCCGGCGTGCGCTGCAGGCGCATCACCTCCGCGGCCGACGGCAGCGCCGTCACCGCCGAAGACGCGTTTGTAGCAGCGACCGGCGCCGCATGCGGCACGCTCTCGACGCTGGCCTGCTCGCCCACTTCCGTACGCAGTTCGTCGGCTGCGACCTGCACGGTGTCTGCCCCGATCACTCCGACATCGGACAGGAAGGCAGCGAGCAGAACCCGGTTGCAGAGAACGTTGATGCGGCGCGGGATGCCACCCGTCGATGCGTGGATGCGCTCGAAAGCCGACTCGTCGAACGCCGGCCGTTCCTGCCAGCCGACCTTGCGAAGCCGGTGTTCGATGTAGGCCCGCGTCTCGTTCACGTCGAGGGGCCCCAGGTGGCAGGAGGCAATCACCCGCTGGCGCAGTTGCTCCATCGACTTGGTCTGCAGCAGCTTGCGCAATTCGGGCTGTCCGACGAGAAAGCTCTGCAGCAGCGCATGCTGGTCGAACTGGAAGTTCGACAGCATCCGCATCTCCTCGACGGCCTCGAGGTTCAGGTTCTGCGCCTCGTCGATGATGAGCAGCGCACGCTGGCCGCGTGTGGCCAGCAGCGTCAGGAAGGCTTCGAGGGAGGCGATCAGTTCCGCCTTGGACAGGCCGCTGCACGGCACGCCGAAGGCGGTGAGGATGGACTTGAGCAGATCGCCCGCCTCGAGCTGGGTGCTCACCACCTGCGCTGCGACGACCTTGCTGGTATCCAACTCGGACAGCAGCGCACGCACCAGCGTGGTCTTGCCGGCGCCGATCTCGCCGGTCACGACGATGAAGCCCTCGCCCTGGTAGGCACCGAAGCGCAGGTACGCCAGCGCGTTGCTGTGGCCCTTGCTGTCGAAATAGAAGTTCGGGTCGGGGCTGAGCTGGAACGGCGGGGCGCTCAGGCCGAAATGCGATTCGTACATGAGGCTCAGAAGCGATGCAGCAGCGAGGCAACGAACGCCGTCTCGCTGGACGATTGCGCGATGGTGGAGCGGACCGACTGGTAGCGCAGGCCGGCGCTGACGCGGGTGTCCGTGGTCAGCAGCCGCGTGAAGCCGAGGCGAACGGCGGCGTCTCGGCTGGCCTGCCCGGCGCGCGGGCCCAGGCCCTTGACCCTGGAGTAGCGCAGACCCGCATCGACCGACAGCACCGGCGACAGGCGCCGGTTCACGTCGATCTCGGCCCCTGATTGCAGGTTGTCGGAGTCCAGTGTCGCCGGCGCCAGAACGTCTTCGAGATCGACGAGTCGGATGCGCTTCCGGGTGAAGACCGTCGCCGCAGCGGTGGTCAGGCGGCCGTAGAAGAAAGCCGTCGCCGACAGGTTGGTCTGCAACTGCGCGTAGCTGCTGTAGAACTCGACCGGCGCGATCAGCGTGCCCGGCAGATTGAGCTGGCGGATGAGCCCGTTGACGACGTTCGTGCGCTCGGTGGCGTTCGGATAGCGGGTGGTCAAGATGCCATCGAGCAGCGATGTCGTGTCGTCACCCGCGGCGCCGAGCAGGTGGGAGCCCGATTGGGCGACCGGCTGCCGGTTCGCACGCAGCGAGAAGCCGAGGTATGGCGACCGCTGCCGCCATTCGAGGTCGCCACCGGTACCGAAGTAGCGGTCCTCGACGCTCAGGTTGAGTTCGCCCCGCTCGTTCGGTCGCCACGTCATGCGGCCGCCCACGATCGAGTCCTGTCGATCGATGATGGAGTACTGGCTGTACTCGCGCCCTGCCACGAGACCGAGCGTCAGCTGCGGATCGACGGCATAGTTGGCGATCAGCCTGGCGGCCCGCTGTGTCAGCGTCGGGTCGGTTGCCGCGCGCAGGCGCGAGCTCTCCCGCGTGAGTTCGGCGGTGAGGCCGAACGGCCGCGGCATCTGCTCGAGCCGAACGGTTTGCTGCTGCTCGTCGGCATTGCGCGAGGGGTCCGTACCGCCCGGATCCGTGGCGCTGGTCGAGCCCACCCGGCGCGTGTAGACATGATCGGTGCGCGCCAGGAAGTTCAGCGTCGGCGTGAGCTGGCGCTCGATGTACGGCGTGAGCCGATAGCGCATCTGCGTGTAGTCGTTGAACGCGGTGGCGCTGTCGGGGCGGGCCGCGAACGGATCGGCATTGACCCGGTCGGCCGTGATCGACGCATCGAAGTAAGCCGTGCGCTCGACCAGTTGACTGCGCAGGGCCAGCGAGCCACGCGGCCGGACGATGGCATCGACGGTGTCATTGACGTACTTGACCGCCTCGAGGCCGAAGGTTCCCTCCACCGAAGCGCGGCCTCCTCGCGAACTGACGTTGATTCGCGGGTTGACGCTGATGATCGTGTCGGAGCGCGGCTCGGCAGAAGGCGTGGCGGCAGCGTTGTTCGTGACCGTCACCGTGCTCTCGATCTCCGGCTGCACGCGCAGCGCCTGCGCGCAGGTCGGCCCGAAAGCGGCCGACACCGCCACCGCGACGCCCGTGCGGACGCAGCGGCGACGCCATGGTTCACTCCGCGTAGCCATACGCCGCGCCGTAGTTGCGCAGCAGGCTGCTGCGGCGGTTCAGTACCGACATGACGTTCGGGCATGCCTCGAGCGCAGCGAAGGCCTGCTCGACGTGGCTCTGCAGCGTGCCGCCGGCATCCACCACCATCACCACCTGTCCGGCGCGGTCTGCCAACGTGCGCGCCTCGCTGGTCGGCAGCAGCGGGGGCGCGTCGACGACGATGATGCGGTCGGCATAGCGACGGGAGAGCTCGTCGAAGAGTCCCTTCATGTGCCCGCCTGCCACGAGTTCGGCGGAATCCGGACGGGGAACTCCCGCCGGCAGGACGGTCAGCTTGGGCACGTTCGTCTTCAGCAGCACCTCCGAGACGTCCAGCGAGTGGTCCGCCAGCAGATCGAGCAGCCCCCGGCGGCTGTCGATTCCCAGCCGCGCGCCGACAGAGGGCTTGAGAATATCGGCATCCACCAGCAGTACCGTTCGATCGACCTCCGCCGCCAGGCTCAGCGCGAGGTTGATGGCACAGAACGTCTTGCCCTCGCCCTGCACCGCACTGGTGACGACGATCACGTTGCTGCCGGCCCGAGCTGCACTGGAGTCCCCGGACATGATGTTGGCGACGATCGGTCGCTTGATCGCGCGGAATTCGGCGGCGAGCTCCATCAGCTCGTGCCCTGGCACGAGCATCGTCTTGGCCAGCAGGGGCAGATCGAGGGAAATGCTTCGCGAGCTGCGGGCAACCGCCGGCGCCGCGGGACGTACCTCGGCCGGCGGACGATCATTGGCTGCAGGCGGGGTGCTGGTGACACCCGCTCGCGGCTCGACCCCGCCAGGCGCTTCTCGCCACGGCACGTCGACCCCGGCCTGCCGGAGTTGCTCGAGTCGCTTGGTCGCCTGTTCGATGATGCTCACGGACTGTCCTGCCTAGATACGGCTGTTGATGACGACCCAGACCAACCAGGCGACGCCGCCCAGCATCAGCAGGCCCGTCGCACCGCCGAACTGTGCCATTTCCCATCTGAACGCCCGGCGCCCCGCATCATCGCGAATCACCGAGACGCTGCCGATCACCGGCCGCTTCGAGACGGCCTGAAGCTGCTTCTCGTCGAAGACGGCCGGGAAGAACAACGACATGGCGAACGCCGCCGCGATGCCCGCGACGATCGACGCCACGACGGCACCGAGGGCGAGAATGGTCTTCGATGGGAACACCGGCTTGGGCGCCACCATCGCAGGCTCGATGATGCGGAAGTCGGCCAGTTGGGCGGAGTCGTCCAGTTTGATGCCCAACGACGCGGCTTCCCGGCGCTCGACGAGTTGCTGGTAGTTGCGGCGGATCACGTCGTAGTCGCGGTTGAGCTGCGCGAGCTCCGCTTCGACCTGCGGCATCTTCGACGCCTGTGCGCGCACCTGATCGAGCCGGCCCTGCTGCACGCCCAGCTGCGACCGCAGCGAAGCCACCTGCGCCTCGGACTGCGCCAGCTGCACCCGCAGTTGCTGGAACACGGGGTTGGTCGGCGCCATGCCGCGCGCTCCTGCCTTGGCCGCCTCGGCCTCTTCCTTGCGCTGCTTCTCGATCTGAGCGATGTTGCGTCGTGCGGCCATCACGTCGGGGTGATCATCGGTGAAGCGGCGCAGCAGGTCGTCCAGGATGCGCCGCTGCGCATCGAGCCGGGTCTCCAGTTCGGAAGGGCCGGCCGGGACCCGGGCCTGCAGGGCTTCGACCGGCAGCTGCGGTGCCTCGGAGCTGAGCTCGCGGCGCAGCGCATCGCGCGCCTGCTCGGCTGCATTGAGCTCGAGCCGCAGGCGGTTCACCTCATCGGAGATCGTCGCCATCCGGGAGAAGAAGTCCTGGTTCGTCGCGCCCGAGACACCGAAGTTCTTCAGCTTGAAGTCCTTCAGCCGTGACTCGGCTTCCGTCAGCTTGTGCTCGTTGTCGGCGATCTGCTGGTCAATGAATTCGCGGGCGCGTTCGGAGTCGCGCCGCTTGCTCACCGCGCTCGACTCGACGAACAGGTTGACCAGCGTCTCGACCAGGCGCCTCGCTCGCACCGGATCACGGTCGCGGTAGCTGATCGTGTACAGGTTACCCGTCGTGCTGCCCTCCAGCTTGATGGCAGTGACCAGATCGTTGACGATGCGCTCACGCACGCGCGGCCCGTCGGTCTTCTCGGCGAAATCGAGCGCGTCGATGAGGTGTTCGATCCGCGGCCTGGAAATGAGCGTGCGGGCCAGCATCCGCACCTGCTGATCGATGTCGGGTTGCACGGCAAGTTGAGCCATCAGCGGCTTCAGCACCGTCTGCGTGTTGACGTGCACCCGGGCGCTGGCCTCGTAGCGGTCCTTGAAGAAGTGCAGCGCGCCCACGGAGATCAGCGCGATCACCCAGGCCACGCCGACGCCCACCCAGCGGTAGCGCCAGGCCCCGTTCGCGCGGATCAAGCCGATTCGAAGTGCGTCATTCATGTGTAGGCCGGGTCAGAGCGCAAGGCTCTCGCGTGGCGTGCCACCGGCGCCCCCGCCGGCGGCGCGACGTGCGTGGGGTCGCCGATCTGGCATGGTAGTCGCGCCCCTCGGTCAGATGCTGATTCCGGACCGATGCGCCAGGGCGTTGTGCGCCGTATTGCCGGTCAGAACCAGCTCTGCGGCACGATGATGATGTCGCCAGGCAGCACCGGCGCGTTGGCCGAGATGTCGCCGCGCTTGAGCAGGTCCTTCAGGCGCAGGCTGTACTGCTTGCCCTTTTCCGCCCCACGCACGAGCACCGCAGCGTTGCCGTCAGCGTAGTCGGTCAGACCGCCCGCCTGGATCATCACGTCGAGCACGGTCATGTCCTGCCGGAACGGCACCGCCTGTGGCCGCGCCGCTTCGCCGACGATCCGGATCTGCTCGCCGTAGGTGCCCTGGAAGCCGCTGACGATCACCGTGACAGACGGATCGCGCAGCAGCTTGGACAGACCCTTTTCCAGTTCTCGCGCCACTTCGCTGGGGTTCTTGCCGGCGGCCATGACTTCGTCGATCAGCGGCATCGAGATCCGCCCGTCCGGTCGCACGGTGACGGTGGTCGACAGTTCCGGATTGCGCCACACCGTGATCGACAGTACGTCGAGCGGGCCCACCTTGTAGCGATGCTCGACCGACGGCACCGACTCGGGCGCCGGTGCGTACGTGCTGGAGGTCGCGCAGCCCGCCAGGAGGCTCGAGACCGCGGCGAAGGCCACTGCGAAGAAGCGGGCCTTGGATGCAATTGCTTGTCGGATATTCATGTCACTGCCCCTGAGTCACTGTGGGTCAAGTCTATCGGCCCAGGCCCAGGCCCGGGACCATGGCCACGGGCATGCGGGGAGTCGATCTACCGCGAATGCGCCGGGTGGGGTACCCCCCGCCGTCACTGCCCCTCACCGAACAACACGACGCTGACGGTCTCGATCAGGATCACGATGTCGAGCAACAGCGAATTGTTCTTGATGTAGTAGAGATCGAACTGGTGCTTGCGGCGCGCGTCTTCGACGGACGCCCCATAGCAGTAGCGAACCTGAGCCCAGCCCGTGACGCCCGGCTTGACGCTGTGGCGCAGGTCGTAGAAGGCCACCTGGCTCTGCAGTTCCTTGACGAAGCTGGGGCGCTCCGGCCGGGGGCCGACGATGCTCATCTCGCCCTTGAGCACGCTGAACAGCTGCGGCAGCTCGTCGATCCGGGTCTTGCGGATGAACTTGCCGACCCGCGTCACGCGCGCATCGTTCTTCGTCGCCCAGCGGGCAACGCCGTCACGCTCCGCATCGGTGGTCATGCTGCGAAACTTGAGGCACATGAACGTGCGCCCGCCGAGACCGACCCGCTCCTGGCGGTAGATGACAGGGCCCCGGCTGTCGAGCTTGATGGCGAGGGCGGCCGCGATCATCACCGGCAGGGCCAGCAGCAGCAGCAGCGACGACGAGACGATGTCGAAGACCCGCTTGAGCGCCCGGCGCGTCGTGCCCTGGACGAAGCCGGGGCCGTAGACCAGCCAGCTGGCCTTCAGGCTGTCCAGCGGCACCTCGGCATGCGTGCGCTCATAGAAGCCCGCGAGGTCCATGACCGGGATGCCCATCGAGCGGCACAGCACGAGCTGATCCATCGGCATGGCGCCGCCACGTTGCTCGCGCAGCGCGACGATGATCGAGTCGACTCGCAGTTCCTGGGCAAGTTCGTGCAGCGGCCGGTTTGCATCGAGCAGCTGCTTGGCCGAGACACCCGCCCCCGCGACGCCGCCAGCGGTGGGGTAGAAGCCGAGCACCTCGCCGCGGACTCGCGAGGAGGTGCGCAGGTCGTTCGCGACGGAGAGGGCCTCGGGCCCGGTACCGACGATCAGTACGCGGCTCCAGCCTTTGAGGCCACGAGCCAGAACCAGACCACCGCGCACGACGAGGATGGCAACCAGCAGGTTGAGAACCGCCTGGCCCACGAGCCGGCTCGGATGCCCTTCGAATCCGAACTCCTTGAGCGCGAGGTAGGTGAGGTAGCCCCCGATGCTCAGGGCCACCAGCAGGCGTGCGAACTGCGAGGCGAAGGACAGCCCCGCCTGACGGTACAGACCGAGGAACGACTGCAGCATCGACATGCACACGGCAAATCCGAGCGCGGCCATGACCAGCGACGGATTGGAAACCGTGCGGCCGAACTCGGCCAGCGGTACCGAGTTGATCATCCACGCGGCCAGGAGGACCGCGAGAAAACCCAGGGCGGCGTCCATCCCCGCGTCCAGCAGGATTGCTGCGTGAGCTCGTTGCTGAAATGCGCGGAACATGCTTCCTCCAGTGCCGCTCTTCGCAGCGCTCTCGGTGTCGGCCGCGACGGCCGGTCCGTGTGAATTTGGAGCCGCCAAGAACGATGGTTCGTCTTCGTGTCGGCTGGTGGCAGCCGCCTGGGCTGGCTGCGTTGCCTAGGGATTATCTGGAGAGAGCGACCACTCGCAACCCTCCATGCGGGGGGCAGTTGCCCCCAGGATTGCCGGATACGGTCCCGTCGTGCCGGCTCGAATCGACCCGCCCCCCCTCAGCTTCGGGGGACACGAACTCCGGTCACCGAGTGCCAGAATCCGCCGCCCCCATCGAAGGCACTCACTGCATGAACCGGAAAAGGACTCTCTTCGTCGCGCTGACCTTACTCGGTGCAGCTGCAGTCGCCACCTGGATCACGCCCAAGGTCCTTCGCCGCCTCGACATGCAGGGACTGCGGCCCGTCACGGTGGCCAAAGGCCTCGAGAACCCCTGGTCACTGGCATTTCTGCCGGATGGCCGGATGCTCGTCACCGAACGCCCGGGGCGGATGCGCATCGTGACGCCCGACGGCAAGCTCGGCGCGCCGTTGGCCGGACTCCTGCCCGTGGCCGCCGGAGATGAAGGCGGCCTGCTGGACGTGGTGCTGGATCCCGACTTCGCGCGCAACGGCCTCGTCTACTGGACCTTCTCGGAGCCGGACGCGTCGTCGGCCGAGTTGCGCAGTACCGCCGTGGCCAAGGGACGACTTCAAGACGACCGCATCGTCGACGCCCGTGTGATCTTCCGGCAGGAGCAGAAGAGCAAGGATGGTTCGCACTTCGGCTCCCGACTGGTCTTCGGCCGCGACGGGGCGCTCTACGTCGGCCTCGGCGACCGCGGCTCGCGGCCCGACGTTCAACGCCTGGACACCGCTCACGGGAAGATCCTGCGCCTCGACACGAATGGGCAGGCTTTGGCCGACAACCCCTACAGGGGCCAGCCGGGGGCCCTGGGCCAGCTGTGGGCCGTGGGTCTGCGCAACGTGCAGGCGATGACCTTTCACCCCGAGACCGGCGAGTTGTGGGTTGCCGATCACGGGCCGCAGGGCGGCGATGAACTCAACGTGATCCGCCCCGGGCGGAACTATGGCTGGCCCGTGATCACCTACGGCACCGAATATGCCGACAGCGCGAAGATTGGCGAAGGCGTCGCCCGGGAGGGCATGGAGCAGCCGCTGGCCTGGTGGGGGCCGATCTCCATCGCCCCCAGTGGCATGGTGTTCCTGACCAGCGATCGCTATCCGGGATGGAAGGGACAATTGTTCATGGGCAATCTCCGCGGGCGGGCCCTGCTGCGCCTCAAGCTCGACGGACATCGGGTGGTGGAGGAGCAGCGGCTGGTCACCGGGCTGCTCGAGCGCATTCGCGATGTTCGCCAGGGGCCGGATGGCTGGCTGTACATCCTGACCCACCACCCCGAGGGACGGATCATCCGCGTCGAGCGCTGATTGCCTAGCCAGATCAGATGCCGGCGCGCGCGTAGCCGCGGAAGCGCTTCTTGAAGCCGGCCAGGGCGCAAGCCAAGGGGTACTTGACCGTGTCGAGCCACGGCCGTGCCCCCGGTGCGACGGGCTCCAGACCCAGGCGCCGGAGCGTTCGGTTGAGCACGTGCAAGCGAGCCATGCGCCTCGTGCGCGATGTGTAGAACACCACACCGATGCTGACGGACACCGCATCGCCCTGGCTGACCCATGAACGATCGCTGCGCGTCATGTGCGGTGCCGTGCTCGGGAAATACACCCCGTCTCCGGGACCGACGTCGAAGCGGTGGCTGCGCGCCTCGTGCCCCGGCTTCATGCGGACGTTGCTCAGGTCGGCGTTGACGATGAACGCTTCCCGATCGAGTGGCGCGACGACCTCCGCATCGGTCGGATCCCAGACGTGCATGACCTTGCGGCCGCGGATCTGCAGCCAGAAGTTGTTCTCGCGGTCGATGTGAAACGGCGTGACCGACGGTGGCGCCGAGATGAAGATGAAGCCGCCGACGCCGAACATGCCGGGTTCCTGCCGTTCGACCAGGGGCCGCACGGTACTCGTGATCTCATCCAGCAGTTTCCTGTAGGCCGGATGCGTCTCGACGTTGTACAACGCCACCCACGAGCCGGGCTGCTCGATGCGATCGAACACTTCGTCAATGCTGCGCCCTGCCAGGTCGGCACCGCGATGGTCGAAAGGCGCGTCTGGCGTCGTTTCAGGCGCGATGAAGCGGCACTGACCGGTTGCGTCGAGTGACTTCGCCAGCTCGGCGAGCGAATCCATCTGTAGCAGCGGATCGCGATGGAAGTCGTGGCGGATCGCCTGGACGCGATCAGTCCTGAACTGGTTCGCATCCGCGACGCTGATGCGGCCTCGAGCTGCGCCCGCGTCGTGCTCCCCACAGGCCAAGCCGACCATTGCCTGCCCCAAGCCACCCATCTTGGTCTCCCCATGCCTTGCTCGCGGCAGTGTAGGGAGCGGCGACATTGCCCGCGCTCCCGTGTCCGTGGGGAAGCGGATCCGTCGCCGCCAACGAAAAGGGCACCCGAAGGTGCCCTCTCGATGCGCACGTTTCACAAGGAAACCTGCGCGGTTTTGGTGGCGGAGTGGACGGGGCTCGAACCCGCGACCCCCGGCGTGACAGGCCGGTATTCTAACCAACTGAACTACCACTCCGCGTGGCCGGCAGCTTCAGGATTGCTCCTCAAGCGCTACCGAAACTTGGCGTCCCCTAGGGGATTCGAACCCCTGTTACAACCGTGAAAGGGTCGTGTCCTAGGCCTCTAGACGAAGGGGACTGAAACCGTTTCGTCCACTCGAACCTGCGCCGTGCATCCAGGACACTTGGTGGAGGTAAGCGGGATCGAACCGCTGACCTCTTGCATGCCATGCAAGCGCTCTCCCAGCTGAGCTATACCCCCGTGTGGTGCGTTGGTGCAGCCGTCGCAGTTTCAAGCGAGACCGCGAGTATAGCTCGATTTTCAGACGCCTTGCAAACGACGCAGCACCGTCTCACGAGCGAAGAGCTCGAGCACGGCATCGATGGAAGGCGTCTGCACCCGACCGCACACCAGCACGCGCAACGCAGGTGCAAGTTGGGGCATCTTCACGCCGTGCGCCGTCAGCGTCTCCTTGATCACCGCGGCGATCGTGCCCTTGTCCCAGTCGATCTCGGCGAGTCGATCGCGTAACGCAAGCAGTGCAGGCCGCACCGCGCCCGTCACATGCTGCGCACGATCCTCCTCGCGCGGCGACACGTCGACGAAGTACATGCCCAGCCAGTCGGCGAGCTCGGCCACCGTGGCACAGCGGTCCTTGAACAGCGCGCACATCCGCGCCAGGCGCTCGTCGGCCGCGGCCGTCACGCCGCGAGCGGCAAACTGGGACGAAACCAATGCGGCCAACCCGGCGTCGGGCGTGTGCTTGATGACGTGGGCGTTGACCCAGTTGAGCTTGGCCGCGTCCCACTGCGCCGGGCTGCGCGCGAGGTGGCCGCCGTCGAACCACGCCACCAGCTGCTGGCGGTCGAACAGCTCGTCGTCGCCATGACTCCAGCCCAGTCGCGCAAGATAGTTGACCATCGCGTCGGGCAGGTAGCCGGCCTCCTCGTACTGCATCACGCTGACCGCCCCGTGGCGCTTGGAGAGCTTGTCGCCATCGGGGCCAAGGATCATCGGCACGTGGCCGTACTCCGGCAGTTCGGCACCGAGCGAACGCAGGATGTTGATCTGCCGCGGCGTGTTGTTGACATGGTCGTCGCCGCGGATCACGTGACTGATCTGCATGTCCCAGTCGTCGACCACGACACAGAAGTTGTAGGTCGGCGTGCCGTCGGCCCGGCAGATGACGAGGTCGTCGAGTTCCCGGTTGCTGATCGTGATCGGGCCCTTGACCATGTCGTTCCAGGTCACGTCTCCGTCGATCGGGTTGCGGAAGCGCACGACCGGCTTCGCGCCTGGCGGCACCGCAGGCAGGCTCTTGCCCGGCTCGGGCCGCCAGCGGCCGTCGTAGCGCGGCTTCTCACCGCGCGCGCGCTGCGCTTCCCGCATCGCATCGAGTTCTTCGGGCGTGCAGTAGCAGTGATAGGCCGTGCCCGCAGCCAGCATCTGGTCGATCACGGCCCGGTAGCGATCGAGGCGCTGCATCTGATAGAACGGGCCCTCGTCATAGTCCAGCCGCAGCCACTTCATCGCCTCGATGATCTGGTCGACGGCTTCCTGCGTGGAGCGCGCGACGTCGGTGTCCTCGATGCGCAGGATGAAGTCACCGCCGTGATGGCGAGCGAAGGCCCAGGAGAACAGCGCGGTACGCGCGGTGCCGAGGTGCAGAAAGCCCGTCGGCGACGGGGCGATGCGAGTGCGGACTCTTCGGGTCATCGTCAGTACAGATTCACAGCGTGCCGAGGCCGCGGCTCAGGTCGGCCTGCAGGTCGCGCACATCGTCCAGGCCCACGGCCACGCGGATCATTCCCTGCGTGATGCCGGCGGCCTGGCGCTGGTCTTCGGTGAGCCGCCCGTGCGAGGTGCTCGCCGGGTGGGTGATGGTGGTCTTGGTGTCGCCCAGGTTGGCGGTGATCGAGCACACGCGCGTGCTGTCGATGACGTGGAAGGCGCGGCGCCGCGCCTCGGCCGCCCCGTTCTCGGCCGCCCCCCGCACGACGAACGACACCACGGCGCCGCCGCTGCCCGACTGCTGCGCCATCGCCAGCGTGTGCTGCGGGTGCGATTCGAGGCCGGGGTAGTACACACGCTCGATCTGCGGCTGCGCTTCCAGCCAGCGCGCCAGTTCCAGCGCTCGCCGACTCTGCGCCTCCATGCGGATGCCGAGCGTCTCCAGGCCCTTGAGCACCACCCAGGCGTTGAACGGCGAGAGGCTCATGCCGGCACTGCGCATCACCGGCACGAACTTCTCGTTGACCAGCGCCTCGCTGGCGCAGAGCGCACCGGCGATCACGCGTCCCTGGCCGTCGAGGTACTTGGTGCCGGAGTGGATGACGATGTCGGCACCGTACTCGATCGGCCGCTGCAATGCGGGCGAGCAGAAGCAGTTGTCGACCGCCAGCCACGCGCCGGCATCCTTCGCCACCGCCGACAGCGCGGCGATGTCGCACACCTCGGTCAGCGGGTTGGTCGGCGATTCGGCGAACAGCAGCTTCGTGGTCGGGCGGATCGCCTGCCGCCACTGCGCCACCTCGGTCTGCGACACGAAGGTCGTCTCGACGCCGAACTTGGCGAACTCGCGGCCGAACAGCATGATCGTCGAGCCGAAGACGCTTTGAGAGCAGACCACGTGGTCGCCGGCCTTCAGCAGACCCATGCCCAGAAGCAGGATGGCGCTCATGCCGCTCGAGGTGGCGATGCAGGCCTGCGTGCCTTCGAGCGCGGCCAGGCGCCGCTCGAACATCATCACTGTCGGGTTGGTGAAGCGCGAGTAGATGAACGCCTCTTCCTCGTTGGCGAATCGCGCCGCCGCCGTGGCCGCATCCGGCTGGCGGAAGCTGCTGGTCAGGAACAGCGCCTCGCTGTTCTCGCCCCAGGCGCTGGCCGGCAGGCCCTCGCGCACGGCGAGCGTGTCGAGGTGGACGCCATCGGGCAGGTCAACGCGCGGAATGCGCTTGTCGCTCATCAGCCGGCCTCCGACGCGTTGTGCAGCGCCAGGCGCGAGCGGTCCGCGCCCTCCTCGTCCTCGCCCTGGCTCTTGCGCTGCGCCGCCAGCGTGTCGAAGTCGGCGGCGCTGATGTCGCCGGTGATGTAGACCCCATCGAAGCACGACGCCTCGAAGCCTTCCAGCTTGGGGTTCAGTGCTGCGACGACCTTCTTCATCGCGGCCACGTCCTGATAGATCAGCGCATCGGCACCGATGTACTGGCGGATTTCCTCGGTGCTGCGGTTGTGCGCGATCAGTTCGTCCTTGGTCGGCATGTCGATGCCATAGACGTTCGGGAAGCGCACCGGCGGCGCGGCCGACGCCATGTAGACCTTGCGCGCGCCCGCGTCGCGCGCCATCTGCACGATCTCCTTCGACGTGGTGCCGCGCACGATCGAGTCGTCCACCAGCAGCACGTTGCGGCCCTTGAACTCGCTGGCGATGGCGTTGAGCTTCTGCCGCACCGACTTCTTGCGCATGCCTTGTCCCGGCATGATGAAGGTCCGACCCACGTAGCGATTCTTCACGAACCCCTCGCGGTAGGGCTTGCCGATCTTCTGCGCGAGTTGCATGGCCGAGGGCCGGCTCGACTCGGGGATCGGGATCACCACATCGATCTCGTTCGGCGGCATCGTCGAAATGAGCCGCTGCGCCAGCGTCTCGCCCATGTTCAGCCGGGCCTGGTAGACGGAAACGCCGTCCATCACCGAATCGGGCCGGGCAAGGTAAACGAACTCGAACATGCACGGATGGAGCGATGGGTGTTCGGCACACTGCCGCGCGTGCACGCGGCCCTCGAGGTCGATGAAGATCGCCTCGCCCGGCGCGACGTCACGCACCAGCTTGTGTCCGGTGCCTTCGAGTGCCACCGATTCGCTGGCCACCATCACCTCGCGACCCTCCGGCCCCTGCCCCTCGCCGAAACACAGCGGCCGGATGCCATACGGATCGCGGAATGCCAGCAGCCCGTGTCCGGCGATCAGCGCGACCACCGCATACGAGCCCTTCAGGCGCTTGTGCACCGCCGCCACCGCCTTGAACACGGCGTCCGGCGTCAGCGGCAGGTCGCGCGCGGCGAGTTCGAGCTCGTGCGCGACGATGTTGATCAACACCTCGGTGTCGCTCTCGGTGTTGATGTGGCGACGGTCGATGTCGAACAACTCCTTCTTCAGCGAGTGCGCATTGGTCAGGTTGCCGTTGTGCACGAGCACGATGCCGAACGGCGCATTGACATAGAAGGGCTGCGCCTCTTCCTCGCTGTAGGCGTTGCCCGCCGTCGGGTAGCGCACCTGCCCGAGGCCGACCCGGCCCGGCAGCGCGCGCATGTTGCGCGTGCGGAACACGTCGCGCACCATGCCGCGCGCCTTGTGCATGAAGCACTTGGTGCCTTCCATCGTGACGATGCCGGCAGCGTCCTGCCCGCGGTGCTGCAACAACAGCAGCGCGTCGTAGATCAGCTGATTGACCGGCGAGCGCGAGATCACCCCAACGATGCCACACATGTCATTGACTCCTGTTCATCGCGCGGGCCTCAAGCCCGGCGCAGCTGCGCGGCCACCTGCGGCGGCAGCAACGGCATCAAACCTTCGAGCATGGCGGCGAGCACGCCCGCGCCCCGAGACTGTTGCCACGCGCCCGACTTCACCGCCGGCGTGAGGCCGACCACCGCAGCCACCGCCAGCAGCAGGACGACGCCGCGCAGCGCGCCGAACAGTGCGCCGAGCCCCCGATCGGGAATGGACAGCGGCGTGGCATGCAGCAGCAGCCGGATCAGCCGCGCCGCGATCGCCCAGATGATCAGGGCCGCGACGAACACCAGTGCGAACGCCGCGCCGAGATTGATGGCCGAACCGGGCGCGCCGACCGGCAGGTAGGGTGCGGCCACCGGAGTGAACCACTGGGCGGCAAACCAAGCGGCGACCCAGCCGGCCAGCGAGAGCACTTCGAACACGAAGCCGCGGATCAAACCGACGATCACCGACACCACCAGCACCGCCAGCAAGGCCGCGTCCACCCACCCGATCTGCGCGAGGTCCATGGCGATTCGTTCAGAGCGTCAGCACCACGGCGCCCAGACCGGCCGCCTTGGCCTTGGCGAGCGCCTTCTCGGCCTCCTCGCGCGTCGCGTAGGGACCCGCGCGCACTCGCGTCCGGCTGCCCGACGATGTCTCGACCACTTGCGTATAGCTCTTCAGGCCCAGCTTCTCGAGCTTGACCCGCATCTCACGCGCCGCGGCGGCATCGGCGAAAGCCCCCGCCTGAACGACGAATCGACCGCCTTCGCGTGCGGTCGGCGTCCCCGGGGCGTCCTTGACCACCGGCGTCTTGGGTTCGGGCTTGGCTTCCAGCAGCGCTTTGGCGCGGGCGGCTTCGCTGGCCGGAGCGGCGGCGGGGCGCTGTGCTTGCGCCTCCGGCTTCTTCGCTTCGGCCGCGGGGGCGGCCGGACGAACGGATGCTGCGCTGGCAGCTGGCGGCACGTCGCGCGCCGCCTCTGCCGGCGACGGCGCGTCCTCTCGCGGCGACGCGAC
>VYMG01000083.1_pt1 | contig 17060 bp, 10 predicted proteins | sample 5115261 | NCBI WGS metagenome assembly VYMG01 (sample SAMN12291781, study PRJNA351875) | freshwater metagenome | isolation source: freshwater lake | place: USA: Michigan, Wintergreen Lake | collected 2013-08-08
GGCGGGGCGGGACAGAGCATCTCGCCGCTGACCGCGCAGCAGGTATCGTTTGTCACGGTGAACGACGCGCCGGGTGAGGATGTGGTGGTGTCGTGGTTGCAGGCTGACGCCGGACAGTCGCTGCGTGCGCGGGCCGTGCGACTCAACGCGCTGGGTGAGACCGTGTGGATTCCTTCGCCCATTGGCGTTGCTGTCGCGAGCACGCCGAAGGGGCGGTGGTCGGTCGCCAACACCGTCGGCAGCAGCATGCTCATCGCGAGTTGGGTTGATGGGACGTTTGGTGCGGCGGATGTCAAGGCCCAGAACATCCTTCCCAGCGGCTCGCTGGGGCCGGGATGTGACTCCATCGACTTCAACGAAAATGCCGTCTTTCCCGAGGATCAGGATGTGATCGACTTCTTCAACGTGCTGGCTGGCGGCTTTTGCGAAACCTGCGGCGATATTGATTTCAACAACAATGGCGTGTATCCGGAAGATCAGGATGTGATTGATTTCTTCAATGTGCTGGCGGGCGGTGGGTGCTGAAGCGTGCAAGAACGATCAGGATCGCGTCCCGGCGGACACAATCAGCAAACGTGCGAGGCCGACACGCGAAGTGATTGGCAACGAGTCTTTCAAGGCGGGAGACAGGAGCGACAGGGAAGGTTCAGACCAAGGAGATTCATGATGCGGCTTGTGTTGACCACAATACTGATGACAGCGATGCTCGATCAGGCCCGCGGGCAATGTGCGCCTCAGGTGCTGTTCACCAATTACACCGCGCTGTCTTCCGGCACGGTACCGGGTATTTCGCCCGTTGTTCGCTTTGCGGCTGGAGCAAGTCCGGTGAATGCGTTTCAGCAGATCATGGTGAGCCCCAACGGCGCATATTGGGCGCTGCGTGGCGCGGCGGGCACATTGTCAGGTCAGATCGTCGTGCGAGGGGTGCGGCGCTCACGGGTTGGGGCGCAACTCATTGTGCGTCGGACGGTGACGCCTGTCCTCGGCCTGCGCACATGCGACACCATCGGCGAGCATGTCGATGTCAACAACGCGGGCGTGGTTGCGTTCACGGGGGACTTATCAGGCTCGATGGCGGACGATTCGTTCTCGGCGACGTGGAACGGGAGTTTCACATTCGTGGCTCGCGAAGGGCAGCCTGTACCGGGGCTGCTCTATGGCTATGGCGTTGTGAACAACGGCCCGACGTTGCTGTCAAACGGACGTGTGGTGCATGTGAGTGATCTGCTGACGGGTAGCGCGAGTCTGGGGGCCATCGTCTCGCTGGCAAACACGAACACGGGAGATGTGCTGACTCTGACGGGCACGAATGTGCCGCTTGGTCAGCGTGTGTCGCCGGCACAGCCGCTGGCGGCGCTGACGCCGATACGTGTGGCCAACAGCGATGACGGGACTGAGCGCCTCTTTGGCGCGACGCTTGCCGGCCCGGAAGCCAACAACGCCGTCATCGTTCACAATGACACGGTGCTCGCGCAGAAAGGATTCATCATCGCGGGCAGCGGGTTGGCCAGTGCATATGCACGGCCGTCTGCGGGAATCGCGCCGCTGCAGTGCGCGCCGACGGGCGGAACCTGCATCGCGCGCGTGACATTGAGCGATTTCGTTGACGCGATCGTGCATGTGCAGGCCGGTGCGGTGACGGGCACCCTGGCGCACACCGGCGGGGCGATCATTCCCGGCGCGAATGAGTTGTACGCCGATGCGCAGCAGGCGGACACATTTCTTGCGGCTGCAGTGGCGAGTAGCGGCGACTGGGTGGTTGTCGGTGCGACCAACGAGCAGGATGCACTGCGCGACACGGTGCTGGTGCACAACGGTCGCACCGTGCTGCTGCGAGAGGGCGACCCGTTTGATCTCAATGAAGACGGTCTGCTGAACGACAACGCCTTCGTGGGCGGATTCGGGCCAGACGGGCTGGCGATATCGGACACAGGCGATGTGTACGTCACGGTGTCAGTGCGCGGGTCTGCGGGCAACGTCACAGGCGTCGCGCTGCTGACGCTGCAGACTCCACGGTGCAGCGATATCGACTTCAACAACGACGGGGTCTTTCCGAGTGATGATGACATTGTCGATTTCCTGAATGTGGTCGCCGGGGCGGACTGCCCGGCGTGCGACACGATCGACTTCAACAACGACTGCGTCTTCCCCAGCGACGACGACATCGTGGCATTTTTCAACGTGCTGGCGGGCGGCTCCTGTACGCCTTAGAATTGCGCTCGTTTGGTTTACACACGCATCCGGGCTTCCGCCCGTCTCGAAAGAGCTCTCCATGCCTCACGTCATCACTGAACCCTGCATTGGCACCAAGGACACCAGTTGCGTCAACGTCTGCCCGGTGGATTGCATTCATCCCACCAAGAACGAGAGCGACTTTGCCACTGCCAAGCAGCTCTACATCGATCCCGACACCTGCATCGACTGCGCCCTGTGCGTGGATGAATGCCCAGTGAAGGCCATCTACCAGCAAGAGGACGTGCCTGCGGAGTGGAACAACTACATTCAGATCAACTTGGATTACTTCAAGAACAAGGGCTGAGCGATCCCGAGCGACTTGGTCCGCACCACATGGCGGCCGGCAGACCAACGCAGCAATCCCCCGCCGATCGTGTACGAACATTGATCAGAGTCGCGTTTCACGGTGCTTCGGCACCGTTTTTTTGCGATCATCGCCAAATTCGTGGCGTGATCACCGACGCTCTCTCGCTTCGACACGGGCGATCCAACGCCCGTGAGGAGTCTGTTGTATGAACATGCGTCGTACATTTGTCTTGGCTGTTGTCGCGGCTGGTGCATGGGCTTCGATTGCGGGTGCGCAGATTGCTCCGCAGATCAAGTCCGTGCAGGTTGTGCTGGAAGATGAACCCCAGATCGCCGCCCTCACGCAGCCGGGCGGCTATGTGCTTGATCCCGGACCCATCAACGGTTCCATTGGTGCAGGCAACAATGAACTGATCGGGGTGCACAGACACACCGCCATCAGCGGGGCAGACGTGCTGACCTCGATCTCGGCGTCCTGGTGGAACAATGTTCCAGTGGGACATCCGGCCAAGATCGCCGTGTGGCAGGATACCGGCGGCGGCATCGCCAGCGCACGTCTTGTCCACCTGCAGAATGTCACCGTGCTCAACAACAGCGGTGCGCTCAATACGTACACGCTCTCCGCACCCGTGTCAGTGACGGGCACGTTCTACATCGGCTTCTCAACCATCAGCGGGCCCGGTCTGTTCGCCATGGGCGTGCGCACCGTTGCAAGTGTCCCGGCGGGCACCGTTTTCACCATCGGCCGACCCGGCGCCGCCGACTTCCAGAATCTGGGTGCCAACGGCATCACCGACCAAGCCTTTGCTCAGCCATGGTTCTGGAGCCTCCGCGCCACCGGTGCGAGTACCGGCTTCACGTACCAGGGCAAACTTGAACAAGGTGGCCAACCTGCCAATGGCAACTTCGACTTCACGTTGCAGGTGTTCAGCGGTGCGGGCGGCGGACAGATTGCCAGCGACGTGAACTACTTCAACATTCCCGTCACCGACGGCCTGTTTACCGTGCGCGTCCCGCTTGATCCGGAGTCGATGTACAACCAGAGTGCCGATCCGCTCCTGCAAATTGCAGTGCGCAACGCAGGTTCGGGGCTCTACACCACGCTGCAGCCGCGCCAGCGCATCACACAGGCGCCGAGCGCAATGGTGGCGCACATCGCCGAGCAGTCGCGCGGACTCGCGAATTTCTCCACCGCCGGCGCACCGCTGCTTGTCAACGCCGGTGATTGGGGTCAAGGGCCCAACTCCTACGTTTCCGGCTCGACACTTATTCTGAACTCGTCCAGCAGTGCGTATGTCAACATGCTTTCGCCCAACTCGTCTGAAACGGGCATCCTTTTCGGCACGCCTGCCGGTGGCGCAGCTCAAGGCGGCGTCGTGTTCAACAACTTGGACACACCTGGCGGCTTGCAACTCCGCACCGGTGGAAACGTCACTCGCGTGAGCATCAACAACACCGGATATGTCGGCATCGGCCGTTCAACGCCGGTCACGGGCGCCAGCAAACTCGACGTCGAAACCAACGCCCCCGCGAACAGCTACGGCGGCATGTACCTCACGACGCAAGCCGGCGGCTGGCCCTTCTACGGCTACTCAACTCCCACCGCATCCGCCTGGACGTATCTCGATGGCACGACGGGTGTGTGGCACATTAGCAATGGCGGCAACCGCCTCAGCGTCAGCAACACGGGCCTCGTGGGCATCGGCACGCTTCCTTCCACGGGCGGCTATCGCCTTGAACTGCCCAACATCGCCAGTCCCGCAGGCCAGGGCCGCGCGAACGCATGGGTCACCTACTCCTCGCGCGAGTACAAGGACAACATCACCACGCTGCAAGACCCCATCAGCACCATTCGCCAACTCCGCGGCGTGAGCTTTGATTGGAAGGCACCTCTCGCCGACGGCTCGCGTCACCACGACATTGGCTTTATCGCCGAAGAGGTCGGCGCAGTGCTGCCAGAGCTCGTCACGCGCACTGCTGACGGCAACGCCACGGGTCTTGACTACGGCCGGGTGGTGCCCGTCGCGGTCGAAGCCATCAAGCAGCAGCAAACGCGCCTCGAAACGCTGGAGGCGGAGAACGCCCAGCTCAAGGCTCGCCTCGAACGACTCGAGCGACTGCTGCAGAAGTGAAGTGACAGGACACACGCACGTTGACCGAGTGCGTGCAACCGCTCTCGCACACAACACCCGCATCCGCGCGGGTGTTTGTCATTTCTTACGAATGTTGCGCTGCGCGTGCGTTGTTCGCACGATCACACCGCGAACGGCTCGCGCAATGCACGATCGCGTTGGTACTGACGAAGATTTTTCACGAAAACACGTCATGTCGTGTCCAGTTTCTCGGGCGTTCCCGTTAGTCTGTATGTTCGCGACGGGTGCTTTCGCCCTCGGGTTGTTTGTGGGAGGATTCACATTGTGTTCGCCGCGACGCGGGCTGGTGGCAGCCTGCGTGGTGACGTCTGCGCGTCGCTGTGAGGCACGCCGAGCGCGTGCTCGGTTGCGTGAGAGGTTCAGGAAGTTTGAGAAAGGGAAGCATCATGCACATCGTCAATCGAAAGAGCGCGTTGCGCGCACTTGTCATGTCCGTCACCACGCTGCTCGCCAGCGCGGCGGGCGCACAGACGTTCACGCAGAACACGGCCATCACGATTCCGACCAACGGCGTGGGGAGTGTGTATCCGAGTGTGATCAGTGTCGCGGGCGTTCCCGGAACGATCAGCACGTCGGCATTCTCGGTGAACGTGACTTTGACGCACAGCAATCCGCGCGAAGTGGATATCTATCTGGTTTCGCCCGCGGGAGATCGGATTGCGCTGCTGTCGGATGCAGGCGGCATCCAGTCTTTTTCGGGCACGCTGCGGTTTTCGCAGGGTGGGCGCTCGCCGACGATTGGCGAGACGCTGATTCCCAACTCGTTCTACTTGCCGACGGATTTTGATCCGGGCGATGTGTTGCCGGCACCGGCTCCGGCGGGCGCGTACACGGCCTCGTTTGCGGGGCTGACGTTCGACAATCCCAACGGCAACTGGTCGCTGTATGTGTTTGATGACACCGCGGGCATTGGCGGGAGTATCGCGAACTGGAGCATTACGTTCGGCGGGTCAACCGGCGGTGTCAGCAACTCGACGGCGACGACGTATCAGGGCGTGATTCGCGATGCTTCGAACAACTTGCTGACGGGAACAGCGGACATCACGTTCCGCCTGTTTGACTCGTTGAACTCGACCTCCGGGAATGATTTGGTCGCGGGACCGGTGACTTTCAACAATGTTGATTTGGATGATGTGACGGGAACGTTTACCGTGAATCCTGACTTTGGTCCCGCGGCGTACACGTCTTCGACGGCGAAGTTCATCGAAATCTCTGTGCGCTCGCCTGCAGGCGCCGGTGCGTTCACGACGCTTTTGCCTCGTCAGGAACTGCGACCCGCCCCGATTTCGCAGAGCAGCTTGCGACTGGCGAGCACGTTCTCGTCGGTGTTGCCTGCCGCGGAAGCGGTTGGGACCAGTGTGCGCATTTATGGTGACTTGGATGTGGACGGCGGTCAGCTTGACCTGCGCAGCGGGAACACGGCGTTCTGGCGCGTGAACGGTGATCAGATTTCGAATGACTACGCCATCGAGCTTGTGACGCAGGCGACGGCTGACGCGGTTGCAACGACGGAGACCGTGATTGAAACCGAAGACACGACGCGACGGACGACTTTCGCCGCGGGACTGGATATCACGCGGACAGTCGAAGTGAGTGCATCGTCGGTGCCGACGGTGAAGATCGCGACGGGTAACAACGCGAGTGTTGCGGCGGCTTCGGCGGGCTTCCTCGTGCTTGGCGAGCCGAGTGGTGTCAACGTTGTGTATGACAACAACGAGATTCAAGGACGCAACAACGGCGCGGCGTCTGACCTCACCCTCAACGAAGAGGGTGGACTGGTTGGGATTGGTCGCTTCCCGGTTGCGAATCTCTTGGAGGTTGATGGGAACGCTTCGAAGAGTGTTGCCGGGACTTGGCTTGCAAATTCGGATCGGCGCATCAAGCAGAATGTTCAGCCGGTCACCAACGCGCTCGCCACGCTCGCCAAGGTCAAGCCCGTGACCTTCATGTACACGCCCGAGTACGCCATGACCCACCGCGGCGTCGAGCCCTCCACACGCTACTACAACATCATCGCGCAGGAGTTTGCACAGGTCTTCCCGGATGCGGTGAAGGGCTCAGGCGAGTATCTGCCTGGCATGGATAAGAACCCCGCAGGCGAAATCCTGCAGGTTGACACATATCCCGCAACCATCACCAGCATCGCCGCGATCAACGAACTGCACGAACTGCTCAAGAAGCAGCAGGAGGAGATCGAGCGTCTGAGCAAGGAACTGGAAGTTCTGCGCAAGCGCAACTGATTGTCACACACGCCGCACGCAAGCAGTGCACAAGGCCCGGCGCCACACACGCCGGGCTTTGTTGTTTCCAGAGGTGTACGTCTCACTCAGGCTCACTCTTCGCCCGCGTGGCGACGCGTTCGAAGAGGCGTTGTGCCGCCAGTGCGGAGAGAGGTGCGTCGCCGGTTGCCGCGCGATCACGATCTGCGCGGTATTGGGCGAGCACCGTCGCGGCGCGGTCCCGAAGCGCAAGATCTTCAGGCAGTGGCTCGTGGCCCTTGGGCACGGCATACGTGAAGCGTCCTGTAGCGGCTTCGTGCGTCGGGATGTGAAAGAAGTCCCGCGGCGTGATCGGCTTCTTTCCGTCCGGGCCGGCCGCCGCGTTCTCGCGCTGAACGTCCGCCTCAACAAAAAAGCGCACCGCGTGCTCTGGGTAGCCGAACAGATGTCCGTACGCCTCAAACCGGTCGCTGCGAGGCATGCGCTCCACGACTGCAAGCACCTCCGCCGGATGCGAGTGACGCGAGATCCCGTGTTTCGCAAAGACGCTGTGCGCGTCGATGGTCTCACGCATCGCGGGAATGTGCATGATGTACGCGTCCATGTTCCGCTTGCCATCCCAGGCGGTCGCAAAGGTCATGACATCGGCGTAGTAGGGCCAGCGACTCAGTGTCGCCAACTCTCGACGCACCGCCGTCGCTTCGATGAAGCTCGCAGGCGACGCATCTTCGATGCTGAAGGCCCCGTCCCAGATGCCTGTCGACAGGGGCTTGATGCCGGCGACGGTAAAGAGGGCCTCGCGGTCCAGTGCAGACATCACCAGTTTCGCGCGCAGTGCGTTGTCGGAGGCCGCATCAGACACCACTGGTTCGGCCATGCGCGTCGAAACTCCCGGCACCCCGGTTGCTGTGCATCCGGATAGAAGCCACGCGACGGAGAGCAGAGCAGGCACAAGTAAACGGGGCAACATCATCAAGAACTCCCGGACGACTGTTCACTGACACAAGCGCGACGGCGCAAGCAGGAATCTTTGCCGAGGCAGCAACCGACGAACGTCTACATGAGAATGATATGTCATTCGCAAAGCGAGAGAATCGGTCTCTCGTCTTGCTGGTCAGACATCGCTGGTTGTAGGGAGTTGCTTCATGGTCATTCGTTCTCTCGGTCTTGTCTTTGGTTGCGTTGCGGGCATCTCGAGCGCTTTCGCCGGCGACATCTTCGCCAGCGCCGCGCCGTCGCCAGGCGCAAACGGTTTGTATCGCATCGATCCGCAAACAGGTGTCGCGACACTGCTCGCGCCTATGCCGCTGCTGGCGGGCTTTGCCGCGTCGCCCGATGGGCGCCTGCTGGGCTGGCAGAATGGGCAACTGGTGGAAGTCAATCCTGTCACTGGCGTGCTTTCCGCAGTGGGCTTCCCCGCGGGCGTGAACGCGACCGGATTTGACGTTCTCAGTGACGGTCGCGCGTTTATCGTCGGTGGTGCGCAGACCTTGTCCGCGCAGTTGTATCAGGTCAATCTCACGGATGGCTCCATCACGCCTGTCGGTGATGCGGGTGCGCTGAATGCAAGCATCGATACTGCGCTGGGGCTGGCTCCGGGCACGAGTCGCGCCAGCATCTTCTCGCTGGGCAGCGTCGGCAACGACCTGTATGGAATCAACGGCGAGTCCGGTCGCACCAATCTCGTGCGCATCGACACCACGACGGCGCAGGCCACGGTCCTCGGGCCGGCGAACGCCCTGCCGAACGCGAACGACGGTGGCTGGGGCGGGTTTGCCAGTCTCACGGGTGTAGATCTAGACAACGACGGAACGCACGACGCGCTCTTTGGCGGCGTGAACTTCGCGCCGGGCGGCTCGCGAGCGGGTGTCATCGCGCGATACAACCTTGCAACCGGCTCGTGGACCCCGGTGGGGTCTGGCAATGCGCCGCTCATCTTCTTTGGCATGGCGTCCATCCCCGGAACGCCTTGTGACACCATCGACTTCAATGGCAACAACGTCTTTCCTGAAGATCAGGATGTCATCGACTTCTTCACGGTACTCGCCGGCGGCGAATGCCCCACGTCAACCTGCAACGACATCGACTTCAACAACAACGGTGTCTTCCCCGAAGATCAGGATGTGATCGACTTCTTCACGGTGCTCGCTGGCGGCGCGTGCTGAGCGAGTCCGCGATTGCTTCCGCACTGCACAAGACCCGGCGAACCACGCGCCGGGTTTTGTGTTGATGCCCGCACAATCATGGTCGCCGGTTGTGCTCGTGACTCACCGAATCGCCACCCGCCACGCATCCATCAGTTGCCGCGTCACCGGACCCACCACACCATCAGCGATCATGCGCTGCTCCACGCGTGTGACGGGAAGCACGCCCCAACTGCTGTTGGTTAGAAATACCTCGTCGGCGTTCAGCACATCGTCGATGGAGATCATGCGGATCTGGGTGTCCATCATTTCTTCGTCAGCCCAGTCCAGCACCCACTTGCGCGTCACGCCGGGCAGCACCGGGCTGGGCAGGTACGCGCCCTGCACCTTCGCTTGGCCCAGCAGCGGGTCATCATCATCAAAGTCCGTCTCCGCCTTCGCTTCTTCGCCTTGCGCGATGGGCGTGAGGAGCACATTGTCGCGCACGAGGAAGCAATTGCTCACACAGCCGCCCGCCAGGTGGTTGGTGACCTGAAAGACAAGCGCTTCCGCGGCACCCTTCTGGCCGGCCAGTTGCAGTTCGCGCAGGCGCGGCCAGTAGTTGAGCGTCTTGTGACCCTCAAACGGATTGAGCGGATTGACGCGCATGTTGGCGATGGTGGCCAGTACGCCGCGCTCGAACATGGCTTGCGGGTAGTCAGTCGCGGGCTGCGCGACGATCATGAGCGTGGGCTGCTGCTCCGTCTTCTGCTGGGCTTCTGCGGGCTTGCCGAGCATGTTGAGATCACCGCCTGTCATGGTCAATCGCAGCCGAAATCGCTGTACCTGCGGCAGGTCGTCACAGGCTTTCGCCAGCGTCCGCTCGCATGCTTCCGCCAGGGCATTCTTGTGCAGCGCGTCAGAGAGTCCGAGTGCGCGAGCGCTCTCTGCCAGTCGTGCGAGGTGCTCATGCAGGTGCACGATCCGCATGCCGCGGGGGGCGTCGTCTTTGGGCACCCGTACGCCGGTCATCGTTTCAAACAAGCCAACGGCATGCTGAAAACCCGCGTCGAATGCACTGATGCGGGCTTCATCGCGGGAAAGAAACGAGCCGTTGAGGAAGACGGTGGCCATATCCCACGGTATGAGGCGAGCGGCAGCGATCCTTCGTGCTGCGAACAGGGGGCCGTTTGGCTACCATCGCACCCCGGCCTCTTTGCCGGGCTTGTGAAAGGAAATTCCTGTGGCTGATCGTCACTTTGATGTTGTGGTTGTCGGGGGCGGGCCGGGTGGTTATGTGGCGGCGATTCGTGCCGCGCAGCTGGGGTACAAGACGGCCATCGTCGAGCGCGACAAGCTGGGTGGGGTGTGTCTCAACTGGGGTTGTATCCCCAGCAAAGCACTTCTCAGCAACGCCGAACTCATGGAGAAGCTGCAGGAGAAGGAACAGTGGGGCCTCAAGATCAGCGGCGAAGTGTCGTTTGATTGGGACAAGACCATCGGGCGCTCGCGCGATGTCGCAAGCAAGCTCAACAAGGGTGTTGAGTTCCTGATGAAGAAGAACAAAATCGAGTTCATCAAGGGCAACGCGAAGATTCTGAGCGCGCGACAGGGCAGTGGTGCGAACGCAGGGCCCTGCAAAATCGCCATTCATGAGGCGCAAGTGCAGGACACACGCACGGATTCGCCCGTGACGGTCGGCGCGGTGCGCGAGACGATCACGGCGACGAACGTCATCGTGGCGACGGGCAGCGTGGCTCGCGATTTGCCGTTCGCGAAGTTCGACAACGACAAGATCTGGGGCGCTCGCGAAGCCATGTACAACAAGGCCCAGCCCAAGAGCCTGATTGTCGTCGGCGCTGGTGCCATCGGTATGGAGTTTGGCTACTTCTACCACACATTCGGCACGAAGGTCACGGTCATCGAGATGATGCCCCGCATTCTGCCCGTGGAAGACGACGATGTCTGCGTCGCGATGGAGAAGGTCTTCAAGAAGCACGGCATGGAGATCCGCACCAACACGGGTGTGGTGAACATTGAGAAGACCGCCACCGGCGTGAAGGTGACGGTTGCGCCGATGGTGAAGGGCGCCGACGGCAAGATGGGCCCCGACCAGGCCAAGAAGGAAACGCTGGAAGCCGACAAGGTGCTGCTGGCGATCGGCGTCAAGGGCCGCTTCGATGGCTTGTTCGATGCGTCGCTCAATCTCGCGACCGAGCGCGATCACATCAAGACGGACTTCCGCCCCACGGGCTGGGATGGTCCGGGCAAGGGCACGGTCAATGAGCCGGTGGACTACAAGACCAACCTGCCGGGCATCTATGCAATCGGCGACATCATCGGCCCGCCGTGGCTTGCCCACGTCGCGAGCGAAGAAGGCATCTTGTGCGTTGAGCGCATCGCGTGGCGCGACAAGAAGCTGCACCACGAGCCGATTCCAATGGATTACAGCGTCATCCCCGGCTGCACCTACTGCCACCCGCAGGTGGCGAGCGTCGGCTTCACCGAGCGCCACCTGAAGGAACAAGGCCTCGTCAAGGGCAAAGACTACGACGTCGGCGTGTTCAACTTCAGCGCGTTGGGCAAGGCCATTGCCACGCGGCACACCGATGGCTTCTGCAAGATCATCCGTGGCCTCCCCCGCGGCGAGATCCTCGGCGCCCACATCATGGGTGATCAGGCGACGGAATTGATCGCCGAACTGAGCCTGGCTCGCCGACTGGAAGCGACGAGCGAGGAACTCATCTGCACGGTGCACGCGCACCCGACGATGCACGAAAGCGTGCACGAGGCGGCGCTGGCGAGCGAAGGCCGCGTGATTAACTCGTAAAGTGGATTGGTCAGGCGTCAAACGCACCCAACCGGCGAGCCCGCGCTCGCCGGTTTTTGCTGGTATGGAGCACCCGCCGGGGGGTGTGCCGCCCGGTTACGGCGTTGGGCGTCTTTGTTGTTGCATCGGGCAAGCGGGTTTGGTATATTGTGCACAGATATCCGAAAAAGGGGAACAAATGCTGCACGCTCAAGGGTGGTTGCAAAGGTTGGTCGCGCGGGGCATGGTTGCGGCCTGCGTGCTGACGGGGCTTGTGACTGGCGCGGGTGCTCAGGATTGTCCCAAGGGGCACTGGGAGGAGATCAGCCCGCCGCTTGGAAGTTCCAATCTCATCCTGCTGGAGGGCGAGCTGTTCACGCAGCTGTCTGTGAATGGCGTGATGAAGTTGATGAAGTATCTGCCTGGGCAGGGATGGCAGGCCATCGCGGATATTCCCGGCGCGGGCAGCGTGCATCGGATGCTGCGATGGCAGCATCGGCTGGTGCTGATCGGCAACTTCTCCTCCGTGAACGGCGTGCCCCAGCCTTCACCGGCGCTGCTGGACGCGACCACATATCAATTGATTCCCATCGCGCCAGCGGACCAAGCGCTTCTCACGGTGCCGGCGGGTGGGCCGCCAAATAGCGAGACGCAGTTCAGCGTCATGAACGGGCAGTTGTTTCGGTATGGAAGGTGGCTGGGGTGGCCATCGGTGTTCATGGCGTGGGATGGCACGACATGGCGCACGCTTAGAACCACTCAGGCGATGACGTATGTCGGCAGTCCAACCTGGTTCGGCCTTTTCATGCGCAATGGCACCTGGTACGCGTACGAGTTCGTCATCCAGCCCGGGCCCGATTACACCTACTACACCAGATACAACGCGACAACGGACACGTGGGACTCAGCTGGGCAAAGTGCTCCCAGTTACATTTTTCCCACTGGCGCGGGAGAGTTTTCCATTGGCTCTTTCTCAGCCGGCCAGGCAACGAATAGTCCCAGCGCATATGGGTTTGTGAACTACCGGGTGGGTGGCACGACGGTTCGGGGATGGAGTTTCACGGAGAACCCCTGTAGCACGCTGGGCTCCTCGTTTTACTCCAATCTCCAGAAGTTCGGGGTCGTCGGCGCGGATGCGTTGGTCATCGGGGCGTTTCGATACGTGTCGACGGCGGGGTCTGGAGGGTGCAGCGCAATCCCGATCGACAACTACGCCCGCGTGAACGCGCTGACGGGCAACGTAACACGTCTGCCTCGCGTGCCGGGCGATCCAACGGCTCGGCCATTCACGATGCTGGGAGAATTCAACGGCGGGTTGCTGGCGCGAATGACCACAGGCCAACACCTGCTGTGGAAGCCCGATTGCGGGTGTGAGCCCCAGCCGCACTTTGTCGGCTCGGCCAACCAACTGCCCGTGGCCCGCAGGCTTCCCGCGATCGCGCCCGGTTGGCAAGCGTCAACATTCGTGAGCTTCGGCGGGCGCGACAGTGGCGGAAGCGATCTGGGCGACACGCTGGTCTGGTCGGGCACTAGTTGGTCGGTCGCGCCGACTGCGACAGCACCAGCCAAGCGGGCTGATCATGCCATGGCCGGCGGGTTGTATGGTGACGCCGTGTTGTTTGGCGGCAAGCGCGAAGACGGCTCGCTCCTCGACGATATGTGGCGATACAGCAGTCTGGGCTGGTATCAGATGAGCAGCAGTGGGGGTCCTTCGGCTCGAGGCGGCCACACCCTGACGGCCTGGGGAGGGAACCTCTTTGTGTTCGGCGGCTTCTGCAGCGACGGCCTGTGCCCGCCCACGATCCACAAGTACGTGCCAACATCGTTCAGCGCGGAGTGGTCAGCGGTCGCCGCTCTCGGGCCATCGGCGCGATTCGCGCATGTCGCGGGGTTTGATGAGCGCCGCCGGGGGCTCGTGGTTTTTGGAGGCCGCGCGGCTGACAACGCGCTGCTGGGAGACACGTGGTTCTTCGACGGGGCGAGTTGGAGCCAGATCAGCGGACCGGGCCCCAGCCCGCGCGATTACGCGAGCATGCACTGGGATGACGACCTGTATGGACTGCGGCTGTGCGGCGGTCGCACCGCGAGCGGTGCCAGCGACGAGCAGTGGCTGCTCACGGGAAGCGGGTGGCGGTTGCTACCCGACCCGCTGCCCGGCGGTCCCCGCTGGGCGCACGCGTCCGCGAGTCGGACAGACGGCGCTCAGATCGTGATCGGCGGCTTGAACGCATCGGGCGACGCGCTGGGCGACACACTGGTGACAACCAGATTGCCCACGATTGTGAGTCATCCGCAGAGCCAGCAGGTGTCGATCGGGCAGACCGCGACATTCAGCGCTTTGTCGACGTCGACTCAGGCGGTCTATCAGTGGCTGCGCAACGGTGTGGAGATGATTGAGGGGCCTCGGTTCATGGGGGTCAACACACCCGTGCTGACCATCATGCAGGTGGGGCCTGAGGACTTTGCAGACTATTCGGTGCGTGTGTCCAACTGCGATGGCGAGGTAGTGTCGGCCACCGCGGTGCTGACGGTGGAAACGTGCGACGACATAGATTTCAACAACAACGGCGTCTTTCCTGAAGACACCGATGTGATCGATTTGTTCCTGGTGCTCGCGGGCGGCGAGTGTGCGCAATGCAACGACATCGATTTCAACAACAACCAGGTCTTCCCCGAAGATCAGGATGTCATTGACTTCTTCACAGTCCTCGCGGGCGGGGCGTGCGGAGGTTGAGCGCTCGACCTCGGCAACGCGCAAGTCGTTCAGCGGCATGGGGCATTAGCCGCATAACTCGTCATGGACAGCCCTCGAAGCTTTTGGTTAAGTATTTGTAAAAAAGAGACATATGCATTATTCTGAGTTTTATCCATAGAAGGACTTGCGGTCCCGACCTTCCTCCGGTAGATTAATTCCCTCCGCAGCGACGTTGCTGCGGGTAGTTGGTATTTTGAGGAGGTCGGCGATGCGTATTTCTTCGGGTCGGATCATGGGCCTTGTGCTGGCGGCTGGGGCGGCGTCGGTAGCCTGCGCGAGCGTGACACTGGAACCGGTCATTCGCCGGGCTGATGCGCCCCCGGGTATCCCGGGCGAGTTCTTCGCGACCTTCGCATTCAGTAATCCCAAGATCGACAACAGCGGCAACATCGTTGTTGATGCCACCCTTGACATCACCGGCGGCGGCACCGCGACCACCTCTAACCGCCGCACCGTCTACTACGGCGGCCCGGGCACAATGCAACTGCTGGCGCGTGACGGCGGCCTGGCCGGGTTCCCCGTCCTGCCGAATCCGAACAACTGGACGCACAACACAACGACCAACGGCGCGGGACTGGCGCAGGGCTCGACGATTGCACCCAACGGGCGCATGATGATCTCGTCCAGTCTGAACGGCTCGGGCGCCACCACGACGAACAACACCGCCTTCTGGACGGGGCCGGTCGGTTCGCTGGCTGTCGTGGCGCAGCGCGGCGTTGTTCCCGCGACCGCTCCCGGCACGGCTGGCGCGATCTGGAACAGCAATCTCAACCTCAGCCCCTCGCAGTTTGACGTGAACAACGCCGGGCAGGTGGTCTTCAACAGCCAGTTGACCGGCGGCGACACCGTGACCAGCGGCGCGGGCCAGAACAACTCGGGTGTCTGGATCGGTTCGCCTGGGAACGTGCAGATGGTGATGCGTCAGGGCCAGAGCAACGTCCTGGGTCTCAACGACATCAACTCGGGGCTGCCTGATCCCACGCTGCAACTGGGTGCCGCCACCACGTTCGGCATGAAGTTGAACGGTCTGGGCCAGGTCGTTCTGCCCAACAAACTGCGCGTGGGCTCCGGCGTGACGCCCGTCACGACGAACGATGACGATGTGCTGCTGACGACAATCGGCGGCTCGCTGCGCTGCATCGCGCGGCAGGGTGAGCAGGCTCCGGGCCTGCCGACGGGCTACACGTTCCGCACGGGCGTGGGGTCGCCTTTCAGCCCGCTGAGCTTCAGCCCGATCAACAACGCGGGCTCAATCTACGTGCTCGCCACGCTGGGCGGGCTGGCGATTCCCGGCGTCGACGATCTGGTTCTGTACCGCTACAACGGCGGCACGTGGACGATCGTCTGGCGCTCCGATGACCTGGCTCCGGTGGTCGGCAGCGTTGTCGCGGGCTCGCGGTTCGCTTCGCTCAACCTCGGCAACACACGCGTGAACAACGCCGAAACGATTGCTCTCGCAGGCTTCCTGCGGCAGGACGCCTCTCTCGAGACGCCCGTCACCAATGCCAATGACGATGTGTTGTACATCTTCCCGGTCGGTCAGCCGGCGCAACTTGTCGTGCGGCAGGGCGACTTGATGAACCTGCCGGGCTTCCCGCCCGACGCCGTGTGGAACTACGAGGGCGCGTCGGCGGGTAGCGGATTCAACAACCTGGGTCAGTATTCGTTCACCGCGCGCTTCACGGGCACGGGCATCACGCCGGGCGTGAATGACAACGCCGCGTTCATCTGGGATCCGGTGCAGGGCATTCAGCTTGTCGCGAGGACCGGCGAGCAGTATGGCGATCCGCTCACCATGGCTCCGGCGACACAGGTGACACTTGACGGGCGCGGGAATGGTGAAGGCGGCACGGCTGGCTTCAGCGACACCGGCTGGCTGGCGCTGCGCATTGGCGACAACATCGGCAACCAGATTGTCTTCCGCGCGAAGCTCAATCCGCCGGTCGCGGGTTGCGATGACATCGACTTCAACAACAACGGCGTCTTCCCGGAAGATCAGGACGTCGTCGACTTCTTCAACGTTCTGGCGGGTGGCGAATGCTCCGCCTGCAACGACATCGACTTCAACAACAACGGCGTCTTCCCGGAAGACCAGGACATCGTCGACTACCTGAATGTGCTGGCTGGCGGCGACTGCCCCTGATGGACTTCTCGTGGGCGAGTAACACACGATTCACGCCGCGCGCCCCAACGGGCGCGCGGCGTATTGCTCCAGACGCGCCGGGCGATTCGGCGCTCAATCCGGGGTCGGATGTGGCAGCGCGCCACGGCGCGCGTCTATCGAAAGGACGAAGTCATGTTCTCGAGGAATCGATCATCAGTGCTGGCGGGTCGGGTGTGCGTCGCATCGCTCGCGCTCGCGGCGGGTGCGGTGGCTCAGCCCACGCTCATCATCTCGGGTGTCACGGTGACGGACATCAGCCCTGATGGCAGCAAAGTCGTGGGCGGCATTTACGACGC
>VYMG01000356.1_pt1 | contig 16997 bp, 13 predicted proteins | sample 5115261 | NCBI WGS metagenome assembly VYMG01 (sample SAMN12291781, study PRJNA351875) | freshwater metagenome | isolation source: freshwater lake | place: USA: Michigan, Wintergreen Lake | collected 2013-08-08
GCCTGCTGCAGCGCGTGGCCGGCGCCTTCACCGCCGTGGATGGCGTCTCGTTCGACATTCCCTCCGGCCGCACGCTCGCCCTGGTGGGTGAATCCGGATGCGGCAAGACCACCACCGGCAAGGCGATCGTGCAGTTGCTCCGCCGCCAGGCGGTGATCGGCGGCCAGGCGCTGTTCCAGGGGCAGGACCTGTTCACGCTCGACGGCGAGGCGCTGCGCCAGGCGCGCCGGGCGGTGCAGATCGTCTTCCAGGATCCGTTCGGCTCGCTCGATCCGCGCATGCGCGTGTTCGACATCCTCGAGGAGGGCCTGATGGCGCTGCGCCCCGAGATGGATGCCGTGCAGCGCCGCGAGCGGCTGCACACGCTGGTCGACCAGGTGGGCCTGCGCCGCGATGCGCTGCAGCGCTATCCGCACGAATTCTCCGGGGGGCAGCGGCAGCGCATCGCCATCGCCCGCGCGCTGGCCGTGGAGCCGCGACTGATCGTCTGCGATGAACCGACCTCGGCGCTCGATGTGTCGGTGCAGGCTCAGATCCTCAACCTGCTGCGCGACCTGCAGCGCGAGACCGGCGTCTCCTACCTCTTCATCACCCACAACATCGGCGTCGTCGAGTACATCGCCGACCGCATCGCGGTGATGCAGCGCGGGCGCATCGAGGAGGCGGGCAGCGTCGAGCAGGTGCTCGGCGCACCGCTCAGCGACTACACGCGCACGCTGCTGGCGGCGGTGCCGCGGATCGCGGTGCGGCCGACGGAGATCGCGGGCCGTGGCTGAGCCGCTGGCACTGCTGGCCGATCCGCGCTGGCAGCGCGCCCTCGAACTCGACGCGCAGGGACAGGCACTCAGCGCCGAAGCCGTCTATGCCGGCTTGCTGCGCGAGCATGCCGGCGAGCCGGCGCTGCTGCGGCGCATGGCGCGCCTGGCCATGATGCGCGGAGACGCTGCGCGGGCCGCTGCGCTGCTGCGCGGCTGCCGGCGGGGCGGCGACTCGGACGACAGCATCGCGATCGAGCTGTCGCACGCGCTGGCCGAATCGGGGCAGCTCGCCGCGGCCGAGGGCGAACTGGAGTCGCTGGTGCAGCGCGAACCGGATCACGCGCTGGGCTGGCTGCTGCTCGGTCGGCTGCGCGAGCTCGGCGGTGCCCCGCTCGGCGCGCTCCAGGCCTGGCTGCAGGCCGTCGTGCAGGCCCGCCAGGCCGGTCGGTGGTTCGACGAAGCGACCACGCCACGCGTCTGGGCTCCGCTCGTGCAGCGAGCCACCCAGGTCGTCCGGCAGGGACAGCGCGAACTGCTGATGGGTCTGCTGGGCAATCTGCAGACCCGGCACGGCAAGGACGAGATGAAGCGCGTCGAAAAGGCGCTGCGCGGCTGGCTGCGCGAGTTCGACGCGACACCGCCCGATCCGCGGCAGCGGCCACGCTTCCTGTACTTCCCGGACCTGCCGTCGACCGCGTACCACGATCCGATGCTGCAGCCCTGGGCGCCCCGACTGCTCGACGCCTTCGCCGACATCCGCGCCGAAGCGCTGGCCGTGACGCGCCTCGAGCGCGAACTGCCGGACTTCATCACGCCGCCGAAGAACGGCCCGGCCGACACCTACGTGGACGGCGACGGCCCGGAGCCGTCGTGGAAGGCGTTCTTCTTCTACCGGCACGGCCAGCGCTTCGACGCGAACCATGAACGGGCGCCGCGCACGAGTGCGGTGCTCGAGTCGCTCGAACTGTGCTGCATCCGGGACGAAGCCCCCGAGATCCTGTTCTCGGTGCTGCGGCCCGGGTCGCACATCAAGCCGCACCATGGCGTCTCGAACGTGCGGTTGGTGATGCACCTGCCGCTGGTGGTGCCACCGGACTGCGCGCTGCGCGTGGTCGATCATGGCGACCACGCCTGGCAGGAAGGCCGGCTGATGATGTTCGACGACACCTACCTGCACGAGGCGTGGAACCGCTCCGACCGGACCCGATTGATCCTGCTGATGGACTGCTGGAACCCCCACGTCACCCCCGTGGAGCGGCTTGCGGTCAAGGAGATCGTCGAAACGATCAGCGGGCTGCGACTGGCGACCCGACGCGACCTCGGCGCCGACCCCGGCGGGCGGGTGATGCGGGACTGACCCGCGCCGGCGATGGTGCGCCGTCCATCGGGACTTGCTCGGGGTGGAGTGAGCTGTCTAGACCACTCGAGCCCTCCGGCGATGCGCCGCTGCCTGAACGGGTGTGATCCAGACGCCACGAACTCAAGGAATACCCTGTACGGTCGTTCGATTTCACTTCGCGAGAATCCTCCGGTGCGTTTCGCCCAGACGAATGACACCAGCACTGCGGTGCGGCATGTCTCTTGCTGAGCGAAATGCTCCCAACCTTTCGACCTTTCATTCCTTTCAGAGGAGATAACGAATGCACAAGCGAACCAAGGTTTGCAGCGCGGTGCTACTCGCACTGGGCGGTGCCGCGGGCCTCACCAGCGTGCCCGCTTTCGGCCAGGCAACCCTCGAGCGCGTCGAGATCACCGGGTCGTCCATCCGCCGCATCGATGCCGAGTCGGCGCTGCCCGTCCAGATCATCAAGCGCGAGCAGATCGAGAAGACCGGCGCGACCTCCGTGGTGGATCTGCTGCAGAAGTTGCCGGCCATCCAGGGTTCGTTCGGCGAGTCCAGCGGCGTCGGCGCCGGCACGGCGTTCAACGGTGTCTCGATCCACAACATCGGTGAAACCCGCACCCTGGTGCTGCTGAACGGTCGCCGCCTGACCCAGTTCGGCGGCCAGTCGCTGACCGGCTTCGCGGCCGCGGTCGACCTCAACGCGATCCCGTTCGCTGCGATCGAGCGCATCGAGATCCTGACCGACGGCGCCTCGGCCCTGTACGGTGCCGACGCCATCGCCGGCGTGGTCAACTTCATCACCCGTCGCTACACCAACGAGGGCGACGTGACGGTCGGCTACTCGCAGCCGCGTGGTGGTGCCCGCGAGACGCGCGTCAGCATCAGCAAGGGCTTCGGCGACATCAACACCGACGGCTTCAGCGTGATGCTGTCGGCGCAGCACGACGAGCGCACCAAGCTGAACGCGACGGACCGCAACTTCGGCAATACCGCCCGCGTGACGTTCACGGATGCCGCCGGCCGCACGCTGCGCGCCCAGAACACCACGCCCAGCGCCATTCCCGGCAACGTGCTGGCCGACAACGGCGTCGAGGCGAAGAACCTGACGCTGCTGGCCGGCGGCCAGTGCCCGGACAAGACCATCCGCGTCACCGAGGACTACGCCCTCGACGCGGACGGCGACGGTGTCGACGAGAACTACACCGACGACTACTGCAGCTTCAACTTCGTCGGCGAGCTCGAGATCTACCCGGTGCGCAAGCGCGACACCGTGCTGGCCACGATCAACAAGAAGGTCGGCGACCAGGAACTCTACGCGGACGTGCTGTTCGCGAAGTCGCAGGCGATCTCGCGCATCGCGCCGGTTCCGGGCGCCATCGTCGTGCCCACCGGCTCGGCCCTGTTCAACCAGTACCTCGCACCGGCCGGCTTCGGTGGCGCGGACCTCGACGGCGACGGCGTCGCCGGCGATGGCACGCTGGTCTTCTACCGACTGTTCGACCTGGGCAAGCGCACCAGCGACAACCGTTCGAAGTTCTACGACTTCGCGCTCGGCTCGAAGGGCCAGCTGTTCGGCTGGGACTACAACGCCTCCTACTCGCACTCCGAGAGCGATGCGAAGGAGAACATCGCCGGCTACCCCGGCGCCCTCGCCGTGGCGCGCCTGCGGTCCAGCGGCCTGCTCGATCCGTTCGTCGGCCCCGGCCAGCAGACCGCTGCCGCGCAGGCGGCGATCAACGCGACGGCCTACAACGGCTACTGGGACGGCGGCACCGCCAAGCTCGACACGGTCGCGCTGCGCGGTTCGCGTGAACTGATGAACCTGTCGGCCGGGCCGATGATGCTCGGTGCGGGCATCTCCTTCCAGAAGGAGAAGTTCCAGTCCAAGCCCAGCCTGTTCGCGCAGGGCAAGCTGGCCGACCCGGTGGCGGGCACGCTGTGCGACCCGGCCGCCACGCCGGCGATCCCCTGCGACCAGCGCTTCGGCGACGAGGCTGCGACCGAGCCCTACGGTGCCGACCGCAAGGCTTACGGCGTGTTCGGTGAGCTGGTGATCCCGGTCACCAAGACGCTCGAGGCCACGACCTCGGTGCGCTTCGACGACTACTCCGACTTCGGCAACGCCACGACCGCCAAGGCGTCGTTCCGCTGGACGCCGTCGAAGAGCCTGCTGGTCCGCGGCTCGGTGGGCACGGGCTTCCACGCCCCGACGGTGCCGCAGGTGAATGCCTCGCTGCAGCCGTTCGGCGTGACGAACGATCCGTACCAGTGCACGGCCGAGCTGCTGCAGGTGGCCCAGTCGCTGAACGCGAACTGCCAGCCGGGTCGGCGCCAGTACGACCAGTTCGCCGGCGGCAACCCCGACCTGAAGCCGGAGAAGTCGCGCCAGGCCTCCCTGGGCATCCGCTTCGAGCCGAGTGCCGACGCCAGCTTCGGTGCCGACCTGTGGCACGTGCAGATCCGCGACTCGTTCGGCCAGCTGTCCGAAGACGAGGTGTTCGCCAACCCGCTGCGGTATCTGGATTCGTTCACCACGAAGACCGACACCGGCACCGGCGTGGTCTACCTGGCGTTCAAGGCCGACAACCGCAACCTGGGCAAGGCCTTCTACACCGGCCTCGACCTGGATGCGACCGGCCGCGCCAAGCTGGGCTTCGGCGACCTGACCTCGAACGCTGCGCTGACGTACATGATCCGCGAGTCGCAGCAGCTGCAGGAGGACGGCCCGTACTACTCCGCCATCGGCAACCACAACGAGCTGGGCTCGGTGACCTTCCGCTGGCAGGGTCGCTGGACCAACACGCTGACGATGGGCAACTGGACCCACACGCTGCAGGCCAACTTCAAGTCCGGCTACACCGACGCACCTTCGCGCGTCGAGATCCTGGACGCCAACGGCAACGTGACCGGCGCGGTCAACGACTACCGCCTGGAGATCAAGCGCTCGGCCACCCTCGACTGGCAGACCCAGTGGCGTCCGGTGAAGAGCCTGCTGCTGACGGTCGGCGTGCTGAACGTGTTCGATACCAAGCCGCCCCTGTCGATCTCGACCGGTGGCCTGAACCGCGGCCAGCAGTTCGGCTTCGACGATCGCTACTACGATTCGCGCGGGCGCGTCGCCTACGTGAACGCGTCGTACAAGTTCTGATCACCGACGACAAGCGTTACTTTCCTTCCATGCCCGCTGGTCACGAGCCGGCGGGCATTTTTGTTAACCTCCGACGCTTTCGAACTGGAGACCCCAGGACATGAACTTCGCCCAGCGGCAGCGAGACCCGAGGAAACACCTCGTCGGTATCACCGCTGTCATCCTGTTTCACGGCTTCATCGTCTATGCGCTGGTGACCGGCCTGGCCAAGAAGGTGGTCGACGTGGTGCGTGCACCGATCGAGACCAAGGTCATCGAGGAAGTGAAGAAGCCGCCGCCGCCGCCCGAAGTGGTGGTGCCCCCGCCCCCGAAACTCGAGGCCCCGCCGCCTCCGTTCATCCCGCCCCCGGAAGTGCAGATCGCGGCACCCCCGCCGCCGCAACCCACCATCACCGCGACCACGCCCACGCCGCCTCCGGCGCCCGTGGTCATTGCGCCGGCGCCTCCGCCTGTCGTGGCCGCCCCGCCGGCTCCACCCGCGCCAGCGCCGGTGTCGGTGGCGGCCGTCTGTTCGAACTCCGTATCGGCCATGGGTGAAGCCGGCTTTCCGCGAGATGCAGCCAAAGCGGGTCTCGAGAAGGGCGAGGCCATGATTCAGTTCACGCTGGCCGCCAACGGAGAGATCAAGGACGTCAAAGTCCTCTCGGCGACCCATCCGATCTTCGGGCGCGCCAGCGCGCGACTCGTATCGACTGAATTCAAAGGGCAGGGCCAGGACATCATCGTCAAGGTTCCGTTCGGCTACCGACTCCAGTGAACACGGCCCGATCCAGGCCGCGCTCGTTCACCTTTCCATTTCTCTGCGCACCAGAAAGAGAATCGTCATGACCATCCGTCAAACCATTGCAGCTTTCCTCTTCTCGCTGACCATCGGCCTCGCGCCGCAGGTCGTGCTGGCCCAGGCCTCCGCCCCTGCCACCACCCAGGAAGCGGCTCCTGCCGCGCCGGCCGTGCCGGCCCCGCCCGCTGCGGCCATCACGAAGGAAACCGTCGACAACCCCTACGGCCTGAAGGCGCTGTGGGAGCAAGGCGACTTCGTCGCCAAGGGCACCCTGATCATCATGATCCTGATGAGCATGGGCAGCTGGTACATCCTCATCACCAAGCTGTTCGAGAGCTTCAAGATCTCGGGCGAGGCGAAGCACGCGCGCTCGACGGTGTTCAAGTCGAACAGCCTCAAGGAGGGCGCCTCGAAGCTGAAGGAGGGCAGCGCCTTCCGCTACATCGCCGACACGGGCATCAGCGCCAACGAGCATCACGAAGGCGAGCTGACCGAAAACATCGACCGCAACAGCTGGGTGACGATGAGCGTGCAGCGCAGCGTCGACGAAGTGCAGTCGCGCCTGCAGGACGGTCTGGCCTTCCTGGCCACGGTGGGATCCACGGCGCCGTTCATCGGCCTGTTCGGCACGGTCTGGGGCATCTACCACGCGCTGACCGCCATCGGCATCGCCGGCCAGGCGTCGATCGACAAGGTCGCCGGCCCGGTGGGCGAGGCGCTGATCATGACGGCCATCGGCCTGGCGGTGGCGGTGCCGGCAGTGCTGGGCTACAACTGGCTGGTGCGCCGCAACAAGGTGACGATGGATGCCGTTCGCGGCTTCGCGGCCGACGTGCATGGCGTGCTGATGGGCGCCAAGCAGGCCCGCTGATTGCCTTGACGCCAGGAGAACGCCATGGCGATGCAAATCAGCAGCGGTGAGGAGGACGGCCTCACCAGCTCCATCAACACCACGCCGCTCGTCGACGTGATGCTGGTGCTGCTCATCATCTTCCTGATCACGATTCCCGTGGTCACGCAGACCGTGCCGATGCAGCTGCCGCTGGAAACCAACATCGCGCGCCAGACCAAGCCCGAGAACATCGAGATCTCGGTCAACAAGGATGGCGACGTGTTCTGGAACGCGCAGCCGGTGGCCGACAGCGAGGCGCTGTTCCAGCGCCTGAAGACGATCGCGGTCATGAACCCCCAGCCGGAGGTTCACATCCGCGGCGATCTCGGGGCGCGCTACGAGTCGATCGGGCGGGTCGTGTTCGCGTGCCAGCGCGCGGCGATCGCCAAGATCAGCTTCGTGACCGAACCGCCGGCGAAGGGGTGACGCATGGGAATGAACGTAGGGTCCTCGGGCGGCAGCGAGCCGGACGTGATGCTCGACATCAACACGACGCCGCTGATCGACGTGATGCTGGTGCTGATCATCATGCTGATCATCACCATCCCCATCCAGCTGCACAGCGTCAACCTCAACATGCCGCAGGGCGCGCCGCCGCCATCGCAGGTGGAGCCGGTGGTCGTGACCATCGACATCGACTTCGATGGCACGGTGCTGTGGAACGGCGAGGCGCTGCCGGACCGCGCCACGCTGGAGGCGCGGCTGTCGCAAGTGGCGGTGCAACCCGATCAGCCCGAGGTGCACATCCGGCCGAACAAGCTGGTCGAGTACAAGTCGGTGGCGATGGTGCTCGCGTCGGCGCAGCGGCTGGGCGTGACCAAGCTCGGCATGGTCGGCAACGAGCAGTTCGTCAAGTAGCGCCATGAAGCACGCACGCATCACGGCGCTGGCCGCAGCGCTGTTCATCGCGGTCGGCGCACAGGCGCAGGACGCAGTGCGGCCCGATGTGGGCAAGCCGCTGCAGGCCGCTCAGGAGCTGATCAAGGCGGGCAAGTTCAAGGAGGCGCTCGGCAAGGTCCGCGAGGCCGATGCCGTAGGCGGCAAGAACGCCAACGAGAGCTTCCTCATCGAACGCATGCGCATCGCCGCAGCGTCGGGGGCCGGCGACATGGAGACGGCCGCGAAGTCGTTCGAGGCGCTCGCCGGCAGCAGCAAGATCTCGGCGGCCGACAAGGCACGCATGGCCGAATCGATCGCGGGTGGCTACTACCGCGCGAAGGACTACGCCAAGGCCATGCAGTGGGGCCAGCGCTACTTCAAGGAGGGCGGCACAAACCCGGCGATCCGCACGTTGCTGATCCAGAGCCAGTACCTCAGCGGCGATTTCGCGGGTGCGGCTCGCGAACTCACGGCCGAGATCCAGGCTGCGGAAAAGAGCGGCGCGACGCCGGCGCAGGATCGGCTGAACCTGCTGCTCAACGCGGCGGCACAGCTGAAGGACCAGAACAGCACGGTGTTCGCGCTGGAGCGGCTGGTGACCTACTACCCGAAGAAGGAGTACTGGGTCGATCTGCTGAGCCGCATGCAGCGCAAGCCGGGTTTCAGCGATCGACTCGTGCTCGACACCTACCGGCTCAGCCTGGCCACCGGCAGCCTCTCGACCGCGGCGGACTACATGGAGATGGGGCAGCTCGCGTTGCAGGCCGGCCATGAAGAAGAAGCGCGTCAAGTCGTCGACAAGGGCTTTGCGGTCGGCGTGCTTGGAACGGGCGCCGAAGCCGAGCGACACAAGCGACTGCGTGACCTGGTGGCGCGCAAGGTGGCCGAGGCCAAGACCGCACGGGCCGCCGAGGAGGCGGAAGCCAAGGCGGCCAAGGACGGCAACGGCCTGGTCAAGCTCGGCTTCGCACGCGCGATGGGCGGCGACACGGCCGGTGGCCTTCCGATGATCCAGCAGGGCATTGCCAAGGGCGGACTCAAGCGGCCGGAGGACGTCAAGCTGCACCTCGGCATCGCGCAGGTGATGGCCGGCGACGGCAAGGCGCAGTCGACCTTGCGCAGCGTCGGGGGCAGCGATGGCACCGCCGACCTGGCGAGGCTGTGGTCGCTGTACGCCAAGCGGCGCAACTGACGCCAACCTCTCAGTGGTCTAGGCCGGAGGCCCCCGCGAACGCGGGGGCCTCTTGCTTTCTGGCGCGGGCCTTGCGTCATCTCGTGGTCATGCGCTGTTGCTTACGCGCCGCATCAGTGAAGCCCATGAGAGGCGCCGTGTACACATCGGGTTACGCTGAAAGTACAAAGTTCTTTCGGGACTTTGCAGAGGCGTGCACCGACCGTGATCCGGCGGCAGCGCTTGCAGAAACCACAATCCCGGGGCGCGCGTGAGCCCCTTTTGGAGGACCTTTCAGATGTTCAAGCCAAGTCGTATCCGGCTGGCCGTGCTGACACTGTGCGCCACCAGCGCCCAGTTCGCATGGTCGCAGCAAGCGCAGCAACCGCAGCCGCCCCAGCAGCAGCTGCAGCGCGTGGAGGTCACCGGATCCAACATCAAGCGCACCGACATGGAGACAGCGTCTCCCATCACGGTGATCACGCGCGAAGACATGGTGCGTTCGGGCGCCTCGACGCTGGGTGACGTGATCACCAAGCTGACGGTGGTGCAGGGCGGCCTCAGCGGCGTCGAGTTCAGCGGCTTCACGCCCGGCGCGGCGACGATCTCGCTGCGCGGCCTCGGTGGCGGTGCCACACTGGTGCTGATCAACGGCCGGCGCATCGCGCCGTACGGCATCACCGGCTTTCAGGAGGTGCTGACCAGCGTGAACTCGATCCCGGTGTCGGCGATCGACCGCATCGACATCCTGAAGGACGGCGCTTCGGCTATCTACGGATCGGAGGCCATCGCGGGCGTGGTGAACATCATCCTGCGCGGCGACTTCACCGGCCTCGAGGCGCAGGTCCAGCACGGCCTGAACGAGCCGGGCGCGCTGAGCTCCACGCGCTTCAGCCTGTCGGGCGGCATCGGCGACATCGCCGCCGACCGCTACAACATCTTCGGCATCTACGAGCACCTGTCGCAGGACCACGCCACGGTCAGCGAGAACAAGTTCTATCCGTCGCGCAACCTGACCAGCGTGGTCGGCGCGCCGCTCGACCTGCGTTCGGCGTATTCCTATCCCGGCAACCTGCTGACCAACGTCATCCAGACGACGCCCGGCACCACCTGCGACCCGAAGAACCAGCGCGTGGTCGGTGGCGTGACCCGCTGCGTGCTTGGCGTGTTCGACTACAACACCATGCTGCCCGGCGCCGAGCGCGACAGCCTGTTCGTGCGCGGCAACGTTCAGCTCAGCTCCAACCTGACCGGCTTCTTCGAGGCAGGCATCGGCAAGAGCAAGTACTCGTACCAATTCGATCCGCAGTTCTACTACAACGACTTCGCGACCGCGACCCTGGTCATGGACGGCGCGGCCTACGGCCTGACCGGCCCGGTCGACCTGCTGTACCGCACGGGCGATCTCGGCCCGCGCCGGCTCAAGGTGAAGTCGGACGAGGGCCGCCTCCTCGCCGGCCTGAAGGGTTCGATCGGCGGCTGGGACTTCGACTCCGCCGTCGGCACGATGAAGGGCAAGGTCACGGTGGACCAGTACGGTTCCGTCCTGATCACCCCGATGGAGGCCGCGCTGGCCAACGGCACCTACGTGCCCGGCCTGCAGAACGACCCGGCCGTGCTGGCGCAGATCTCGCCGGTGCTGACCCGCAAGGGCGAAGCCACGACGACGTTCGCTGACGCCCGCGTGAGCACCGAGTTCTCGTCGCTGACGCTGCCGGGCGGGCCGGTCGGCTTCGCCGCCGGCGTCGAGACGCGCCGCGAGAAGCAGAAGGACACCTACGACGAGCGCTTCGTGATCGGCGAGGTGTTCGGCTTCGGCTCTCTGGATCCGCTCGATGCCAGCCGCAGCGTGAAGTCGGCCTACGGCGAGTTCAACCTGCCGCTGATGAAGTCGCTGGAAGCGCAGCTGGCTGCGCGTCACGACAGCTACAGCGTCGGCGGCAATTCCACCACGCCGAAGGTGGGCCTGAAGTGGACGGCCCTGTCGAACCTGGTGCTGCGCGGCACCTACGCGCGCGGCTTCCGCGTTGCCAACCCGCGCGAAACCAGCCCGGCTGTCAGCGTCGGCTTCTTCAACGGCGTGCAGGATCCGGTGCGCTGCCCGGTGATCGATCCGACCAACCCGGACTGCAGCCTGAGCATCCAGGCCAATGTCTCGGGCAACGCCAACCTCGAGCCGGAGAAGTCGAAGAGCTTCACCGTCGGCCTGGTGTTCGAGCCTGCCAAGGACGTCAGCATCTCGGTGGACTACTGGCGCATCGACCGCACCAACGAGATCACCAACCTCGACATCACCTACCTGCTGGCCAACCAGGCGGCCTACGCCGGATTCATCCGTCGTGACGCCGCGGGCTCCATCACCGACGTCGATCTGCCCTACGTCAACCTGGCCGGCACCAGCGTGCGTGGCTGGGACGTGGACTTCCGCGGCAAGACGAACCTCGGCGAGGACGGCAAGCTGAACTACGGTGCGGCGGCGACGTACTTCGACAACTTCTTCGTGCAGCCGGCGCCCGATGCCCTCACCGAGGACTACAACGGCACCTACCTCCAGCCGCGGCTGCGCATGAGCGCACGCATGGGCTGGGAGAAGGGGCCGTGGCAGACCGAGCTGTCGGCGAACTTCGTGGGCGGCTACAAGAACAAGCCGACGCCGTCGGGCGTGTGCTCGGCCCCGGCCGCGCTGAACCGCTTCTGCGAGGTCAAGCCGTGGACCACGCTGGGCCTGTACGTCGGCTACAAGGGCTTCAAGAACACGGAGCTCTCGCTGCTGGTCGACAACCTGGCCGGCGAGAAGCCGCCGTTCGACTACCGCGGTGCGGTCAACAGCCAGACGCGCGCCTGGGGTGCGACGTACCATAACGCGCTGGGCCGCGTGTACACGCTGCGCGCGAAGTACACGTTCTTCTGATCGGGAATCGCAAGGCGGCCGTGGGGTGATCCCCTGCGGCCCGCCGTGTGAAACCTTCCTAGGCGAAAGGCGATCCACCGGTCGCCTTTCCGTTTTTCTCGAGAGGATTTCGATGTCGAAGTACCGATGGATGTTGGCGGGCATCGCGGCCTGCACGACGGCCTTGCTGTCACCAGTGACCCTGGCACAGCCGAAGCCGGTGATGGATTACAAGAGTGCGGCCGAGGTGCCGGTGGCGCAGTTCTTCGCGCTCGACGACTTCCGCAGCATGCGGCTGGCACCCGATGGCAAGAAGATCGCCGCCGTCGCGCCCTACAAGGGGCGCGGCAACCTGGTGGTCGTCGACCTGGGGTCCCGCCAGGCGAAGAGCATCACCGCCTCCGAGCGCTGGGACGTGGTGCGCGTGAGCTGGATCGGCAACAAGCGCCTGTACTTCACGGTGGCCGACGGGCTGGAGGCCACGGGCCGCCCTCGCCTGAAGGGCGCCTACACGATCAATGTCGACGGCACCGACATGCGCGAGGTGTTCGGCTACAACGACAACGGTGCGCCGCGCGGACTGCGCATCGACAGCGTGCTGGCCACGGAAGGCGGCGACTCGACGGTGGCCTACGTTGCCATGCGCGAGCGGTCCCGCCAGTTCAACGATGTCTACAAGCTCGACTTCCGCACGCTGCGCTACGAACTGGTCACGTTCGACAGCCCGGGCCGGACGACGCAGTGGATCCTGGACGGCAAGGACCGGCCTCGACTGGCCGTCCGGGTCGAGCCGCGCCCGGGCAAGGGCAAGCCGATCGTCTACACGATCTGGCACCGCCCGGCAGCCGGGGGCGCCTGGACGAAGGTGCTCGAGCAGAGCAGCATGAACGACCCGGAGATCTACTCGCTGTGCGGGTTCGACAAGGACGACCGCACCTTGTTCGTGACCGCGCGGCGCGGTCGGGACAAGGCGGCGCTGTGGAAGTACGACACCGACACGCGGCAGTTCGGCGACATGATTCTCGACGACCCGCTGGTCGACCTGGTGTGCAACAGCGGCACCGACGAGGACGATGGTGCAGGCTCCGATGGCGGCCTGCTGGTCGACGCCGAATCGAAGGACGTCGTTGGCTTCCAGTACCAGGCCGACAAGCCGAAGAAGGTCTACTTCAAGGCGGGCAGCGGTCATGAGCAGATGGCCAAGATGTTCGCCGCGTCGATTCCCGGCTTCAGCGAGTACCGCTTCTCGAAGGACAGGTCCGTCGCGCTGGTGATGTCGTATTCGGACATCGATCCGGGAACGTACTACCTCTATGACAGCACGAAGAAGCAGCTCGAGGTGGTCGCCAAGAAGCGTGGCTGGGTCAAGCCGGAGCTGATGGCGGAGCGCAAGCCGATCCTGTACAAGTCCCGCGACGGCATGATGATTCCGGCTTACCTCACGCTGCCACGCGGCATGCCGGCGAAGAACCTGCCGCTGATCGTCAACATCCACGGCGGTCCGCAGGTCCGCGGCTACTACTGGTCGGCATGGGGCCGCTGGCCCGAGGCGCAGTTCTTTGCCTCGCGCGGGTATGCCGTGCTCGAACCGGAGCCGCGTGCATCGGAAGGCTACGGCCACAAGTTGCACACATCCGGCTTCAAGCAATGGGGACAGGCGGCGCAGGATGACATCACCGATGGCGCCCTGCACCTGGTGAAGGAAGGCATCGTCGACAAGGACCGCATGTGCCTGCACGGCGGGAGCTACGGCGGCTATGCGTCGCTGCAGGGCCTGGTCCGCGAGCCTGACCTGTTCAAGTGTGCGCACTCGTTCGTGGCGGTCACCGACCTGGGTCTGATGCAGAGTGTCGCGTGGTCCGACATTGCCCAGAACGTCGAGTACGACTATCTCGAGAACGAGTTCAAGCTCGAAGTGGGGGACAGCAAGGACGACGCCGAGATGTTCCAGCGCACCTCGCCGGCCCGTAATGCCGACAAGATCAAGGGGGCGGTCATGCTCACCATGGGTTCAGAGGACGTCCGCGTTCCCCTGATCCATGGCGAGAAGATGCGCGACGCGATGATCAAGGCGGGCAAGCCGATCGAGTGGAAGGTGTACGCGGAAGAAGGGCACGGCTTCAACAAGGAAGCCAACGTGACCGACTTCTACACCCGCTCGCTGCGCTTCTACGACGAGCACATCGGACCGAAGCGCAAGACCCAGCCCTGACCAACGAACCAGGCTGAAACGAGACGGGCGCCCGCGGGCGCCCGTTTTCCTTGGCGGAAGCCGACGCGCTCAGCGCCGCATCACTTCGGCGCCAGCCGGATCGCCCCGTCGAGCCGGATCACCTCGCCATTGAGCATGTCGTTCGTGATGATCTGGTGCACGAGCTTGGCGTAGTCCTCGGGCGTGCCGAGGCGGCTGGGGAAGGGCACGCCGGCGGCCAGCGCGTCCTGCACTTCCTGGGGCATGGAGAACAGCATCGGCGTGCCGAAGATGCCCGGCGCGATGGTCATGTTGCGGATGCCGTTGCGCGCGAGGTCGCGAGCGATCGGCAGCGTCATGCCGACGACGCCGCCCTTGGAGGCGGAGTACGCGGCCTGGCCGATCTGGCCGTCGTACGCCGCCACGCTGGCGGTGGAGATCAGCACGCCACGCTCGCCGGTGGGCTCCGGCTCGTTCTTCGCCATCGCCTCGGCAGCCAGGCGGATCATGTTGAAGCTGCCGATGAGGTTGACGGTCACGACCTTGGCGAACAGTGCCAGGGCATGCGCGCCGTCCTTGCCGACGGTCTTCGCCGCCGGCGCGATGCCGGCGCAGTTCACGAGACCCGCCAACTTGCCGAGCTTCAGCGCTGCTGCCACGGCGGCCTGGCCATCGGCCTCCTGGCTGACGTCGCACTTGACGAACACACCGCCGAGTTCCTTCGCGACGGCTTCGCCCTTGTCGGCCTGCAGATCGGCGATGACGACCTTGCCGCCGTTGCGGGCGAGCATGCGTGCCGTGCCTTCGCCCAGGCCCGACGCGCCGCCGGTGACGATGAAGACCTTGCCTGCGATTTCCATGCGATGTCCTCAGCTCAGCGCGGCCAGCGCGCGGGCGGTGATCTCGTCGACAGTGCCGGCGCCGTCGATCTTTCGATAGCGCGGCGCGCTGGCGTCGCCGGTGGCAGCCCACTTCGAGTAGTAGTCGACCAGCGGTCGCGTCTGGCTCTGGTAGACCTCGAGGCGCTTGCGCACCGTTTCTTCCTTGTCGTCGTCGCGCTGGATCAGGTCTTCGCCCGTCACGTCGTCCTTGCCGGCCACCTTGGGCGGGTTGAACTTGACGTGGTAGGTGCGGCCCGAGGCCACGTGCACGCGGCGGCCGCTCATGCGCTCGATGATCGCGGCGTCGGGCACATCGATCTCCAGCACGATGTCGAGCTTCACGCCGGCGCTCTTCATCGCGTCGGCCTGCGGGATGGTGCGGGGGAAACCGTCGAACAGGAAGCCCTTGGCGCAATCCGGCTGCGCGATGCGTTCCTTCACGAGGCCGATGATGATGTCGTCGCTGACGAGGCCGCCGGAGTCCATCACGCGCTTGGCGGCGATGCCGAGTTCGGTGCCCGCCTTCACGGCGGCGCGCAGCATGTCGCCGGTGGAGATCTGCGGGATGCCGAACTGCTTGCAGATGAACGCCGCCTGGGTGCCCTTGCCGGCGCCGGGTGCGCCCAACAGGATGAGTCTCATGGGTTTGCCTCGTTTGTCTTTATGCGGGGAACGACGACGCTGGGGCACCTCGTCGCAGGAATTCGAAATCGAGAATAACACGCAGGTCCCTGCACGAACCTGACGCTTCCCCGGGGGCTGACGCCCGGCGCGGGAGCGTCAGCGAACGAAGAGGGCGCGCACCCGCTCGAGGTCCTCGGGCGTGTCGACACCGGCGCCCGGCGCGTGCGCCGTCACGTGCACGGCGATGCGTTCGCCATGCCAGAGCACCCGCAGTTGCTCGAGGGATTCGAGCTGTTCGATCGGCGAGGGCTCGAGCCGGGGAAAGCGGCGCAGGAAGCCGGCCCGGTAGCCGTACAGGCCGACATGGCGCAGCGGGTCCGGCGCCTGCATCTGCGCGGCATGCGCCGCACGGCCGTCGCGCCACCAGGGGATCGGCGCCCGCGAGAAGTACAGCGCACGGCCGGCGGCGTCGAGCACCACCTTGACCACGTTCGGGTTGTCGAGGTCCTCGCGCGAATGGATCGGATGCGCGGCCGTGCTCATCACGCAGTCGCTGCGCTGCTCGAGCAGCGCAGCGCAGGCGTCGATGAGCGCGGGGTCGATCAGCGGCTCGTCGCCCTGCACGTTGACGACGGCGTCGCTGCCATCGAGTCCGAGCTGCTCGCAGGCCTCGGCCAGGCGATCGCTGCCAGTGGCGTGATCGGGCCGGGTGAGCACCACGCGCACGTCGTGCGCCTCGCAGGCCGCGGCGATGTCGGCGTGGTCGGCGGCGACCACCACCGCACGTGCCGATGACTCGGCGGCGCGTCGCGCCACGCGCACGATCATCGGCAGGCCGCCGATGTCGGCGAGCGGCTTGCGCGGCAGCCGCGTCGAGGCCAGCCGCGCGGGAACGAGCACCGTGAAGTTCACGGTGCCGGGGTGTCGCTGAGGGACCGCGCTTCGCTCTCCAGCATCACGGGGATGCCATCGCGCACCGGGAACGCGAGGTGGTCGGCATGGCACACCAGTTCATGGCGTTCGTCGACCGGCGGGCGGCGGTGTTCCAGCGGGCCCTTGCAGATCGGGCAGACCAGCAGTTCGAGCAGACGCGTTTCCATGGCTCAGTCGCTTTGGCGTGAAGGCGGCAGCAGGGCGAGCAGTTCCTGCTCGAAGGCTGCGGGGAGTGCGAAGTCTAGCGCCGCGACCCACACACGCGCATCGTTGGCTCGCTCGGGGCGGATCTTCACCGCGTCCTTCTCCGTGAGCACGACGTCGGTGGTGCCGGCAGGCCACGAAAGCTCTGCGAACGGATGGTGATCGGGCAGGGCGTGTTCGATGATCGTCAGGCCCCGCTCGCGCAGCATCGTGAAGAAGCGGCTCGGCTGCGCGAGGCCGGCGACGGCCAGCACCGGCCGGCCACGCAGCGCGTCCAGCACTGCCGCGCTGGGCGCGTCG
>VYMG01000447.1_pt1 | contig 16908 bp, 4 predicted proteins | sample 5115261 | NCBI WGS metagenome assembly VYMG01 (sample SAMN12291781, study PRJNA351875) | freshwater metagenome | isolation source: freshwater lake | place: USA: Michigan, Wintergreen Lake | collected 2013-08-08
TACTTTTTCCCTGAAAATTAGGTAATTGGCCACCTCAAAACCGGTAAAACCCCACACCCCACACCCCACACCCCACACCCTACCCCCACGGAAAAACTTTTTCAGCATACCCTACTTACTCCCTCAATGAAGTCAAGCATAAGACTTAAATCGTAACATTTCTTTACAAGACTTACGGTAAAAGTGGACAAAAGTGGAGCGGGTTAGCTCACTCTTAGGGTGTGTTAGCGTTAGCGTAACGCACCGTATAAGTCTGTATAATACGCTACAAATGTTTCCTAACAGGCGATTGGCCAGAAATCAAGAAAACGAGTTTCTTCAAGAAACAAATTTTCTTGATATTGAGGGTAAGCTGGGGGACAAACCAGAATTATTCAGGTTTGATTAACTGATTTAAATAGCCTTGAAAATCTGAGATTGAGTCAAGAGTAATCGCTTGTCTTAAGAGATTTTTTAGAAGAGAAGTGTCTTGAATTTGGCTAATCTCATCAACCAGTTCAGAAGACACATTCTCAAACCGAATCTCAAGGACATCAATGACAGATTCTCTCATCCCCTTTTCCATTCCCATTCTTTCAACACTGGTAATATAAGGCATTCGTTTTTCCTCCTCGTACTGATTTAATTCCTGTTGAAACTCTTGTTCTAATTCAGCGGGTAAGCTCATCAGCCAATCGATAAACTTAAAGAGGTTGAGAATATCCTCTCGTTGATAACCCTGTTCGTACAACCGTTTAGTTAATGCTAATTTCGCTTCTTTGCGCTTTTTTCGGTTTTGCCGAGTTTCTAAAGCTTGGAGATGCGCCATCACGACTGTAGCAAAAGGATTGCGGCTGGCTTCTAAAGCTGACCACTGCTGCTTAAATTCTAGCAACTTGACGACCGGAAAGCGAAAACTCACTTGACAATCAAATAACTCACGTTCAAATTGATTGGGTCGCCAAGAAGCATTATCATCACCTAAAACTGCCAAACTCGCTACTGAACGCCTGTAACGATCATAAATGCGATAGTAATAGATAAACATCCGTTCAGCAAAGTCAATTTCTCACTGACCCTGGATTTCTATGTGGATTAAAACCCAGGTCTCTTCTCCCGCCATACGATAAATTTTCACCAACTTATCGACGAGACGTTTGCCTAACTCAGCATCGCGCACCACTTGTTGAAGTTCTTTGTCGAGAAATTCAAAGCCTTGATTCCAATCAATACCCGCATGAGCTTGAGGAAAAAAGAAGGAAACAAAGTCTTCAAAGTAGATTTCTAAGACATCTTTCCAAGGAGTATCAAAATCAGTATTTGGGTTAGTCATTTCAGTTATCAGTTATCATTTATCAGTTCTCAGTTCTCTTGAACCACCGAAGCAATTTTTGTGATATACTGTACTTACAATCGCAGAAAACGGGTTTCTTTGAGAAACCCGTTTTCTTGATTAATTCTGGCGCTTGCACTTGCTGGCTAATCCTAGAGTTAATAATAGTCCCAAAAGAGTATCAGGTTCAGGAACTTTGGCCATATTGGTAAGCTTGATATTATCAACTAATAAAGCCGAATTGATAGTGTTATCTCCTCCCCCTGTCTTATCCACATCAACTACCCCAAACCCTAAAGTATAATTTCCAGCCACCGATAGGGGTATCGTGTAGGTTTGATAGCCTGTTTCTTTCGCTAAATGGGAAAAAGAAGGATTGACGGGAAAACTAGATTGGATATTTGCTAAAGTATATAAGTTATTATTTAAGGTAAAAAAGGCGAAATCGCTGTTATCTACATTAGCGGCATCTTCATCGGTCAGAAAATTCCAAGAAAAGCTGAAAATATCGCCAGCATTAGCAGCAATTGTCTGTTTGATGGCGGAGCCTTCGGTAACAAATAGATTGCTTAACTCATTACCCGATAAGCCGAGAAATGATTCTAAATCATTAGCATTAGTCAAGGGTTGATTGTCGTCACAAGCACCGACAAAAACACAAGTTTGTAACACTGCTTGATAACTTCCGTTAACCGGTGTAACGCCAAAACTTGAAGTTTCAACGCTCGCTTGTCCACTGGTATTCCAGTCAGAAAAATTACCAGTTTCAAAACTTCCATTGAGAACAGCAGCGTGGGAGGCTTCAAGATTAGAAGCCAGTAAACCAGCAACAGTAATTAAGGTTAAAGTTGGGAGTTTAAACATGAGTAATTTTCCTGATATATGGTTAATTGCGCGGGGGGAGATTTGGCTGGCTGTTTACTTAAGCTTGAAGAAAAATGTCATTCTCATTGAGCGGCTGGATACTATTCAAGGTGACAAAAAGTGCGCCATTGCCTAAGCCATTGCTGGCACCATTTTGATTGTAGAACAGATTACCCGTTGCTAAATTGTAAACGATTTTAGCACTACTGGAACCAACTAGATTTAGTTCGTTAGCAGTATCATTGATGGTGGCAAATTCGGCGGCTTGTAAGCTATTACCAGGGGTACTGACAAGAGCATTGAAAGAGGTTTTACTTAGGATAATTTTGTCAGTTCCTTTGATAAAGTCACTGATACTATCAACTCCGAAATCACTGCTATTAAAGATAGCACCACTGCCAAAGAGGAATGAGTCGCTGCCATCGCCGCCGGTGAGAATGTCATTTCCTTTTCCACCAATCAGGGTGTCGTTACCGGCGCTACCGAGGAGAGTGTCATGGCCATCTAATCCCTTGAGTAGGTTATGGCCACTGTTACCGGTGATGAGATTATCTAGATTGTTACCTGTCCCGTCGATGTTGGCGTTACCTGTCAGGGTGATATTTTCGATGTTGACAGTGAGAGTGTAATTTACAGAAGATTTGACGGTGTCTTGTCCTTGGCCAGCATTTTCAATGGCTACGTCGCGGCTGTTGTCAACGATATAGGTGTCGTCACCGGGACCGCCTGCGAGTCGGTCATTTCCTGTGCCGCCATCGAGAATATCGTTGCCTTCACCACCGTTGACGGTATCGTTACCGGCACCGGCGTTGATGTGGTCGTTGCCGCTAGTACCGTTGACGGTTTGATTACTGCTGTCGCCGTTGACGGCGTTGAGGACGTTGAGGCTAAAGCTATCGTTGGCTTTTTCTCCGGCTGAATCGCTGGCGATGACGGTGAGGTTATAAGTGCCGGAAGCAGTATCTGAGGGAGTGCCACTGAAGGTTCCCGTGGCGGCATCAAAGGTGATGCCACTGGGGAGGACTGTTTCTGTTGCTAGGGTGTAGGTGAGATTATCGTCGTCAATATCTGTGAAGGTATTAGCGGGAATGGTGAAGCTGAAGGGTTGATTTTCTGTGGCGGTTTGATTGGCTATTTCCTGTTGTAATGTGGGTGCATCATTGACTGGGTTAACTGTAACTACTAAAGTATCGTCAACAGTTTTACCGTTGGATGTTCCCCGAATTGTAATATTAGCTATCCCAGATTGATTGTCTTGGTAGTCGAGGATTAACTGATTGTTAACGATGGTAGCAGTGACTAATCCCGGATTGTCATTGACGAATACTGATTTAACAATTAAAGCGATGTCATTATCAATATCAGTGAAGACGTTGCTTATATCAATGACGGTATTAGCTGCATCTTCGTCAACATTAACATCAGTAATCGGATTGAGGACGGTTGGTGCGTCATCTACTGGGTTAACTGTAACTACTAAAGTATCGTCAACAGTTTTACCGTTGGATGTTCCCCGAATTGTAATATTAGCTATCCCAGATTGATTGTCTTGGTAGTTGAGCAGAATTGATACTATAAACACTCCCATCAAACCCGTTCCAACTAAAAGTAATATTCCCGTTAAAGTTAGTATTGGGACTAAAAGTGAGATTATTTAAGTCGCTGACAGCAATTTCTTCATTGATGGCAATTGCTGTATTATTCAGTTGGAGAACACCGTTATTAGGTAAAGCAGTAATCTGTATCTTAACGAGAGTATTACCATCAGCATCATTGAAAGCTGAAGTAAAATCACTTTGGCTAAAGTTGATGGGGTTATCTTCATCCCCACTCTTATTAATGTTATTCAGAGTTGGTGGTTGATTGCTGGGAAGTTGCTGATTACCGAAGTTAATTCCCGTTAGTATCTGTCCCGCAGTCAGGGTGACATTATGAACTAAACTGACGGTATTAGTGACCGTGTTGGAACCATTATTATTGTTATTTCCTGGGTTAACTAAATCTGGATTAGAATTACTGTCATTGAGGTTGAGTATGTTTTCTGCTAAAGCAAGTGCATTGATTCGAGGATAACTGATTCCTGTGTTGGTAACGTTATCGTTTTCGTCATCCCCATCAATAATTAAGTTGCTGGTTGTGTCTAATAAGGTACGAAATTCAGTTAAGGTTAATTCCCGTCCTAAATAAGTTCGAGCAATCTGTTGACCAAGGGTAGCAATTGCGCTAATGTAAGGCACGGCTTGAGATGTGCCACCCATGGTAATTGTCCCACCAGTTGCATTCGCGCCACTGATTAAAATTCCGGGAGCAAATACATCTAAAATTGGATGGCGTTGGGAGAAACTGGCAATTCGGTCTGCCGCAGTTGTATAATCTTTAGCACCATTACTAAAGCTGCCAGAACCGAAATCATCGGCCCAAACTGCACCGACTGAGATAACATTAGGGTCTGCTGCTGGATAGGCTAATCCAGGACTGCTATTAAAGGTGTAGAAACTGTTACCCGCTGCTGCTGCTATGAGAATATTTTGTCCGGCAATGGCGGCTAATTCATCGCCAATTCCATAGCGTCCGGTGGCGGTTGTCCAGTTTTGATTATCTCCTAAAGAAAGGTTGACAGAGGTGACATTATATGTGTTGGCATTTGTATTAACCCACTGTAGGGCCTCTTCTAAGTCAGCAAAGTACCCAGAACCGTTATCTTTAAAGACTTTGAGTATAATTAAGTTAGCGTCGGGAGCAATTTGGGAGGCGATACTGGCGATGTGGGAACCGTGATTATTTTTATCACTAGCATCAGCATCATTATCAGCAAAGTCGTATTGATAGATAATCTTGTCAGCGATACCATTATTATTAGCATCGACACCAAAGAGGGGATGATTTAAGTCTGCACCTGTATCAATAATAACGATGCTTTCTCCTTGTCCTTTGATGTTAGTAAAGCGGGAATCTGACCAAAAATCATCAAGGTTAATTAGATTGGTGGCGTTACTATTTTGAGAAGTGGAAAGGGTGTTACTGGGATTTGAGATAGGCGGCGTTATCGGATTATTATTGGGAGATTCGTCATCGATAATGGTCACGGTGGCGTTACCTTGATTACCAATGATTGCGCCGTTTGTCGGGTTGGTTAGATGAATTGTAAAGTATTCGTCTCCCTCAACTTTATTATCATTCCGAATGCGGATGGCGTTGGCATTGTTTAAGATGGCGTTTTGGACGGGAATGACTTTACTGATTTCGTTTTCGGCGAAAGTAATGGTAATGGGACTATAGTTAAGGTCGTTATTTATCGAACTAGCGGCGCAACCGCAGCCTTTGGCGGTTCCATCGGTAAAGGTGAGGGTGGCTGTGACTGTTTCTGTGAGGTTTCCGCTACGGTTGATGATAATTTCGGTGATGGCGGTTCCGTCTTCTTTGACTATGTAGTTGGCGGTGTTGAAGTTGAGTTGGGTTTGAGTGTTTGTCGAGGAAGGAATGAGGTCTAGGGTGGGGATTGTCAGGGGAATATCCGCAGCGGTGGTGGTAATGTTCAAGATGGGATGGGTTTGTTTCCAGCCTGTTTGTACGACTTGTGCGACGTTATAATTACCAGGACGAAGGTTATTGAAGGTATAGTCACCGTTGGCGTTAGTTTGAGTTGAGGTTTCTCCGGTGTCGAGTTGGTTGTTGTTGTTGGTGTCTAAGTAAACTGTCCATCCTGATAAACTGGGTTCGCTATTATTAACGGCATTGCCATCAATATCGTTCCAAACTGTCCCTTTGATTTCAGCGTCGTTGTCTTGAATACTGACATTAACTGTCCCAATAGTTAACCCGTTGTAATTGGTATCGCTGCTGCTGATATTGTGGGTAATGGTAGCAGTTTGATTCCCTTCTGTTAGGGTGTCATCAACGGCGGTAATGGTGACGGTTTGAGGAGTATTCCAGTTAGTAGGAGTGAAGGTAAAGGTAGTTGAATTGAGGGTGATTTGACTGTCACCAGTTAGGGTAATGGTAACGTCGTTGGTGGGTTGGGTTTTGAGGACAAGGGAATAGGTGTCAGTGTTACCACCTTCGGTGATGGTTGTGTTTCCTCCGGTTTGGGTTAAGGTAATTCCAGGTGTGGGAGGGGAAGTAATGATAAAGTTGGTGGTTTTGGCTGCGTCTCCGCTGTTTCCGGCGTTGTCTTGTATGGTGGTTGCGTCAACTTTTAGGTTGTAGATTCCTGGGGTATTGGTTAAGTCTCCTAAGCCATTAATGCGGTAGGTTGTACCTGAGAGATATTCAACGGTTACGGTATTGGGTAGGGTGAGGGTGACACCATCACGGGTGAGGGTAATATCACTTTTATCGAAGGTATTTAGGTCAATTTGTTCGGAGAATTGAACGTCAATACTGTTAATTGCGTTGGCGCTTGAGGTGGGGACGTTGAGGAATTGGGTAAGGACTGGTTGGCTGATGTCTGCGAAGAGACTGAGGGTTGTATTACTGGTGTTTCCTGCTGCATCTTGTAGGCGGATTTCTACATCTCTTGCGCCAGGTGAGGGAAGTTGTAAACTACCACTAAATTGGCTTCCAGTTACGGTTGCTTGTTGTAAGAGAGTATTGGTAGTTTTGTCGTAGAAGAAGACTTTTAATCCAGTTTCTCCTAATTCACCACTAATGGTGGGATTGGTGGTATCAATTCGGGTTTGTCCCGATGCTGTTAGCGGTTGTAGGGTTGCAATGTTTGCACTCTCAATATTTATCTCTGAAGGTGTTAGGGGATTTGTGACAGTAATGTTAGTAGGAATTGCGGGTGCGATGGTATCCATTACCCAGGTTTCGGACTGGGTTCCATTTCCTGAATTACCAGATAAGTCTTGGATTCCACTACCGTTAACTATCAGGTTATAAGTTCCATCGATTACGGTTAATCCACTTAGTCCATTAATCCGATAGTTGGTGTCATTAATGGCGCTAATGGTGACGGTATTGTTAATTAAATTGCTTCCATTATTACGGGTGAGAGTAATATCTTGCCAAGTGAAGGTACTGAGGTCAATTTTTTCGGAGAAAGTGACGGTTAAAGAGGGAACTGGTTGATTGCGCGGGTTGATTAATAGATTGACAATATCTGTTACTACTGGTGGGGTGGTGTCTGCATTACCGCCAGCCGTTTTCTCCCAGGTTTCTGTTAGTGAACCGCTACCGAATTTACCGATGGTGTCTTGGATTCCTGTGGCGTTAACGGTGAGGATATAGTCTCCGTCGTTGTTGGTTAGGGTGTTTAATCCGCTGATTTGATAACGGGTGGGAGAGAGGGAAACAATGGTAACAGTAGAGTTGATTAAGTTTGTGCCATTGTTGAGAGTTAAGCTTAAGTCGTTGTAATCGAAACTGCTGGCTTTAATAGCTTCAGAAAAGTCAACGGTAATGGCGTTAACAGCCGTAGAGATAGGGTCTGGACTAACATCAATAATATCGGTGATGCTCGGACCGCCAGGGGTATAAACAACCGTGTAGGTTTTCGTTCCTCCTGTGGCGTTATTGTCAAGAAAATGTAAGATATTTTCATAAATTGGACGACCTGTCGCAGGGAAAGTTCGGTCAGTTGTCCAAATATTATCTAACCCAATTTCTGTACCATCAGACCGCAAGATTTTAACGATATCGTATTGACTGTCACTGGGTTCATCTAAGCGGAAGTAAGTCCAGCCATTTTCGACGGTGGCGCTAATTTGAACGGTTAAATCATTGAGGGTTGGGGGTGCGTCAAGGGTGGCGTTTTTAACGGCTTTGACGGGTGCTGTTCCCCCACTGCTGAAGTAGATTATATCGGGGGTGAATTCTGCGTCAAAGGTTTCGTTAACGAGGAAGTCAGGTAGGTTGTCGGGGTTAGAATGATTGACTTGGACTGTGTGAATTAGTTCGTGGATTTTGACTTCTTTGATGAGGGAGAGTTCGGCTTTACCAAGGCTGTTGATGTGTTCAAAGGTGGCTTTATAATCGATGAATTTCCCTTGTAGGCTGGATTTTAGTAACCAGTCAGCGACGGCGGTTTTTCCGGCTTTGATGTCGCCAAAGTTGACGGTTAGGGAGGGGGTTACGCCTTGTCCGTTGACTTCGGAACCGATGATTTGGAAGTCTATTAATAAGCCTTTTTCGTTTTCGACGATTTTCGGTTGTCCGGAGGTGATTCTCAGGTTTTTTGCGTCTCCTTTTCCTTCATTTCTGATGAGGACAGCGAGGGAGTAGGGGACGGATGTTTCAACAATGTCATCGGTGAAGGGGTCATCGGCGAAGACATCTCGTTGATGGAAATAGTCGAGGTAAAGTTCGGCTTGCGGGAAAACAGTAATAGGAGTAGAAAGTAGGGGGACGGTGACGGTTGTGCCGTTTTCGAGGTATGAGAGAGTACCACCAATACTGTATTGGGTGGGAATTTCTGGCGCGGCTAAATTGGTAGGAATAAAGGTCCATTGTGCGCTACCAATTCCTTCTTTTTGAGGCGTGTTAGGATCATCTCCGGTTAAGATTCCGGTTCCGTCAACGGCGGTTATGTTGCTAAGAATGGGGTCAGTAATGCCAAATTTATCGTTGACAATGTTGCCGTTTTGGTCTTTGATTTGGAGGATAACGGAGAGGTTTTCGAGGTTGGTAGCGTTACCGTTTTCTATTTCTAAATTGCCAAGAAAGGCCGCGCGAGTCATTACTGCTTCTTGGTCAATTTTTATTGTAACTTTGGCACAAACGCTTGACTCCTGTTTGTATTCTTGAATTAGCTCTTTTGCTTTTTGATCTAAAAATAATTCGAGATTCTTGAGAGACAATTCTCCAGTCTGCAATGTTATGGGTTCTTCACTAGATAGAGTCAAGATAGATGAACTCGAACTACTACCACATTCGATAGGATCTATTAAATAAAGTTTGCTTTCATCTTGTGAAGTGATCGGATCGTCTTTCCATAGACTTAATTCATAACCAAAAACATTAACAAAAGCAGTTAAATATAAGCCTTCAGACTGAAGACAGCTATAGAAGCCTTGACTGGTAGAGTAGCCAAAAGTATAGGAAATATTGCCAAATAATCCTGCTTTTCCCTCTCCTTCAACGTTAGTAAGCAATTCAATATCGCCATCGGTTTCGTGCAATATTGCTCTGACATCTACTTCACCTGAAGCACCTGCTTGGAAATCAAAAGCAATTGCTCCCTTAAGCTCTACTTCTATTTCCCCATCACAGTCTTTGGTCGCAGAGCCACTAATTGAAATTGAAGGAGTCCCAGTTATGCCTAAGGATAGCTCTCCATCTATTTCAATTTCTTTAATAATACCTAAAGGTACATCTAATTCCAGATCCAAGTCTTGATCAAAATCAACAGAAATATTTGGACCAAATTCAACTTCTGCTGAAACCTCTGCACTGCCAGAAATTTTTACATCAAAATTTCGATCACAAGTTTCTTCTTCACAACAACTTTCAAAATTAACTTTGGCTTCTACATCAAGTTCAACTTCTGCTCTCCCTTTTAAAAAGGTATTAACTACAGTTTCTGCTGCTTCTATTGGACCTTCAAAAAACTCAGATAGATCCAAACTTAGATTAAATTCTGGGCAAGGACACAGATTAAAACAGGGTTCAGTAGTAACTGGTGTTGATGAATAAATAAATGCACCACCGCCACCACCGCCACCAATAGCGACGAAAATCGCCTCGATCGGTAGGCTAGGGCCGCCACAGTTACCTTCTACGCCATTAATTACAATAGCAGTTGATTTGCCGACAGTAATTAATCCACATAGAAAAGACCATTCTCCAGAAGCGGCGATACTACAAGGTACGGATGGAGCTGATAATGTATTAAGTTCTCCACTACTTGGCAAGGTATCAAAATCAGCAATGCGTGTGATTCTGATTGGAATGGTTAAAGAACTCTTGGCGGCCAAAATATCAATGGCATCATTAACTAAAGGTTCAATTTTATAAAAAGGATGCTCGCCAAAATTCAATTTGATATCATTAGCGGCAATTAACCCATGATTGGTCACTGTCATGTTAATTTGCATTACTTGACCAACCACTTGTAAATCAGCTAAATCAAGGACAGGTGGATCAAAGACAACAATAGGTACAGGAACGTCAGTCTCAAAAGTAGATTGAACACTAATCGTGTAACGATCTTCAATTTCTGTAGGTGTTACTGTCCAAGTATATTTAACAGTTTGTCTTGATAAAAATGCCTGGACATCTTCCGTTTCTCCTGCTCCAATGTAAATATTTTGCTGATAAGTATCATGGTTATTCGCTGTCACTCTCAGGGTATAATACCCTTCTGCTAAATCAGTTTTAGACAATATCCCATCGGCATCTTTTTCTGAGGAAATAACCTTTCCTGAAAAGGGATCTAATAGGGTAATTGTCGCATTTTCTAAACGAGGTGAACCTTCTGCAAAGAAGAATAATTCATCGACAACACTAATATTAAGATTCCCTTTCGCTTCCGAAATCGCTCGGAAATTAAACGGTAAACTTAAGGATGCTTCATCCCCAGAAATAACGACATTTCCGTTATAAACCGTTAACTCTTGCGTTGTTGACGGTTGTAATAATAGAGAAACTTTAGTCGATTGACCAGGATTTAAAGACGGTAAAGTAACCGCAGAAGCAGACTTTAACCAAGAAGCATCAGGAAGCAGAATATTTAATTGTCCTGACGCAACCTCACCTTGATTACTCACCGTAAACTCGACTATTGTTTGACCTCCCCGCAACATCGAAGCTTGTAAGCTGCTGGTATCCGCAACTAAACGGGGTAACAGTCGCGCTACATCTACCCTTACTGGTAAAGTTGCGGTAACTCCTTCAGTGGTACTTAATCCCAGACCAAAATTGTAATAACTCCATTTATCATCAGGGACATTGATACTGTAATTGACCGTGATTTCTTCATTCCCACCTAAGCTAGTCTTCTCTGGAGTAACATTAACTGTCCAATCACTTGGCGCACCATTGACAGTAGCAGTTAATCCTGATAATCCTAGATTACTCAGGTTTTGTAATTTAACTGACCCATTAAAGGTAGTTCCTTCGGTAATCCGTTGGGAAACCTGGGTTAAGAATTGGTCATTTTGTTCAAACCGCATTCCTAAGAGAGTAAAACTATCTTCGGGGGTGCTATCTTCACTCGCAAATCCAGGGAAATAAGCGTTGATATTATAAGTTCCTGCTTCTCCTGTTAAGGGAGTAAATTGACGAACAAAATTACCATTTCCATCGGTAAACGCATCAAACTCTCGGATATTTCCTTTGTTTTCTACCCGAACTTTGACAAATTCATAAGCTACAGGAGAATTATTACTATTACTTAATGCTTGTCCCCGTAAAGTAACAGGATTACCCGCAATCGCAGTTTCTGTATCAGTATAAACCGTACCACGATAAGCCGGTGTTACTGTCACTGGGGTAATCGTTGTATTATTGTTTTCCCCAATTGTTACCCCCTCATTAACAGTATTTCCGTTATCTGTCACCCCAATTAGGTAATATTGTCCGGGATTACGGGGAGCAAAGTAAGTGACTGTGCGATTGTATGATGTTCCCGCTAATAAATTGGCTGGATTTTCTGTACTTCCTAAGCCAAATTCCCCTAATAAGGTGTCATTAGCATCTAGCTTATTATCGGTTGATAAATAAATTCTGTCTTTCCAACTTCCCGTCGCAGCGATAATCCCGTTGTTAGCAACTGTGTAGGTAAATTGGGATTGCTTAGTTGTATAAGTTGGGGAGATTCCTTGTAATTGAGTGAGGACTAAATCAGGAACATTAATATCTGTGATTTCTAAGCTATCACTCCCACTATTTAATCCTGTTGCTGAAGCGGTAATCGTTACCGTTTGGCTTCCATCATTGATTCCGTCACTAATTCCGGTAATAGTGAAAGTGGCTGAAGTTTGTCCCGCAGCAATTGTCACTGTATTGGGAACAGTTGCTTCGGTGGTATCACTGGAATTGAGAGTAACAATTAAGTCGCTGCTGGTATTGGTATTACGGGTAAGGGTTGCTGTTGCGGTTCCTGTTTCTGAGATAACATCTTTGTCAATAACGACTTTTAAACTGGGACTTTCGTTATCAATGATATTAATATTAGTGGTTGCGTTTCCTGTATCGGTTGCTAAGTTTGTCCCTGTATAGGTGGGTTTGGCGGTGATGGTAACTGTTTGATTTCCGTCTAAAGCAGTATCGTCAATTGCTGATATTTCAAAGGTAGCAGAAGCTTGTCCTGCTGCGATGGTAACGCTTGTGGGTACAGTTGCTTCAGTGGTGTCACTGCTGCTGAGTTGGACAACTAAGGGGGTTGAAGTGATGACATTGCGGGTGACTGTTGCGATCGCTTTTCCGCCATTTTCGTTAATATTATTAGAGTCGAGAGTTAGGCTGAGGCTAACTGCATCATTGTCGATTACTGCTAGGGTATCTGAACCACTGACAAATCCTTGGGATGTAGCAATAATTGTATAGTTTTTCGGTAGTTCAATTAAGGTATCATCAACTGCGTTCAGGTTAAAGTTAACTGAATTTGCAGTTAGGGGTTCGTTGGTGTCGGTATTGCGGGTAATAGTTCCCTGAATGGTGTTTCCTTCGGTGACTTGTTCCCCAGTAATGTTAACGGTTAAGGTGGGTTTAAAGTCGTTGTCAATAATATTGACAATTGCGCTGTTTTGTGATCCGATTGTTACGCCATTGCTGGGATTAGATAGACTCAGATTGATGGTTTCAGTAGTTTCTAAAACACTGTCATCAATGATGGGAATATTGACGGTTTTCGCTGTTTCCCCATTAGCGAAGTTGACTGTAATTTGGGTGTTATTGTAGTCACTTGGTGCGGTTGCTGTACCATTAGTTAGGTTAATTCTGACACTAACTGCGCCATCACTTCCATTGCTACGAGTTAAAGTGACTGCGGTAACGGGGGTTCCATTCTCATTGACTGAATAAGTCGCATTACTAAATTGAATGACCCCTGGTACTGCGTCATTATCAATAATACTGAGGGTGGCGGTTTGTTGGGTTCCTAAGGTTGCGCCACCTGTGGGATTGGAGATGGTTAAGTTGACGGTTTCAGTGGGTTCGTAAATACTGTCATCGGTGATGGGTATAGTAACGGTTTTACTGGTTTGTCCATTAGCAAAGGTGACAGTAATGGGGGTATTAGTGTAATCGTCTCCTGCGGTTGCACTGCCATTACTAGGGGTTAGGATAACGCTAACTTCCCCGTCACTTCCATTCGTGCGAGTTAAGGTGATATTCGCTGTTCCGTTTTCGTTGACGGTGTAGTTAATGTTATTGAGGCTAATCCTTCCCGGTTGGGGTAAGTCATCGTTAAGAATGGTTAAAACTGCTGTGGTTTGGGTTCCTAATGTTGCGCCACCTGTCGGGTTAGATAAGCTTAAATTAACGGTTTCGTCTGGTTCAAATTGAGTGTCGTTAACGATGGGGATATTTACGGTTTTACTGGTTTCCCCATTAGCGAAGTTGACTGTAATTTGGGTGTTATTGTAGTCACTTCCTGCTGTTGCTGTTCCATTTGTGAGGTTAACTGTAACGCTAACTGCGCCATCACTTCCATTAGTACGGGTCAAAGTTACAGCAGTAACCGGAGTTCCATTCTCATTAACTGAGTAAGTAGCATTACTAAATTGAATGACTCCTGGTACTGCGTCATTATCAATAATCGTCAGGATGGCGGTTTGTTGGGTTCCTAATGTTGCGCCACCTGTGGGATTGGAGATGGTTAAGTTGACGGTTTCAGTGGGTTCGTAAATACTGTCATCGGTGATGGGAATAGTAACGGTTTTACTGGTTTGTCCATTAACAAAAGTAACAGTAATGGGGGTATTAGTGTAATCGTCTCCTGCGGTTGCACTGCCATTACTAGGGGTTAGGATAACGCTAACTTCCCCGTCACTTCCATTCGTGCGAGTTAAGGTAATGCTTGCTGTACCATTATTTTCGTTGACGGTGTAGTTGCTGCTATTGAGGTTAATTGTTCCCCGTTGCGGTAAGTCATCATTAATGATGGTTAAAACTGCTGTAGTTTGGGTTCCTAATGTTGCGCCACCTTGGGGATTAGACAGACTGAGATTGATGGTTTCGTCTGCTTCCAATTGGCTATCGTTAACGATGGGAATGGTGACGGTTTTACTGGTTTCTCCGTTGGCGAAGTTAACCGTAATTGGGGTGTTATTGTAATCAGATGGTGCAGTTGCTGTTCCATTTGTTAGATTGATTCTGACACTGACTTCTCCATCACTTCCATTAGTTCGCGTGAGGGTGACTGCGGTAACGGGGGTTCCATTTTCATTGACTGAATAAGTCCCATTGCTAAATTGAATAACTTCTGCTTCATTGAGATTAATGGCGACAGCACGAGTATTGTTAGTCTCGTTAGTTTCCCCTTGATTTTTTGAACCATCAGCGACAAATATTAAATAACGGTTTCCCGTCCCAAAGTTAGGAATGGTAATATTGCGAGTAATGCTGTAACTTGCACCGGCGGCTAATGGCGTTTGGGTGGAGATTAATTCTTGGGTAATGTAAGTGTCAGCATTAGCATCAAAAATAGCATCGTTGGAGAGGTAAATGCGATCAGACCAATCAGTGGGAGCGGCGCTTGTACCTTGGTTTTGTACTGTCCAAGAAACTTCAATACTCTTACCGACTGTTCCGGTTGCAGGTACGGAAGCATTAGAAACAATTAAATCGGGAGCAGTTAAACTGATAGCAACCGCAGCGAGGTTATTATTTTCGTTGATTTCCCCTTGATAATTGTCTCGATCAGCAACAAAGAGTAAATATTGATTACCCGGGGTAAAACTAGGTAGGGTAACGTTCTTGCTGATGGTATAACTCGCTCCCGCAGCTAAGGGAGTTTGACTGGAGACCCATTCGGACGTAACTTGAACATCATTGCTATCTAAAGTTTGATTGCTAGAGAGGTAAACTCGATCGTACCAATCCTGACTGGCTGCTCCCGTACCGTTATTAGTGACAGTCCAAGTTAATTCAACTGTTTCCCCTAAAATGGCACTTGTCGGAGCATTGGTAGCAGTAACTTGGAGGTCGGAAGCGGAAATATTAATCGGTAGGGAATAGACATTATTGTTTTCGTCTGTCTCCCCTTGATAATTATAGTTGTCAGCTTTGAAGAGTAAATAGCGATCGCCAGTAGCGGTACTGGGTAAGGTAACATTGAGGGTGCGGCTATAGGTTGCTCCGGCTGCTAGGGGAGTAAATGAACCTTGCCAAACTTCTGTCAGATAAGTATCATCGCTATTACCGAAGATTTGGTCAGTAGAAATCACAACCCTGTCATACCAATCAGCATTAGCCGCAACTGTACCTTGATTCTTCGCATCCCAAGTAACGCTAATCGTTGCACCTATAGTTACCGATGCGGGTGCAGTAGCATTTGAGACAATTAAATCTGGTGCATCTATGCGGATAGGAGTGGCGAGATTATTATTATTTTCGTTGGTTTCTCCCTGTGCATTATTGCCATCTGCTCGGACAATTAAGTAACCATTGCCAACGAAGTTTATTTGATTGGGTAAGGTAATATTTTGGGTTTTGCTATAGCTTCCGCCAGCAGCAACCGGAGTTTGTGCGGCGGCGGAAATACTGGTAATGAAGGTATCAGAACCGTCATAAGTATCATTGCTTGACCAGTAAATATAATCAGTCCAATCGGCGGGAGCTTCTACTGTTCCCTGGTTCTGTACTGTCCAAGAAAGGCTGACTGTTTCCCCTAATGCTCCTGATTCTGGTGCAGTAGCATTACTAACAATTAAATCCGGCGCACCAAGAGTAATGGCAATGGCCTGACTATAGTTGTTGTTTTCGTTAGTTTCCCCTTGATAATTATAGGCATCAGCGCGGAAAAAGATGTAATAATTTCCTGGTGTAACATTGGGTAAGTTAATACTGCGATTGATCGTGTATGTACCGTTTACGGCTAAGGGTGTTTGAGTGCTTATAAATTGTTCAGCAATGTAACTATCATTGCCATTGCCGGGTATATTATCAGAGGATAGGTAAATAACATCATACCAATCCGCTGGTGCATCCGTCGTACCCTGATTTTTTACCGTCCATGATACATTGATCGCTCCATTCACCACCCCACTACTGGGTGCAGTTGCTCCAGATATAATTAAGTCTGGCGCACCTAAAGTGATAGGAACAGCATAAGTATTATCGTTTTCGTTCGTTTCTCCTTGTTGGTTGTTGTAGGAGTAAGAGTATTGATCTGTAACAAAGATCAAATATTTATCACCAGTTCCTGCATTACTAGGAATGGTAATATTTTGGGTGTCTGTATAACTGGTATTAGCGGCAAGGGGACTTCTTGCGGCTTCCCAGAAAGCGGTAATCCATGTATCTCCACTATCCCAAGTCTGATCATTAGACAGATAAACTGAATCATACCAATCAGCATCAGCAGAAACTGTACCGTTGTTCAACACTGTCCACGAAACTGATATGGATTGCCCTAAAATACCATTACTAGGCGCAGTCCCACTGGTAATAATTAAATTGGGTGCAGCAATATCAATCGCCTGAGCATAAACGTTATCGTTTTCGTTCGATTCTATTTGGTAGTTATAAGCATCTGTCTTAAATAGCAAATAGCCACTTCCTACCGCTTGTCCAGGTAGAGTAACGGTACTACTTGCTGTATAGGTTTCATTGGGTTCTAAGGGTAAGCC
>VYMG01000305.1_pt1 | contig 16676 bp, 21 predicted proteins | sample 5115261 | NCBI WGS metagenome assembly VYMG01 (sample SAMN12291781, study PRJNA351875) | freshwater metagenome | isolation source: freshwater lake | place: USA: Michigan, Wintergreen Lake | collected 2013-08-08
CTTTAAACTCTAAGACAAACATTTTACGCAGGGGGTACTTAGATAAAATCAGTATAGCACAATAAAAGTTAAGTTAACAAGCTATAGTTTAAAAAGCCGTCCTAAAAGGACGGGACTTTAACCCAAAATTTCGGTAAACCACTGGCTAGACAAAGTATATTAACAGCACGACCTGCTGCTAACTGGATCGCATCATAACCTCTTAAGCCATAAGTTTCCGCTAATACCATTCCTGAATTAATTATACTTTCGGTAATTTCGATGACTTGATAATCTTTAAGCGAATCCTTTCTCAACTGATGAACTATTGCTGTTGCATCCGTAACGCTAATACTTCCAGTGCGGGATCGTCGCGTAATAGCAGCCACAATTTCTACCTTGGCGATTGCGGCAATAAATATTTCATTATTGAAAGCAGCAGCAAATAATCCCAATACCCACACTGAACCAGTTTCGCTGATATAACGCTTGACCAAGGCACTACTATCTAAGAAATAAAGTGCCATTTAACGTCGTTCCTCAATAATCGTTTCTGAAATAGGTTTGCCCTCGATTTTAATCAATCGTCGCTCAGTTATCGGTTGAGATGAAGGACGCTTAATCTGCTTCACTAATCCGGCATCAAGAAGAGATTGATGAAATAGCGCTTGTTTGTCAGCTTCTTCTTTATCCATAAGATACTGTTGAATCTTCTGATTAAGCTGCTGAAGTTCTTTTAACTCAAGAGTCTCAAGCTGATTCAAGATTTGAGTAAGGATTGCCTGTGTCATAATCTGCTACTTTTTTGACTGAATCTCTTATTACCGGGGATGAAGACTTGTTAGTCCTGAACCCATTTAGAAACATTAAAATCATCACTGCATTAGAATTTTTGGATACTCATTCCATCAGTTGATGGTGTTTATTTTTTTGCCTACTTTCCTGGCTACACCAAGATTAAAACGTAACTCAAAACACCATGCTATGGAACAACAAACTATAGAAGGAACTTGGGAGGAAATTTTACAACATACCTACACCTGTCAGGCGCGGAGAGGGGAGAATAAATAAAAATAATCTCCTGACTCCTGACGACCGACGGTTCAAAAACCGATAACTGATTCTAGCGATCGATCTCGCCTTCGTAGGGTTGGACACCGATCGAGGGATAATTATCGTGGTTAGGACTGAAAACTTCTAACACTGCATGAGCTAACTTTTGGAAAAAGTCGGGACTCTCGTGCAAGGATTTGAGTGCCGCTTCTAATTCAGGAAGGGAGAAATCGAAGCCTTGCGAGCGAGCTATCTCTAGTAATTGCTGAGGATCTTGGGTTGAGCGCATTTTTTGACCCAATTCTTCGTTTTTAGCGGCTAAGGCGAAAAAGTCGAACACTTGATTTTTAGACATATAAATACTTTTCCTTTGATGATTAAAGGTGTGGCCTCGGCGGCATCGAGGCTAAACTGCCTAGTATGGTTTATTTTTATCCTACCAGTCAGGAGATATCCTCAAAGCAAAAGTTTCGTTTTTCTTTGCTTGTATGGCTGAGTATGCTTTAGGTCTAATTCTAGGAAGTGGGGTGTGGAGTGTAGGGTGTGGAGTGTGGGGTGTGGGGAGAACAAAGCTGCCTCGCAGCTGCGCAGCCTCGGAGCCTCGGAGCCTCTTTCAAGTCAGAGGATAAATAGCCTAAAATAGAAACCTGCACTCTTGTTTCTGTAGCCAGCATCATGAATAAGTCCCCACGTCGTTACCATATCACCACCTTTGGTTGTCAGATGAATAAAGCTGACTCCGAACGCATGGCGGGTATTTTAGAAGATTTGGGGTTTCAATGGTCTGAGGATGCCAACGAAGCCGATTTAATCCTCTACAATACCTGTACAATTCGCGATAATGCCGAACAGAAGGTGTATTCCTATCTCGGTAGACAGGCTAAACGCAAACAAACTCAACCCGATCTTACTTTAATTGTCGCTGGCTGCGTGGCTCAACAGGAAGGGGAACAATTATTAAGACGGGTTCCCGAAGTGGATTTAATTATCGGTCCCCAACACGCAAACCGCTTGGGAGACTTATTACAACAAGTTTTTGACGGTTCCCAGGTGGTAGCCACCGAACCCATCCACATCATGGAAGATATCACCAAACCGCGCCGGGATAGCAATATTACCGCTTGGGTGAACGTCATCTATGGTTGTAATGAACGCTGTACCTATTGTGTGGTTCCGGGGGTGCGCGGGGTGGAACAATCTCGCACTCCTGCGGCAATTCGAGCAGAAATGGAACAATTAGGACAACAGGGTTATCAAGAAATCACCCTTTTAGGTCAAAATATTGATGCCTACGGACGGGATTTACCCGGAGTGACCGCAAGCGGCCGACATTTGCACAATTTCACCGATTTACTCTACTACATTCACGATGTGGCCGGCATTGAACGTCTCCGTTTTGCCACCAGTCACCCCCGCTATTTTACCGAACGTTTGATTAAAGCTTGTCAGGAATTACCTAAAGTTTGTGAACATTTTCATATCCCTTTTCAATCGGGGGATAATGATATCCTCAAGGCAATGAAACGGGGCTATACTCAGGAAAAATACCGACAGATTATTGCTAATATTCGCGATTTAATGCCGGATGCTGCCATTAGTGCCGATGCGATTGTCGGATTCCCCGGAGAAACAGAGGCACAGTTCGAGAATACTTTAAAATTAGTCGATGAGATTGGTTTTGATCAATTAAATACGGCTGCCTATTCTCCCCGTCCCGGCACTCCGGCTGCTATTTGGGATAATCAATTAAGTGAGCAGGTAAAAAGCGATCGCTTACAAAGATTAAATCATTTAGTGGCCACAAAAGCTGCTGAACGTTCCCAAAGATATTTAGGCAGAATTGAGGAAATTTTAGTGGAAGACGTTAACCCTAAAGATGCTGGTCAAGTTATGGGAAGAACTAGAGGCAATCGCTTAACTTTCTTTACTGGAAATATTGAGGAATTGCGAGGCACATTTGTTAAGGTTAAAATTACCGAAGTCCGTCCCTTTAGTTTGACGGGAGTGATCTTTTAATAGTTAACAGTGACCCCTCAACAGTGAAAAAAGGCAATAGCTATCGGGAATAATTTGGTACTTTATGGATATTATCGCTATTTTGCAGCAAGATTATCAAAGATTTCCCCTCGATCAAACCTATGATATTTATGCTGATAACGTTTATTTTCAAGACCCTCTCAATCAATTTCGGGGGATTAAACGCTATCGGGAAATGATTGGTTTTATGAGTCAATGGTTCCAAGCTATCAAGATGGATGTCCACGCAATTGAACAGCAGGGAAATATTATTAATACTCGTTGGACATTGCACTGGACAACTCCTTTACCTTGGCGGCCCCGCATCGCTATTTCTGGACGCAGCCAATTAACTCTCGATGACAATAATCTGATTATTTCTCATATCGATTATTGGGATTGTTCGCGCTGGGATGTGCTGCGTCAGCATTTACCTTTTTCCAGTTCTTAACTAGATTTTTTAACCAGAAAATGCCGACCAACGAGCGCTCGTTTGCTTGACAAAATCCTGTAAAAATGCTAGGCGTTGATTTTGTTCCCAGACCTGTTTAACTTTATTCTGCAAACTCGTCCAATTCCAATCATTATTCAGCTGCTCGTTAATTTCCTGTTCTTGGAAATATTCAATTAAACTTAAACCAGCTAAACGAGTTAGATAGGCTGCTCCAATTCCCTGCACTGTACCACCCGCAATATAAGTAATCGCATTTCCCTTGAGAATCGTTCCTAATGCCTGGGTGGTCACTTCTACCATGCCCAATTGTATCATCATTTTCCCCAGGGTAGTCATGACTGTTTTTGCTTGTTCAAGGGACATTTTTTGTTGATAAATTGCCCCTAAATCCACTAACATTTGAGCGTTAGTGGCTGCCGCTAAAACTAAATCTAAGGCCGCAAGAGGATTAGCAAAAGTGGCAGTAGCGGCTATCCATTGGTATTGTTCGATAACAGGTAAAGCCTTTTTGCGTCGGGATTGATTAAGTAATTGTTTGGTTTCCTTTTCTAATTCTATCGCTTGTCTCCAGATAGTTCCCAGAACTAATTCGGACCTTTCTCGCTCGATAATTTGTTGGAGATGATTACCTAAAGGATCGATAACTACCGTTTGGGTTTCCGTCCATTCCTTGATTTCTCCATTGCTTTGATGTTGACGAACTTTTAGGGGTTCAGGGGCAGCGGCTATGGCTAAAATATGATGAGCAGGAATAGTTTCTTTCAGTCTTTGTTTTAGGGAAAGGAGAATTTCTTCTCTGGTTTCGACGGGTAAACGATCCTGTTTATTGAGTAACAGGATAACACGCTGGTGCATTCGATCGAATTGCTGGAGGATTTGCCATTCGGAATCGCTTAAATCCCCATTGATCAGATACAAAACTAAGTCGGCTGCTAGGTCTTTTTTCTGGTTAGCGGTGCAGTCGAGAGTCAGAAGGGGTTCCGTTTCCAGAAAAGCGATAGATTCTCCAAAGTTGCCGCTTTCTAGTAGTTTTTTTAAGGCAGTTTTACCAGTTTTTCTAGCACCGGTAATGGCAATTTTCAGGTCTTGGCGACTAAATTCTTGATTTAATTGGGTTAAAGTGGTTTTGAGTGGGGTTAAGTCTTGATTGGGGTCTTCTTTGGCCAGATAATTAATTATCTTCTCGTCCTTGCTAATCGCTTGTTTAACCTTTTCTAGACTCAGGGTAGTGGGGGGGGAAAAATCGGTTTTCGAGTTGGGTTTTTGCCAAAACCAGATACCAGCACCAAGAGCAATCGCACCGAAAATACCCCAGGAACCGATTTCGCTCAGTCTGCTATTGAGAGTTTCCCCCAAGGTGAAAGCGATGGTAATGCCTATCCCCGTCACTAAAATCGGTTTACCCAATCTTACCGTCATTTTTCCTCATCCTCGCCAACTGCTGTGATTATTCTAGCTTTTTTGTGCTGGATTTCATCCCAAGCCAAACTTTTTAGCCGACAATTCCCCGCATTCGCCCCGGCCGCTCTTGCCTAAAAAGCCCCAGATATGTCATAATGATCGATTGCGTGTAAATTTACCCGATCCCCTGTTGTTATGGCTAGTAAAAAAGGCGTTCGCCTGATCATCACTGTAGAATGCACGGAATGCCGCAGTAATCCCGATAAGCGTACCCCCGGCGTTTCTCGCTACACCACCAGCAAAAACCGTCGCAATACCACCGGCAGACTGGAAATCAAGAAATACTGTCCCCACTGCAATAAGCACACCGTCCACAAGGAAATTAAGTAAGCACACTTTAGTTAAAAAGTCAAGTAATCTTTACAAATCTATGAGCTACTATCGTAAACGTCTCTCTCCCATCTCCCCCAGTCAACCGATTGACTACAAAGACACCGAACTCCTCCGCAAATTCATCACCGAACGCGGCAAAATTCTGCCTAGACGTATCACCGGTTTAACTTCTAAACAACAGCGAGATTTAACGGAAGCGGTGAAACGGGCCCGTTTAATGGCTTTATTACCTTTTGTCAACCAAGAAGCCTAAATTCAGTGATCAGTAATCAGTAATCACTGTTCACTGATTACTGAAAATAATATATAGAATTAACTAAGTAGGGAGGCACAATTATTTGTAGGATGGATTAGCGTTAGCGTAACATGAGCGGGCGTTGGGTTTCATGCTTCAACCCAACCTACGTTCATCTTATATTTAATTTCACCCACCCACTTAATTACAGCAGTTATCTTAAATGGTGAGGTAGGAAGTTCTCCTTTTGGAGAGCCGGTCGTCCATACCAAATTAGGTTATGCTTCCTCTTGATGAGAAACGCTGTAATTGAACTCTGATAAGTAATAGGACAAAATTAACTTCTTGGTGAGGATAGGCACTCATACAATATGTGTAATTAATTGTGTCTAGCTACTTAACTTAAAACTTAAACCTGATCACTGATAACTGATAAGCGATCTCAGTATATTGGGGTTGCTTTCTCGTTTTTGCAAAGAAATATATCGGAATCGGCAGCGGATAGGAAAATTCGTGCGAGAATCTTAAGAAATTGTTAAATCGCTCTAGGAGTAGCCAACGATTTTGTGATTATCGATCCAAATCCACCAATTAGCACAATGGGAGGCTCTTATGGAAAAGCAGCCATCAGCAATCGATACCGAGTTAGATGGACAGCTACAAGAGGAGGATTCCGAGCAGTTTCTGCGTAGTATATTTAATTCCGTGCAAGCGTCGATTTTTGTAGTGGACGTGCTGGAAAATAGAGATTTTCGCTATGTGGGAGCAAACCCCGTTCATGAACGCTGGACAGGACTGCGCTCATCAGATATTAAAGGCAAAACTCCCGAACAAATCCTTCCCCCCGATGATGCGCGTAGTGTGCGGCAACACTATAGTGATTGTGTACGTTACGGAACAACTATTTCCTACGAACAGTATTTACCTTTTCAAAATATACCCTACTGGTGGCTAACAACTTTAACACCCCTACGGGATAACAATGCGCGCATCTATCGTTTAGTGGGAACCAGCACCAATATCACCGAACGCAAACAGGCCGAAGAAGCTTTAAGATTGCAAGCAGAACGAGAACAACTGCTGGGGGTAATGCAGGAAAGAATCCGGCAATCATTGGATCTTGATCGCATTCTGCAAAGAACCGTTAAAGAAGTGCGACAATTTCTCAACTGCGATCGAGTGTTAATTTATCGTTTATTCCCCGATCATAGTGGCATGATTGTGGTGGAATCCCATACCCCGAGGATTAATTCTGTCTTAGGAAACAGCATCCAGGATCCCTGTTTTAATTTATCCCCAGAACGTCTGGAAAATTATCGTCGCGGGAGAATTCAAGTTATTGAAAATGTCCATAATTCGGGACTTGATCCCTGTTATCGCAGCCTACTAACCTCTTTGCAAGTACAGGCTAACTTGGTGGTGCCAATTATCTGCGATAACCAACTCTGGGGGTTACTAATTGCCCAAAATTGCCAAAAAACTCGCTCTTGGCAATCCCAAGAAATCGATCTGCTCAAACAATTAGCCATTCAAGTGGGAATTGCCATTCAACAAGCAGAACTGCACCAACGGGTAAAATGCTTGAATACTGCCCTAGAATCGGAGGTTCAGCAAAGAACCGCCGAATTGCAGATGAGTTTGAAGTATGAAGCATTAATCGGACGGATTACCGAAAAAATTCGCGATAGTCTCGATGAAAATCATATTCTGCAAACCACCACTAGGGAATTAGTCCAGGTTTTACCCGTAGAACGCGCCCAAATTGAGCTTTACGATCCCAGTCGAAGCAAAGCCACTATTGTCCACGAATATACCACTCAAAAGCTTATCTGTCAGGGAATTACCCGTCAAATTAGCGATTTTCCCGAAATCTATCAACCGCTGCTGCACAAACAAATTTTACAATTTGTCGATCGTCTTCCCCTTGGCAATCCGCAAATTGGTCGTGTTAACCGTTGTGCTTGTCCTATCTTTGACGATCAGGGTTTTTTGGGCAATCTTTGGCTAATTCGACCAGCTAATCAGATTTTTAACTCCTTAGAAACTAATTTGATTCAACATATTGCCGCCGAATGTGCGATCGCTATTCGACAGGCGCGACTTTACGAATCTTCCCAAGCACAAGTGCGGGAATTAGAAAAACTGGAAAGATTAAAAAGCGAATTCCTGAAAACCCTTTCCCATGAACTGCGAACCCCGATTACCAGCATTCGTCTAGCGGTGGAAACCCTGGAAAGTCTCCTAGAATATCAAGGGATCGAGATTGATCCACAGGATTCGATCGGTCAACTGTTGCAAATTCTTAACATTGAATCTCAACGTCAGAGTAAGTTAGTTAATGATCTGTTGACTTTAACCTATCTGGATGCCGAAACCGAACCCCCGGCGATCGAAGCAATCGACTTACTTTCGTGGCTACCCTTATTAGTGGAACCTTTTCGTCATCTCACCCGCGAGCGACAACAGCAGTTAATTTTAGATATAGATGGGGATATACCGGAGATTAACACCAGTCTGTGCGCTATCGAGCGCATCATAGCGGAATTACTGACCAATGCTTCTAAATATACCCCAGAACGAGGAATAATTAGGGTAAATGTCAGGCGTACGGGCGAGCAAATATTAATTAGTGTGAGCAATGGGGGTGTAGAAATCGCCCCAGAGGAATTATCAAGAATATTTGCCCCTTTTTATCGCATTCCTAACCACGATCCCTGGCGCTACAGTGGTACCGGTTTAGGTTTAGCTTTGGTCCGCAAACTGATTAAACCCCTGAATGCCACCATTGATGTCACCAGTGCCAACGCTGTCACCACTTTTACCCTCACCTTGCCAATCTAGTCGAGCAGAAAACTTTTTAGAAAAAAACCTTGCAATTATTTAGAGAGGGTGCTATATTGGGAAAGGACTGAAAAACGCCGAGATAGCTCAGTTGGTAGAGCAGAGGACTGAAAATCCTCGTGTCCGCGGTTCAAATCCGCGTCTTGGCATCAGAAAAACACTAAATACGGACAAGGTTTTGAGGTACACCCCTAAATGTGGAGATGTCCAAAAGCGCGCTTAAACTTAAAGCTTTTAAGGAATTGGCAAGGTTAGTCCAGTTTTAGCTCATGAAAATCAGAGGTCATTATTTATGCCAATGGATAGAAGCCGATATCCTAAAAATTGGACATCAATCGCTTTAGCTATCAAAACTCAAGCACACTGGCAGTGCCAAGAATGTGGACTTGATTGCACACCTACTCCGATAGCCGACCGTTCTCTTAAAGCGAGAAAAACTTTGACGGTACACCACCAAGATTACAATCCCGGGAATAATCACCCTGATAATTTGATAGCCTTATGTTCCGCTTGTCACTTAAGGAAGCATTCAGGCAGAAAAGGCAATATAAACATCGGACAGTTAGCTTTATTTACATATGGATCTGATTAAAAGACGACTTGAGGAAATCAACCGACGATTAAACGTGGCAAGGATCGGGGTCGCTTTGGAGATTAGGGGAAAAAGGCTTTATCTCCGGGGAACTTTCCCCCCTAAACCAGGTAAATCTGCTTACTCTCAGCAGAGAATAAGCTTGGGAGTTTACGCTAACAGTGATGGGTTAGATTTCGCTGAATCAGAAGCGAAAATTATCGGGGGATTACTTGCTCAAAACAAATTTGATTGGGCGCATTTTTTAGCAGAGGAAATCCCCCCAGTATGCTTGGTCGGGTATTGGATTGATCGCCTAGAAAATAATTATTTTTCCACTCACCAAAGGAATCCTACCAGCGAGCAGACTTGGAAAATTGATTATTATCAACCTTTAGCAAAATTGCCACAAGACCAGCAACTATCAAAAGAACTACTAGAACAGGCTTTATTCTCTGAGACTAGACCAAACACGAGAAGCCGGCGGCGATACGCTCTCGCTTACGCCTTACTTAGCGATTTGGCAAAAATCGATCACCGCTTTCGGGAATTGGTGGGCAATTACTCTATCAAAGCGGTCTCACCGCGATCACTCCCTGACGATCACACTATTGCTGCCGTTCGAGATTCTTTTGATAGCCCATCGTGGCAGTGGGCTTACGGAATGCAAGCGACTTTCGGGCTGAGAAACCATGAAATATTTTTCACTGATCTGGATGACTGGCCAATTGCGTATGTGAACCGGGGCAAAACCAGCGAGCGCTATATGTGGCCGCTTTTCCCCGAATGGGCTGATCGGTGGGAGTTGGGAAATATTCTCAAGCCAGAGGTCAATGGAAAAAAAAATAGCGACTATGGTAGCCGTGTGACCCAAGCTTACAAGCGGCTAGGCGTACCTTTTTCGCCTTACAACCTCCGGCACTGCTGGGCTAGAAGGTCGATCGAGTTTGGCCTAGATGTTTCCCTTGCCGCTTCTCAAATGGGTCACTCGATTGGGGTTCACACGGAAGTCTATCGGCTCTGGATTGATCGGAAAACCCACGAACGGGCTATGAGTTTAATTCTAAGTAGGGCGGATCGGCCTTTACCTCCTAATATTTAATCTTGTTGTACCAGAAATCTTCTTCATCGTAATCATCAGAAAAATCACAACTGACAAAACCTTCAATTATTTTTTTACCGTCAAAATTTGAAAAATGCAAATTTTCTAACCATTCCTGAAAAAGCTTGTCAAATTCGCTGTTAACTTCAACAGTCAAAAAATAGCATTTTGTTTCTTCCATGGACAGTAATTAGAAAGCGACTAAAAAAGCTTTTAACATTATACACGATAGAATGATTTTATCGACTAAAAAACGAATAAAAGACGGCTTAAACCGTCTTTTTGATTTAACTGTCTAGGTTTGAGTTTACCCATTTTTTCTCTAGGTTTACCGTTCGCCACTTATCGAAACCGTGGGGATAACCTAATAATTCCAAAATCTTAAAAAGGTCGTTCCATCTGGCTTGACCACGATAGGAAGCTTCAATTTCCGCTTTGCTCATCACTCTGGTTTGAGGGGGAGCCTTGTAAATTTTCAACCTGTTGGGGTCATCATGGTACTTTCTACCATCCCAGAAACCCTTGATCTTTTTATCCTCAACCAAAACGACCCCATAGAGATATTGGAGAACAGTGTCGGGGTGATCTTCTAATGACTTACTTTCGCGGTGTGGTGTGTCACTTACTTGGTGACTCACCAGTGACTCACTTACTTGGTGACTCACCAGTGAGTCACCAACGAGAGAAGAAAGAAGCTCGATCGCCTTTTGGAGAGTTTGGCGATCGAGCTTTTCTTTGAAAGTTGATTGATCAAAAAAGGAAATCAGTATTTTTTCCACGGACTGACTCACCGATAAACCCTCCGACTTAGCAAAAGACTCTAGGTACTCAGACAAGGGTTTATCTATATAAGCTTGGATTCTGTATTTATTGGTAGTCATAGGCTTTATCCTTTTTATAGGTACTTTATAGGTTATATACCTATACCTACACTAACACAGGTAGTTTTAGAGGGCAAGGTATTGACTATAGGTATTTTATAGGTATAATGATTATAGGTATATCATAGGTATTCAAAATGCCAACGTCTCCAAACAATTTACAGTTCTCTCTCTCTAGCGAATACCTAGAGAAATTAAAGACTCTCTCTAAAGATAGAGAGTCTTTAGGCTTGACAGCAAAAAGGATTTTAATCGAAGCCCTTGACGGTTCCAGTGGTGGGGAAGGGGTCAGCAACGATCATGATTTGCGACTGACCGCTCTAGAGTCGTCATATCAAGATTTAAAAAATGAAGTCGAGGCACTGCGGCGGTTGTTTTACCAGTCAACCTCACCAGTGAAAAAAAGATAAGTCAGGTGTTGGGTGTTGGGTGTTGGGTGTTGGGTGTTAGTTGATCGCTGTTTAGCGATCGCTTTTTTTTTGCGTGTGATTTAAAAAAAGTTTTTGGACACAAACGGAGGATCAGGATGATCATCTTAATGATCAAAAAAAAAAAACAAGTAAGAGTAAGGGTTTTAAGGGTGATCGTTTAGGTGATCCTCTGGGTGATCCTCTGGGTGATCGTTTAATTATTACGATCACCCGTTTGTTTGTACTAAAAAAACCCCTCTACAGGAGAGGGGTTACGAGGTTGTTGGGTTAAATTTATGAGGTGCGTTTGGCTTGAAACTTCGCACCGATAAGGCTGGTTCCTGGGTAGAGTAACAAAATTTAACAATTAGAGATCGTCGGGTAGGTCTTCAATATCTAACCCAATTTGTCTCATTGCCTTCTGTAAAGCTTTTATCTGTGCCAGTGACAACATGGCCTTAGTTTCCCCATTTTCCCATCTGACAACAGTTTTTTGGTAAGTACCCAATGCTTCAGCAAACTTTCGCTGACTCATTCCTAGTGCTTGCCGAATTTGTTTCAAAGCGTTTTCACCTTCAACCAGCTTGACTTTTGCTACAGGTTCCATTGTACAATAATGATGTCTGTCTGACATCACGTTAGACATATCAAAAAGAGGACAAGTCGCTTTAGTTCCCTAACTGGCTTGTCTCTCTCAAAAGCGATCGCATCTTCTAGGCAAAGTGTGATCTATCTCCATCTTGAATGATGATTACCACTTGTGAAGCAGTCGGAGGTATGAATATGGCGTAACGACCATTGGATTTATTTGGGTTTTCCATCTTTTTAGTGGCGATTTCTCCCAGTCGCCACTTTTATCCCTTCCCCCTCCCATCAGGGTTATCCTTTTGCTTTTCCTTCTGAGGTGAAATGAGCTATTTCTATTTGATCGAGGTCGAGCCCCGGAGTGCTTTTGATATGGATATCCAGAGCAAAATATCGGGGGCTGTTTACGGACAAGGCGAGCGAGGTTATAGAGATTACTATCGGGTCACGGCTGACAGTATTCCGGAAGCTGTGGGCAGAATCTTGATTAACGATCGGTTATTAGTTCAGCGTCAATCCGATTTAAGTTCGGTCGATCTGACTCAACCTTCGAATATAGGAGAGTTAGAAGAATGAAGGCACTAGAAAAGTGTTTGACTTGTGACCGGCGATTTCTTTGGATTGAGGAGCTTAATGCCTATGTTCCTTTGACCATAGCCAATTGCAATCATGATGATTGCTGGTACGGTGATAGATTCGATGATTTGGAGATTGATGAGGAGATTAATTATGATCCTGGAAATTATCAATTATGAAAAATAAGGGCAGTAAAACACGGAAGACAAACAATAAAGATAACAGCTTTTTGTTTGCTAAAAAGGAATCGCCGCGGACAGAAAGCTATATGATCCTTGAGCTTCGCGAAAAACGCCGTTGTGCTAGTGATGCTTTTGATCGGCTCAAGGCAGATCATCGGGAGTATGTAGCGAAGTTTGGTAGAACTTGGTTAATGGGAGGTTAGTTATGCGGTTTTTGTTTGATCATGGGTGGTTTTATGGGAAGGTTGAGATTTGTTTCTCCCGTCACGATATTTATTGTGAGTGTACTTTTGGACGCGATGTACTTGCTTTTTTTAATGGTGGGCGTAGAACGGAATCTGGTAGTGGGTACATTTGAGGATATATCGAATGATTCAGGAAAGATTTACTGAGGAGGTTTGGACGAAAGCATCAGGATTATTGACTTACGAAATTTGGTAGAACTTGGTTAATGGGAGGTTAGTTATGCGGTTTTTGTTTGATCATGGTTGGTTTTACGGGAAGGTTGAGATTTGTTTCTCCCGTCACGATATTTATTGTGAGTGTACTTTTGGACGCGATGTACTTGCTTTTTTTAATGGTGGGCGTAGAACGGAATCTGGTAGTGGGTACAGTTAATCAAAAAAAGGACAGCAAAAACGGTTTTGCTGTCCGAAATTAATCTATATTTCATTTATTAATTATGAATCATTTTAACACAAAATCGCTAACTTATCCATCCCCATGCCCTCACTGTGGCAAGAACAATGAGAATAAATGGTGTTACGAGTACACTTCCGAGAGTGGTGTGCTGTATGGGGTGTGCAAGCGAGAGTCCGAACCAGCTGCCGGTTGGGAATCGACTGAATATTTTGATAAGGACGGAACGAGGAAATATCGAATGATTCAGGAAAGATTTACTAAGCAGGTTTGTCCGAAAGCATCAAGATCCTGGACTTATTACGATATATCCGGTAAAAGATTAATTTTAGTCAAACGAACCGATGATGGCCAAGGTAAAAAGTCCTTTTCTCAGTGGCATTACTCGGAATCGGGGGAGTTGGCTAGGGGAACTGGCCCGATCGATCGAGAAACCGTGCCAGTGTATGGGTACTCGGCAGTAAGAAAAGCTATTGAGCGAGGTGACACTATTTGGATTGTCGAGGGTGAGGCTTGCGTTGATGCCCTTAATCGACTTTTCCTTAAAAGTGGGCATATTGCCACTACTAATTTAAAGGGGGCGGGGAAGTGGTCGGGCTTCAATACGGAAAATTTGATCGGGGCCAAAAGGGTGATCATTTGTCCCGATCGAGATGTACCGGGGAAAAAGCACGGGGAAAAAGTAGCGGAGTTGCTCCGGCGGGCAAGTATTCCCTTTTCGTGGTGTTTTCCCGATTTTTCTAATTGGGAGTGGATTGATCTTCCTGATTCAAAGGGATTTGATGTAGCAGATTGGCTGAACCAAGGATCGAATAATCTTGATGGATTAATCGGATCGATTGTAGATAGTCCAATTTGGGGTAAGCCTATTAAGCCTGCGATTGATCTTGAGGAAAGAAAGCTGTCAAGAGGTTTTGATCTTGAGGATACAGACAATTCAGATCCGTTGCTCAAGTTAAACGTTAGAAAGTTATATCAGTACGTTAGTTCGACTTTTGGGTCAAGATTGCGTTTTAATGAAATGACCAGAGAAGTTGAGTTGGATCGAGAAGAGTACAATCTCGACAATGCTTATTTAGAACTAGGAATTCATCACGGTATTAAAGCCGGTAAAGCCTTGGCCTTAGATGTGTTTATGTTGGTGGCTAAGGAAAATTCGTGGCATCCCGTCCGTTCTTATCTGGAGGCTGTAGCCAACAAGGTTCCTCCGATATCTTTGGACAATTTGGCCGAAAGATACCTCGGTACAAAGAATCCTCTATACAATATTTTTCTGAAAAAAACCTTGATCGCTTCTGTGGCTAGGATTTTCCAGCCGGGGTGTCAGGTGGACACGGCCTTAGTTCTACAAGGTAAGACCGGTGTTAGAAAAAGCAGCTTTTTTAAATATTTGACGGGTCCGGAGTGGTTCAATGACGATTTTAAAGATGGGGATAACAAGGATGAGCTTTTAAAGCTTCATCGAAACTGGATCATCGAATGGTCTGAGATTGACTCGGTCTTAAACAAGAAAAAGTCAGGAGACCTAAAAGCTTTCATAACTTGTACAGCCGACTGTTTCCGGGAACCGTACGGGCGGAAAACGGCTAATCATCCACGGCAGCAGATTCTCGTGGGAACGACTAACGAGGGTGAGTTTTTATCTGATCCGACGGGGAACCGGAGATATTGGGTTATTCCCGTGGGGGTCGAGAGGATTGACACTGATCTTTTGATTCAAGAGCGCAATGCTATCTGGTCAGGGGCGGTAGCAGCTTATGCGGCGGGTGAAAAATGGTACTTAACCGATGAAGAGGAGCAACTAGCCAAAGAGAATAACGAGCATTTTCTAGAGTCGGATACATGGGAAGAGGTTATACTAGAGTGGCTCTCTGAGGGAGAAAAAACTCAGGTAACAATTCGGGCGATCCTATCAGAAGCCTTAAATATTGATATTTCGATGCAAGACAAGCGGGTACAAGGCCGGGTTGCTCGGTGTCTGACTAAGAACGGATGGGAACGCAAAATCGTTGGGAAAGCGCGTCAGCGAGTCTGGGTAAAATCTTTAAGCAGTACAGATGAACAGGTGATCGTTCCCATAAAAGAATTAACCGATCACCCCACGATCACCCTAGTGGATCACCCTCAAAACGGTCATGGTGAGCGGGTTTCAGGCTTGGGCGATCCACCTGATCCTCTGAATTCGGGAAATTTAGAAAAAAATATTTCTGATAATTTTCCCTCTCCACAGCAAAAAGAAACACCAAAAAGCGATCGGCTAGAGATTGGCGATCAGGTTGAATACAAAGAGATACTTTTCGACGAGTTAAGACAGAGCGAAGTGATAGGCATTAGGGAGGGAACTGTCACCGCTACGGGAGAGACATGGACTCTTTACCAATTAGCCAACGGGTCCACTTATTCCGGCGAAAGTTTAAGGTTCATCGGGAAAAAGCCTAAATGGTACGAGAGTAATGGCAATGGGCATAAAATCAGGCGGGAATGATCGTCGCTACACCCTGATGATCCACGACAACACGACTATTGGCGTGGATCAGGACTCCATTAGGGGGAAAGAGCAGGTTGGTCTCGTGGACTAAAACACTGCGATAGGGTGTTTTGGCCTCGATACTCGAAACCGAAAAATATTCGCCAGTAGCGACTACGCCAAAACGCCGTAAAAATATAGGCTTGGCTTGATAATGGACGATCACAAAATTGTCAATTAACCCGCTGGCTTTAATAACTGGGTTAAAGTCTAAAGTGATTTTGCTTCCTAAAATCAAGTGTCCTAAGTCATTCTGCCATTGAGAAACAAAAGTGTTAGGAGTTTTTCCGTTAGTGATTATTTGTGACGGCATTATTTCACTTGTGGATAAATTTAATAATTGAATATTAGGCTTTCAAACGAGTGCGTTAAGATTTTCCAATTAATTTGTTGTTTACTCATCTTCGTCTTCATTTTCTTTTTGAGTTGACGACCATTGGGACAAGCCTCCTCCAATTAAAGCACTGGGCAAACTAATAGAAATAACTAACTTTTCCTCTGGTAACATCAGACTTAATAAAATTCCACTCAATAGCCCAGTAAAAATAAAGATTAAGGCAAATTTATTTTTTTTAGACATTCTTGAAATAATAAAGGAGCAACGAGAGATATTAATATAATAATTATTTTCATTGTTTAATTCGTGACTAAAATGACGGCAATAAAATCCATAAAATCTGCGCCTTTATCTCTTATAGGATTAACTAACAAAAACTGGAGTAAAGATTTAAAGACGCAAAAATCCATATAATTCGATTTCGCTAAAAACATACCACCACTCCCCAGAGTTGGTTCTCCTGAATTTAATATACCTAAAAAAGCCACCAGGTG
>VYMG01000235.1_pt1 | contig 16493 bp, 20 predicted proteins | sample 5115261 | NCBI WGS metagenome assembly VYMG01 (sample SAMN12291781, study PRJNA351875) | freshwater metagenome | isolation source: freshwater lake | place: USA: Michigan, Wintergreen Lake | collected 2013-08-08
GTGGCGCCCGGCGCGGCGGTCAACAGCTACGCCGCCGCGGCCAAGCGCGCCACGCCGGCCGTCGTCAGTATCACCGCACGCAAGGCACCGCCGCGCTCGGCGCAGAGCAACGACCCGTGGTTCCGCTTCTTCTTCGGCGACGGCAACCAGCAGCCGCAGACGGGCCTCGGCTCGGGTGTCATCGCCACACCCGACGGCTACCTGCTGACCAACAACCATGTGATCGAGGGCGCCGACGACATCGAGGTGCAGCTCACCGACGGCCGCACGGCAACCGCCAAGCTGATCGGCACCGACCCCGAGACTGACGTCGCCGTGCTGAAGATCGACCTGGAACGGGTGCCGGCGATCGGCTTCGGCAACATCGAGAACCTGCAGGTCGGCGACGTGGTGCTGGCCATCGGCAATCCCTTCGGGGTCGGCCAGACCGTCACCTCGGGCATCGTCAGCGCGCTCGGCCGCGACCAGCTCGGCATCAACACCTTCGAGAACTTCATCCAGACCGACGCGGCCATCAACCCGGGCAACTCCGGCGGCGCGCTGGTCGATGCCGCCGGCAACCTGGTGGGCATCAACACCGCGATCTATTCGCGCAGCGGCGGCAGCATGGGCATCGGATTCGCGATCCCCGTCGACACCGCCCGGCAGGTGATGGAAGGCCTGATCCGCGACGGCCAGGTCACGCGCGGCTGGATCGGCGTCGAGCCGCGTGAACTCACGCCAGAGATCGCCGAGACGCTGCGGCTGCCGGTCCGCCAGGGCGTGCTGATCACCGGCGTTCTTCAAAGCGGCCCGGCCAGCGAAGGCGGCCTGCGCCCGGGCGACGTGGTCGTGAAGGTGGGCGACAGGCCGGTGGCCAGCACCGGCCAGCTGCTCAACGCGGTGGCGGCGCTGAAGCCGCGCGAGAAGGCGGTGATTTCGGTGCAGCGCGGCGACAAGGCGCTGGATCTGAGCGTCGTCGTCGGCCAGCGCCCGAAGGCACGGCCGACTCGGCAGCCCCAGTAGGCCCGCGGCCCGTGCAGCGGCCGCTCAGGCCGACGTGCCCTTGCCCTCTTCCGCCGGCGCCTGCGTGTGCTTGATGAAGATCTGCGCCGCCCAGATGCCCAGCTCGTAGAGCAGGCACATCGGAATCGCCAGCGCCAGCTGCGAGACCACGTCGGGCGGCGTGATGACCGCCGCGATAATGAAGGCGATCACGATGAAGTAGCTGCGGAACTCGCGCAGCTTCTCGACGGTGACGAGGCCCATGCGCGCCAGCACCACCACCACCACCGGCACCTCGAAGGCGGCGCCGAAGGCGATGAACATCGTCATCACGAAACTGAGGTAGGCCTCGATGTCCGGCGCCGCGGTGATGCTCTTGGGCGCGAAGCTCTGGATGAACTTGAACACCTGGCCGAAGACGAAGAAGTAGCAGAACGCCACGCCGATGAAGAACAGCACGGTGCTCGAGATCACCAGCGGCATCACCAGCTTCTTCTCGTGCGAATACAGGCCCGGCGCGACGAAGGCCCAGGCCTGGTACAGCACCACCGGCAGCGCCAGCAGGAAGGCCGCCAGCAGCGTGATCTTCAGCGGCACGATGAACGGCGAGATCACGTTGGTCGCGATCAGCGTCGCGCCTTGCGGGAGGTTCGCCACCAGCGGCGCGGCCAGCAGGTCGTACAGGCCCGCCGGGCCGGGCCACAACGCCAGTGCCCCGAAGCAAATCCCCACTGCGATCGCGGCGCGCACCAGGCGGTCGCGCAATTCGATCAGGTGCGAAACAAAGGGCTGCTCGGTGCCCGCGAGCTCGTCGGGCTTGTCGTCGGAACTCATGGATTCAAGCCTGCGGCCGCGGAGGCCGGAAACGGGCCACGCGCGCAGCGCCGGATTGCGCCTTGCCGCGGATGCCGTGGCGCTGCTTGTACCACTGCGGCGTGGCACCCCGCTTGAGGCGCCAGTTCTTCTTCGGGTGCTTGTACGACGGCGCCGGCGTGGCCAGCGGGTCGTAGACACTGCCTTCGTCGGCCGATGTCGACGTGCTGGTGCCGATGGATTCCGACCACGACTTGTCCAGTTCGGAAGTCGTCTCGCGAATCTCGGTGCTCACCGTCTGCTCGACGTTGCGCGCCGCGTCCTCGAAAGTCGACTTCATCTTCTTGAGCTCTTCGAGCTCGATCGAGCGATTGACCTCCGCCTTGACGTCGGCCACGTAGCGCTGCGCCTTGCCCAGCAGATGGCCGACGGTGCGCGCCACCCTCGGCAGCCTCTCCGGGCCGATGACGATCAGCGCCACGGCGCCGATCAGGGCGATCTTGTCGAAGCCGAAGTCGATCATGCGAACAGGCAGGCGCCGGTGACGGCGCGACGCAGGATCACGACTTGGTCTTGGCTTCCACGTCGACCGTGTTGGCGTCGGTGGCCTTGTTGGCGGTCACCTGCTGGGCCGGCGCGTTGGGGTCGGCGTTGCCGGCCGAGCCGTCCTTCATGCCGTCCTTGAAGCCCTTGACGGCGCCACCCAGGTCCGAGCCGATGTTCTTGAGCTTCTTGGTGCCGAACACCAGCAGCACGATGACCAGCACGATCAACCAGTGCCAAATGCTGAATGAACCCATGACTTCTCTCCAGTCGTCAGCGACAAGTTTTCGATTCTAGGGGAGGGCCCGGGTTCAGCCCTTGGTCCAGGGCCTTGGCCCGCCCATGACGTGCATGTGGACATGCTGGACTTCCTGCATCCCGTCGTGCCCGGTGTTCACCACGATGCGGAATCCGTTCGTGACGCCCAGGTCGCGCATCAGCTTCGGCGCCATCGCCGTCATGCGCCCGAGCATCGCGCTGTGGCGCTCATCGGTGTCGTACATCGTCGCGATGTGCTGCTTCGGGATGATCAGCACATGCACCGGCGCCCACGGCGCGATGTCGTGGAACACCAGCAGTTCGTCGTCTTCGTGGACCTTGCGGCTCGGGATCTGCCCGGCCACGATCTTGCAGAAGATGCAGTTCGGATCGGCACTCATGTCGGTTCCTCAGACGGCCATCGGCTTGCCGTCGTTCCAATTCAGGAAGCCCTTGACGATGCGGTAGATGCACCACACGAAGTTGGCGAACAGGATCGCGAAGCCGACCAGCACGAACAGGGTGACGAAGCCCACCACCGCCCACAGCAGCCCCCACCAGAAGGTGCGGATCTGCCAGGTGAAGTGGCTCTCGTAGAGGGTGCCCACGGTGTCGTCGCGCTTCACGTAGTTCATCACGATCGCCACGATGCCGGTGATGCCGACGAACAGGCTGGCCGCCTGCAGGATGTAGATCACCATCGTGAGCTGCTTCAGGCTCTCGAGCCGGGCGGCATCCGGCGCCGGCGAGGGCGTCGCATCGATCACGTCGTTCATGGCTTCTTCTCCTCCTCGTCGCGGGATTGTGCCTTGCGGGCCGCGAACTCTTCGAGGCCCGACAGCCCCTCGCGGCGGCGCAGTTCGGCCAGCACATCGGCCGGCGTGAGCCCATGCACGGACAGTGCCAGCATCGAGTGGAACCACAGGTCGGCGACTTCGTAGACGATCTTCTCGCGCACGCCATCCTTGCAGGCCATCACCGTCTCGGTGGCCTCCTCGCCGACCTTCTTCAGGATCGCGTCCTGGCCCTTGGCGAACAGGCGCGCGACGTAGCTCTTGTCGGGGTCGCCGCCCTTGCGGGCCTCGATCACCGCGGCCAGCCGCGCCAGGGTGTCGTCGCTGGTCATGCTCATTTGTAGATGCGCTCCGGGTCCTTCAGCACGGATTCGACGGCCGTCCAGCGCCCCTCGTCGAGGCGTTGGTAGAAGCAGGAATGGCGCCCGGTGTGGCAGGCGATGCCCGGCTCGTGGCCGAGCTGCGTGACCTTCAGCAGCACGACGTCGTTGTCGCAGTCCAGCCGCATCTCGTGCACCTTCTGGATGTGGCCCGACTCCTCGCCCTTGTGCCACAGCCGACTGCGCGAGCGGCTCCAGTAGACCGCCTCGCCGCGCTCGGCCGTCAGGCGCAGCGCCTCGCGGTTCATGAACGCGAACATCAGCACGTCGTTCGTGCCGAGCTCCTGCGCGATCACGGGCACCAGGCCCTGCGCGTCCCACTTCACTTCGTCCAGCCAATCCATGGCCGGCAGTGTAGCGAGCGCCTCAGGCCTCGCGGTGCGTGGCGCCGTGGAAGCCGCGCTCCTGTGCGAACCAGCGCAGCACCGGAATCGTGCCCGGCAGCACCGGCGTGACCTCGACCGGCAGCGCCTGCCAGGCCATCGCCTGGCGTTCGCGCATCTCGAACTCGCCGGTCCACTCGAAGACCTTGCAGAAATGCAGCCGCACGCGGGCGTGCGGGTAGTCCATCAGCTCCACCTTCCACGGGTGGGTAGCGCCGATGGTGATGCCGATCTCCTCGTGCAGTTCGCGGCGCAGCGCCTGTTCGACGGTTTCTCCGGCCTCGAGCTTGCCGCCCGGGAACTCCCAGTAGCCGGCGTAGACCTTGCCCTCCGGGCGCGAGGTGAGCAGGAAGCGGCCCTCGGCGTCGATCAGGACGCCCACCGCCACGTCCACAGGAACTCGCTCAGTCACCGTGGTGCCGCCCGGCGTAGTCCTTGGCGAACTGGAATGCCACCCGCCCCGAGCGCGAGCCGCGCTCCAGCGCCCACACCAGGCTCTCCTGCCGGGCCGCCGCGATGGCGTCTTCCGGCACGCCTTGGCCGCGCAGCCACTGCGCGACGACGGCGAGGTACTCGTCCTGGCTGAACGGGTAGAAGCTGATCCACAGGCCGAAGCGCTCGGACAGCGAGATCTTTTCCTCCACGACCTCGCCGGGGTGCACCTCGCCGTCCTCGGTGTGCTGGTACGTGAGGTTCTCCTTCATGTACTCGGGCAGCAGATGGCGGCGGTTGCTGGTGGCGTAGATCAGCACGTTGTCGGACGCCTGTGCCACCGAGCCGTCGAGGATGGACTTCAGCGCCTTGTAGCCCGCCTCGCCCTCGTCGAAGCTCAGGTCGTCGCAGAACACGATGAAGCGCTCCGGCCGGCTGGCCACGAGATCGACGATGTCCGGCAGGTCGACGAGATCGGCCTTGTCCACCTCGATCAGGCGCAGGCCCTGAGGCGCGAACTTGTTGAGCACCGCCTTGATCAGCGAACTCTTGCCGGTGCCGCGCGCGCCGGTCAGCAGCACGTTGTTGGCACCGTGCCCCTCGACGAACTGCCGCGTGTTGCGCACCAGCCGCTCCTTCTGCGGCTCCACCTCCACCAGCGAATCGAGCCGGATGGTGGCGACATGCCGCACCGGCTCGAGCACGCCCGAGGCACCGCGCTTGCGATAGCGGAAGGCGATGGAAGCCGCCCAGTCGGGAGCGGCCGGGGCATGCGGCAACACCGCCTCCAGGCGGGCGAGAAGTTGCTCGGCGCGCGCGAGCACGGAGTCGAGATCGGCCATGGGGCGCAGAGTTTACGTGGGCAGCTCGCGCACGGCGTCGCCCGCGACGGCGAAGATTCGATCGCCTTCCTGCCGCTGCACCGGGTGCATGCCGGTGAAGCTGCCGAAAGCCGGCAGCACCAGCACCCGGGCGCCCCAATGGAAACACGGCAGGCGCAGCCGCTCGCGTGCGCGGCCATGAACCGAAGCGCAGGGGTGCAGGTGGCCGGCGATGACGAAGCTGTCGTCGCGCGGCGTCGGGTGGTGGCACAGCGCCAGGCCGCCCTCGCGCAGCGGCTCGTCGACGACCTCGAAGCCGAGCGCGGCGGGCGGGTCGCCGGCGCGGTCGTCGTGGTTGCCGCGCACCAGCACGAGCTGCACCTCGGCATGCTGCTCGCGCCAGCGCCGCACCGCCGCCAGCGTCTCGGCGGCACGAGATCGTGCCGAGTGGAGGAAGTCGCCCAGGAAGACGATGCGGCGCACGCGGTGCGTCTCGATCAGCCCCGTCAGCGCCGCCAGCGTCTCGCTGGTCGTGCCGCGCGGAACCGGTACGCCCAGCGAACGGAAGCTCGTCGCCTTGCCGATGTGGGCGTCGGCGATCAGCAGCGTGTGGCTGACGGGCAGCAGCGCCGCCTTCTGCGGCAGCAGAGACAGGGCCTGTCCGGCCACCTCGATCGTGACCACGGTCAGACGGGCGGAGAGATCAGGCGGTGAGCAGGCCGAGCGCCATGTCGAGGTGCTCGGTGGGGCTGCGCTTGAAGCCCGAGCGGGCGTAGCGCTGCAGGCGGCCGACCGCGAAGGCGGTCAGCACCGAGGCCTTGGCGTTGGCATCCACCGTCGGCGTCGACGAGCCGGCGGCCTCGGCCGCGGCGCGCAGGCTCTGGCGCAGCTGCGACTCGATGCGGTCGAAGAACTGGTTCATGCGCGCCAGCAGGCGGTCGTTCTCGAACACCAGCGCGTCGCCGACCATCACGCGGGTCATGCCGGGGTTCTTCTCGCCGAACTGGAGCAGAACGGTCAGCACCTTGCGCACCTGCGTGAGTGCGTCGGCCTCGCGCTCGTTGATCTGGTTGACGAGGCTGAAGATCGAGCTCTCGATGAACTCGATCAGCCCCTCGAACATCTGTGCCTTGCTGGCGAAGTGGCGGTACAGCGCCGCCTCGCTCACGTCGAGCTTGGCCGCCAGCGCGGCAGTGGTGATGCGCTCCGCGCCCGGCTGCTCGAGCATCGAGGCCAGGGTCTGCAGGATCTGGATGCGGCGCTCGCCCGGCTTCGGGCGCTTGCGCGTGGGCGTGACAGCGCTGCTCGCCTCGTCAGCGGGAGCCCCTTCGGGCGCGTCGGTGTCGACGGGGAGGTCTGACGCGGAGGGGTTGGTGTGGGTCATCGCAGCGTATGCAACGTCTTGAGCGAAAAGATTCTGGCATACACGTACGGGGGCATGTGGCAAGGGTGAACACCAACTTTCACCTCGCGGCGCCCGTTGTTGATTCCATCACGCAAAGTCCCCTTGAAACGGCCGTCGAGGTAGCGGCGCATCCACACCGTGCGCATGCCCAGCCCGTGGGCTGACTTCTGGTGGGCCAGCGTGTCCTCGACCAGCACGCAACGCGACAGCGGCACCTTCAGCCGCGCGGCGACGTGGCGGAACATGCGCGCATCGGGCTTGGGCCGGTGCTGGCCGAACATGCTCATGTCCTCGATGCACAGGATGCCGTCGAACAGGTGGGTCAGGCGCAGCCCGTCGAGCACGCGCAGCGCGTAGTCGCGCGGCGCATTGGTCAGGATGTACTTGCGCCCGCGCAGCCGCCTCAGCGCCGCGCGGTCGGGTGCGCTGGTGCGCAGCCGGTCCTCGAGGCCGGGCAGCCGGTGCGTCTGCTCGAGGAAGTGCGACGCCCGCACGCCGTGGTGGCGCACCAGGCCCAGCAGAGTGGCCCCGTAGTGATGCCAGTAATGCTGGCGCAGCGACGAGGCCTCGTCGAACGAGAGGCGCAGGTGCTCGACGATGTACTCCGTCATTGCCCGGTTGGTCGGGCCGAAGGCGGCGTGGCTGGCGTCGTGCAGCGTGTTGTCGAGGTCGAAGAACCAGACCCGGCGGTGCGCGGGCGGGCGGGCCCGCATCAGCGCAGCTCCGCGACGAAGTGATGGCCCAGCGCCGGCGCGCTCTGACGGACCTCGTGCACCGTCACCACCTCGTGCCGCACCGGCCGGGCGAAGCGCGGCCCATCGAACACGAAGGTGTGGAACTCGCCGTTCTCGCCGCAGGCGTCGACATCCTGCGGCAAGTCGGCGAGGAAGTCGGCATCGAATACGCGGCCGCAGAAGCTCGCATCGAGGAAGCGGGCGTCGACGCACACCACGCGCGCCCGGTAGCCGAGTGCCAGCAGTTCGTCGACCAGGGCACGGCGCTCGCCCTGCCACAGCGGCAGCTCCGCGCGCAGGCCGGCGGCGGTGCAGACCTTCTCCTCCCAGTCGCGGTGCGGTTGCAGGTCGATGTCGCCGAACAGCCCGTGGCTGAGGCCCTGCGCCGCGAAGTGCTTCAGGTGGCCGGAGAAGACCGCCTCGTAATCCGACCAGCCGGCCTGCCCGATCACCAGAGGAATGCCCAGCGCCTCGGCCTGGGCACGCATCAGCTGCGGCGAAATGGCGTGCGAACGCGAGCGCGTGCCGTCTTCGTCGAACATCGCCAGCAGCGCCTCGACGCGCCAGCCCGCGGCCAGCGCGCGGTGCAGCGCCAGCATCGAGTCCTTGCCGCCGCTCCAGCTGAAGAAGGCCCGGTGGGACACCTCAGTGCGACCGGATCATCGTTCCGTAGGCCTGGTCGGTCAGCACCTCCAGCAACATCGCATGCGGCACGCGCCCGTCGATAATGTGTACGGTGTTGACGCCGTTCTTGGCGGCGTCGAGCGCCGAGCCGATCTTCGGCAGCATGCCGCCGCTGATCGTGCCATCGGCGAACAGCTCGTCGATCTCCCGCGCGCTCAGGTTCGTCAGGAGCTGGCCCGACTTGTCCAGCACGCCGGGGGTGTTGGTCAGCATCATCAGCTTCTCGGCCTTCAGCACCTCGGCGAGCTTGCCGGCCACCACGTCGGCATTGATGTTGTAGTTCTCGTTGTCCTTGCCGAAGCCCAGCGGCGAGATCACCGGGATGAACTGGTCGTCCTGCAGCGCACGCACCACGCTCGGGTCGATCGACTCGATCTCGCCGACCTGGCCGACGTCGTGCTCGATGGACGGGTCCTTGTGGTCGAGCATCTTCAGCTTGCGCGCGCGGATCAGGCCGCCGTCGCGGCCGGTCAGGCCCACCGCCTTGCCGCCGGCGACGTTGATCAGGCCGACGATGTCCTGCTGCACCTGGCCGGCCAGCACCCACTCGACGACTTCCATCGTCTCGGCATCGGTCACGCGCATGCCCTGGACGAAGGTACCCTTCTTGCCCAGCTTGGCCAGCGCATCCTCGATCTGCGGCCCGCCACCGTGCACCACCACCGGATTCATCCCCACCAGCTTCAGCAGCACCACGTCTTCGGCGAAGTCCTGCTGCAGCGCCGGGTCGGTCATCGCGTTGCCGCCGTACTTGATGACGATGGTCTTGCCGTGGAACTTGCGGATGTACGGCAGGGCCTGGGCGAGGATCTCGGCCTTGTCGCGCGCGGCGATGTGGGTGAGGTCGTGGACGGCCGGGGACGGCGCAGCGTTGTCGCTCATGGCAGGGTCATCTCCGCAGGCGTGATGCAGTGCGGCAAATTGTAGGCGGCAGGTCGAGGGAACTTCGGAGGGCGGCCGATAATCGGTCCATCATGGGACGGCGAGGACGAGTGACAGGGCCCACATGGCGGGCAGCGGCCGTCGTGCTGGGTGTGTTCGCCCTCGCCGGCTGCGCCCTGCAGGCCGGTCTCGGCGGCCGCGGGCAGAGTTCGGTGTACCAGAACGAGCGCTTCCAGTCCGACGAGACCTTCTCGCGCCTGTTCGACGCCGGCGTGCCGGAGACCTGCGAAGCCGCCCGGCGGGCGCTGCTGAGCCAGGGCTACGTGATCACCGCCTCCCGGCCCGACGCGATCAGCGGCAGCAAGCGCTTCCAGCCGCAGGGCGAGGTGCACGTCGAGATCAGCTTCACCGTCGTCTGCGTGCCCGAGGGCAACAGCGGCCGGCTGTCCACCGCCTACGTCTCGGCGCAGCAGGACCGTTACGCCGTCAAGCGCGTGGCCAGCAACACCAGCCTGGGCGTCGGCGCGCTGGGCTCGATCTCGGTGCCGCTGTCCTCCAGCGAGGAAGCGCTGGTGAAGGTCGGCTCCGAGACCATTCCGGCCGGCCAGTTCTACGACCGCTACTTCTCGCTGATGGGCCGGCTGCTGTCCGACCTGCGCGAAGGCGGAGGCTGAGCCACCGGCGGGCCGCTTCGCGAAGCGGGCCCGGCAGCGTCAGAAATGGATGCCGCGCATCATCTGCTGCAACGCCACCGCCTCGGCGCTGAGCTGCGGCTTGCCGCCCTTCTCGCCCTTGGCGGCGTCGCTGTCCGGGAACATGCGGAAGCTGGTGTTCATCACGATCTGCGCCACGCGCGGCGCCACCGCGTGCAGGATCTCGCCGAACTGGCCGAGGCGCGTGGCGATGCGCACCGGCTTGTCGATGCAGGCCTGCGCGATCATGTCGGCGGCCTCCTCCGGGCTGAGCGTCGGCACGTTCTGGTAGATCTTGGTCGGCGCGATCATCGGCGTGCGCACCAGCGGCATGTTGATGGTCGTGAAGGTGATGCCGACGTCGGCGTACTCGCTTGACGCGCAGCGCGTCCACGCATCCAGCGCCGCCTTGCTGGCCACGTACGCCGAGAAGCGCGGTGCGTTGGTCAGCACGCCGATCGAGCTGATGTTGACGATGTGTCCCTTGCGCTTGGCCACCATGCCCGGCAGCAGGCCCATCGTGACGCGCAGGCAGCCGAAATAGTTCAGCTGCATCGTGCGCTCGAAGTCGTGGAAGCGGTCGTAGCTCGACTCGATTGCGCGGCGGATCGAGCGTCCGGCGTTGTTGATCAGGAAGTCGACGCCGCCATGTTCCTCGGTGAGCGCCTTGACGAACTCGGCGCAGCCCGCCTCGTCGGCGATGTCGACGCTGTAGCTGTAGACGTGGGCGTCCTTGCCCGCCACCGACTTGATCTCCTTGACGGCTTCCGCGAGCTTGTCCTGGTCGCGTGCGCAGATGATGGTGATCGCGCCGGCCTGCGCGAACTTGCACGCCGCCGCCAGGCCGATGCCCGAGGAGCCGCCGGTCACCAGCACCACCTTGCCGCCGACCGTGCCCTTGAGGCTGCGGTCGATGAACAGGGCAGGGTCGAGGTGGCGCTCCCAGTAGTCCCACAGGCGCCAGGCGTAGTCCTTCAGGTTCGGGCACTCGATGCCGCTGCCCTTGAGCGCCGCGTCGGTCTCGCGGCGATCGAAGCGCGTCGGGTAGTTGACGAAGGTCAGGATGTCCTCGGGCAGGCCGAGGTCCTTCATCACCGCCTGGCGCACGCGGCGCACCGGCGCCAGCGCCATCAGCCCCTTCTTGACGCTCTTCGGGATGAAGCCCAGCAGCGCCGCGTTGACGAACAGGTTCATCTTCGGCGCGTGCGCGGCGCGGCTGAAGATGTCCAGCACGTCGCCGACGCGGTAGCCGACCGGATCGACCAGGTGGTAGCACTTGCCGCTGGCGTGGAAGTGGTGGCTGATGTGGTCGAGTGCGGCGACGACGAAGTCCACCGGCACGATGTTCACCCGCCCGCCCTCGAGGCCGACGCTCGGCATCCACGGCGGCAGGATCTGCCGCATGCGCTGGATCAGCTTGAAGAAGTAGTACGGGCCGTCGACCTTGTCCATCTCGCCGGTGCGCGAATCGCCCACCACCATCGCCGGGCGGTAGACCGTCCAGGGCACCTTGCACTCCTTGCGCACGATCTTCTCGCTCTCGTGCTTGGTGGCGAAGTACGGGTGGTCCAGACCCTCGGCCTCGTCGAACATGTCCTCGCGGAACACGCCTTCGTACAGGCCCGCGGCGGCGATCGACGACACGTGGTGGAAGTGCTTGACGTCGATCGCCTTGGCGAACTCGACGGCGCTGCGCGTGCCCTCGATGTTGGTCCTGATCTGGCTTTCCTCGTCGGCCGACAGGTCGTAGACAGCGGCGAGGTGGTACATGTGGTCGACCTGCCCCTTCAGGGCCTTGATCTGGTCGGCCTCGACGCCGAGCTTCTTCGCGGTCAGGTCGCCGTACACCGGCACCGCGCGCGACTTGCCGACGCCCCAGTACTGCAGCAGCTCGGGCACCTTGCCTTCGGACTCCGGGCGCAGCAGGAAGTACACGACGGCGCCGCGCCGCGCCAGCAGGGTCTTGACGAGTCGACGGCCGATGAAGCCGGTGGCGCCGGTGACGAAATACTGCATGGGAGTTCCTCCGGAATGTTCTTGGCAGAGCGGGGTTTGCACCTATTCTTGACCAAAGCCTCCGCGACCACGCTGCGCGCTTACCCGGAGCGTGAGCGCGCCCGGCGTAGAGCTCGCGCCCTAGAGAATTAGGCTGTCCGCTCCAAGGGGGCTGCCTATAGTGCGAGGCATCCCGGCAGCACACACGAAGGACAGACAACATGGTCAAGAAGCTCAAGCAGATGGCGAACAAGAAGGCCGCGTCCACGGGCAACCTGCTCGACAACGCGCTGGCCGGTTCGGTCAAGGATTCGGCCCAGCAGATCTGGCTGGCCGGCATGGGCGCCTTCTCGAAGGCGCAGGAAGAAGGCGGCAAGGTGTTCGAGGCGCTGGTCAAGGAAGGCCTGTCGCTGCAGCGCAAGACGCAGGCGGTGGCCGAAGAGAAGTTCGGTGCCGTGACCGGCAAGATGACCAGCATGGCCGGCGACGTTCAGAGCAAGGCCGGCCAGCACTGGGACAAGCTCGAGACGATCTTCGAGGAGCGCACCGCCAAGGCGCTGAACAAGCTGGGCGTGCCCTCGGCCAAGGACGTGGAAGCGCTGATCAAGCGCATCGACTCGCTCAGCGCGCAGGTGGCCAAGCTCTCCAAGGGCGGCGCCGCGCCAGCGGCGAAGAAGGCCGCTGCACCGGCGAAGAAGGCCCCGGCTCGCAAGCGTGCGCCGGCCAAGAAGGCTGCTGCGGCCTGACGCAGCACTTCTTGCGGCAAGGAAGGGGGCACCGCGGGTGCCCCTTTTCGTTTGCGAATCCGCAATGCGCTCTAGAGGCGACGCCCCAGCATCCCGGGCGTGGTCGTGCCTAGACTGAACTCCATGCAGCAACGTCCCCGCATCGGTGTCGCGCTGGCCGGCGGTGGTCCGCTGGGCGCGATCTACGAACTCGGCGCGCTGTGCGCGCTCGACGAGGCCATCGTCGGCCTCGACCTGGCCGACTGCGATGCCTACGTCGGCGTCTCGGCCGGCGGTTTCATCGCCGCCGCGCTGGCCAACGGCATGGGCCCGCGCGAGCAATGCGCCGCCTTCATCGAGAACGAAGGCGCGGCGCACGACATCTTCGAGCCCTCGCTGCTCATGCGCCCGGCCTGGGGCGAATTCGCAAAGCGGCTGGCCTCGCTGCCCAAGGTGGCGGCGCAGGCGCTGTGGGTGGGTGCGCTGCAGCGGCGCTCGGCCAGCGTCACGATCGAGCAGCTCGGCCACGCGCTGCCCACCGGCCTGTTCTCCAACACCGGCGTCGAGGCACAGCTGCGCCGGCAGTTCGCCGTGCCCGGCCGCAGCAACGACTTCCGCCAGCTCAAGCGCAGGCTGGTGCTGGTGGCCACCGACCTCGACAGCGGTGAGAGCGCGCCGTTCGGCCTGCCCGGCTTCGACGAGGTGCCGATCTCGCAGGCGGTGCAGGCCAGTTCCGCCCTGCCGGGCCTGTTCCCGCCGGTGCAGATCGGCGGGCGCTTCTACGTCGACGGCGCGCTGAAGAAGACGCTGCACGCCTCGGTGCTGCTCGACGATGGCCTGGACCTGCTGATCTGCCTGAACCCGCTGGTGCCCTTCGACGCCGCGCACGCGCCACGCGAACGCGTGCTCAAGAGCGGCGAGCCGCGCATCCCGAAGCTGGTGGACGGCGGGCTGCCGGTCGTGCTGTCGCAGACCTTCCGCACGCTGATCCATTCGCGCCTCGAACTCGGCATGAAGGGCTACGAGCGCAGCCACCCGGACACCGACATCCTGCTGTTCGAGCCCGACCAGCGCGACCCGGAGATGTTCCTGGCCAACACCTTCGGCTACTCCCAGCGGCGCTGGCTGGCCGAACACGCCTACCGGCAGACGCGGGAGCAGCTGCGCGCGCAGCGCCCGCAGCTCGCGGCCCGGCTGGCGCGGCACGGACTGGCCTTCGACGACGCGGTGCTGGCCGACCACCACCGCACGCTGCTGCGCCGGCCGGCGCGGCGCGGCACGCCTCGGCTGCCCTCGGCGCTGGCCGTGAAGAAGCTCGAGCAGGTGCTCGACGATCTCGAGGTGGCGCTGAAGGCGCTGTGAGCCTCAGAGCTGGCCCGGGAACCACCACAGCAGCGCAGACGTCATCACGAGGTAGCGACCGAACTTGCCGATCGCCATGTAGAGCACGCAGGGCCAGAACGGCAGGCGCAGCCAGCCGGCCACCGCGCACAGCGGATCGCCCACCACCGGCAGCCACGACAACAGGCAGGCCTTGGCGCCGAAGCGCTCCAGCCACTTCAGCGCCTTCGCTTCCACGTGCTTGTGCGTCACGCGTTCGTAGGCGAGCTCGGCGCCGTAGCCCATCGCCCAGCTGATCGCGCCGCCGATGGTGTTGCCCGCGGTGGCCACCAGGATGGCCGGCCAGAAGAGATCGCCATTGAGCTTGATCAGGCCGAACACCGCCGGTTCGGAGCCCAGCGGCAGCAGCGTGGCCGAGATCAGCGAGACCACGAACACCGTGCTGAGCCCGTACTCGGGCAGCGCGAGTGTGGTGAGCAGCGACTGCAGCCAGGCCTCCATGCGCCCGATGATAGGCAGGCGTCGCCGTGGTGCAGCGCAGGAAGATCAAGGGCCGGGCGATGGCTATACTCCTGCCTCTCTTTTCAGCACCTCCCCTCCCCTCGTCCCCATGCGCATCGGCCACATCACGCTGGCGAACCGGCTGTTCGCCGCCCCGATGGCCGGGGTGACCGACCGCCCGTTCCGCATGCTGTGCAAGCGGCTGGGCGCGGGCTACGCGGTCAGCGAGATGGTGACCTCGCGCAAGGAGCTGTGGAACAGCCTGAAGACGAGCCGCCGCGCCGACCACACCGGCGAGAGCGACCCGATCTCGGTGCAGATCGCCGGCACCGATGCGGCGATGATGGCCGAGGCCGCGGCCTACAACATCGACCGCGGCGCGCAGATCATCGACATCAACATGGGCTGCCCGGCCAAGAAGGTCTGCACCAAGTGGGCCGGCTCGGCGCTGATGCAGGACGAGCCGCTGGCCACGGCGATCATCGAGGCGGTGGTTGCGGCGGCCGCGCCGCGCAACGTGCCGGTGACGCTGAAGATGCGCACCGGCTGGTGCCAGGCCGAGCGCAATGCGGTGCGGCTGGCGCGGATCGCCGAAGCGGCCGGCGTGGCGATGGTCACCGTGCACGGCCGCACGCGCGAGCAGGGCTACGGCGGCCAGGCCGAGTACGACACCATCGCCGCGGTGAAGGCGGCCGTCGCCATCCCGGTGGTCGCCAACGGCGACATCGATTCACCGCAGAAGGCCCGCGCGGTGCTCGAGGCCACCCGGGCCGACGCGATCATGATCGGCCGCGCGGCGCAGGGCCGGCCCTGGATCTTCCGCGAGATCGCCCACTACCTCGCCACCGGCGAGGAACTGGCGGCGCCGGAAACGCTGCAGGCCAAGGCCTGGCTGGTCGAGCATCTGCACGACCATTACGGCCTGTACGGCGAACTTGCGGGCACGCGCAGTGCCCGCAAGCACATCGGCTGGGCCGTGCGCGGCCTTCCCGGCGGCGAGGCCTTCCGCGCCGGGATGAACCGCATCGACGACTGCGCAGCGCAGCTGCGCGCTGTGGAGGCCTTCTTCGACGGCCTCGCCGACACCCATCCCCGGCTGCCGGCCACGAGCCGCGCGGCCAATGACGACTCTCTCGCACAACAAGCATGAGCAAGAAGCACATCGAGGAGTGCATCCGGGACAGCCTGGAGAGCTACTTCAAGGACCTGCGCGGCGTGGAGCCCAACGGCATGTACGACATGATCCTTCGCGTGGTCGAGAAGCCGCTGCTGGAGACGGTGATGAAGCACGCCGAGGGCAACCAGAGCCGCGCTGCCGACTGGCTGGGCATCAACCGCAATACGCTGCGGCGCAAGCTGCTCGACCACAAGCTCATCAAGTAAGAACACCGACCATGACCACCGCGCTGATTTCCGTTTCCGACAAGACCGGGGTGCTCGAGTTCGCCCGCGGCCTGGCCGCGCTGGGCGTGAAGCTGCTGTCCACCGGCGGCACGGCCAAGCTGCTGGCCGACGCCGGCCTCGCGGTCACCGAGGTGGCCGAGCACACCGGCTTCCCGGAGATGCTCGACGGCCGCGTGAAGACGCTGCACCCGACCATCCACGGCGGCCTGCTGGCACGGCGCGACCTGGCGGCGCACGTGAAGGCGCTGCAAGCCCACGGCATCGCCACGATCGACATCCTCTGCGTCAACCTCTACCCGTTCGAGGCCACGGTGGCCAGGCCGGGCTGCACGCTGGAAGACGCGATCGAGAACATCGACATCGGCGGACCGGCGATGGTGCGCTCGGCGGCGAAGAACTGGCAGGACGTGGCGGTGCTGACCGACGCCTCGCAGTACGAAGGCGTGCTCGCCGAGCTGAAGGCCGGCGGTATCAGCCGCAAGACGAAGTTCGCGCTGTCGGTGGCGGCCTTCAACCGCATCGCGAACTACGACGCGGCGATCAGCGACTACCTCTCGTCCATCCAGGACGACGGCGCGCGCGCGGCCTTCCCCGGGCAGTTCAACGCCGGCTTCGCCAAGGTGCAGGACCTGCGCTACGGCGAGAACCCGCACCAGAGCGCGGCGTTCTATCGCGAGCAGTCGCCCGCGCCCGGCACGCTGGCCACCGCGAAGCAGTTGCAG
>VYMG01000244.1_pt1 | contig 16392 bp, 11 predicted proteins | sample 5115261 | NCBI WGS metagenome assembly VYMG01 (sample SAMN12291781, study PRJNA351875) | freshwater metagenome | isolation source: freshwater lake | place: USA: Michigan, Wintergreen Lake | collected 2013-08-08
CACTGCTCGGCCGCATGACCAGCACGATGCGCTGGCTGATCCTCATCCCGGCCGGCCCCGGCGCGCTGCTCGGCGGCTGGCTGGGCGAGCACGTCGGGCTGCGCGCCTCGCTCGGCTTCGCCGGCGGCACGGCGCTGCTGCTCGCGCTGGTGGCCTCGCGCGTGCGCGTGATCGCGCAACTGCGCGAACTGCCCAAGCCCGAACATGCGGACGACTGGATCGGCGCCGAATCCGCCGGCGTCGCGCCGCAGACCACGAACTGAACGACAGGGAGAACAACGAGATGGACCCCGTGCTGATCGAGGTGCCCGAGCGCATCGAGACTGAACGACTGATCCTGCGCTGCCCGCGCCCCGGCGACGGGCCGATCGTCAACGAAGCCGAGCGCGAGACGCGCGCCGAGCTCAAGCCGTGGATGCCCTGGGCCCACGTGGAGAAGAGCCAGGACGACTCCGAGGCCTACTGCCGCCGCATGCAGGCGCGCTACCTGCTGCGCGAGGACCTGGTGATGTTCATCTTCGAGCGCGACGTGGGGCCGCTTCCTCGGCGGCACCGGCCTGCACCGCATCGACTGGACGCTGCGCAGCTTCGAGATCGGCTACTGGCGGCGAACCGGCTGCGGCGGTCAGGGCTACATCACCGAAGCGGCGCGCGCGCTGTCGCGATTTGCCTTCGACCGCCTGGCCGCACGCCGCGTGGAGATCCGCACCGACGACGCCAACAGCGCCAGCTGGAAGGTGGCCGAGCGCGCCGGCTTCACGCTCGAGGCGCTGCTGCGCGGCGACAGCCTGACGCCGCTGGGCGAGATTCGAAGCACACGCGTGTATGCGCGGGTGCGGGGGATCGAGGAGCGGCTGACGTTGTCAGTCGCGAAGTGAGTCGCCGGAAGAGTCGCGTACGCGAATAGCAGACTTGAGGCGGAATCGATCCATTGCCCCGCAAGGGTTTGTAGGCTGGGCTTTCAGGGATGGCGGCGGCCGGCCGCGCAGCCGCACAGTGTCGTCGTCGACTGCGGGGGTACACCCTGGCGACGATGACTCGGCAGGGAGGCCGCGAAGTGAGCAGTCCGCTGTTCCGCGAAGAGGTCATTCAGGCGCGCCAGGCGCAGTGTCTGGGTTCGATCCGGCTGGGGTGCAACCCAAGATTCACGTCGGTAGCGATCACCGCAGTGCTGTTGGCCGCCGCAGTTGTTGCGTTCGCAGCTTGGGGTCAGGTGACGCGCAAGGCAATCGTGCCGGGACTACTGGTGCCGACGCGCGGTGTCATCGAAGTTAACGTTTCGATGCCCGGGGTGCTCGCGGAGACGCGGGTCAGTGAGGGCCAGCATGTCGAGACTGGACAGGTTCTGTTCGTTTTGAGCACTGACCGAGCGACGATGCAAGGGCCAACCGCTGTACTGGTGGCCGCCGCAGTCCAGCAACGGATGGTGACCCTTGAGGCTGAACGAACCGCGCGTGACATTCAAGTGCGCCAACGTCGTGAAGCCCTTCAGGATCGGATCCGACGCTTGGAAGCCGAGGGCGAGAGCGCGGGTCAAGAACTCGGGCTCGCGCTGCGCCGAGCGGAACTGGCGCATAACGGCTTGGAGCGATTGCAGCAGTTGGCGCGAGAGAGCTTTGTCTCCGAATCGCAGGTAAGTGCGAAGCAGGACGAATGGATTGAGCTCCAGGCGCGCGCCGAATCCGCCCGCAGGACTGCGGCCGCAACGTCGCGAGAACAGCATTCGCTCAGGGCGGAGATCAGGGGCCTTGAGGCGCAGTGGGCGACCGATCGCGCACAAATGGAACGAACAGCGGCGACTCTTCAGCAGGAATTGATCGAGAACGAAGCACGCAAGACAGTTGTTGTTGCGGCCCCCCGATCAGGAGTCGTGACGAACATTAATCTTGCGCCCGGTACCTTTGTACATCCAGGTCAGACAATTGCGACGCTGGTGGCAACGGAGGAGACCGACAGAGGAGAGTCAAACCTTCAGGCGTACCTGTACGCGCCAAGCCGCGCGACCGGCTTCGTACGACCAGGCCAATTCGTCAACATACGTCTGACGCCCTTTCCTCATCAGAGATTCGGTGTTGTGCCGGGCGTGGTACTGAGCGTAGCTGAAACACCAACAAATCCGAAAGACTTGCCAGCTGGGCAAGCCCAGTTATTGCTGGCGGTGTCGGGTAGCCAAGAACCAATGTACAAGGTTGTCGTCAAGCCTGCCTCAATGGCGCTTGATGGGAGTGTCGAACCTGTAGCGCTTCGACCCGGTATGACGCTCGAAGCAAGCATACCGGTCGAACGAAGGAGTGTGTGGGCGTGGGCGATGAGTCCTGCAATTGATGTCATGCAGCGCTGGTGAGTCTTCCACTCGCTTCCACGCAAGTGTGGCTGCGCGGCACTTGTGTCGCGATCGGGAAAGGGGGCCACCCGCGAAATGGTACCCAAGCTTGGAACGGAGACTCGCATGCGACAAATCGAACGGCACGAAATGAAGTTCGTTGTAGGAGGAGCCTACACAAGTCTCGACGATTTGAGGAAAGTCGACGCGGCTGCCACGCGGCCACCGGGAACCAATGCGTGGGGAGAGGGTGGCTCAGGTGGCGGCTTTACTTGCGTCGAGACAGTGACGGTCACCAGTGCCACCACCTACACCTCAACAACGGTATCTCCGGGTTGCACACTGTCGAGTTCACCTCCCTACCTCTCGTGTAGCCTGGGAACTCCGTCTACTACCACCACGTCGACTGGTGGCGTTTCCACCGCCACCACTTGTACTCGACCCTAGAGCTTTGTCCTGCTTCTTATTCTGCGCAAGATTGAGAAATGAGGGCGGTACTCAATGTGAGGACCGTCCCTCTCGGAAAGTGATCGCAGATATCGTTACTGTGGAATGAAGCAAGCACTGAAACTGATTGGAATTGTCCTTGTTCTCTGGAGCAGCAGCTTCAAGGGGAATGCCGCCGAGTGCGCTGGAACTGTTACTACCACTGATTCAGTCATCGGATTCTCCGGTTGTATATCAGGGGAGGTCGCAGACATCTTTATATCGGCTATGGATGCGAAATATCGACTTGTACTTCTACAGTCGAGTGGAGGTGATGTATCCGCTGCCATTCGCATGGCTCAGGTAATTGCTGAGAGAGAATTACCGGTAGTGGTCCGCGGGATATGCCTGTCCTCGTGCGCAAACTACTTGATGCCGGCGGGGACAAGCATCTCAGTTGAACGCAATGCCATCATTGCGTTTCATGGCGACGCTAGACTAACCATCCGACGCATGGAGGGTACAGACGCGGAGCAGCGCGAAGCAGTTCTGCTTCTAAGTCAGATGCTCCAAGAGGAGGAGGCTTGGTCACGAAAAGTCGCCAGAGCTGCCCTGGTTCACGAACTTCAGGCGGTTGCCTCTGCGCCAATAGGCAGCAAGGTTCGAATCAAGAGAGCCGGAAGTGATCTGATGTGCTCAGGACAAGGTCTCCTTCCGTGGTTCCCAAGCTTGGAGATGCTTCAAGACTTGAACGTGATTGATCAAGTGGTGGAGTTCGATGAATCACTTCTCCCACAAGTGCGAGTTGTGACCTACGAGGGTTTGCCGAGTGTCCATCTGAACTCGCAGAGTCCGCTGTCGGGATGCCTCCCACCATGAGCTTTTCCTCGCAGGGATTTGTTTCGCGCAGGATCTGCACTCAATAGTCTTTTGAAGTGCGATCACTGAGCGGATCGTGATCGGCGAACTTCAGTAAGACCGACCTGCGAGAACGGTTGCCTATACAAAGTCTATGCAGCTTCATCACCAATCCTCTATTGGGGAGTGCGGAGCAGCATGTTTGGCTACCGTTGCCAGCTATTACTCGGCCGGTTGGGACCTGCGGCGAGTGAGGGCGCTTTGCCCCGTAGGGCAGCGGGGGGTGACTCTTGAATGGCTCGTTCGAGTAGCTTCCAGTGCGGGGCTTTCCGCTCGCCCACTCCGGTTAGACGTCGAGGAACTCAAGGCGCTACGACTCCCCTGCATCCTCCACTGGGACCTCAACCACTTCGTCGTCCTCGCTAAGGTCGGCCGCCGCCACATCACGATTTTCGACCCCGCAGTCGGCGAGCGGCGGATGCGTCTCGAGGAAGTCTCTCGCCACTTCACCGGCGTGGCGCTGGAACTGACGCCCAATGTCGACTTCCAGCCGCAGCCCGAGGCGCCGCGTCTCCGCTTCTGCCAACTCACGGGCAAGGTACGCGGGCTCCCGTCCAGCCTGCTGCAGATCTTGGCCGTCGCCGCCGCGCTGCAGATCTTCGCGCTCGTCGCCCCGCTCTTCAGCCAACTGGTCGTCGACGAGGTCATCACGTCGGGTGACCACGACATGCTCACCGTCCTGGTCCTCGGTTTTGGTTTGCTGCTGGTGGTGCAGACCGCCCTCGGTCTCGCGCGGTCATGGATGGTGATGGTGCTGGGCCAAAGCCTGGCTCTGCAATGGGCAGGCAACGTCTTCGCTCACCTGCTGCGTCTGCCCGTCGACTACTTCGAGCAGCGCCATCTCGGCGACGTCGTCTCGCGCTTCGGCTCCATCGGTGCCATCCAGCGCACGCTGACCACGGCGGCCATCGAGGCTGTGCTGGATGGCGTGCTTGCCGTTGCGGCGCTGATCATGATGCTGATCTACTCGCCCACGCTGGCAGGTGTCGTGGTCGCTGCGGTTGCCGCATACGGTCTGTTGCGCTGGGCTGCCTATCGTCCGCTGCGCGACGCCGAGGCGGAGCGGCTGGTGATCGCGGCACGAGAGAACACGCACTTTCTGGAGACTCTGCGAGCGATCACACCGCTGAAGCTGTTCGGTCGCGAGAGTGGTCGCCTCGCACGCTGGCAGAACCTGCTGGTCGACGTGCAGAACCGAGACGTGCGCACCGCCAAGCTCAACATTGCCTTCGGCACTGCCAACACCTTCATCTTCGGGCTGGAGAACCTTGTCGTGCTCTGGCTGGGGGCCAAGGCCGTGATGGCGGGACCAGGAAACTCGGGTGGCATGTTCACGGTCGGGATGCTGTTCGCCTTCATGGCCTACAAGGCGCAGTTCAGCGGCCGGGTGTCGGCGCTGATCAACTACACGGTCGAGTTCAAGATGTTGGGCCTGCACGCGGAACGCCTTGCCGATATCGCCCTGACGGCACCGGAACGCGACAACCCGAAAGCGGAGGGTTGGGCGGCGCAGGTGCCGCCTAACGACCTGTCTCATCTTTGCCCCAGCCTGGAACTGCGCAACGTCAGCTTCCGCTACGGAGAGGGCGAACCGTGGGTGCTTCGTCACGCGAAACTGAAGGTGGCCGCAGGCGAAATCGTCGCGGTGACCGGCGCCTCGGGTTGCGGCAAGTCGACGCTGCTGAAGCTCCTGCTTGGCCTGCTCCAGCCCAATGAGGGCGAGGTCCTATACGGTGGTATCCCGGTGCGGCAGCTTGGGCTCGCAAATGTGCGCCGCCAACTAGGCACTGTGATGCAGGAAGACGTGTTGCTCACCGGAAGCTTGGCCGACAACATCGCCTTCTTCGACGAGCAACCGAGTCAGTCGCGCGTCGAGGCTTGCGCCCGCATTGCCCAGGTTCATGACGACATCGTGCGCATGCCAATGGGCTACCACACGCTTGTGGGCGACCTCGGTCATGGACTGAGCGGCGGCCAGAAGCAGCGTGTGCTGCTGGCACGAGCGCTTTACAAACAGCCCCGTGTGCTGGCACTCGACGAAGCGACCAGCCACCTCGATCTCGCCAATGAACGAGCGGTCACCCAGGCGCTGTCGCGCATAAGGCTAACGCGGCTGGTGATCGCGCACCGACCGGAGACGATCGCCGGCGCCCAGCGGGTGGTCCAGATCAAGGACGGGCAAGTTCAGGAACTTGTTCGCCAGGTCCGGCCAACCGGAGAGGCCGACATGCCGGTTGCTGCGGCGCCGGGGCTGAGCACCGCGTAGCTTCCGTTCAGTCGCGAACTGATTCGCCCGGCGCGAACCGATCCACCGCGTCGGTGATGATCCCGTCGATGCCGAGCGCCAGCAGCCGCTGCGCTTCGGCCGGATCGTTGACCGTGTAGACCAGCGCGCGCAGGCCTGCGCCATGCAGCTGCGCGATCAACGCCGCGTCCATCAGTGCGTAGTTCGTGATGCAGGCGCGCACCTCGAGCGCGCGGGCGATGTCGAACCAGCCGTTCCACAGCGTGTCGAGCAGCAGCGCCCGGGGCAGCTCCGGTGCCGTCTCGCGCGCGCCCTGCAGCGATTCCGGGCGGAAGGAACTCAGCAGCGGCGGCGCCACCGGAGCGTGCCGGCTCGCCGCCCACAGCCGTGCTGCCTCGCGTGCTGCCACGCGGCCGGTCTCCAGTTCCTGGCCCGGCGTGGGCTTGATCTCGATGTTCAGTGCGAAGCCGTTGCGCAGCACGTAGGCGGCGATCGCGTCGAGGCTCGGGATCGGCTCGCCGGCATAGGCGCGGCTGTGCCATCCGCCGGCGTCGATGCGCGACAGTTCGGACCAGTGGCGCTCGCCGGCCGTGCCGCGCTCAGGCGTCGTGCGCTGCAAGGTGGCGTCGTGCAGCAGGAAGGGCACGCCGTCGGCGCTGAGCTTCACGTCGCACTCGAAGGCGCGGTAGCCGTGTGCGGCGCCGGCGCGGAACGCCGCCAGCGTGTTCTCCGGCGCCAGCTTCCCGGCGCCCCGGTGGGCGATCCAGAGTGGATAGGGCCAGTCGCTCATCGCGGCGATTCCGTCAGCCGATGCGCTGCTGCGTGCCGGCGTCGAACCAGTGCATCTGCTCGGCCGGGCCCTGCAGCGTCATCATGTCGCCATTGCGCGGCGCGGGCAGCGTGGCATCCACGCGCACGGTGAAGAGCTGGCCGCCCACCAGGCCATGGATCAACCGCTCGGCACCGAGCATCTCGCTGGTCTCCACCTGGAAAGGCCAGCCCAATGTCCCCGCAGGCTTCAGCGCAGAGTGCTCCGGCCGCAGGCCAACGATCAGCTCGCCGGATCGTGGTGCTGCGGCGGGCAGCGGCAGTTGCGTGCCGTCCACCGTGAATCGGGAGCCATCGGCCATGCCGCGGATCAGGTTCATCGGCGGCGAGCCGATGAAGCCGGCGACGAACGTGGTGGCCGGCCGCGCGTACACCTCTTCCGGCGTGCCGATCTGCTCCATGCGGCCGGCGTTCATCACGATCATTCGTTGCGCCAGCGTCATCGCCTCGACCTGGTCGTGGGTGACGAAGAGCGAGGTCACGCCCAGCTCGCGGTGCAGCTTCTGGATCTCCAGCCGGGTCTGCGCGCGCAGCTTGGCGTCGAGGTTGGAGAGCGGCTCGTCGAACAGGAACACCTCGGGTTCACGCACGATGGCACGGCCCATCGCCACGCGCTGGCGCTGGCCTCCGGAGAGCTCTCGCGGCTTGCGCTTCAGATACGGCTCCAGCTGCAGGATGCCGGCCGCCTTGGCCACGCGCGCCTCGATCTCGGCCACCGGCACCTTGGCGATCTTCAGGCCGTAGGCCATGTTGTCGAACACCGACATGTGCGGGTACAGCGCATAGTTCTGGAACACCATCGCGATGTCACGGTCGCTCGGTTCCACGTCGTTGACCACGCGCCCGGCGATCGCGATCTGCCCGTCGCTGATCTCCTCCAGCCCGGCCACCATGCGCAGCAGCGTGCTCTTGCCGCAGCCCGAGGGCCCGACGATGACGATGAACTCGCCGTCGGCGATCTCGGCGTTGACGCCGTGGATCACCTGGTTCGCCTTCGGTCCCTTGCCGTAGCGCTTGACGACGTTGCGGATGCTGATCGCTCCCATCGGATCTCTTTCTTCTACTTCTCGGTGTCGACGAGGCCCTTGACGAACCACTTCTGCATCAGCAGCACGACGAGCGCCGGCGGGATCATCGCCAGCATCGCGGTGGCCATCACGATGTTCCAGTCGGTGGCGGCGTCGCCGCCGCTGATCATGCGCTTGATGCCGATGACCACCGGGTACATCGACTCGTCGGTGGTCACCAGCAGCGGCCACAGGTACTGGTTCCAGCCGTAGATGAACTGGATGACGAACAACGCCGCGATCGAAGTGGTCGACAGCGGAACCAGCACGTCCTTGAAGAAGCGCATCGGCCCGGCGCCGTCGATGCGCGCGGCCTCGACCAGTTCGTCGGGCACGGTGAGGAAGAACTGGCGGAACAGGAAGGTGGCGGTGGCCGAGGCGATCAGCGGCACCGTCAGGCCGGCATAGGTGTTGAGCATGCCGAGGCCCGCGACCACCTCGTAGGTCGGCCCGATGCGCACCTCGACGGGCAGCATCAGCGTGACGAAGATGGCCCAGAAGAAGACGTTGCGCAGCGGGAATCGGAAGTAGACGATCGCGAAGGCCGACAGCAGCGAGATGGCGATCTTGCCGATCGCGATCACCAGCGCGGTGATCAGGCTGACCAGCATCATGCGGCCGACCGGTGCATTCGACGCCGCGCCCATCGCCGTGCCCTTCAGCGCGGCGACGTAGTTCTCGACGAGGTGGCTGCCCGGGAGCAGCGACATCGGGGCCTGCACGATCTGGTCGGCGGTCTGCGTCGAGGCGACGAAGGTCACGTACAGCGGGAAGGCGACCACCAGCACGCCGAGGATCAGCACGGCGTGCGCGAGGATGCCCAGGGTGGGGCGGCGTTCAACCATGTGCGGCGCCCATCAGTAGTTGACCTTCTTCTCGACGAAGCGGAACTGCACCACGGTGAGTGCGATGACGATCCCCATCAGCACCACCGACTGCGCCGCCGAGCCGCCCAGGTCCATGGCCTTGAAGCCGTCGTAGTAGACCTTGTAGACGAGGATCGCAGTGTCCTTGCCCGGGCCGCCTTGCGTGGCCGCGTCGACGATCGCGAAGGTGTCGAAGAAGGCGTAGACGACGTTGATGACGAACAGGAAGAAGGTGGTCGGCGACAGCAGCGGAAACTGGATCGACCAGAAGCGCCGCCACGGGCGGGCGCCGTCGATCGCCGCGGCCTCGATGAGCGACTTCGGAATGCTCTGCAGCCCGGCAAGGAAGAACAGGAAGTTGTAGGAGATCTGCTTCCAGACCGCCGCCGCGACGATCAGCGTCATCGCCTGGCCGCTGTTGAGCAGGTGGTTCCAGTCGATGCCGAAGCTGCGCAGCGCGTACGACACGATGCCGATCGACGGCGCGAACATGAACAGCCACAGCACGCCGGCCACCGCCGGCGCCACGGCGTAGGGCCAGATCAGCAGCGTGCGGTAGACCATGGTGCCGCGCACGACCCGGTCGGCGAACACCGCCAGCAGCAGCGAGATCGCGATGCCCAGGCCCGCGACCAGCACCGAGAACACCGCCGTGGTCTTGAACGACGCGAGGTAGGTCGGGTCGGAGAACAGCCGGTCGAAGTTCTCCATCCCGACCCACTCGGTGGAACTGCCGAACGCGTCGGACTGCTGGAACGACTGCAGCAGCGCCTGGCCGGCCGGCCAGAAGAAGAACACCGCGATCACGGCCACCTGGGGCGCGAGCAGCGCCCAGGGCAGCCATGAGGAACGGAAGACGACGCGCTTTTCGGAAGCCAAGGCGGCTCAGCTCTTGTTGGCTTTCTCGAAGCGCTCGAGCTGCTCGTTGCCGCGCTGCACGGCGCTGTCCAGCGCCTCCTTCGCGCCCTTCTTGCCCGACCACACCTGCTCGAGTTCCTCGTCGACGATGGCGCGGATCTGCACGAAGTTGCCCAGGCGGATGCCGCGCGACTTGTCGGTGGTCTTGCGGATCATCTGGTTCACGGCGGTGTCGGTGCCCGGGTTCTGCTTGTAGAAGCCCGACTTCTCCGTCATCTCGAAGGAGGCCAGGGTCACCGGCAGGTAGCCGGTGCGCTGGTGGCTCTTGGCCTGGATCTCGGCGTTGGTGAGATAGTTGAAGAACGAGGCCACGCCCTTGTACTCGGGCGCCTTCTTGCCCGACATGACCCACAGCGAGGCGCCGCCGATCACCGTGTTCTGCGGTGTTCCCGGCACGTCGGGGTAGTAGGGCAGCGGGGCGATTCCGAAGTCGAACTTGGCGTTCTTCTTGATGCTCGCGTAGGTGGACGACGAGGCGGTGGCCATCGCGCACTCGCCGGAGTAGAAGGGCGCGTCGCCGAGGTTGCCGCGGCCGCGGTACTGGAACAGGCCCTGCTTGGCCATGTTGGCCAGGTTCTCGATGTGGCGCACGTGCAGCGGGCTGTTGAACACGAGCCGCGCGCTGGTGCCGCCGAAGCCGTTGTTCTGCGTGGCGAACAGCGTGTTGTGCCAGGTCGAGAAACTCTCCAGCTGCGTCCAGCCCTGCCAGCTGGTGGTGAACGGGCAGGCCACGCCCGAGGCCTTCAGCTTGGCCGCGGCGGACACCAGCTCGGGCCAGGTCGCGGGCGGCTTGTTCGGGTCGAGGCCGGCCTTGCGGAACAGGTCCTTGTTGTAGTTGAGCACCGTGGTCGAACTGTTCAGCGGGTAGCTGAGCATCTGGCCGTTCGGCGCGGTGTAGTAGCCGACCACGGCCGAGATGTAGGCCTTGGGGTCGAACTTGTAGCCGGCGTCGGCCATCACCTTGCCCACCGGCACGATGGCGCCCTTGCTGGCCATCATCGTCGCGGTGCCGACTTCGAACACCTGCAGGATGTGCGGCGCGTTGCCGGCGCGAAAGGCGGCGATCGCGGCCGTCATCGATTCGTCGTACGAGCCCTTGTAGGTCGGCACGATCTTGTAGTCCTTCTGGCTGGCGTTGAAGCCGTTGGCCAGGTCGACCACCCAGTCGTTCAGGCCCCCGGTCATCGAGTGCCACCACTGGATCTCGGTCTGGGCGTGGGCGGGCAGCGCGGCCGCCAGGGCGAAGGCGGAAAGGGCGTGGCGGAAGGTCTTCATGACATCTCCGTGTGGGTTGGATGACAGGCCGAAGGGCCAGCCGGCCAGTGTCTTGTGGATGTGTGACAGGCTCGTGGAGGGGCGGATGCTACTTCGCGGCCGGCCGTACCGGCAGCCCGGTGAATCCCGGGGAAATGCTGCACTGCGCTACGATTGCCCCTCAAGTGCCAGCACGGGGGCTGAGAGCGCCCCCGGTCCCGATGAACGCACCCGCTTCCCTGACCCAGATGGCCGCCGTTGCCCAGGCCGGCAGCGCCGCCGACGGGGCCGCCCCGCGCCTGCGCGAGATTCCCTACAACTACACCTCGTTCTCCGACCGGGAGATCGTGATCCGCCTGCTCGGCGCGCGGGCCTGGGAAGTGCTGAACCGCCTGCGCGAGGAGCGCCGCACCGGCCGCTCGGCCCGCATGCTGTACGAGGTGCTGGGCGACATCTGGGTGGTGCAGCGCAACCCCTACCTGCAGGACGACCTGCTGGACAACCCCAAGCGCCGCGCCGCGCTGATCGAGGCGCTGCACCACCGCCTGCGCGCCATCGAGGCGCGCCGTTCGCCGCAGGAAGACGGCGAGCGCGACGCCGCGGTGGGCGAACTGCTGGTGGCGGCGCGCTCGGCGGTCGAGCGTTTCGAGCGCCAGTTCGACGAGATGGCCGACCTGCGCCGCCGCGTGACCAAGGTGCTCGGCCGCGCGACGGCGAAGGACAACGTCAAGTTCGACGGACTCTCGCGCGTGGCCCACGTGACCGACGCCACCGACTGGCGCGTCGAATACCCCTTCGTCGTGCTGACCCCCGACACCGAGGCCGAGATGGCCGCGCTGGTCAAGGGCTGCATCGAGCTCGGCCTGACCATCATCCCGCGTGGCGGCGGCACCGGCTACACCGGCGGCGCCGTGCCGCTGACCTGGTCGAGTGCGGTGATCAACACCGAGAAGCTCGAGGCGATGAGCGAGGTCGAGAAGGTCTCGCTGCCCGGCGTCGAGCAGCCGGTGGCCACCGTGTGGACGGAGGCCGGCGTGGTCACGCAGCGCGTGGCCGATGCGGCCGAGCGGGCCGGCCATGTGTTCGCCGTCGACCCGACCTCTGCGGAGGCCTCGTGCATCGGCGGCAACATCGCGATGAATGCCGGCGGCAAGAAGGCCGTGCTGTGGGGCACCGCGCTGGACAATCTGGCGTCGTGGCGCATGGTCACGCCGCAGGCGCAGTGGCTCGAGGTGGTGCGGCTGAACCACAACCTCGGCAAGATCCACGACGTGGAGGTGGCGAGCTTCGAGTTGCGCACCTTCGCGGCCGATGGCAAGACGCTGGTGCGGACCGAGCGGCTCGACATCCCCGGCCGCGTGTTCCGCAAGGAAGGCCTGGGCAAGGACGTCACCGACAAGTTCCTCGCCGGCCTGCCCGGCATCCAGAAGGAAGGCTGCGACGGCCTGATCACCTCGGCGCGCTGGATCGTGCACCGCATGCCGGCGCACACGCGAACGGTGTGCCTGGAGTTCTTCGGCAACGCGAAGGACGCGGTGCCGTCGATCGTCGAGATCAAGGACTTCATGTTCGCCGAGGCCAAGCGGCCGGGCGGCGCGATCCTGGCGGGCCTGGAGCACCTCGACGACCGCTACCTCAAGGCGGTGGGCTACGCCACCAAGAGCAAGCGCGGCGGGCTGCCGAAGATGGTGCTGGTGGGAGACATCGCCGGCGACGACGCCGACGCGGTGGCGCGCGCCACCAGCGAGGTGATCCGCATCGCGAACAGCCGCGCCGGCGAAGGCTTCGTCGCCGTCAGCGCCGATGCGCGCAAGAAGTTCTGGCTCGACCGCAAGCGCACCGCGGCGATCAGCAAGCACACCAACGCCTTCAAGATCAACGAGGACGTGGTGATTCCGCTGCCTCGCATGGGCGAGTACACCGAGGGCATCGAGCGCATCAACGTCGAGCTGAGCCTGCGCAACAAGCTGGCGATGGTCGATGCGCTGGAGGCCTTCTTCGTCAGCGGCAACCTGCCGCTGGGCGAGAGCGACGACGCCGGGGAGATCGCGTCGGCCGAGCTGCTCGAAGACCGCGTGCAGCAGGCCCTGGCGGTGCTGCGCGACGTGCGCGGCCTGTGGCAGCACTGGATGGCGCAGCTCGACGTGGTGCAGCCCGAAACGGGCCGCACGGTCTTCGCCGACCTGCAGGACCACACGCTGCGCGCCTCTTGGAAGACGCAGATCCGCAGCGCGCTGCAGAGCATCTTCGCCGGCGCGGCGCTGGAGCCGATCGTCGCCGAGTGCCAGAAGATCCACGACCGCGTGCTCAAGGGCCGCGTCTGGGTGGCGCTGCACATGCACGCCGGTGACGGCAACGTGCACACCAACATCCCGGTAAACAGCGACAACTACGAGATGCTGCAGACCGCGCACGAAGCGGTGGGCCGCATCATGGCGCTGGCGCGCAGCCTCGGCGGCGTGATCTCCGGCGAGCACGGCATCGGCATCACCAAGCTGGAATTCCTCACCGACGAGGAGCTGGCCGGCTTCACCGAGTACAAGCGGCGTGTCGACCCCGAGGGCCGCTTCAACAAGGGCAAGCTGCTGCGCGGCGGCGAGATCCGTGCCGACCTGACCAACGCCTACACGCCGAGCTTCGGCCTGATGGGCCACGAGTCGCTGATCATGCAGCAGAGCGACATCGGCCAGATCGCCGATTCGGTCAAGGATTGCCTGCGCTGCGGCAAGTGCAAGCCGGTGTGCGCCACGCACGTGCCGCGCGCCAACCTGCTGTACAGCCCGCGCAACAAGATTCTCGCCACCTCGCTGCTGATCGAGGCCTTCCTCTACGAGGAACAGACGCGACGCGGCGTCAGCATCAAGCACTGGCAGGAGTTCGAGGACGTGGCCGACCACTGCACGGTCTGCCACAAGTGCGCCAGCCCCTGCCCGGTGAAGATCGACTTCGGCGACGTGTCGATGAACATGCGCAACCTGCTGCGCAAGATGGGGCAGAAGAGCTTCCGCCCCGGCAACGCGGCGGCGATGTTCTTCCTCAACGCCACCAGCCCCGAGACGATCAAGCTGATGCGCACGGCGATGGTCGACGTCGGTTTCAAGGCGCAGCGGATCGCCAACAACCTGCTGCGCGGTCTGGCCAACCAGCAGACTGCCGCACCGCCGGCCACCGTGGGCCCGGCTCCGATCAAGGAGCAGGTGATCCACTTCATCAACAAGAAGATGCCGGGCAACCTGCCCAAGCGCACCGCGCGCGCGCTGCTGGACATCGAGGACAAGGACTTTGTTCCGATCATCCGCGACCCGAAGACGACCACCGCCGACACCGAGGCGGTCTTCTACTTCCCCGGCTGCGGTTCGGAGCGGTTGTTCTCGCAGGTGGGCCTGGCCACGCAGGCGATGCTCTGGCACGCCGGCGTGCAGACGGTGCTGCCGCCGGGGTACCTGTGCTGCGGCTATCCGCAGCGCGGCAGCGGGCAGTTCGACAAGGCGGAGAAGATGATCACCGACAACCGGGTGCTCTTCCACCGCGTCGCCAACACGCTGAACTACCTCGACATCAAGACGGTCGTGGTCAGCTGCGGCACCTGCTACGACCAGCTGCAGGGCTACAAGTTCGAGGACATCTTCCCCGGCTGCCGCATCGTCGACATCCACGAGTTCCTGCTCGAGAAGGGCATCACGCTGGAGGGCAGCGGCGGCTACCTCTACCACGACCCCTGCCACTCGCCGATGAAGCTGCAGGAACCGATGAAGACGGTGCGTGCGCTGGTCGGCGGCAGCAACCCCGACAGCGTGCGCAAGAGCGAGCGCTGCTGCGGCGAGAGCGGCACGCTGGGCGTGACGCGACCCGACATCTCGACCCAGGTGCGATTCCGCAAGACCGAGGAGCTGCGCCGCGACGAGGCGGCGTTGCGCGCCACGGGGGCCGTGGCGGAGAAGGGCCCGGTGAAGATCCTGACCTCGTGCCCGAGCTGCCTGCAGGGACTGAACCGCTACACCGGCGACCTGCAGAACGGCCTGCTCGAGGCCGACTACATCGTCGTCGAGATGGCCAACCAGATCCTCGGCCCCGACTGGCTGCCCGACTACGTCGAGCGCGCCAACGACGGGGGCATCGAGCGGGTGCTGGTCTAGGGCCTCACTGTTCCGCAGACAGGCCGCGCTCCTTGATGAGCGCGTGCCAGAAAGTCGTTTCCTTCTGGATGAAGGACGCCAGCGCCGGGCCGTCGCTCGGCAGCACCTCGAGGCCGAAGTCCTCGAGCTTGGCCTTCACCTCGGGCACCGCGATCGCCTTGTTCATCTCGGTGGTCAGCCGCGCGACGATGTCGGCCGGCGTGCCCTTGGGCACGAACAGGCCCTGCCACGCGGCCACCTCGAAGTCCCTGACGCCGAGTTCGTCGAGCGTGGGCACGTCCGGCAGCGAGGCGATGCGCTTCTTCGACATCACCGCCAGCGCCTTGACCTTGCCCGAGCGGATCTGCGGCAGCCCGGCGGCGGTGTCGAGCACCATCATCGGCACCTGGCCGGCGATCACGTCCTGGACCGCCATCGCCGTGCCGCGGTAGGGCACGTGCACGACGAAGGTCTGCGTGCGGCTCTTCAGCAGTTCCATCGCCAGGTGGTGCGGGCTGCCGATGCCGGGCGAGGCATAGCTGAACTTGCCGGGGTTCTTCTTCAGCGCCTCCAGCCACTGCTTCGCGTCGCTGAAGCCGGCCGACGGATTGACCGCCACGATCAGCGGGAAGCGCGCCATGAAGCCGACCGGCGCCAGGTCCGTCGGCGCGTACGGAATCTTCTTGTACATCGCCTCGTGGAACACCATGGCGCCGTTGTCACCGGTGACGATCGTGTAGCCGTCGGCGGGCGACTTGGCGGCGTTGTCGGTGCCGATGATCCCGGCCGCGCCCGGTCGGTTGTCGATCACGATGTTCTGGCCGAGCTGCTTGCCGAGCTGCGGCGCGAGTTGCCGCGCGAGGAAGTCCGAGCCGCCGCCGGCCGGGTAGGCCACCACCCAGCGGATCGGCTTGGCGGGCCAGGCCTGCGCGTGGACGGCCAGCGGGGTGGCGAAAGCGGCGAGCGCCAGGGCGCCCACGGCGCGACGGGTCAGGAGTCGGTTCATGCGTCGGTCCGGGAACAGGGGAAGCGATGATCTTAGCGGCGACAATAGACGCGCCTGCACCATGAATGCCCGAGTCCGCCATCCCTTGCTTGACCTTGCCCGGCGCCGAGTCGGTTGGGCCTGCGCCCTGGCGGCGATGGTGTTGCCGGCGCTGGCGGCCGCTGCGCCGAGCCTGCCCGAGCCGATGCGGCCGCTGCTCGAGCGCTCGCTCGACAACCCGCGCGAGGCGCTTGCGCTGGCCGATGCGACGCTGGATTCGCTCGATTCCGAAGCCCGGTTCTGGAAGCTGCTGGGCAAGGCGGCCGTCTACACGCTGATCGACTGCCCGAGCGACGCGCAGCGCAGCGTCGACGAGGCGCGCGCGCGGCTCGGCCGGGTGCCGACGGCGACGCCCCGTCACCATCTCTGGCTCGAGGCCTACGCGAT
>VYMG01000462.1_pt1 | contig 16313 bp, 13 predicted proteins | sample 5115261 | NCBI WGS metagenome assembly VYMG01 (sample SAMN12291781, study PRJNA351875) | freshwater metagenome | isolation source: freshwater lake | place: USA: Michigan, Wintergreen Lake | collected 2013-08-08
AGGGAGATTATGGTGGTGACCCTTGCTACGAAGCGGTCTTTTCCGACCAAGGTTGGGACGGTCTACCACCTCTCTCAATATACAAGGTTGGGTTGACCCAAGGAAACCCAACAAAGAGTAACCTTTGGGGTGGTTGGGTTTCGCTTTTTCCAGCGAATTGAGCTATTTTCGCCCCAGTCTTGTTTCCTTCAACCCACCCTACGAGGCGATGCGCTCTGCTACGCAGTGCCTTCGGCATCGCACTAACGTTGTTAGACCGTTCCTCACCCGATTAGCTTAAACTGTTCAATGACTGAATTACGACTATTCCACCCTCGATCGCATCAAGTTGCATCCGATAGCCGTAGAGTAAACTCATACCGACCAAAGGCTCTGTTTCGGCTGCGTTAACATCAATATACCGATATTCACCGTCCCAAATAACAAGACCACTGTAAACGTCAAAGATACAGGTACTTCCATCCCCTAATGTTCCCTCTTCACGGCTATACAACCGTAAGTTGAGGCTGTTGATTACTGTCAGAGGTAAGGTCAAAAAGCCTGTGAACCCTGTATCAATAACAGCATCAATTACCTGCCTCTGTTTACTTTCATTGCTTACGACTAACCGAAGCCTCGCCTCGCAGTTTTGATCAACAATTCCGTTCATCATAAAGTTAAAGCAGACGACCTACGCCAAAACGGTGAACGCCTTTATGCCCAATTCGGACACGCCAGATTTGAGCATCAGGGTTTCGTTCAAGCAATCGATTAGAAGCAGTTATTGTGTCATTGGCAAGCTCAAAAGCACCTGTTTCGATATCTATGGCTACAATCTTCCCATGATTGCCTTCCTCGACTTGGGGGCGCACCTGAGATTGATAAATCTCATTACCACGTCGAGCGAATTCTTCTTTGCTGTAGCGGAGTTGATTAACTGTCATTGGCCTGACCCCGTTGCAACTTTTGCCCCTCCATTTTAACCTAAACATTGGCAATCTTCGCTAACATTCCCCAACTGGGCCCACAAGGGCGGCATCGCACTTAGACTCACAGTTTCAATCAATGTGCATGGTGCGTTCCCCAAAATCGATCGCTGGAGCAGTAGAAGTTGCATTAGGGAACGCACCCTACGGCTGGGGCGGGGAGAATCCCCCGCCGTCCACGTGCAAGCGGTTGTTAACCCCGCTCATTTTGGGACGCAAATTTTATTTTGGATGCCACAATTCCAGTAATTCGGATACCAATTTTTGAAGTTCAACGACTTCTTTTTCCAAGTTTTGCGATTGATAACCGTGAACTAACTGATTCCTAACAGTGAGTAGTTCTGTGGTTTTATCAAATTGCTCGATAGAAAGTTCACCTTGTGAGTATAGATGCCTTATTAGGGATGATGTTGGGAAACGCTCTATTGGGATTGAAGCTTGTTCTGCTTGTTTACGCATCATGGCTTCAAATATTCCCCAAAACGCTAAGAATGCCCCTTCAATTTCGCCAAGAGAAAGGAGCTTTTCCGCTTTTTCTTTTCTGGTAAATATTTGTTCCCACGAAAGTAAAAGTTTTTCACTTTTTTGCTCTGATTCATTAAGAGAAATATCATCTCCCGTAACCAGCAAAAAGCGCCAACCGTTGTGCTGGGCGATAGTTTCAGCAAGTTCACGAAACTTATCTACTGATACACGGTTGGCGTTGCTCTTTATTTCGATAATATAGCCGTCATTTTCAGATTTCATTGCCAGAAGGTCAGGGCGATATGGATCTAAGTTAAAAGGCAGAGTTTGCCCTTGAGGTTCAATAAAAACCCTATAGCCTTCTTTCTCATACCTTTGAGCGACTCTTCTCATAAGGGCATCGTGAATTTCTTTTGGGCTATTCATATCAAATAATTCTCCAGTGGCTGAGCGTCGGTTATCCTGACATAAACGCATTCTGTACCTGATAATATGCCATCAACAAGTAACACGGGGTGCTTTGCTATATCAAACACACCTGTTAGTGGACGCCGGTGAGATTCTACATCGGATATTAATAAATCGTCATCATAAATTGCCCCAACAAGAGCGTCCTGAATGGGCTTGATAATATTATCAACATCTACAGGATCATCATCGCAAAGGTAAATCAAAGTTAAATGCAACTCGTTGCCGCTATGGGGAGCGCCTGACCAGTCTTTGCAGGCTTCAGCACAGACAAAATTTTTCCATGATTGGAGATTCTTTCGGTTTTTTGTCTGCAAAGAAACTGGGCGTTTAGGTATTAGGAACTCAAACCACATTGAAACTCCAACGTTATTTTAAATACAAAGAAGGGGCTAACTACATATTATAGGTCAACTTTTTGCATAACAATTTCCAGAGTAACGATATAGGTCAACTTTCTGTATGTTACCCCGTCGTACAACATATATACTCATTTGTCAATAGGTAGTAATATTTAATCTGCTTATACTTCGAGTTTTGGTCTGAAAATGGGCAAGGGGATGACCACGAGCCTAGGGGATTATGCAAGGGTGAACAACTTATCGGCAGGTTTCCAGGCCGCTCGCCAATAACTGATCACTGAAAGACGGCTAAACTAAAAAGGCGTGCTAAAATCAGCATATCTAGGGTCGCTTGTGTAGGTGATGGATAGGCTATGTTTGAAAGATTTACGGAAAAAGCCATTAAAGTAATCATGCTCGCCCAAGAAGAAGCTCGCCGCCTCGGCCATAACTTCGTGGGAACAGAGCAGATTTTACTAGGACTAATTGGAGAGGGAACGGGAGTTGCCGCCAAAGTCCTCAAGTCCATGGGTGTCAATCTCAAAGATGCGCGCGTGGAGGTGGAGAAAATAATCGGTCGCGGTTCCGGATTCGTAGCCGTGGAAATTCCCTTCACCCCCAGAGCCAAACGAGTTTTAGAACTCTCCCTCGAAGAGGCCCGTCAACTCGGCCATAACTATATTGGCACAGAACACCTCCTTTTAGGACTAATTCGCGAAGGGGAAGGTGTGGCCGCTAGGGTTCTGGAAAATCTCGGCGTGGATCTCTCGAAAGTTCGCACCCAAGTGATCAGAATGTTAGGGGAAACCGCCGAAGTGGCCGCTGGTTCATCTTCCCAAGGTCGCACTAAAACCCCCACTCTTGATGAATTCGGTTCCAATCTAACCCAAATGGCCAGCGAGGGTAAACTCGATCCCGTGGTCGGCCGACAAAAGGAAATCGAGCGCGTTATCCAAATTCTTGGCCGTCGTACCAAAAATAACCCAGTCCTGATTGGGGAACCGGGGGTAGGTAAAACAGCGATCGCAGAAGGATTGGCCCAACGCATCGCTAATAAGGATATTCCCGACATTCTCGAAGAAAAACGGGTTGTCACCCTCGATATCGGCTTGCTAGTGGCGGGAACCAAATATCGCGGCGAATTTGAGGAACGCCTCAAAAAAATCATGGACGAAATTCGCCAAGCGGGTAACGTCGTCCTTGTTATCGATGAAGTTCATACTCTCATCGGTGCTGGGGCAGCCGAAGGGGCGATCGATGCGGCCAATATTCTCAAACCGGCTTTGGCCCGGGGAGAACTGCAATGTATCGGGGCGACGACCTTGGATGAGTACCGCAAACATATCGAACGGGATGCGGCTCTAGAAAGACGTTTTCAACCGGTTATGGTCGGTGAACCCTCCGTAGAAGAAACGATCGAAATTCTCTACGGTCTCCGGGAACGCTACGAACAGCACCACAAATTAAAAATCTTAGATGAGGCCCTGGAAGCGGCGGCGAAATTGTCCGATCGCTACATTAGCGATCGCTTCTTACCGGACAAGGCGATCGATTTAATCGATGAAGCTGGTTCGAGAGTGCGCTTGATTAATTCCCAATTGCCCCCAGCAGCCAAGGAATTAGATAAAGAACTGCGGCAAATTCTCAAACAAAAAGATGATGCGGTGCGCGGTCAAGACTTCGAGAAAGCCGGGGAATTGCGCGATCGGGAAATGGAAATCAAAACCCAGATCCGTAATCTCGCTTCCACCAAAAAAGGCGAAGATGGCAACGATGAACCCTTTGTTGACGCGGAGGAAATCGCTCACATCGTCGCTTCTTGGACTGGGGTTCCCGTCAATAAACTGACCGAAACCGAATCCGAGAAACTGCTGCACATGGAAGATACCCTGCATCAGCGTCTCATCGGTCAAGAGGACGCAGTTAAAGCGGTGTCTCGTGCCATTCGTCGCGCTCGCGTCGGTCTGAAAAATCCCAACCGTCCGATTGCTTCCTTTATCTTCTCCGGTCCAACGGGGGTGGGTAAAACCGAGTTAACTAAAGCTCTGGCCGCTTATTTCTTTGGTTCCGAAGATGCGATGATCCGTCTCGATATGTCGGAATACATGGAACGGCACACGGTTTCTAAGTTAATCGGTTCACCTCCGGGTTATGTTGGTTACAACGAAGGGGGACAATTAACGGAAGCGGTGCGTCGTCGTCCTTATACGGTGGTGCTATTCGACGAAATCGAAAAAGCTCACCCCGATGTCTTCAATATGCTTCTGCAAATCCTTGAAGATGGACGTTTGACCGATGCCAAAGGTCGCACGGTGGACTTTAAAAATACCCTGTTGATCATGACCTCGAACATCGGTTCTAAAGTGATCGAGAAGGGTGGCGGTGGTTTAGGTTTCGAGTTTGCCGATAATCAGGCCGAGGCCCAGTATAATCGCATTCGATCGCTGGTTAATGAGGAATTAAAACAATATTTCCGTCCTGAATTCCTTAACCGTCTTGATGAGATTATTGTCTTCCGTCAACTCAATAAGGAAGAAGTCAAGGAAATCGCCGAAATCCTGCTCAAGGATGTGTTTAAACGTCTGACAGAACAAAATATTACTTTGTCTGTTACTGATAAGTTTAAAGAACGCTTGATCGAGGAAGGTTATAATCCGGCCTACGGCGCTCGTCCCCTACGTCGTGCGATTATGCGTCTCTTGGAAGATGTTCTGGCTGAGGAAATTCTCTCCGGACGCGTGGGTGATGGTGATACTGCCATGGTCGATATCGATGAGGAAGGTAAGGTGAAAGTTATTTCGGGAGAAAGACGCGAGTTAATCGCTCCCGTGATGGAATAAATTCTAACTGGAATTAGTTAAATAAAAGGTGGGCTTTTTGCTCACCTTTTCTCGTAAAAATAGGAGAAAAAACTGTGATGAAAGTATGGATTGTGGGTTGTGTATTGTTGTTTTTATTGGTAGAATTTTATCAGTGGGCGAAGGGTTTTATTTTGCCTTTACCTCTCTATATTTTTGCGGGAGCTTTATTATCGATCACTTCTAATTATTATCAAGATATGAGCAATTTATTTGCTAGAAATGAACAGGTTTATCAAACTGCCAGTTTAACTGATATTCCTCCTATTTTGACGGCAGAAAACTCGATACCTGTTCTAGAAGCGGCAGCATCGGAGGATAGTAAAAAGCGGTGTCGCTGAATCAAGACATGAATACTAAATTGTGCCTCCTCTCCACAAGTTACCTTAGTGCTAGGTTTTAAAAATTGCCGAGAGGACAATTGATACTTAAAATCAGCAACGCCCTATAACTTTTCAAACAGATCCTAAAAATAGATGCTCATGAAAACAGTCACAAAAGTAGCTCTTATTGCCCTACTCTGGATAACAATAATCAATCCGGCCAACTTACCTCCAGATACCGATGTTAGGCTAACAATGGCCCATGCCCTGTGGACAGGAACTGAAGAAGTTTCTTTACCACCAAATTATCATCCTTCCTCTCGATTAGACCGTGTTGGTGTTTTAGGAGTAGATGGAAAACGATATGAACATTATGATATGGGACAATCTTTATTAATGTTGCCCGCAGATTGGATTGGCACTCAACTCTCTAAAGTTTTTCCTAGTATTAAGCCTTATTTATTACGAGAATTTGCGGTTAGTTTTCTTGTAGTTATCCCTCTAAATGTATTAGTTGTTCTCTCTTGTTATTGGTTACTTAGACTATTTGATTTTCAGGAGAAAATTGCGGCATCTGCCAGCTTGATTTGGTTGCTAGGTACTACCGTTCTCCACTATGCACAAACTTTTCAACAAAATAATCCAGTCCTCCTTTGCGTGATTTTAGGTTATGCTTGTGCTTTAGCTCATATTAAAACTAACAAAGTACCTTATGTTTTTTTGAGTGGATTGGCAATCGGAGCAGCTATTATAATTCGCTCGACAACTATCATTTATGCTCTAACAGTTTTTGGGTTTCTAATTAGCTGTCTAATTTATAAAAATTTCAAGCTGAATCAAATCTTTAAGACGGCCATACTCTGGAACTTCGGCTTATTTCCCTTCTTTTTTATGAGTAGATTATTTAATTACTTACGCTTTGGGGATTTTTGGACAACGGGAACATCCTTACTCATGGAGCAAATACGCAATGGAGCAATCTTTTCAGGGTTGCCAGAATTGCCCCCTAATTATCCTCTCATACACCCTCCTTACGTTGGTATTCTCGGCGTTCTCTTCTCGCCAGCTAAAAGTATATTTATTTACGACCCGTTTCTTTTACCATGTTTAGTATTGGGGATTATTTTATTTAACAAATTAACACCTTATATACGAATATATTTTATTTCCTCAGTTTTCGCACTTGTCTTTCATATTATCTTAACCAGCAAACTGGATTTCTGGCATGGAGATGGTTCTTGGGCTGCTCGTTATCACGTTACCTCAGTTCAGCTACTACTTCTTCCCTTAATAGCTTTGCTAATCTTAGAGATGTTATCGGTTAATCGGCTCAAACGATGGTTAATTAGCAGCTTGGTTGTTCTTTCTATTTTGGTTCAATTTGCTTCTCTTGTCTTTGACCCTAGTGTAAATAGTGGTGTGGTCAACTTTGCAGAACCAAAAAGTTTTTTGAGGTTTCGTTTAGCTGAACGTATCGACAGTGTGAGTTGCTTAATTGGTCTTTCTCGATCCCAAAGTTGCTTAACTGGGGAAAAGTACAATAAGTCGGATCTCGCCAGTAGGGTGTATTTCTGGCCCCTTAAATCCAACAAAGCGCAAGGATTGCTCTGGAAAATTTGGGGATTCCTCTTAATCACAGCTTTGATCAGCACTCTACTTTTCGTGGTGATTGGGTAGTAGTGATGGAAATTTAATACCTTGCTCGTCCCTTACGTCGTGCGATTATGCGTCTTTTGGAAGATGTTCTAGCTGAGGAAATTCTCTCTGGACGGGTTTCTGATGGGGATACAGCGATCATCGATATCGATGAGGAAGGTAAGGTGAAAGTTATTTCCGGAGAAAGACGCGAGTTAATCGCTCCCGTGATTGAATAAATTCTCACTGGAATTAGCTAAATAGGGTCTGCTGAAAAAGTTTTTCGGTGGGAGTAGGAGTCAGGAGTCTCCGAGTCAGTAGCCGGTCGTTTCAGGCTTTGTTGCCCTGGTTTTTTGTACCAAGCGATGTACTACAAGAAGGATAATGCAAGGTTTTTGAAAGTCCCTCACCTTTTCTCGTAAAAATAGGAGAAAAAACTGTGATGAAAGTATGGGTTGTGGGTTGTGTTTTGTTATTCTTGCTGGTAGAATTTTATCAGTGAGCGAAGGGTTTTATTTTACCTTTACCTCTCTATATTTTTGCGGGAGCTTTGCTATCGATAGCTTCTAATTATTCTCAAGATATGAGCAATTTATTTGCTAGAAATGAACAGGTTGATCAAACGGCTAGTTTAAGTGATATTCCTGACATTTTGACGGCAGAAAACTCGATACCTGTTCTAGAAGCGGCAGCATCGGATGATAGTAAAAAACTATCCAATTAAGCAGATTTGTAGAATTGCCATGGCATAACTAACCTGAGTTTGGGACAATCCGAAACCACTATTTTACCCTACTGAAATCCCTATTCCTGCATGGAAGTCATGGCCAAATCTCCTTACTGAAGTTATCTACTCCCCGCACGACTACTGAACCGTTTTTTTTGCGTCGAGAATACACCGAGCATCTAAGAGGATAATATTTTTTGATTCGACAACCGAACAACTCTCGCTTAACTGGGATAAAACGAGGGGGGTTCCCGCTTGCAGTCTTTCTACCGCACGAGAAGTTACCGATCCAAAGGATTGAAGGCCAACTTTATTGATCGGGTAGTCCGGGGAAAAAGCGGAGCGATCGAGTAACCAAAAACGAATGTTATTTTTCTGGATAAAGTTCTGCACGGCAGTCAGATCGGGACTATATTGGGCTTCGATTAATTCCGTATATCTTTGGCGAAGTTTTTCATAGTATAACAAGTTATACGGTTCTAATGAATCTCGATGGACAAACACGGGACGCAGGGCAAAGGAAGGAATATTATCACCCTCTAGGGAGAGAGAAGCCACAAGACTATCTTTCGGCTGTTGCGCTAAAAACTGATAAAGCTCCGGTTCTTTTCCTGTAATATAGCTAACTTTTGGAAAAAAATAGTATTTTTTCAGAGAGAGCGGATAAAGTAGTGCGGATAGCGCAATAACGATGAGCATTGTATAGGTTAAAAAAACTCTCGATAAGCAAACCTCTCTTGCGGGAAGTGTATTTTTTCTATCTCTTCCGACGAAATAAACCAATCCCAATATTTGGATGACCATCAGTCCAGTCAGTAAGAGCGAGCGAGTTCGATTGAAATAAAGAATCGGCAGATAGGAATAAATCATTGCTACTTGAAGTAGGAGAAAGATAATGATGGTTATTCCACTTGCTATAGTCTTTTTAGCCCCCCATTCTAACAGTTTATCGATCAGCATCGATAAAGCGATTCCCCCCGCAATAGCGAAAACTATCCTTAGGCTATGTTCCGTGTATCTTTGCGGTAAATATAGCTTGAAGAGGACAGCGTGAGAGATTAGATAAAAGGCGATCGAGGAAAGCAAAATTTGTGGTAGGATAAATCGTGCGCTCGTGATTCGTTCCACGAGAGAAAAATGGGAGCGATAATAGAGGATAATCGGCAAGGCTAGTCCGAGTAGAATTTGAGGTGGTAAGAGGAAAAATTTTCTCTTGAAGGGGTTAAAAATACACCAATCTCTTGGAAAAACACCGCTATAGTCATTACAAGTCCAAAAGGTAAGCGGATCTCGGTGAAAAAATCCGATTTTACCATCTTGTCCAAACTCTGACAAATTTCGAGCTTCTGCCAGAGAAACCATGGCTCCATAGTCACTACTTTTGAAAAGATATGTCAGTAAGATTAAAAATACAACCAGCAAGCTGACTATACAAAAAACAATCTCTTTTCGGTCTGTAGTCAAACGGAACCTTTGGTTATTCCAGGAGAAGAGACGGAGAACTAATACTCCAGAAGCAACCAGAACCGAAGGAGGATAAAAGAACGCCAGCAAAATCAAAGAGAGCAAACAAGGAATCTTGGAAGAGCGAAGTAAGTAATAGGTAAAAGCTAGAAAAAGAGGGTATAAAAAGCCTCTTGGAGTACCGGAACCTAAATCATCTTTTAACCACAGATTTTGATTGAGAAATAGTGTGGATATGAATCCCGCCAAAGGTACGGGCAGGATTTGTAGGGAGACTCGATAGCAATAAATGGTAGATATTAAACCTAGGGCGATCGGTACGAGCTTATTAAAAACTATGGCGTTTATCCCCACCATTGACATCAATTTATAAAGACTCGCGAGACCCGAAGGAGTCAACCATTGATAATAGTTCATCAGGAAATCATCGGGAAAAAGCTCTGAATCGGAGAAGCGCATCATCCAAACGATACTACGGCGTGCGTCATCCTGAATGCTGTACTCGCTACCGAAAGCGATTTGTAAGAATAAGATACTGTACAAAATAGAGAATACGATGCTGAGACTGAACCAGAAGGTTCTGGAAAGCATCAATTCTCTTAGAGGAGTTAAATCTAAAAAATACGAGTTCTTTGTCTGCATAACTACCTTTACGTTTTATCCAAGTATTTTACATTTAATACGGATACCATAAGAACTAGGATGATTGTCTATTTCTTGGTATTTTTGAGTATAAAAGTTGAACGGTAACATATAAGTTTAGAAGCGATAAAGCCGATAACAATGAGTTACTGGGAAAGAGATAACGTGAGGGAGCGGTGAAAAATGCCATGTCAACTACAGTATATAAAAATAGACGCAGTATTATCATTGATAAGGCAAAGGAAATAATGAGGATATACTGATTAAGTAGCGAGGAGTGAATAGGGGTAGCCAAATAATACACAAATAATGCTATGAAAGAAATAATACCTAGAATATTGATTAGATGAATTAAGGGAGTTAAGCGTTTTAAATAGGCAATAAGATTTTTGTTTAAATTCTTCTGGTTGATTAGGTGGGTTCTGCGATGGGCTAATCGATTGAATATCGAGATCATTTCGGGAGTTAAACGCGAATCGTCTGTATTTTGTAGAAGTCTTTCGCTAACTCGAGGAAAGACTAAATATCCCGTAGTTGTAGTTAATGAGCGTTTAAATTTAGATAGCCAATAACCGATATCTATTTCATTAAAAGAAAAAGCCTTACCTTTAATTCTTTTCTGTTGAAATGCCGTTTCAAGCTCGTAATTTATTTTATTAAAAGTTTCATAAGTGCTGCGGCTGTTGGCATCTGTTATTTTATTAGCGGCTGCTATTATCGACCATTGAATCCAGTCGATAGGAACTTCAGCATCATAATATTTTCCACCATAACGATTAATTTTAGTTGCTAATTCTTCTTCAATTAATGGTTTTAGTTTACTAAATGTAGGACTAACTTCATAAGCTATTAGTAATTGTTGTCGATTGATAGTGATAAACTTAAAATTATCTCGATTCTTACCATCATCTATACTCCGAATTTTCGCAAAAGTTCCCAGAACAGCTTCAGAACTAGGTAGAGAGAGTGCGGGTACTCCCAGAAAAAAACCATTCAAGAGAGTAAAAAACATAGTAATTAATAAACTTATAGCAATGGGAATAATACAAATCGGCAAAGCTTCTCGAATAGCTCTTGCTATATTCATTCTATTCCTTAATACAAGAATAACAAAAACAACTAGGTAACTCAGCAAGAACACTATCTGCTCTGGACGGGTAATGAATATTATTCCTAAACACAATCCACCAGGAACAGAAAATATTAGTTTCCTCGCTAAATTTTCTGACATAACTGTTATGACAGTCAAAGCCAAAAGAATATGATATAAACTAATGGCTATTGTTTCAGTTAAAATGGTATTGAACCACATAAAAGTTGTTATATGAAAAGTTAAAATTGCAAAAATAGCTATACATATCAGTCGAGGTATTTTCAAGCGACGAAAACTATAAACTAATAAAATATTAGATAAAATATAAAAAATCTCATGACTGATTCGTAAAGGAAAATTAAGTAGACTGGAAAACAGTATAAATATGGAGTAGCCTTGGCTATGTCCTGATAATGCATTTAACTCTCCATTATTTGTAGGAAACCAAATTTTTTGATTTGCCATTAGGATATAGCTCAAAGAATCTTTTGTACTGCCTAAAACTTCGCTATTTCTAATCAGAAAAAATTTTAGAGCAATGATTAATATCAAGCTCAAGAAAAAATATTTATCATTGCCCCCCATAAAGTTTAAAACTCTATTGCTTGTTACTTGATTAGACTGGTTAATTTTATGCATAACTACCTTGACATTTGATACAAGTATTTTACATATAATACTGATTGTTGTTATATCCTGACAGGGGGACAAGAAGGCTGAAATCCATATATCATAAGCTTTTCATGGTTTTAGCTCGAAAAAGTTCCCTGCACCAGATATCACTTATTAATAATAATTCCTAGTAAGCTCGCTCCTATCCCTAATTCTTTCGTTAGCTTTTTGCCTAGAATCGCTAAATCTATTTCTAGCGAGAGAAGCTCGAAGCCTGTGTGAGCAAAGCTTCTAGCTCGCTTGTCCCCCTGTCAGCTGTATTAGTCATTAATACGTCTAGCTAATAATACTAAATTGGAAGGCATTCCCAGCGCCCAGATGGTTTCGACTCTAATACTGAAATTGTCTCCTAAAGCTTGTTTAGCTAAGTTTAATAATTCGGCTCTATCCAGTAGGTTTAAATTATCTTCCTTAGCCCAGAAGGATAACCCGAGTATATTTAATAGAAACCGATGCCAAGATTTGGGTAACCAATGGATTAGGGGAAGTTTAGTATGAAATTCTAGCCAATGCCAACGATTGGGTGTAGTTAAGAATATTTTACTAGCAACTCTGGCACACTCTCGAATATGTTCAACCTGTAAATGAGTCGAACCACAATGTTCTAAAACTGCGCTAGAGGTGGCTACATCAAACTCACGCTCCTTAGCAAGAACTGGGCGATGAAATCCATTGGGGCTTAAAATTTTGGCAAAAGGAAACACTTGGCTCAGGGAAGAAATGTCTTCTGGGGAAGAGAGGGCGACAGTTAACCCTGCTTCATGAAACCAGGGAATCATACAGTTACTGTCTATCCTCTCCACATCTGGAGTAGAACCAATATCAATAATACTTTCTCCTGCCCGTAAATCGAGTTTGTTCATAGCTAAATCAAACATCTGACGGCGAGCTTCTACACTTAAGCGTTCTTGAATCCCTGTTAACCAATGTCCACGATTAAAATAGTCAATGCCTTGATTCATAATATATTTGTTTACATAGTTGGGTATCTCGAAAAATTGATAGCCCAAGGACTGTTATAGTATAACAAGTAAGAACAGCGAGTCAAGCGAACAAATGCTCTTGCCAGAATCAACCAGGGTAAGAGCATCTCAATTAGGCTTGACAAAAGGCTTTCAGCACAGCCATCATATAGTTATTATCCATGGCCGCCCGTTTACTTTTTTGTGCCCGACTACGTCGGTAAGTCGATTCTTGGTTAAGAGCGTTAAGTGCTACTCGTCTCAATAAGGCTCCCATTACGAGGGCTGTGGCCGGAGCGAATCCGACATTTATCTTCATTAAAAGTAACATCTAAAATCCAATGAGCCTGATTTTCAATGCCCCAATGTTTACGAATAGCATTACCTATTTTTTGAGCATCAGCGGGGAGAGAACTGAGATAAAATTGGACTTCACAAGTGGTTTTATTCCAAAGATGACGAACTCGTTTAACCATGATAATACTTTGAAGTCCTAGCCATTGAGCTTGTTGATAAAGACCGCCGAAAGCTTCTAAGGGTACAGCCCAACACCAACGTTTTTCGAGGCGATGATGACCCTTTGACCGGCGGTAATCATAACTAAATTGAATACCATCAAATTGATGTGCTTGAGCTTGCTCAAACCAGTTTTTGACCTGAGTATAAAGAGTCGGATGATTGGCTTTAAGGGCGACAACGTAGTCAGCTTTTTTGGCTTGAATATGATTAATAATCGCCGTTTGAGTTCCCATAGCATCTAGGGTGATAATTGCCCCTTGAAGGTCTAACAGTTCTAGTCAAGCGGGCTCTTCGGTAATCTCATTGGATTTATCTTCCACCTTGACTTGTCCTAAAACTAATTTCTGCTCCCCCGCCCAAGCCGTCACTAAATGCAAGGCTTTAATTCCTTGATTACGGTCGTAAGAACCTCTGAGACTTTTCCCGTCTATGGGAACTATTTCCCCCGAAAGAGAACCGATTAAATGGGGCAGCCATTGAGACAAAACTTTGGCCAAAGCGAACGGGTTAATCCGTTCAAAAACCCGCCGAAAAGTATCATCAGAAGGAATGCCATTAGGTAATTCTAAAAACTCAGATAACCAAGACTGCTTACTGAGTCCATAATTTTCCAGATCTTCCCAAACTTCGGCTCCTACTATAACTGCTAAAATAGCAATGACTAAAATATCGGTTAATAAATGTTTTTGAGTTCGGGACACTCTCGGGTCAGGAATATCTTGAAGATAAGTCAATAAACTAGCTTGAATTTCATTGATTGATGTTAAAGGAAGCTCAGGTTTTAGTTGAGCTTTATTTCCGGTGGGGAGAACGGGGGCAAAACCTTTACCCATGAGCTATTTTCTCGTTAATTTTCATGAACAACAGTGAGACTAAGGCTAATTATAAATTAGCAGTTACGCACTGTACAAATTCACCATGATGTGTATGAAGGAAAATCCGTCGTTTCAGACTTTTGGCGATTAACTTCTGATCGATAGCGATCGCTCAAAAGTCATCAAAAAATCACGTTAAAATGCCCGAAACCCATACCTCATATTTGGTCGATCCTGTCAATGCGTAAGTCCTATAAATTATACAGAGGTAGCAGGGGCTAAGTCTGGGTACTGGCAGTGCGGGACGGTGCTATGGCGATTTCATCACCCTATTCAGAAATCTTTGTCAAGTACAATTTATACCAAATTAGATGAGCTTACCCTGCTATAAATTCACCTTCAGCTGTTTTCATCTTCGTTTCAATCCCAAAACACTTAAAAAGAAACTGGAAAAAATCACCTGTACTCCCAACGCTAGAGCGGTTACGGAAGGAATGACAATCCGCATGGTCATGGCTGGATCTAAGGCTCCATAAAGTCGAGCATTCCAAATGTATAAAGCATACACCGAACCGCCTATACCTAGCAAAAATAAAATTACGCCAATGATTAATCCCACCTCCAGATTAATATAACGCAAAAATCGTCTTAATTTTCGGTCTTCTGGTAATAAACCTTCGCTGATAGCAAAAGCTTTTGTGAAGATAGCAAAACTGACGATTTGAAAGCCAATAATCAAAGCTGTGGCTGAATAGAGAAGGGTATGAACTCTGGGTTGAGGAACAAACCAAATCGTCGCCACAAATCCCAGAAACATTAAAGCCAGTCCGGGGTAGAGAAACAACCAACGAGGACTATACATTAAGAGAAATCGGAGATGTCGCCAGCCATCGCGCCAAGTTTTTAGGTGGGGGGGGCGACTGCGGCCGTCAGGGGATAAAGTGGTTGGTACTTCGGTAATTTTGAGACCGTAGAGGGATGCTTTCACCACCATCTCGCTGGCGAATTCCATGCCAGTGGTGCGTAAGTTCAATTGTTCGATCGCCCGTTTACTAAACCCGCGCAATCCACAGTGAAAATCACCACAGGGGCTGCCAAAAAATAACCGTCCTAACCAAGTCAAGACAGGATTGCCCAGATACTTATGCAATACTGGCATCGCTCCGGGTTTAATTCCCCCCTGAAAACGATTGCCCATCACCAAATCGTAACCCTGTCGCAATTTTTCTAGGAAAGGCGAGAGATTGGTAAAGTCATAGCTATCATCGGCATCCCCCATGATAATGTACTGACCTTTGGCGGCGGCGATACCCCCCCGCAGGGCGCTACCATAACCCCTTTCCGGGATAGGAACCACCCGCGCCCCTGAATTAGTGGCAATTTCTTGGGAACCATCGCTACTGCCATTATCGGCGATCAGCACCTCTCCCGCAATTTTGTGTCGTTCCAGATAATCTCGCGCTTTGCCGATACAGGTGGACAGGGTTTCCGCCTCGTTGAGACAGGGCATAACGATCGATAATTCTAGAGTAGGTATCTGCTCATTAGAGGCGGCATCTGCCATGACCTTATTTTCTAGCATAACAATGGCGGTGGATTCGTTTTGCTCAAGAGTATAACAGGATTATTGAAATTTGTGACAACAGATTTTTGATTGCTCAATAGTGCTGCCTTAATTGATTGGCTTGTCTTTGTCCCCAATAACCTATGATGAGTGGGCTGTTCATTATCTAGATTTCCGAAGCTATCTAAGCTAGACACAGCCTTCAGCATCCCAACAACGGGGTTTAGATTACGAACAGCTTAGGGCAAAAATTTGGCAACCCAGAGAAAATCTAGATTTTTCTTGCTTCTTGTTCATAGTTTATCTGGCTCTAAAGAGGGTTCCATAGCTTTTTAGGTTTTATCTGGTACAATCTGCCACATGATCTGGTAAGCTAAACAGGTCAATGGTTACCCTAAATGTCAGCTTGAAGGCTCTTTTGTTTCACCTCGGAGATGAAAAGCTAACCAATTTGACACTCTCGCCGTCAAGCTACGCTGTGACGGGAGATTCTTGCTTCTACTCCTCTTAACTAGACACAATCTGAAGACTATGCCCCCGTCGGACCGAATCCACAAGCGTTTTAGTTTAACGTCGTTTGATGAATCTTAACCGATAAGGGAGACTTACTATCTATCCACTTGTTGGTGAATTCAAATCGATTTGTATAGTATCATAGGATACACTTTACCTATTCAAAAAAACTAAGGCTCTTCGTTACCCTTTATGCTAAATTAACAGACAAGATGCCAAGACAACATACTTCTAACCCAAAAATTCCGAAAGTTTCTAAAGCCATAGGCTCTCCGTTTTATTAGTTT
>VYMG01000237.1_pt1 | contig 16238 bp, 19 predicted proteins | sample 5115261 | NCBI WGS metagenome assembly VYMG01 (sample SAMN12291781, study PRJNA351875) | freshwater metagenome | isolation source: freshwater lake | place: USA: Michigan, Wintergreen Lake | collected 2013-08-08
ATGTACCGCAAGTCCTTCGTCATCGCTCTGCCTATCTAAATGGTTGCCTTTTTTAACTTTTTTATTGAGTTCATTAAGCATTTCTACTTATTACAAAGGTGAGATGCTCCCGATTCAGGTTTGGTGTAAACAGTCCAGCTGTATTCGCTTTTTTGGTTATGACGGAAAGCAAAAATACTTAAGAATATCTTTTGTGGGTGGTGGCACTTACGATTATTTTTTTGTGGATAGGGAGTTTGAGCTTTTTTTAAAAGCCGATAGCGTGGGGAAAGCTTATCGATCGCTGATTAAGGGTAGATTTCCTAGTCGTCGCTTGCCTGATGCGGAGGAGGAAAAATGGGTTAAGGCTGTGGTGGGAGGTTTTGAGGTGCGGCAATTACAAAGGGAGGTTGAGGAGAAGGAAGCCGAGTTGCGGGTGTTAAGGAAAAAACTCAATGACAAAATTTTGTCATTGAAAGCGCGGTAAGGCTGTGGTGCAACAATGAATCGATTAAGACAAAGGAGTTCTTTCAAACGGCGGAAAGAATTTGACAATTAATCTTCTGGATTTTGTAGAGATAGTGCCTATGGCTATCTCTTTTTTGTTTCGGTGAATAATTCAAGTAAATTTAGGGTAAGGTAGAATGTGTAGCCGATTGCACGGTAGGAAAAATGAAATATTCAGATGCTTTGAAAGCTATTGCTGATTCAGGCTTGGATAATGCGGCGGAGATTGCGGAGGCAATCAAAAACCGAGTAACGGCATCTACTCAGGCAGAATCTCAATTGCAGCAATCCCAGGCGCTGCTAGATAGCCTTTTTGGGGCTTTATCAGTGGAGGGGGATTCTTTAAGTTCTAAGCTTGATAATGCCCAATTGCAAATTAAGAGCTTGAGGGAGCAAAAAGCCGCTTTTGAGAATAAATACTCAGAAATTCAATCGGAATTATCTCATGCGAAAAGAGAGGGTGTAATTAATTCTGCGGCACAGGCGATCGGGGCAAAGCCAGAAGTTTTGCGTGTATTGCTAAATGGGGTGACGGAGCCTTTGGAGATTAAGGATGGTAAGCCGATTTTAGGCGGGCAGGACTTAAAGGATTGGGCGACAACTAACCACGGGGCTTTTTTGCCTTCTTTATTTCCTCCTGGTCCTGGTCCAGAATTACCCGTTGGCCGTTTACCAAGCGGGACAAGCGCTGGACTTCCCCCTAAAGAGGAAAAGCCGAATGCTCTAACGGATTATTTAAAGAGGTACGAAAAAGCGGTTGATAAAGTTTTAGGAGGTAGCTGATGAGCGTGGGACAAGTGATTTATGCTCCGGAGCGTACCCCCCCAGCGTGGGCTGGGGATGGGTTAAATAATAAATCGATCTTGCCGGGGGGGATTAAGCTTGATGCTTCGCAGTTTACGTCAGCCGAGCTTACGGTAAATGCGATCGCGGCGGTGAATGCCACTTCGATTACTTTAGCTTCGGGCCTGACTAGGGAAATTAATGTCGGTCAAGTGATTGATTTTGGAGACAAAAAGTTTGCTCGCGTGACGGTTTTTGCTGCTGTAGGAGCTACTACCGTGACGGTTGCGCCTTTAGTGACGGCTTTGGCTGTGGGTGATACGGGAAACTTTTCTGGGGCTAAATTTGTCCCATCGGGGACTCTGGTGGGGCGCACTCTTGCGGAAAGGTCTGCGGGCGCTGGTTTTGGTCCAGGAGCCACTACGGATGATGAACTTTTTCTGTTGGCCTATGACGTGCCGAATGCGATCGAGAATCCTTTTGGGGCGGCCTATCGCCATACTTGCTTAGTTTTCGAGAATTTTCTGCCGGGCTGGTCTGGTTTGGCACCAGGAATACAAGCGGCTATTCGTAGCCGCTACCAATGTATGTTAGGAGTGTAGCCGAATGACGAAATCTTTGTTGACGATAGCGCAAGAGCTTAAAAGAGATGGCAGCTTTGACAAGGTACTCCTCAATACTTTGAGCCAGTTGGGGTCTTTGTCGATGCTTAATATGGGACAGAAACTGTTAGGCGCTCGCTACTTACCCGATCAAGTGCGCCGAAAAAATGAGTATAGGGAGCAGTCGGTGAGATACCGCGCGGTGATCGCCACTGACGGGACTCCCTATACGCCTCCGCAATTGATTAAGGGCGCACTGGTCGGCAGCATGAAGGTGGAATTTGGCCACCACGATGTCAAGGTGGAGATGGATGCTTCGCAAATTGAGGCGTTGGAGGAGTTCGTTGAGACAAGAGCCGAAAGCCGGGGAGAGGCTGCTTCGGAACTGATGGCCCAACAGGAGTTATTGGACTGGGTTGACACTTCGGTTGGATTGTCGTTGCAACTTAAGAAGGAACTGCAACGGTGGCAGGCGATTGTGGATGCTCAGGTTAGCCGAGTTTTTCCGGGGGGAACTACTGAGACGGTAGCTTTTCCCAACCCGGCGGGGCATCGCTTTAACGCGGGGGGACTCTGGTCTAGCGATGCTTATGATCCTTTCGACGATATTATGGCGGCTTGTAATAAGCTGTGGTCGTTGGGATTTAATATTGATGCGATGATCACCTCCACCAATGTGGTGAGTTTATTGGCATTGAATGAAAAAGTTCGGACTAGGGCGGGCTATTTGTCAACGTCGGGCGGATCGGTTTTGCCGGTGTCGATTTCGGGCTATGGATTAGCCGATGTGAATGCGGCGGTGCGGCGATCTTCAAGTTCTAGTCAGACTATGCCCGATATTGTGACTTACGATCTGCAATATCCAACTCAGTCGGGAACGGCTTATTTTCTTCCTAGGAATTGTTTTGTTTTGATTGGGTCTACTGGCGAAAATCGACAGATTTTGACAGATGAGCGGACATTTCCCCTTTATAATACGCTGGGATATTACGGAGTTGGTAGGGTGGAAGGTTACAAGCAATCTGGCCCGATCATTCACGTTGATACCTACGACAAAAAGCCGGTGAGTATCGTGGGAGAAGGGTACATGACGGGATTTCCCGTGATCACTAATCCAGAATCGATCTGTGTGATCAGGAATATTGCGTAGCAATTTTTTACACCTTAACTCAAGCCGATCAATCCCCTTTTAATGAGAGATATCTAAGGGGATTTTTTTATGGCTTTTGCGTCGGGGGATTATATTCGGGTGCTGTCTGCTCTTTTTTGGCCTATTACTAAGGCATCTGAGGTTCAAACGGCATTGACGGCAGCCGAAGGGACTGGGGTAGAACAGGTGGTAAAAGATACGCTAGATTCGCTGGATACGGTGATCGAGCAATTATCGAGCGATCGAACATCGGGTCAACAGGCTCTGGTTCAAGCCGATGTGCTGTCTTGGGAGCCAGGCGCTCGCCTTAAGGGTTTAGAGAGGGAGCGAACGGAGCTTCAGTTTCGCCTTGCTAATCTTTTGGGGCTTAATTGGGGCATCCGTCGGATTGTTGGTTCTGGTGATTCTCAGCCTATTGATGTAATTCTTTAGGAGTGAAAAATGGCTGCTTCGGGATGGCGAAAAAATAAAAAAGGCTATCTGGTAAATTCAGAGGGGAAGACGCGTCGGCGCGTTCTAGCCGAAAAAAATCAAGCGGCTAAAAAAGAGAGAAATAAGATTGTGGCTTTTGATCGCCCAACAGAGGAAAAAAGACGGAAAAAACAGCAGAAAAAAGCGATCAAAATTGAGCGGACGCTTTTGGAAAATCAAGCGGTGAGAGACAAAGCGAAAAATGATAAGGTGTCCATGGATAGACAGGCTCTGGGCTTAACTCAAAACAGCCGACAAGCGCTTAATAGGCATTCTTTGGATGGTAAGCCTTTTGAGGTAAATCGGGTAAGCAAAACGGGCAAGCCTTTGGGGATTTCTAAGGCAGAAAAAAAACGAATAGCTGAGAATCAAATATCGAATTTTAAACGAAAGAAAAAGGGGTAATTCTGTGGCAGGGCAAGGGTGGACAAAAAATAAGCGTGGCTTCATGGTGAATGCGGAGGGCAAGACGGCGCGACAAGTACAAGCCGAGAAGCGGGCCGCCGCTAAAGCCTCTGGTGGCGGCGGTGGCGGCAGCACTGCAACGATCGCGGCTAAACCTGGGTCAGTTGCAGAGATTACCCCAAACCTGCTGAATGTTGACCCCAAGCGCTTCCAGTACAAAATCATTGGCGAGCATACACAGACGGGGGAAGTCGGTTCGCTGTCAGGAGTCAAGCGGTTTGACCCTAACCTTGCCGGCATTATTCAGGTGTGGCAAGACCCGCAGGACGGTAAAACCTATGTGGTGAACGGACACAACCGACTGGCGCTGGCTAATCGACTAGGGGCCGATAAGGTAACAGTTCGGTATTTAGACGTGAAGAACGCCAAAGAAGCGCGGGCGGTTGGGGCCTTAACTAACATTGCAGAGGGACGGGGGACAGCCCTAGATGCTGCCAAATTTTTTAAAGATACTGGACTAAGCAAAGAAGATTTAGATAAGAAGGGCATCCCCATGAGGGAAAAGATCGCTACAGATGGTATTGCCCTATCAAAATTGGATGACTCCCTATTCAGAAAAGTGATTGATGGTCAAATCCCAACGGAGAGAGCGGTAATTATCGGTGGCAGTGGGCTGAACCTAGCCAAGCAGCGGGATCTTTATGATCTGAGTGAACAACAGGCGAAGAAGGGGCGCAAAATCACAAATGACGTTCTCTCCGAATTGGTGGATACAGTCAAAGGTTCAGAGGAGCGCAGTGAGATACAGTTCGATCTATTCGGGGCATCCGAAGTCACAAAAACAAACACAATAGAACGGGCATCTCTGCAAGCGGTAATCAAAAAACGTCTATCCAGAGATAAGAAGCTATTTGGGTTGGTGAGCAAATCAAAGGCCGCGCAAGACCTGGAGAAAGCCGGGAACGTGATCAACGCCGAAGCCAGTTTTAAAATATCCAGGGAGGCAGCGAGTACACTGCTAGTGTTTGATCAACTGAAAAACGTCTCTGGTGGGGTGAGTGCCGCTATCAACGAATCAGTCATTCAGTTAAGCCAAAAGCGTGATCGCAAGAAAGTAGAAGCCGATTTGTACAATGCAATAAAAGAAGCTATTCAAAAGGAACTAAAACTGTCAGCCTAAAAAACAAAAGGAACTAAAACGATGACATTATCGAAAGACGAGAAAGACCGAGTAATGAACGAGGTCGCATTTATGACAAATCAAAACGCCATCCGGCCCAATGAAATGCCAAAACAAAGGATAAAGCGACTAACAGGAATTAAGACTAAGGTGAGAGTAAAAAATGGCTAGTTTTTTTGAGGCTTACGCAAATGCGACAATTTTTATTCCATTGCCAGGTACGACTGTGGGAAGGGATGAGACGGGTAATTATAAAGTGACGGGGGGGACGACGATCGAGGCGCGGGCTTTGCTGAAAATGTCGAGCCAGAGGGGGCAGGGGAGTAGTACGACCAAAAACGAGCCGGGGGTAGATGGTTCGACGATTTTGGTGGATGGGTATCTGGTTGAGCCGATGTTTTTTCCTGTGTCGGTGAGCCTTCCTAATCGCTTTTTGTGTGAGATGAGTGGACCAAATCGAGTTTTACAAGGGGAACTTGAGATTAAGAGTTCTTTGCTAAATCCATTTGGGGTTGAGCAGTTAACGGGGCAAAAAATAGTAGGAGTGTTTCATGTTGAGGATGGAGTATGAGTAGCCGATTGGATTGGCGAGGGGATGAGGTAAATCGGATGGTGACAGAGGCTTTTGAGGAGTTGGCACTGCTTTTTTTTGCTGAAAATGTGCAGGTCATTTCTGAGCCAGGGGCTTTTGTGGATTTTCCTGATCAGGACATAGTTGATACGGGAAGGTTGCGGGCTTCGACTCAGTTTGATCTAGAGACTCCGACTAGCGCGGTTTTTTCTTGGTCTGTTGAGTATGCGCCGTATCTACACGAGGGGTATGTGTCAGCCGATGGACAGGTAGTGCTGGGTCGCCCCTGGACTGAGGTGGCGATCGAGCGATTGGAACCGGAGAAAACTTTTAGAAAATTGTTTGAGGGCTAATTCTATGGCCGCCTTCAAAAACTGAAGCGAATGGGAGGTTAATCTATGAGCGCTTGGTGGCAAGATTTGAGGGATATTCTAGAGGAGGAGTTAGCCGATTTACTAGGTACTTATACTTTGCAAACGGGATCGGGAACAGTGACTGTGCCGGCGGTTCACTGTTGGCCGCCGCAATTGGCAAACGATCGCAAAGTAACGGGGCTGGAACTTTTGATCCAGAAAAATCCGCAAATTAAGCAAATTAGGCTTTTGGGGGAAGTTGCCCGGACCGGAACCTATACGGTGCGGCTAATTCAGCATGATAAAAGCCGAACGTTAACAGAGGCGATCGAGATTGTTTTGACTTTGTTTCCTGATGCGAAAGCGTCCAGTATCCCAGGGTCGGATTTGACAGAAGAGCAGGCTAAAATTGAGATTCCCGATGGGTTTAGACGAGTAGTGCTATGAGAAATTTTTACCTCTGATTTTGTGTAAGTTTAATTGCTTGAATAGATTTATTTGGGCAAACAAGATATGCCGACAAGATCAGATTATAAAGTTACGCAAACAGCTACTCTTAAAGTTGGAGTGCCTGGAATTGGAACGGGGGGACAATTAACAGTTCCTACGGTTTTGTCGAATATTTACGGCGTGGAATCCTTTAACACTGAAGGACAAGAATCTTCTATCGAGTTTGATACTTTCGATAATGAGGGTACGGATGAATTAATTAATAAGCGCCGATGGCAGATTAGCTGTTCGGCTTTCGAGATTAATGGCAGTAATCCGGGGCTGGCAATTATTAAAACGGCGCTAAAGGGGCTTGGTGATGATGCCGTTCTTTATTTTGCGTTTGAGGATCAGGATGACGATGGGGTCAAGGGTTTTGCTACAGTCAAGGGAGGGTCAATTCCGCGCGAAGTCAATGCGCCGATGCGAATTTCGTGGACTTTTGGCGTACTAGGAAAAATCTATGATCTCTCCGAAACAATCACTTAATCACTTGTCGGATGCGGAAAATTTGGTGGCACTGGTGGGAGTCGAGATTTTCGATTCTCACCTTTTTGCTGTTTTGGCTTTTTTTGCAAAAGGGATAGAAAAATCAGAGATAATATTAATAGACGAAAAAACCTCCTACAAAGTGATGTTACCCCCCGAAGCTTTAGGGCTAAGGGGGCTTTCCAGGGTATTCAATTTAAAGTTAAATTATGCTTCCATTCAGCAAACAGCCGATTGATTTTACTATTTTTGAAACGATTGACGGACCCTTCCATTTACTCAAACTTGGATACATTATGGTTCAGGAGCAAGCGGCGATCGATTCCGAGTTGCTCGAAACCTCTCAGGTTCAGCTTAGGCTGCTGAAGATACTACAGAAGATATGTACTGAGGAAAATATTAGCCGAGAAGAAGCGGCGGGGATTTTAGATAATCCTCTGGCTAATCCCGTAATTTCAAGTAAGTATGTATCAGAAATTGAAGAGGTATTACAAATCCAAGCTGATTTAGGGGCAAAAAGCCGATTACAGGAGGTGACGACGATTATTCGCCACCGGGCAATTAATCCAGATGCTTTTAATGCCGATGGCAAAATTTTGGCATCGTGGGAAATTTTGCGAAGGGATTATTTAGGAATTCCTGATTGGGATACTACCGATACTTTATCGCTGGATGAGGAGCTTTACCGACAAATTTCCGAGTTTGCGGATCAGGAAAGAATGGCAAAAAAGCAGAGGAGCCGACCCTTTCCCTTGCAGAACATATCGAAAGACTTGAGCAGTACCTCAGCATCGGAAAGTTTGACTGGAGTTCTTTCTACTGGAGAATAAGAAGATCGAGGATTGGTTATGATGACAGGTTTTCAGCCGATAAATTTGGCGAACAGTCTGTTTGTTTCGTTTTCGATGCGTGGGAAAAAGCGTGGGAACTTGAAAAAGAGGAAAGAATTTTACTCTCCCGCCCGTTTGCAATCTTCTGTACTGATTATTTCAATGCCAAAGTAGGAGAGTCAGTGGTTTCAATTGAGAGATACTTGCCTTTTGCCGAAGAAAGTCAGGCAAAACTTCCGTTATCTCGCACTAAAGCGGCGTGGATATGGGAAGTGATTTGCTCAGGAATTTTACATCCTAAGTGGATTGGTGTTTTGGGAGAGGAAATGAAAGAAATTAAGATTTTAGCCGAGAGGGGAAAATAGATGTCAGCTTTGTATGGGTCGGTACGGACCCAATTGGGAGAAGGTGATTGGTCTGTGGCGGCCAGTAGCGGAGGAACGACACCCACGGGCGGGACGTTAACGTTTTTTCTACAAGCTCGCAACCGGGCGGGTCGCAATCTTTTAAGCGTAGGGAAAACGGTGACATGGACGGCAGGGCAGCAAGTTGTAGTGACGATTAATGAAAGTGCTAGGCAGTCGGGAGAGGATATTTTTGCCTATATCCTCAGTGCCAGTGTGACGACACCACAGCAAGCGCGGCAAATAGCCGAATGGCGGGCAAAAAATAGCAATCAAATAACGGATCGAATGCTTCCGGCAACTATTACGTTAGCCGCCACGGAGTTGCTATTGTTGGCCCCATCGGTGAATAATCTAGCGTCGCTCCCGACGACTAGGGTTAATGGGATGGTAAGGCAAGTGGGAGCCGATTTTTACAAGTGGGATAGCGAAGCGATAGAAGGAATTCTGCAAGCGGGAACGGGATATTGGGTACAAACACCTAGGGCTACTACTTTCCTTGCTTCTACCACTTCGGAGGGGGGGTGCGATCGAGCGGCGCAAACCAATAATCTAGAGGTGATTTTGCCGTCGCCCTATAGCGGTGATGGAAGTCTTTCAACCCCGGTCAGATATTGGCTGATCAATGGCTTAGAAGAGGATGGCGGGTCAAGCTTGCCAATAGGAACTTTGATCGGATTGTCTGTTCAATTAAATGAGCAGCCGACTGTCATATTTGCAGAAAAAGTCCGAATCAAAGTTTTAGGAAAAGTACGCCGTTCTACTGGAATTTTAACTAATCTTCCTGAATCAGGGAGTGTTTTTAGTAATTCTGGGGATTATATTTTTGCTTTATCGGAAGAAGTTGCGCGAGGATATGGGATCGCTATAGAGGTTAGTTTTGTTTTTAATTTAGCCGAGTTGGTTGATGTGATTTCAGAAGATAGCGTGATTAGCACTTATCCTTTTATTCGCCGGCAAGTGGGAATTTTCAATCCTTTTGGAAGCTTTTTTGGAGAGGCTGTAACCGGGGGGGATAAGTGCCGAATTCTACCAGATGCTCTTGGATTTAAGCGAGGTAGCGGGATAGCGCAAATTAAAAACTACATAACGCCTTTTTTGGCTCCAGAAACTTTCTTTTTGGGACTGGTAGCCGATACATCTGGACAGAAAGTCTGTATGTCTGGCGCTTTAGGCGGGGCTTGTGTTGTTCGTTCGGAGCCACTAGCTTCGGAAGCTGTACGAGCCACAATTTCTACTCAATCAGGAGAAGCGGAAGCAAGCAATTGGTCTGCCCCTATTAGCTTAAGTCAAGGGCAAGCTCTTCAAGTGGCTTTGAGCTTTCCCTCTGCGATAAGGGCTAATTATCCCGATGTAATTGCAGGAATGGCGGCTCAATTCAATTGCCCACAATTGCGAGTTTATTTTCGGATTGGCGGAGTAATTTATCGTCGCAATCAGCCGATAATTATATCCGGGCAATCGGTGACTTTTTTAATTATGGATACACTGGATACTACTGTGGTTTCCAGTTTGCCTAGTTCGCCGTCCTCTGCTTTTAATTTTTGGAACTACAATTCAATTACCACTTCAATCTCTAGCGGCACCGGAAATTTATCAGGACAGATAGAGGTGGCAGTTGCTTATTTTTATCCAAGTCCTAACATCAAACTAACAGCGATTACCCACGCAGGGGGATTGACAGAATTTTCTTCGTTTTCACAGGGTGGTAATGGCGGATTTCAGCATAATCAGACGACAGCCGAATCAACTTGGATAATAAACCATGGACTGGGGTTTTTCCCACAGATTCAAGCTTTTAAGCACGATGGGATTCAAATAGAAGGCCGAGTTGAACAAGTGTCAATCAATACAACTAAAATAAGTTTTATCGGTCCATTGAGTGGTTATGCCCGATTAAATTAACGAATAGAGATAGAATTTAAGGTTGGCTCATCACTCAATGGCAGATAACGAATTTGAGAGCCTAGCCTAATTTTGGCGACACTTTTTCCCTGAGCCGAACTACTTTCGATTATTTCGATAGTTGGCAATTTCTTATTAAGAATTGCTGAAATTTCCTTGGCTGTATTTTGAAGATTGTTCATTTTTTAAAATAAAGAGATTTGGTCAGCAATTGTCTTTAGGTCTTCTAGGTTTTGGCTTCTAAGCCGACGGAATAAATCGGTATCATTAGAGCCATTGCCAGAAGATTGGTTAAAGGTGTTGTTTTGGATTAAAGGCGGGCGCTTGAGTAGATTGATGATCTGATCGAGCTTAGTAGTAACTCGATTTAAATCTAGAGAAAAAGCGGGCTGCAGAGGGGTAGAAAAGTTTGGAGGGACGGGGGGAACTGATCGATTAATCATGTCGGAAACCCTATTGGGCTGGTTTAATCCGTCAACGATATTGCCAGGAGCCGATAAAGGTCGACGAGATAAAGTTGCTATTGGGTTAGCTAAGTTAGTGGTAGGTTTAAACCATTGCCATTGAGGTTCCGACTGAGATTGGACCGAAGGCTGAGAAGACTGAGAAGGCTGAGAAGACTGAGAAGGCTTTTGAGGATTACGAGCGCGGGCGATTTCTCTTTGCTGGTCAAAGCCTTCATCTCTTTGCCTGTCGTCAAGCCGATTACGTTCGGATTCTTGCGATAGCTTTAATTGCTCTTTTTGGATAGCAAGTTTTTGTTCTTGGACTTGCAGATCAGCGAAGGTGTTCTGTTTGTTTTTTTCCGCTTGCTCTATTTCTAGTTGTGCGGAGGCTTTTGCTAATTCAAATTTTTCACGGGCTAAGGCAATTTCTTGGTTTGCAAGATTAAGCTGATCCTGCGTGAGTGCTTTTTCTTCTCGTGTTTTGGCGGCATTAAAGGCGGATTGAGCGTCTATTAAATTTTTCCTAGCCGATAGTTCGTCCTGTTTTGCTTGATTGCCAGTTTGCAAGGATTGCAGTTTGGCGGATTCGATCGCTTGTTGAGATTCGATCGCCGCTCGTTGTTTGGATAATTCCAGTCGTTGCTGCTCAAAGTCTAAATTTTTGCGGGCGAGTTCTTGTTGTTTCTCTAGGGTTTCCTGCTCGACTTGTCGTCGCTGTTGGGCAATTGCGGCAATTTGTTGAACAACCCCTAGTTCACTGATGTTGGGACTTAAGCCGATTGATCTTAAGTCATTTTTCACAACGCTGGCTTCTTCGCGAGAAAGGTTGCCAGAGGCTAAATCTTGCGCTAATTTCTTCGCTCTTTCAAGGTTGTCTAGTTGTATATCAAGATCGTTTTCTACAGAGCCTAAGAGAGAAAGCTCTAACTCTGTAATCGCCTCTCTTAAGCTTTTTTGCCGCTCTAAACCCGCGTTAAGAAAGTCAATAGCCGATATTTCACGGTCTAGAAGTGTAAGCTTTTGCTGCTCATTTTCTATTTTTTGCTGTAAAAATTGCGATTCTTTTTCTCGTCGTGCGGTAACGATTTCTCCAAGTGTTTTTTCAATCCGCATTTGTGTCTCTAATAAAGAGATTTGTTTTTGGATTAATTCTTGCTTGGCTGTATCAAGCTCTGGTCCTTTGAGTCCTTTCAGTTTTTCAGTCTCAGCCGATATTTCGATCTTGATTCTCTGTTCGGTAGCTTTGAGTTTTTCGACTTCAGCTTGTCGGTGAGATAGAATGCCTTTTTGAACTAATTTTGTGACTTCAAGATTTCGTTTTAATTCTAATTCGATCGCTTTAGTCACTTGTTTATCTAACGCAGAAGTTGGATCAACAGCGTCAGGTTTTTTAGGAGCTTTTTTTTCTTCTTCCTTCTTTTCTTTTTTTTCAGGTTCGGGGGGAAGTCCTATTTTTCTGCCTTTTCGCATCGCTTCCCGAAAGTCCTCTTGAGTCGCTTCCTCTGGCAAGACAAAATCAAGCTGATCTGGACTGCGACCTTCAGCCATAGCATTCGCTATCTGTTTTGCTCTCCTTTTTTGTTTATCTAGCTGGTCGGCAGCTTCACGAATAAAATCCCCTTCGGTAACTGTGGTCTCGTTTTTACCAACAGCACTAGGCCCGATTTTTTTTAGAGCGTCAACCCGTGCTTGTAATTGGACAGGATCGATTCCTTTTTCTGCCGCCAACACCGCTTCAGGCTGCAGCAATCCCGTTAAAATACCTAAATTCTGATATCCTTGAATAGTTGTCTGGGTTAGTTGAGCGGCAAGAACGGTGGCTTTAGCTAACAGTTCAAGAAAAACTGTCATTAATTCAATTGTTTTAGCAAGCGAATCAGGATTCTCCTTAAGAAAAGTTGCAAATTCCTGAGCTAATCCAGTAGCCGATTTCAATCCTTGAACCATTGCGCCCTGAATCGACTTGGCAGCTGATTCAATCAATTCGGGATTTTCTTTGAGAGTATCTGAAAAATCTTTAGCGATTTTACTGACATCATCAAATAATCCCTTAGTGTTGGCAACCTTGCCAACGATTTGACTAACGCTGTCAATCGTTGTAACAATTGCGGGTTTAAGCGCGTTAAATAAAGCGACCTGTGCGCCTGTAAATTGATCGTTAAAATTAGACAGTTGACCAGCCACGGTTTGGGACTGGTTCTTCATCTGGTCAAAAAATTTGCCACCTTCGGAGGTCAAGCTAATAAAGGCTTTTTCCAATTGAGGAAAGCCGATTCTACCTGTTTCGGTTAATTTTCTGACCTCAGCATCAGTCACTCCAAATTGTTTGGCGAATTCTTGAATAATTGGGATTCCCCGCCCAGTGAGTTCGTTTATATCCCCTTGATAAAGGCGACCTGCGACGCGACCCTTTCCGTAAATTACAGCTAATTCATTGATATTCAGAGAAAGAGCCGAGCTTACATCACCAACTCGCTTAAGTGTATCAATTAATTTTTCGGATTCAAATCCATAGGAAAGCAGCGATCGAGTAGCGGCTTGTAATTCTGGCAGTTCGAAAGGGGTCGTTCTGGCAAACTCTGCCAACTCACCAATTAATTTTTTAGCTTTCCCAGCATCTCCAAGTATTGTTTTTAAAGAAGCTTCAAATTGTTCAAAGTTTTGTCCTTTTTGAAAAGCTTGATCAATAAATCCACGAATACTACGCGTAGCAATATTTATCGGAGTCGTAACTAACAGACTAATTTGAGACCCGATTTGACTGCCAATACCCAAAAGGATGCCGTCTTTAATCGACACCCCCATTTGCCTACCTGATTGTTTAGCCGATCGTTCCGCTTCATCAAGTCGCCTCTGAAGCTCGGTAATGTCAGCCTCAAGCTTTAAAACTAGCGTCCCTAGATTTGTTGTCATTTTGTATTTTATTTATTCTATCTAAAATAATCTGATGATATTCTGGGGATTTTTCAATATAAGAGGGAAACTCTAAAGCTTCCCAATATTCTAATAGTCTTAGTACGTCAACAGTCTGTACCTCATAATTCGATCCTGTTTCAGTGATAATAAATTTTTCAAATACTGTAGGCAAGACTTCAACGTTAATATAGCTAGTGCCAGGAATCATACAAGTTTTGGTGGCATATACCTTTTTAGCTAATTCAGAGGTAATTTTAACAAAAATCTCTTTTGCAAGCAGTTTTTCCACCGCAAAACACTCTTTGCTGTAATCACATGGAAAAACTTTTTCGGGGTAAGCCACAAATCTAATGATATAATCTGCATTCATAAATACTTAAAGTAATACTAAACTATACTTAAATCGGTTCTTCGTTACTTGGTATGGTTCGATAGGGGGGCATAAATCGACTAAATCCTTATCTGGCAAAAGACTTAATTGATTAGTTCGCTCTAGAGCAAAAACAATTGACAAAAATCGCTAAATGCCTTTCTATATAAGGGTTACATCCCTTATAACCCCCGTCCATTGCATAACACAAACCGAAGAGCCCTTAAATCTACCATAAGCCTATTAGAAATTTCTACTGATTTCATTGTTTAATAGCTTAATTCTGAGAAACAATACTTTTATTTAAAAGACTATCTGGGACAAAAAATCAGGGGTAATTTTTACTGGCAAAATTTTGTCATTTTAAATGGGCGCATATTCTATATCGGTAAACTGTATATTCTGATACCGTTTTGGAAGTTGATACTATTTTGGGCTAACTTGATACTAATTTTCTCAACTACTAATTTTTTAATGAGAGCTATTTGCAATTAAAACAGCCAGAATTGTTTTCTAGTGGGAATCCATCAATATTATTTGATGTAAGTTTGCACATCCCTCGATCCAGCCTATCTGCATTAAGATGTAATCTATTTGTTAAATTACAATGACAAATGATGCCAGCCGCCGGTATATGGGGACAGATATCGCCATCCCACAGGTCGGAGTTACCGAAGGCGATCAGTTTGCCATCTAGACCATAGATAGGGACACTCGTGTCAACTGTATTGGTTGAGGTATTGTCGATCGCATTCACACTAGCTGTCGAACCGATCACCTTCCAAGTAATACTAGCAGGGTCGATTCCTACATTCGTAAAAGCGTCATTTAATATTGTTGAGGTGTGCGCCTCATTGTCAACAAAGGTGTTGTAGGTATTTATGTCAGTGCTTGTTGCTTGAATCGTGCCATCCGTAACAAATACCAAGCGATACTGATTACCAGGACTAAGACCAGAAGGAATCAGTTGAAAAGCTTCTGCAATGCCAGAGATACCCAGAGTCGCAAAGGCAACCCCAGATAAAATGCCCATAATCGTTAGTTTCATCTAAAATTAAGCTCTTTGAGCGTTGTAAATTCCAGACATACTCTCTTCCCCCCCCCCGCACATTTGTCAAGTCTTTTACATAATTCTTAATATTTCTTTCCGTTTTGCTCTCTCGCTCTCGTCCGGCTTCTCGATCGAATCGCTAAAATGATGGTGGGTGTTTTGAATGGAAGTTATGAGTGAACCGGTAACTCTTGAGGATATTTACCAGCTATTCCGCGCTTCCGCCGAGGAATATGATCGCAGGGCTGCCGAATCCAAGGCGGAATATGATCGCAGGGCTGCCGAATCCAAGGCGGAATATGATCGCCATAGAGTCGAAATAGAGAACCTCCTCGCCGAATCTAAACTAGAAAGCGATCGCTCGATGGCAGAACTGAAACGGACGGTTGAACGAACCAGCAAAGCGGTAGATAGTCTCACCACTCGCTGGGGTCGATTTGTGGAAGAATTGGTAGAACCGGCGGTTTTACGGCTTTTTCAGGAAAAAGGCATCGATATTAAGGAAGTTTATCCCCGCGCTAGAGTCAAGCGTCAGGGCATCGCGATGGAAATTGATATCCTAGCCGTCGATGATACCGATCTCGTGGTGGTGGAATGTAAATCGAGATTATCTAAAGATGATGTGGATGAATTTATTGAAAAATTGACTCGTTTTAAAATCGCTTTTCCCCATTATCAAAACTATCGAGCTTACGGTGCGGTGGCGGGAATTGAAATCAACGAGGGGATCGATCGATACGCTTATAAAAAAGGACTATTTGTGATTAAACCCTCCGGGGATACGGTGGCCATTATTAATGATGCTGACTTTCAACCGAATACTTGGTAATTTCCCTAGTCAAAACAATCGCTATGGTTAACCTTTCCTACAATAAAAATCGCCTTCTTCCCAGTGCCGAAGAATTGCCCTGTTCTAACGAAACACCCGTGGATAACCAGTTACACCAACGATATTCCCAATCTATTACTTAGTTTATTAGCATTTATTTGGATGGAGCGGGACGACTGGTATTTTGGTGTAGATATGGGGATTTATTGCAATCCCGACGAACCGGCAATCATTATGATCAATCGGGAAATCGCTATTTAACCGCAGAGGAAAGGGCGAGGGCAGCTGCGGCGATCGCCGCTTAAGTACTTTTGATCGCCCAGCAAGAACGTTTAGCCAAAGAGGAAGCGGAACAAAAAGCCCAACGACTAGCGGAAAGACTAAGATCACTGGGTACTGGAGTTTAGACTAACTCAACCTGCAACCAAACTGCACAGTTTGGTCTAATGATAAGAAGACTACAGGGAGTCAAAAAAAGGAGATAATGGGATAAAATTGTCAAATAATC
>VYMG01000239.1_pt1 | contig 16156 bp, 13 predicted proteins | sample 5115261 | NCBI WGS metagenome assembly VYMG01 (sample SAMN12291781, study PRJNA351875) | freshwater metagenome | isolation source: freshwater lake | place: USA: Michigan, Wintergreen Lake | collected 2013-08-08
GAAAGCTGTTCCCGACGGGCAAACCAACGCGCGTAAGGCCCGAACATCCGCTTCTGCACGAACATGGGCACCAATTCGCTCACACGCTGCTGTCGTATGAAGTTGGGAAGAATCTGCCGACGACTGCGCACCCCGCAGATCAACACCACAGCCGCAGGCTTGGGAGACAGATGCTGCACCATCTCAAGTGCGACTTGTCCACCGAACGAGAAGCCGCCCAGGAAGTACGCCCCACTCGCGCCCTCGCTCGCCCGCTGCTGCATGAGCGCTTCCGCCATTCGCGAGGCGTAGAGCTCCAGCGTCTCTTCATCTCGCGGTGCCAGCCATGCTGGCGTCACCAGATTGGGCATGTGAGCACACTGCGGCGAAAAGAGCCGAGAGTCCGCAGCAAGTCCTGGAAAGAGATAGACCGGTGATGCCATGAGTCCCCTGTGTACGCCCGCAAACGCAGGAGCGATGCACCCCGGGCGACAACCGTCCACCCTTCGCCTTCGTTCCGCGCTCTCCGCGCCTTCGCAGTGACCCACGCGTTTACTTGACCCCGCTGGGCACAAACCACACCAGCCGATACTCCCCGCGCTCCATCACGATGTCCATGCCCACCAGCTTCATGTGCTGTGCCTGCAACCCGCTCACACGCACACGCTGCACCTTGTCGCCCACGTTCGTGAAAAACAGCCCGGGTGTACGCTCGCCGAAAGGCATCGCATTGAACAGATCAACGATGTCATCTTCCATCGCGAGCAGCATGTCAAAGGCTTCCGCCGGGTCCTTCCCCCGTGCCAGAAATTCCTGCTTGGTGCGGTTGCTGAGCACCTGCTGCGTGAACAGGTCGCGTTCCCCTTCCATCAGAGCGTTGTAGATGTGGATCATCAGTTGACGCCCGTTGCGTGCTCGCAGCGTCACCCGTCCGTCAGGTTCTTCCACGCGAATCTGATCCTCAGGCAAGTCCAGATACGTCGCCTGACGCGTCGGCTCAATCACCGCCGCGTCACCTTCCACGCCCGGCAGCCCCGCGAACCACGGCTTCTTGCGGATGATCCGCGTCTCGGTCGCGCAGCCCGCCAGCGACGCTGCAACAAGCGCGCACACGATCACCGCCGCGATACCTCGCGGCCTGCGTTCACGTGTCCATGCAGTCATGCGCCCATTTCGCACGTCCAAAGGTACGTGCCCCGCCTCACTGCGGTTGCCGACGCTTCTCACCCTCACGTCCCGGCTTGCCATTGGCCCCTTCGTCACCGCGAGGCCCATCCGGTCCGTCGCGACGCCCGCGCTGCGGCCCGTTCTCCATCTGAGGCGGCAAGCCGCGCACCATGCGATCCACCGCATCATCGACCAGAGCGTCCTTGCGTTCGCCCTTGTTCGCGATGTCCGTCCGCAGCTCTTCCAGTCGCTTGGCGAGCATCGCCGCTTCGTGCTTCTGCACCGCCAGCCGCTCATCAAAGTTCCGCGCAATGGCATCGCGCAGGTTCGCCGTCGCCGTGGAGATAGCCGCCGCGCGGGTGGCATCCTCTGCCGGCAGTTTGACCGCTTCGCGATACGCCCGCGTCTTCCGCAGCACATCCACCGTGCCGCGAAGCTCGGCGATGCGCAGATCAGCCAGTTGCGGATCCGTCCGCCGCGATTCGCGGGCCTCAAAGTACCGCGGCGCGATGCGATTGAACAGCATCTCCGCCATATCGCCGTTGGTGGTGCGCAGTTGGTCAAGGTCCGCCGCCACTTCAGGCAGTTCCCGTCGGAAATCCTCGCGCAGTCGATCGCGATCTTGCTGCGACAGCTTCGCGAACCCGCCAGACTTCATGAAGCGATCGCCCCCGCGCCGTCCGCCCATCTCAGGACCGTTCGGCCCCGCCGGTCCGCGCAGCATCTCCTCGCCGCGCCTGTCGATCGCACGATCGCGAATCCCGTCTCGCGCCGCCTGCCGACGTTCCCCCAGTTCACGCATCACGTCGCGCAGATCATCACCCTTGTTCAGTCGTTCCTGCGCAGCGAGTAACTCCTGCTCCAGAAGCTGCGTCTCATTCAGCATCTCTTGCAAGGCCCGCTTGGCGCGCTCCGGATCCTGCTCATTCAGCAGTGCCCGCATCGCGGCCAGTGGAGGCGGCGTCGCCTCGCGACGGCCCCCCGCGCCATCTTCGGGTTGTCCCCACGCCGAACTGGCGCCACCCGTCAGCAGCGCCATGCTCAAAGGCACCGTGATTCGCCATGCTCGTGATGTGGTCATATCAACTCGCTCCTTGCGTCAACGAGGCATCCGTGTCCGACCACCAGTCTTCACCAGACGAAAACGCGTCGAATCGATCCTGCAGATCGCTCGCATCTTCCACAAACGCGTCAATGTCACTTCGACTTGCGTCCGCGCTCGCAAGGTACGTATCAAACATGGCCAGTTCATCTTGCAGGCTGGCTGCAGGCGTCTTGACCGCTGGCGCGACCTGGTCGCCCCGCGCAATCACCGCGGGCTTGCCCGCCGGCACGCTGCGCAGCCCCAGCACACTGGCGATCACTGCCGCACCGATCGCCAGCATCGCCGCCACACGCATGGGTGTGAAGACCGCTGGACGAGGCGCGACAAACACCAGGGGCGCGGGTGTTGCATCATGCGCCGTCGTCCAGGTTGCCCGCGCCACCCGATCAACACGCTCGCTGGTCGCGCCCGCCCGCGCCGCCAGCCCGGCGGCGCGCAACGACCGCTCGATGTCCAGCAGTTCGGCTGGTGTCGTCGTGTCGTGTGTGTTGTCCGTGTTGTGGTTCATGTCGTTCATATCTCCCCTCCCTGCATCCGCTTGCCTTGACCAATCACCGGCTCTCCACCCGCTTTGTTCAACGTCTGACCGGGCCCCTTCATTGCATCTTCCAGCAGTTCCTTCAGTTTCCGCAACGCCCGATGATGTCGGGCCAGCAGCGTCCCCAGTGGCTCTTCCAGCAGGTCCGCAATCTGCTTGAAACTCAAGTCCCCATGGTGTCGCAGTTCAATGATCTCCCGGTCCGCGTCCGGCAATTGTTCCATCGCCATCCGCAGGGCCGATAACTGTTCGCTATCCGTTCGCTCCCGATCGTCGCGATCCGTCGCTTCCGCAATGGGCTCACCGCCCTGTTGAAACAGCCCGTTGCTGCGTTTGCGGCTTCGGGCGTAGTCGCGCACGCGATTCATCGCGACACGGAACAGCCACGCCTCAAACTTGCCATGTTCGATGTACTCCCCGCCCTGCACCTTGACCGCGACGGTCGCGAACACCGACTGCATGATCTCTTCCGCCACGTCCGCGTTGTGACAGCGCGACTGCGCAAGTGCAAACACACGCGGCCCGTAAACGCCTACCAGTTCACGCCATGCGCGTTCATCCCCGCGCATCGCACGAGACAGCAATCCGGCGATTGCCGCTGGGTCAAGTCCGCCAGCATCATGCTGCTCCGTCGTCATGCGTGTTTGCCGGCGCACGCCGGCCCCGATTGCATCGGCTAACGCATCACCAACGCTTGTATTGCTAACCTCCCGCCCGATGAGCAACGAGATTCTCTACGCCGTCATCGCCACCCTGCCCGACGAGCCCACTCGCGCACGCTACATCGCCTGGCTGCTGCAAGGCCACATCCAGCAGGTCTGCGCGGGCGGCGCTACCAGTGCGAGCGTCATCCGTCTGGACGGGCAACCTTTGCGCGTCATGGCCCGGTACACATTCTCGACGCGTGACGACTTAGAGCGATACATTGCGACGTACGCACCGCGTCTGCGTGCCGAGGGTCTTGCCCTTTTTGGTCCGGAAACGGGCGTCACCTTCGAGCGTCTGACGGGTCAGGTCGCGGGGTCACACCCGTGAACGGCCGTTTGGGCGAACGTTTGCCGGTTTGATCCGTATACGGAGCGTGCGATTGGCGGAAGGGATCAGCGACGAAGCCTTGTTCGAGCGATATCGCTCAGGCGATAACGGTGCTCTGCGCACTCTCATCGAGCGCTATCACACCGAGTTGCTCCGTTTCCTCTACCGCCTCGTGGGCGATCAGGCCGGCGCGGAAGACGTTTTTCAGGAAGCTTTCCTGCAGGTTCACCTTTCCGCCGCAAGTTTCGATGCCACAAGGCGTTTTCGGCCCTGGCTTTTTACGATTGCAGCGAACAAGGGCCGGGACTACCTGCGTAAGAAGGGCCGCAGGCGAACGCTCGAACTCTCCGCTCCCGTCGGGGGCGAAGATGGCGAGACCTTCATCGATCTGCTGGAGATGGACATCGCGCAACCCGATGCGCGTATGGATTCGGAGGAGATGAATCGCAAAGTGCAGCGGGCAATCGACATGCTCAGCCCCACGCTGCGGGAAATTCTGCTCCTGGCGTACTTCAGTCGCCTGAGCTACGCGCAGATCGCAGATGAACTCGAGATTCCGCTGGGCACTGTCAAAAGTCGCCTGCACGCCGCTGTCGCCAGTTTCGCCAAGGCGTGGCAGCAGGTGCAGGCGGAGAGCAAGCCCGAGCAGTAGGGGAGAGTCAGTCGCCGGTCCATCAATCAGTTTCTTACAAGGAACTCGTCGCACGTATGGCTTCATCGCAACCACACCAGCCTGAGGACGCACGTCCTGCCGACAGTCGCTCCACGCTGTCGCCTGCGGACCAACAGGCTCTGGACGCGCTTCTCGCCAACAACTGGTCGCCCGCCGACCCGCGCCAAGTCCGCATCGTCCAGACGATTGCACCCCTCGCCGCCGGCCCTGCGCCCGACCCCGCGCTTGTCGACGCGACGCTCGCCCGCATCCTGCGCGTTTCCGCCCAGCCCGCCGCATCTGCCGACAGCGCGCAGCCCGTGGCGCAACTTAGCGTCACCGATGCGGAAGCCTTGGACGCGTATTTCAACAACCAGCACAATCTCCGCAGTGTGCCTGCCTCACTGCGAGACCGCGCCCAGCGCATCGATGCCCTGAGCAACCTCATCGCGTCCACGCCCTCGCCCGCCTCTGGTCGCGACCTGCTCATTGAACGCACGCTCGCCCGCGTCGATGCCGCCCGCGCGCAATCGAATCGTGCGATCAGTATTGCTGAAACTCCGTCGCGACGCGGCACGTGGCGCTTGGCCGATCTTGTCAGCGTCGCCGCCACGCTGCTGGTGGGCGTCTCCGTCCTCTGGCCGCTCATGGGCGCATGGAGCAAGCGCGCCAGCCGCGTCAACTGCGCCGGCAACATGAACACCGTCGCGCAAGCCATGGGCCTCTACACGGGCGACCAGCGTGGCAGTCTGCCCATGGCCAGCGCCAGCCTTGCCGGCCTGCCCTGGTGGGAGACAGGCAAGAACGTCGAGCACAGCAACTCCGCCAACCTCTTCACCCTCCGTCGCGCCAACTACGCCACGCTCGAGCAGCTCCGCTGCGGCGGCAATCGCAAGTGCAGTGGTGAAGACCTGCCCAACGACGCTCGCGACTGGAAGAGCATCAACGACGTTTCGTACTCCTACTTCGTCATGTTTGGCGATCGCCGCCCGCAGTGGAGCGATCCCAGTTCCACGGTCGTTCTCGCTGACGCATCGCCCGTCGTGCGCCGCGCCATCGTCGGTAACGTGATCTACGCCAACGAGAACTCCTGGAATCATGGTGGCGAAGGTCAGTGGGCCCTCCGCATCGATGGTTCGGCCATCTGGCTGCGTACGCCCTATCACACATCAAGCAACGGCCAGCCCGACAACCTCTGGCTCCCCGCGAATCTCGAAGAAGCCCTCGCCGCCAGCGAAAGGCAGTGGCGTGAAACCGGCTCGTCTGATCCCATCCGCGTGCGTTCGCGTCGCGATGCAGCCGATGCTCGCGCCAACGTCACGCTGCAAGGCCGCGAATCTCCGCGCGGCGCAGACGACACGTTCCTCGGTCCCTGAGTGTGCATCAGGCCCTGCTTGCCCCTCGCTGCCCGCTTGTCTGGTCACAAGCGTGCATCTTGCCGAGCGCGATGGCAGATGAAGCAGCGACGCACACCGCGTCGCGTCGTCATCATCCCTCAACCGGCACGAGTTCGCCCAGCGCCTTTACCATCTGCCGCGCTTCTTCGTTCATAAGAAGTCGATACACCGCGCCGCTGCGCACCACCACGCCCGACACCTTCTTGCCCTGCGCATCCGTGCCTGCGTCCGCGATTTCGCCGATCGCCACCACGTCGAGCGGCGCACCGGCGATGGACCGCAGCGTGATTGTCGCCACATGCACCACGCCCGCTGGTGCGCTCGTCAGTACTTTGTCGGCGGGGGTCTCGCACAGTTGTCGCAGCGTCGAAATCGCGAAAGCCGCCTGCACGCTGCTCGCAGCCTGCGGGGCTGCATCGCCGCGTGACATGCCCCAGCCCTGCTCACGTCGAGCGAGCACCACATCACCCGCTGCGGGCTTGGTCACAGGTTCCAGTTTCGCGGCCGTCACGCATCCATCGCATCGCGACAGCAGGAGCGAGCCGACATCCGGAGCGGGCACCTGCGTCGCTCGCAGTGCGATGTAGCTGGTGCTGTCCGCGACCAGACTGGTCATCGCTTCGCGCGACACTGTCATGATCTGCGGCCCCCACAGCACGCCGCTCGCGTCCTTCGCAACTGCGCTCGCAAAGAACGCATTGCCGCTTGCATCAGAGGCTGCCCCCAGGGTCAGTTCCTGCTCAATCGCGCGGGCCGCGCCGCCCGTCACGGCGGCCGGCACATTCGTCACCACGCGCACAACAGCCGTCGGACTGTCCAGCCCCGTGTTCTCGCGTGACGTGACTTCGCTGAGCATGCGCGTCGCCGTCAGTCGGGCGATGCCCTGCAGCAGCGCATCGACGCGCGCCCGCTCCGCCGGTGCGACAACCGGCGTTGCCAGCGTCCACCGCTCCTGCAGTCGCGCCAGTTCCAGGCGGCGACCTGACGCATCGACCACCACGCGTGCGGGCTGCCCCGCCAGCGCGGCGATGGGCTGCTGCGCACGCCACGCCGCCAGCGCATCACGTGAGAACAACGTGGCCAAACCCGCTTCCGCCAGGCGTGTGATCTTGCTGCCTTCCTCAAACACTGCCACGCGTCCCCCCACGGCGGTCGGTGCAATGTGCAGCACGATCGGTTCCGCTCCGTCACGCGTCAGCCGCACGACCGTCGCGCCGCTGGGGGCGGTCGTCGCGCCATCCACCGGTTGCCGCGACAGTTGCGACACCAGTCGCAGGAACCCGCGCACCGGCGCATCACCGGCTGGCCACACGTTGCTGCCCTCACGCAGCAGCCACACATCCAGTGCGGCGTCCCGCGTGATCGTCGCCGTGGGTGATGTCGCGCCCGCCGCAGTCACCGTCACTTCACGAATCTTGGTCGTATCAAGCGTCGCCACGGCGTCAGTCATCGCGTTGGGCTGCGCCTTCTGCGGCGCAAGCGCAAAGAACGTGACGACAGCAAGCACAAGCGTGAACACGAGCGACGCGATGGCGATGCGTGGCGACATGCTGCAAAGGTATGACTACATCAGCGAAATCGGATCAACATCCACCGCCGTCGTGTTGTCGCTCTTCAGCAGCCCTGCCCTTCGCACCCGCGTCAGTACATCTCGCAGCAGCGTCGCGTTCGCCGCGTTCACGTCAATCCCGAAGCGAAAGTGCTTCGCCACCCGCGCAGTGGCGCACGGCGCAGGCCCGCTGATGATGATCCCCTCCCCCGAAATCGCAGCCCCGTGCTGCCGCAGTGCAGCCGCTACTTCATCCGCATGCTGCTTCGCCTTGCTGGCCTGTTCATCCCGGCACACCACGCGCGCCATCCGCGTGAATGGCGGTAGTCCCACGTTCTTGCGTGTGACTAGTTCCTCGCTCGCGAAGCTCACATAGTCATGTGCCGCCGCATGCCGAATCGCGCTCACATGCGGGCAATATGTCTGGATGATCACCCGCCCCGCATCACTCGCGCGTCCCGCGCGTCCCGCCGCCTGGCTCACCAGTTGAAACGTCCGCTCGCTGGCCCGAAAGTCTGGAATGTTCAGCGCAGTGTCGGCATCCACAATGCCCACCAGCGTCACTCCCGGAAAGTCCAGCCCCTTCGCGATCATCTGCGTGCCCACCAGCACCCGCGCATGACCCGACGCGAACTTCCCCAGCGTCTCGAAGTACTCCCGCGCGCTGTGCATCGTGTCGCTGTCCACACGCAGCAGCGTTGTGCCATCACGCAGACCCACCGCCGCAAACTTGCGTTCCACTTCTTCCGTGAGTCGCTGTGTCCCGCCCGCAATGCTCGCCAGCGGCTTGCCGCACGTCGGGCACACCTTGGGCACCACCTGCTCCAACTGGCAATGGTGACACTTCACGACGTTACCCGCAGGCGACAGACTATCTCTGTGCATCACCAGCGCGCTGTCGCAGTCCTCGCACATCACCACAAACCCGCACGCTGGCGTCGGGCACGACAGGTAATAAGCAAACCCACGTCGATTCAGCAGCAGCATCGCCTGCTTGCCCTCGCTCAGCGTGCGTTCCAGTTCCTTCTCCAGCGTGGGCCCAAGCAGGTGCTGCTCCCGCGGATTGAACATCACATCCCGCGCCCGCAGCTTGCGCTCTTCCCGCATGTCAACAACGCGCGTCGGAGGCAGCGCACCACCTGCCACGCGCTGTGTCAGCTCCCACAGCGTGTACTTCGTCGGCTTACCCTCCTGCGAAGTCGCATGCACATAGCTCTCAAGGCTGGGCGTCGCACTGCCCAGCACCACACAGGCCCCGATGCCGTGCGCCAGCTTGATCGCCACATCCCGCGCGTTGTACCGCGGCAGTTGATCCTGCTTGTAACTGCCATCATGCTCCTCATCCACGATGATGAGCGACAGTTCTCGCACCGGCGCGAAGATCGCGCTCCGCGCACCCACAATCACGCTCGCCTCACCCGTGCGCACCCGCTCCCACTCGCGATGCCGCTGCGATGCCGTCAGTCCCGAGTGCAGTACCGCCACCCGTGTGCCCCCAAATCGCGAGACAAACCGCTGACTCGTCTGAGGCGTCAGTGCAATCTCAGGCACCAGCACAATCGCGCCCTTGCCCGCCTCCAGCACGCGCGCAATCAGCCGCAGATACACCTCGGTCTTGCCGCTTCCCGTCACCCCGCGAAGCAGATGCACCCCAAACGTCCCGATGCTCGGCGCAATCCCATCCACCACGCGCTGCTGCTGCACCGTCGGCGTCGGCACCTGCGCACTCGTGCCATCCACAAACCCCGGCAACGCACCCGCCCGCACCGTCGATGCTTCTTCAAGCCGCAGCAGCCCCAGCCCCGCAAGCTTCTCCAGCGTCTTGAGATTCGCAATCCCCGTCGCCTCCAGCAGCGCAGGCGCAAGCATCGGCAGCGCATCCTTCGGCAGCGTTGCAATCGCCGCCCACGCCTTCTTGCTCGCTCGCGTCAGCGTCGCGGCAATCGCCGGTTCCTCGCCGCTCTGCGCCTTGCCCCCCCAAGTGACCCGCATGACCGTCCGCTCGCCCGTGCGCTTCTTCACCGCCGCCGGCAGCATGCTCGCAATCACCATGCCCAGCGGACACACGTAGTACCCGCTCATCCACCGCGCCAGCTCGAGCAGCCGCGGATGCAGCGCAGGTCCCAAGTACGTATCAATCGCCTTCACCCCGCGCATCCCGCGTGCAAGCTCACCATCACCCACACTCACGACCGTCGCGCCAACGGTCTTCCCCGCCTTCCCCAGCGGCACTTGCACACGATCACCCACACTCGCCCGCATCCCATCCGGCAGGCGATACGTCAGCCCCTCATCAGCCGAATCGCCAAACTGCGCAATTCCGCGATCAACCACCACGCGCACAAAAACTCCATCCGGCAAAGGCTCAGGCGCAACAGGTTGCGACGCGAACAACGACATCACCCGACGGTACGTGCCAACTCTCGCCTTCGCGTTCTACGCTTGCTCCTTGCCGCAGTCGCCCCGCAAACCCGCTCTTCTCTTCACCGCATTCGAACCAAGCGGCGACGATCACGCCAGCGCAGTCATCGCCGAGCTCAAGCGCCGCGACCCCACGCACCCGATCTTCGCCTGGGGCGGCCCCAAAATGCACCGCGCCGGCGCCACCATCATCGAGCGCACAGGCGACGATGCCGTCATGGGCATGCCCGGCGCCGCCAAGATCATCGAGCACTACCGCATCAACAAACGCATCGAAGCCTGGCTCCAAGAGAACGCCCGCAGCGACACTCCCGTCGTCGCCCACATCCCTGTCGATTCTCCCGCCGCCAACGGCCCCATCTGCGACATCACCAAAGCCGCCGGCAAGAAAGTCATCCACCTCGTCGCCCCGCAGGTTTGGGCCTGGGGCCGCTGGCGGATCCACAAACTCCGCCGCCGCACCGACATGCTCCTCTGCATGTTGCCCTTCGAAATCGACTTCTTCAAACAACGCAACGTTCCCGCCCGCTTCATCGGTCACTTCCTGTTTGACCACGCCATCGACACCCACGCCGTCGACATGCGCGCAGCCGCCTTCGGCGACGGCCACCCGCGCATCGCCATGATGCCCGGCTCACGCCCCGACGAACTCAACCGCCACTTCCCCATCCTGCTCGACGCCTTCGCGTCGCTCAAGCAAAGGTTCCCCGGCGCCGTTGGCGTCGTCGCCGCAACCAACGATGAAGTCGCCAATCGCCTCCGCCGCGCAGGCGACGCCAGCGCGCACGGCTGGCCCGAAAGTCTCCGCATCGTCACCGCCGACACCGATGCCGTCATCCGCTGGTGCGACATCGCGCTCGTCAAAAGTGGCACCGTCACGCTGCAAGTCGCCAAGCAGCACAAGCCCATGGTCATCTTCTATAAGAAGAGCAACCCACTCCTCTTCCTCATCGCCCGCACCGTCCTCACCACGCGCTACTTCGCTCTCCCCAACCTGCTCGCCAACCGCAAGATCATCCCCGAGCTCATCCCGCACTACGGCGGCCCCAAACCCATCGTCGCCCTCGCCGAGCGCCTCATCACCGACCCGCTCGAACGCGAAGCCCAGATCGCCGGCATGCAGGAAGTCATCAACAGCTTCGGCGACATCAGCGCCAGCAATGCTGCCGCCGACGCCATCGAAGAACTCACGCGCCCCTGACCGCGCCGCGCCCCACCCAGCGTCATCTACCATGCCCGCATGAAGCTGGTCATCATCATCCCCGACGGCGGCGGCGATCTTCCCATTCCTTCGCTCAGCAACCAAACGCCCATGCAAGCTGCCCGCCAGCCTCACACCAGCACGCTCGCCGCTCGCGCCGCCCTGGGCACCGCCAACACCACCCCGCCCGGCTTCGAAGCAGGTAGTGACGTCTGCAGCATGAGCCTGCTGGGCTACGACCCACGCAAGTACCACACAGGCCGCGCCCCGCTTGAAGCAGCCGCCCTCGGCCTCAATCTCACCCAGCACGACTGGATCTTCCGCCTCAACTTCGTCACCACCGGCCTCGAAGGTCCCGACGCCGGCAAGATGCTCGACCACTCCGCCGGCGCAATCACCGACGCCGAAGCCCGCACGTTGCTCCGCGATCTGCTCGCCCACCTGCAAACCAAAGAGCCCGCGCTCCTCTCAAGCCTCGCGCTCCACCCAGGTGTCAGCTATCGCAACATCATGGTCGATTCCTCGGGCACCAGCTACGCAAGCGTCACCACCACGCCGCCCCACGCCGTGCCGGGCGAGCCCTGGCGCACGCACCTGCCCAAGGGTGATGCCGCCGCCGAGAAACTGCGCCGCATCATGCTCCTCTCCGCAGACTTCCTCTCCACACACCCCATCAACTTCGCCCGCAAAGCCGCTGGTAAACGCATGGCCACCATGGCGTGGATTTGGGGCCAAGGCACCAAGCCCACCGTCCCCAGCTTCCAATCGCGCTTCGGCCTCCGCGGCTGCATGATCACCAGCGTTGATCTCCTCCGTGGCATCGCCGCCTACATCGGCTGGGACCGCCTCGAAGTGCCGGGCCTCACCAGCTATCACGACACGGACTACGCCGCCCAAGGCCGCGCAACCATCGCCGCCCTCGATAGCTACGACGTCGTCTGCTGCCACGTCGAAAGTCCCGACGAAGCCAGCCACCAAGGCGACATCGCCACCAAAGTCGCCGCGCTCGAAGCCATCGACACGCACATCGTGGGCCCCATCACGCGCGAACTCACCCGCCGAGGCGACCATCGCCTCCTCATGATGCCCGATCACTACACCCTCTGCAGCACGCGCAAGCACGATGCGACCCCGGTCCCCTTCCTGCTCGCTGGCACAGGCATCACGCCCACGCAACAGCACGACTTCACCGAACTCGCCGCCTCAGCCAGCGGCATTCGTCTCACAGAAGGACACGAATTGATGGACTGGTTCGTCCGCGGCAGCCGCTGAGAGTCGTCTGTATCACCTGTGCCGCCACGTTCGCCTCCGGTTCGTCAGAATCCTCACCAATCACCGCACCGCGCGGTCGATAAACCCCGCATGCAGGGCCTCGTACCCATGTCCGACGAATCCGCCAAACCGCTTCAGCCCGACGCCACGTCCGCGCCAAGCGCGCCCAGTGACGCTGCCGCCGCGTACGACCTCGAGCCCGCGCCACCACCCTCGCACACCCCGCCGCCCAAGAGCGAAGCCGTCAAGCGCGCCATCGAGCTCGAGAAGCAGCTCGAACGCGAAGAGATGGAGCGTCGCACCTCCGTCCACGACGACGACGAAGACGATGACGAGGCACCCCAGCCCCTCACCCAGCCGCTGCTCGATCCTCGCCTGAAAAACAGCAACTTCTACTTCGGTCTCGCGGGCGCACTCACGGTCATCGCCGCGTGGATCGGCGCAGCCAACGTCGTCAATCCCGAGCATTCGCAGCTCGCCGTCATCATCTCCACCATCTACAACACACTGCTGCACTCGGCAACAGGCCTCGTCGCCGCGTGGGGCTGGGCACGCATCGAAGCTCGCCCCCTCGGCGCCTGGCGCGATGTCTTCGCCCGCATGAGCGTCGCCGTCGCCAGCGCGTGGCTCTTCTTCAACATGCAACTCGGACTCGACATCAAACTCGAGGAGCCGTTATTGGGCATCGGCGCATATCTGTGTGTGCTCATCATGCTGATGAGGTGGACGCCCAAACGCGCGATAAGGGTTGCCTGCCTTCACTTCGCATTGATTCTCGTCGTCTTCTTGGCGATGGTCCTTCACGTGTGGGCAAGTCGCGGAGCCTGATCGCCGCTGCCTGCCCACCGCACCCCTCACGCGGAGTTGATGATGGGACCGGAAGTTGACGCTCCCGACACAATGAACCCTGCGCCCCAAGCGCCCGCCGCCCCGCGCCCGCACGGCCCAGCCTTGCGCCGTGGCGTCGCCGCCTTCGTCCAGCAGTTCAATCGCAAACCTGTCTGGATCACCGCTGCCCCTGGCCGCGTCAATCTCATCGGCGAGCACACCGACTATTCAGGCGGCTTCGTGCTCCCCTTCGCTATCGATCGCCACTGCTACGTCATCGCCGCGCCCGGCGAGATCGAAGGCATGAGCCGCATCTTCGCCGCCGATGCCGGCGCAACCGCGCCGCTCGATCCCGACGCACCCGCGGGCGAACTCTGGCTCGTCGACATCCGCAAGAATCTCTATCCCCTCGCAGGTGGCAAGCCTCCCAGCGGCTTTTCCCGTGGCAGTTGGAAGAGCTACGTCGCCGGCGCCATCGACCGCGCCCGCGAACTCACCGCCAAGATCGGCGGCAAGCCTCTCACCAACATCGACATGGTCATCGCCAGCGATGTGCCCCTGGGAGGCGGTCTCTCCAGCAGCGCTGCGCTCGAAGTCGCCCTCGCCATGTGGGTCCAGGCCGCGTCTGATGTTGAGCTGTCACAGTGGGATGTCATCAACGCCTGCCGCGAAGCCGAACGCAACTTCGCCGGCGTGCCCTGCGGCATCATGGATCAGGCCATCGCCGTCCTCGCCAAAGAAGGCACCGCGATGATGATGCGCTGCCGCGAACCCTACAAGCCCACCTTCGTCCCCATGCCGCCGCCCGACCAACTCGCGGTGCTCGTGGTCAACAGCAACATCAAGCACGCCCTCGCCGCAGGTGAGTACGCCTCGCGCGTCGAAGCCTGCAAACAGCTCGAAACGCTGCTCGGTGCGCTCTACCTCAGCGACGTTGACCTCGCCAGCATCGAGAATCGCCGCGCCGAAATCTCCGAAGATCAATTCAACATCGCCACCCACGTCATGGAAGAGAACACCCGCGTCCATGCCGCGGTCGACGCGCTCAAGCGAGGCGATATCAAGGGCCTGGGCCAGTTGCTCACACGCAGCCACGATTCCCTGCGCGATCTCTACCGCGTCAGTTGCGCAGAGCTCGACGCCATCGTCGCCGCTGCCATCGCTCACGACGGTGTCTTCGGCGCGCGCATGGTGGGGGGCGGCTTCGGCGGCTGCGCCATCGTCCTCTGCAAGCCCGATGTCGTCGCCCCGCTCTCTCGCACCCTGCGCGATATGTACCGCGCCAGATTCTCGCGAGACTGCACCATCACCCGCGTCGAAACCGCCGCCGGTGGTCGCATCATCGCTCGCTGATCACAAGGCGATTGCGCCCGCATCACATCATCGCCGCAGGCACCGCAACGATCTCTACCGGCGTGCGCATCACCCGCGCCAGCAAGTCCGCTTTCTTGCCCGCAGCCTTCACCTCATCCGCCGCGTCCATCGTCGCGTGTGCTTCGATGCGCACCGCTCCACGCGTGAATCGCACGTTCGCCGCCGTCACGATCTGACCGTGGGTGCGATCAAGTCCATCCGCGACTCGCAAAATGCCCGACAGTCGCGATACCAGTTGCTGGTCCTTCGCCGTCATCGCGCCGAATGTCGCATGCTTCGCCTCGGGCATCGCCCGCCGGTGATACCGCGCCACCAGCGCCACGATTTCCTGCTGCCGCGCCGTCAGCGAAGCCAGCTCTGCATGCCGAATCATCGTCGCACTGTGCTTGTGGTGCTTCTCATACGACACCAGCATGCCCACATCATGCAAAATCGCCGCGCAGCCCAGCAGTTCCCGCTCCATGGGCTCACTGCCCAGCCGCGGAATCAGATCACTCTCCGCCAGAAACTGGTCATACAGCGACAACGCAAGCGCCGCCACATGCTCGCTGTGTGCCTTCTCATACCGCGCCTGCGACGCGAACTCCCGCACTTCTCGCAGCAGCGTCGCCGCGTCACCGCCTGCCGTCGTTTCACCTGAGATATCGCGAATCATCCGCAGCAGCAGCCCTTCGCGCACGCCGCCCGCAAAGCAGTGAATGCGCGTCGCCCCCGTGTGCTTCATCAGCCGCTCAACAGCAAGCAGCCCCGCGATGATGATGTCCGCCCGGTCGCTGGGCAGTCCCGGTTTGCGCAGCCGTTCCGCAAGCGACACACGCCGCAAGTCCTCAATCAGCGCCGCCAGTTGATCGTGCGAAATCGGAGCCATCTCGCGCAGCGCAGGGCTGTTCCGCGAGATCACCACGCCCCGCGCCGCCGCGGCGAGTGTCGCCAGCGTGTTGAACGTGCCGCCGCAGCCCACCAGCATCGCGGGCGGTACCGCATGTTCCCGCACGCTTTCCGCAATCGTGCGCTTCACATGCCGCTTCATCTTCGGAAAGTTCTCGCCCGCCGCCAGTTCTGGCCCGCCAAACGCCTCCGTCAGCCGCACCGCCCCCAGCGGCATCGTCGTGCTCTCCGTAATCACCCCATCCATGCTGAACACGACTTCCATCGAGCCGCCGCCGATGTCAATCACCGCGCACAGCCCGTGCGACAGATCCAAAGCCCGCGCCACCGAGCGATACGTGTGCTTCCCTTCATCCAGCCCTGAGATCACTTCGACAGCAATGCCCGCCCGATCCTTCACCAGACTCGTGAAGTCCGCCCGATTGCTCGCATCGCGCACCGCAGCCGTTGCAAACGCACGCACCGTCGCGCCCTGCTTGTCCGCCATCGCCTTGAACCGCACGACCGCCTCAACGCTTCGCGCCAGAGAATCCGGCGCAATCGCACCTGTCTCTGACAGCCCATGCGCCAGCCGCGTCATCGACCGCTCTTCATGCAGCACCTTCCAGTGCGCGCTGTCCAGCAGTTCCACCACCAGCAGCCGAATCGAGTTGCTGCCGATGTCAATCACCGCCAGCCGGCGACCGGTGAGCGCCGATTCCTCCCCGTCTGCGATGCCCCCCAGCGATGCCAGGACGGCCTTCGGTTCCA
>VYMG01000240.1_pt1 | contig 16143 bp, 14 predicted proteins | sample 5115261 | NCBI WGS metagenome assembly VYMG01 (sample SAMN12291781, study PRJNA351875) | freshwater metagenome | isolation source: freshwater lake | place: USA: Michigan, Wintergreen Lake | collected 2013-08-08
TCCTGCGCCTTCCATGGCTCCACCGCCTCCCCGCCGCAACGCGGCGAGCGTCTGTTGCCAGACGCGCCAGCGTCTGGACCCACCACACCAACACCCTCGCGCGCCAGCGGCACCGACCAAACACGCATCGCAACGCGATGCCGGTCGATAGCCGTGGGTTGAGCGAAGCGATACCCACGGACCAGACCCCCAAACCCCAACGCACCGCGCAGCGGTGCAGGTCACCAGCCACAGCAACGGCAGGCGGCACAACTCCACCAACAAACTGACCTCGCATCCCTGCTGGCAGGTGGCACACCTTCCTCCACCCACCGTGCCACACACTGCCCGGCTCCGCGGCCTGCCAGTGTGTACTTTCGTCCTGCGCCTTCCATGGCTCCACCGCGTCCCCGCCGCAGCGCGGCGAGCGTCTGTTGCCAGACGCGCCAGCGTCTGGATCAGCACGACAAAACTCCATCGCCCCGGCAGGGGCGAGCGAACCCACCTCACCCGCGCGAGCACGCACCACCCACCCGCGCGCGCACAAATCACGACATCCACCTTTGTGCGCGCAAATCCGCACAAACCCACCTCTCCCGGCCACAAAACTACAGATTTGTCTTCCCCTTCCCCCGCAACCACTTACACGTACAACGCACCCCATCACAACCACCTTTGTGCGCGCGCAACACGCCCTACGCCCGTAAATACGGAGGGCCCACGCCATGTACATGCGCCTCACCGACTACGACCGCGACCTCATCAAACTCATCCAAGCCGCCAAAGGCGACATGCAGACAGTCTCGTACAACCGCGACCTGCGCTACTACCAGGTCCTCTGGTGGTCCCGCCAACCCCACATCGCCGAGGCTCTCGCCCAAGCCCTCGCCCAACCCCCGGAACAACCAGCCCCCGAACCCGCGCCACAACCAACCGCGCAGCCCACACCCCAGACTGCCACATACCAGACTGCCGCGCCACAGCCTCCCGCGCCCGCACCATGCTCTCCCACCAGCGGCGGCAGTGGGGGCCTCGCGTCCGCGCTGTCGCCCACGGCGCATTCCGCGCATGCTTCCAACAACCCGGATGTTCCCGAAGCATCAGTCACTGTCAGCGTGAATCGCGATGCAGTTCCCCTCACTGTCCTCGAACTCAGCGACCCACCCCAATTCCCCGATCGAAGTCTTGGGGTACAGCAACTTCCCGCCGGCATCGCTCACTCGAGCGAGCGTGACATCGATATCGTCAACCGAGAAGTAGATCCGCACGCCCTGCCGCCCGGCGACGTAACTCTCCCCCTTGGCCAGCGCACCCGTGATCCCCGATGCCCCCGCATCGAACGGAAACAGCGCCATGTCATTTCCGTCAATTGGCGTGCGCTCAAAATCAACCCCGAAGACCGATGCATAGAACCGCATCGCCCGCTCCATGTCCACGACGGGAATCTCAAAGTACCGCACAGGATTCTTCACAGCGCTCTCCTTCGGCCGCGCCGTTGCGCAGCCCAGCAGCCCCGCGCTCACAACCGCCGCCAACATCGCCATCAGCATCACCCGCATACCACGCTTCTCCACTCGCGGATCTTTCGCTCCCCCCGCGCCCCGGACGCACCCCCGCCAGGACACTCCCCACAAAAACAAACAACCGCAGCCAAAGCTGCGGTTGCGAAAGTTCATTGCCAGAAAAAAGCCTGCGAGCCACTTCCGGCCCGCCCAACTTTACTTCTTGGGCACGCCGATGCCCAACTTGGGCACCTTGATCTGCAGACCAGCGCGAACATAGCCGCTGGTGGCGCACACGCGGTGGTGCATCTTCGGCAGACCCGTGAGCGGGCACAGCGTGGGGTTCACGCTATCAAGAGCGTGGTGGTTGCGGCGGCGACGAGTGCGGCCATAACTGACGCGATGGGTAGGTTGCATCGAAAACTCCTCGCAGGTGACTCACGCCAGACCCGCCATCCATCCGGGCTCCTCGCCGCGGACTTCTATGTGCTCAGACCAAATCAGTACCAAACCCCGACAAACCGGGTCAAGATGATAGCCCCTCCCCCCTCCGCAGACAACTCCAAACCCTCCCCACTGGACAACCGCCGAGAACCGCCTAAAATCCCTCCCCGCACCCAGCCCCCCAAGGCCCCGCCCCAAAGAGCCCGTGCAGGAAACATCATAAGCAGACGCCTCCCTAGCTCAGTTGGTAGAGCAGCTGACTCTTAATCAGCGGGTCGAAGGTTCGAGTCCTTCGGGGGGCACTTCTCCACTCAGTCAGCGTTGACTCCCAAGTTTCAAGGCTTGCCCAGCGAGCCCTTGTTTGGCGTTCGCCCAATGGTCACTTCTACGCCCGAGTGGGTCGCGGCATTCATCTTTATGTTGCACGCACGGCGTTTGATTGCCAAGCGCGGCCTCGTCGCGGGCACCGTTGTGCAAGTTGCGCGGTAGTCGCCCGCCACCCTACTACCTGCGTATCACTCCTTCACTTTCGCCGCCCCGAACTTCGCACCGATTGCGCCCAAATCATGCCCGCGCAGCACGCCCGCCAGCAGTTCAGGCAAGTGGTTGGGCGTGCACGCAAAACACGGCATGCCCATCTTCGCCAGCTTGTTCGCGAGTTCTTCGTTGTGTGATGGCGTTCCCTGATCGGAGATCGCCAAAAGCCCGACAGCCTTGATGCCGCTCTCCAGCAGGAACTCCATCTTCTTCAGGAAGCGCGAAGTGTTGGGGCTGGTGTCATGCAGGTCGGCGAGCAGCACGTACAGCGTTTTCGCAGGCGTGTGCATGAAGCGTTCGCAGTAGCACGTCGCCTTCCAGTAGTCTTCCGCACCGCCAAGCTGCACGCCAAACAGCAGATCCACCGGATCCGAGCAGTGTTCAGTCAGATCAACGACCTCGGATTCATTGAACGCCACCACGTGCGTTTCGACCGAACCAATGCTGGCCAGAATCGAACCCATGATGCCGCCGTAAATCAGCGACGTCGCCATCGACCCCGACTGGTCCATCGCGATGATGATGTTCCATTCGTTCTGTCGCTGCTGGCGGCTGAAGAACGACAGATGCTCCGGAATGATCGTTCCCAGCTCCGGCTGGTAGTTGCGAATGTTCCGCCGAATCGTGCGAGGCCAGTCCAGATTGGGCAGGCTGCGAAACGGACTGTGCCGATTGCGCATGAGGGCACCGCGAATGGCCTGCGTGAACTGGGACTCCAGTTGCTTGCGCACATCATCCACCACGCGTTTCACCAGTTCGCGTGCCGTCGCTTTCGCCTTCTCTGGCACCATGTTCTTCATCGCCAGCACCGTCGCCGCCAGATCAACCGAAGGCTCAACGCTGGCCATCACCTCAGGCTCAAGCAGCAACTGCTTCAACCCGCGCCGCTCAATCGCATCCTTCTGCAGCAGAACGACAACGTCCTTGGGAAAAAACGTCCGAATCTGGTCAAGCCACTTCGCCACACGTGGAAATGTCCGCTCCCGCTTGCCAGAACTCGGAGCCCCGATCATCTTGGGCCCTTCCCACTCTTCGCGCGAAAGTTCATCACCCGAATAGATCGCCTCCAGTGCGTCATCAAGCTCCGCCTGGTCAGCCCCCAGAATCGAGCCGCCCGACATGCCCGCCATTTCCTTCAGCGGATCCTCAGCCGACTTGCCCAGAATCAAGCGCCAGCGTGCGAGTTGTGTGGGGTTCATCGCCATACATCTATTGCCATTCACAAACCGCCAAAGTCAAACTCGTTCAGATCCTTCAGTTTCTTGGCTTCTTCATCCGTGAACGCCGCTTCCAGGGCCTCTGCCGCAGTATCTGCATGCACGCCCCAGTGCTCCGCCAGGTTCTCCGCAATCTGCCGTTTCTCCCGCGCGCTGAACCCGCCGAATGCACGCCGCAGAAACACGACCGACCGCCGGAAGTGCTCCTCATCGAGCGAATCGATGTAGTCCGCAAGCTGCGTCCACAGCACCTGCCGCGCAAGCAGCGCATATCGGTTGCGCTTCGCCAACCCCTCAAACCATCCATCGCCCAGATCCGCCGGCACGCCCGGCGAAAGTCTGCGCGAGACCTCCCGCGCAAGCTCATCATTCGACATCAGCCCACGCTCAAGCAAAATCGCGCACGCATAGCCCGAAAGCAGCGGATTGCGATCATCAGCCGCCGCCAGTCGCTGCAGTCGCTCGATCCACAGTGGCTCATTCAATCGATCCGCGTGCTCCAGCGCCAGCACATTCATCTGGTCCATCGCCCGAATCACACTCTTCGCCTGCTCGTTGTCGCACCCCGCCGCTGCATGCAACGCCAGAGCCGCTTGCACAAACAGCTCCTCCATCAGCGGCAGCAGCGGCTCCGGATCAAACCGCCGTACATCGCCGTATCGCACGATCATGCCCAGCACATGCGCCGCGTGCGCAATCGCTGTTACCTCGCTGCTTGCAACCGCCAGCTCTTGCAGCCGCCGCCGCGCCGCGTCCATCGCCGCGAGCATGCCGCACTGGCACGCATCGCGCACCACGTCCGCAGCCGCCGCGATGGAAGTACACGCCTCCAGCGTCGCCTTGAACTTGTACCCCGTCGCAATCTCCACGGTCTCGCCCAGCAACACCGCTTCGACGAGCTGAATCTCGCTCTCCGGGCTCCACTGCAGCACCCACTTCTCCGCCCACGTCGCCGACTGCTGCGATACCGCAGCCGGCCCCGCAAAGCTCACACCCAAAACGCGCAGCCGATGCAAAAACGACGACCGATGCAGATCGAGGAACGCCGCCTCTGTCGACTTCGCCTGCCGATTCTCGCGCAGGTCCAGGCTCACATCCTGCTTCACCGTTGTCTTGTACTTCTCCAGCTTCAGTCGCACCAATTCGCGTTCAAAGTCCGCCTGAATCGACGTCCGACTCACGCCCTCGGGCAACGCACCGATATCCGTACCAACTTCCACCTTCGCGATGGCTTCCTTGACCGTCGTCAATTCGCCATGCCCCAGCAGCGTGATCGCCGCATCACGCAGATCAATCAGCGTGGGCGCAAGTCCGTTCTTGAGTGCCGACAACGTGTTCGCCAGTCGCACGCCTTCAATCACTTCCGCAGTCGAGCGATGCGTGCCGCCATCGCGCAGATGTCGAGCGACCATCGACAGATACCGCGAAGGCAACCCAGCCAGATCACCCTCCTGCAACGACTCCCACAACCGCTCGTAGTACGCCGGCGCACGGTTCCCCGCGCCATAGCCCGATTGCGTCGACAGCTTGAAGTACGAGTAAGGCATCAGCGTGAACTTGCTCGCGCGTCGTCGCAGTGACGCAAGCTCCTCATCCGTCATCGCCGGATGCTCACCCGTCATAACCGGCGCATGAAACGCCCCGACCACCGCAACAATCTTCTCTGGCCTAGTTCCGGCGGCAATCGTCTCCGCAATCCGCCGCCGCATGTACGCCTCGCGCACCAGATTCTCCGCCCGCCACCGAGGCTGGTCTTCCTCCAACTCCCGCAGCGCCGCGCCGAACTCGTACGCCGCAAGGCGATACGCCTCCTCGCTCAAGTTGTGCTCAAAGTGCCGTTCCCAGTACGTCTCGTGATCTGTCTCCCCTGCGAGCGATGCGTACTGCTCGTACACACTCGTGCGTTCACGCCCCTCACCACTCGCTTGCTGCCTCTCCGCGTCCGCCTCTTCGCCCTTCTCCGCAAGATCTCGCTGTTTGCGCAGCAGCAGTTCTTCCTCCACATCCTGCAGCGCGAGAAATACGTCCGAAGGCAAATCGATAAACCCACACGCCGCATCATGCTCGCGTGCCCAGCACATCGCCTGATACTCCGGGCTGTACTGCGCCAGCGGATAAATCAAGGTCCGCACGGGCAGTGAGTCGGTATACGCCAAGAGCGCAATAGGCGGCTTGCTCCCGCGCCGCGTCACCTGAGAAATCAGTTCCGTCGCGTCAGACAATCCCTCAATCAGCACCACATCAGGCTTGATCGCATCCAGATACCGCCGAAGGTGCCACGCACCTGCCGGAGACAGGTGTCGCACGCCGAACACATTGACACGCCACGGTGTGTTCATCGTCAGTCACGCTCAATCACGCTCAGGCACGCATCAGTCGTTCTGCTCAGCGCACGCCGTGTACAAAGGCCGCCATTCCGCCCCGCGCTTCTTCAGCACGTTGTTGAGATACTCCTGCCACACCACGCGGTCCTTCTCTTCATCCTTCACCACCGACCCCTGAATCGCCGACGCGAGATCCGCCGCCGACACTTCACCATTCCCAAAGTTACCCGCCAGCGCCATGCTGTTCGCCAGCACGCTGATCGCTTCCGCAGTGGAAAGCACGCCGCTCGGCGTCTTCAGCTTCGCCTTGCCGTCCAGCGTCTGGCCCGTGCGCAGCTCGCGGAAAATCGTCACGACTTTCTCAATCGCCTCCGCCGCCGGCACCTTCGCCCGCAGCTCCAGGTTCGTCGCCAGATCACGCACTCGCTTCCCAACGATCTCAATCTCGCTTTCCAGCGTCTTGGGCGTGGGCAGCACAATGATGTTGAACCGCCGCTTGAGCGCCGCCGACATGTCGTTCACGCCGCGATCGCGCGTGTTCGCCGTCGCGATGATCGAGAACCCGCGCTTCGCCGGCGTCTCGCTCTTGAGTTCCGGAATCGCAATCGTCTTTTCCGACAGAATCGAGATCATCGCATCCTGCACTTCCGAAGCGCACCGCGTGATCTCTTCAAACCGTGCAATCGACCCCGACTCCATCGCCCGCAGAATCGGGCTCGGAATCAGCGCCTCAGGGCTGGGGCCACGCGCAATCAGCATCGCGTAGTTCCACGTGTATCGCACCTGCTCCTCGGTCGTGCCCGCCGTGCCCTGCACCACCTTCGACGAATCACCATTGATCGCTGCCGCAAGGTGCTCACTCAGCCAGCTTTTCGCCGTCCCCGGCTCACCAATCAGCAGCAGCGCACGATCCGTCACCAATGTCGAGATCGCAATCTCCACCAGTCGCTGATGCCCGATGTACTTGGGCGTCACCTTCACATCACCCACGCTCCCACCAGTGATGTACGTCAGCACCGCACGAGGCGACATCCGCCACCCCGGCGGTCGCTCTGCCTTGTCAGCCGCGATCAACGCATCAATCTCATGCGCAAACAGCCGCTCCGCCGGCTCGCGCAGCGTCGTCGATGCACCCTTGGGCGCACCCCCGCCGGCCGCCTGTTCCTCCGCGTTCGACCGCTTGGCCATCGCTCACTCCTCTTTGTTCTTCAGTTCGAGAATCGATTCTAGCAAATCGTCCACCAGCTTCTCCGGCAACGTCTTGAGCAACTCCTCAAGACGCGGCGCGGCACTCTTGGGCAGCGCGATGATCAGCGGCCGATACCAGTAGCCCCAGTACGTCATGGCGGTCTTCGCTCGCTTCTGCAGCATCGCAACCACCGCATCAGTCGCTCCAGGGTGACCAATGTCCGCCATGCATTGCAGAATACTGAACTCATCATGCCCCTTCGCCGCCGCCAGCTTCGCAGTCAAGTACGCATGCGTGCTGCTCTGTCCCCGCCGCGCCAAGGCAAGCACCAATTCCAACCGGTCAAACTCAATCGCATCGTCAACCCATCGCGGATCCAGCGCCACCACAGGCGTCTTGTCCGCGGCAGTCGCATACACCGGTGTCCGCCGCTCACAAGCAACCAGAATCACATCACAGAGCATCTCCGCACGAACACGATCAGGCCCCTTCTTCGCGCCAGCCCGGAGAACCGAGCGATACTCGTCATAGAAAGTGGTGGGGGGCAGCGTCCGCATCGCCGCATCAAACACCTCACGCAGCATCTCATCAGGCAGCTTCGCGCGTGCCTGCAAAAGTCGCTCACGAGTCTTCACCGTGCCATGCGACAGCAGCCGCGACAACGACTCCAGGAAATCCAGCCCCGAAGGTGTCGATGTGATCTTCACAAACGCTGGCGTTGCCTCCAGGCACGCGAGCAAAAACGCTTCCGCACCGGCATCCGTTCGCTCCCGCAGGCACTGCGCAAGTGCCGTCAGCCGCGCCATCGCCTCCCCTTGTTCCTTCGGGGTCTTGAGTGAAAGCGTGGTAGGCAGTTGCTCGTTCGCCCGCTTCAGCACATGCTCCTTCACCGCGGGAATCGTGCACCCGTGAATGAACGCGACGCACAGCGTCAGATCAACGCCATCCACTGCTTTCGTCAGCGCACCCACAATCTCCGGCGTCGCTGTCGTGGCTCCCGCCAGCGCCTTCAGCGCCGCCGTTCGCACATCCTGCGCCTTCGCCTTCGTCTGTTCCAGCAAGAACACCAGATCACTGCCGCTCGTGCTCAAACACTCAATCGCAACAACCCGCATCTCCTTCGAACCTTCATCAAGAACGCGCTTCACCGTCTCCTTCGTGCCTTCCGCGTCCATCGCATGTAAAAGCCGCAGCCGATGCAGATTGCCCCCGCGCCCCTTGATGTTCAGCCCGCGCCGCAGTGCAGGCACCACCGCCTTGCCATACATGGGCAGCACCTTCTCCGCCATCAGTTCGCCCATCTCCGTGTAAGGATCATCAATCGCATGCAGCGCGGGGTTCACCAGCCGCAGGTCAGCAAACGCCCCGCGATCAATCGCTTCCCGCACCAGTTCCACACGCCCCGATCCCGTCGTCGTCAGCGCATCCATCAACGGCTTGAGCACCCGCGCACTCGTCTGCGTGCTCTGCACCGCAAGTTCAGCCGACTCAATCGCGCTCATCTCACCCGTCGCGCCCGTCTCGCCCTGCGTGTACAGAATCGCATGCACCAGCGTCGCCAAGTCAAGCAGCGCAGCCGAAGCTGTCTTGTCATTGCTGTCAACCACCGCCTGCGTCGCTTGCGCCACGCGAGCAAACACCGGCGCCTTCGCACCCGCCTGCTCCAGCGGCCCAACCAACTTCTTCAGTCGAAAGTCCCCCGGCGCGACCGCACTGCCCGCAATCGCAAGCCGCCGCACTTCTTCCTGCACCTGCACCAGTACCGCGATGCTCATGGCCACCCTCTCGCTTTCTCACAACGTCAATCGCACCACGCTCGCATCCGCCACAATCGCCAGCGGCTTGATTTGCAGCACGCGCTTGTCGAGGTCATGTCGGAACCGCGCGATCAGCACCTGATTCTCAAGAAGCTTGGGCGACACCAGATGCAGCAAGTGACAACTCGCCGGCTCATCCGTCATCCCCCGATCCGTCATCGTCAGCCGATCACCCTTGGCGTCTTCCACCACAAACTGCTCGCCCACCTGCCCGATGCGAGTGAATCGCAGCGCATAGATCGGCTGCCTGTCCGCAAGCGGCGACTTCAAGTTGTTACGTACGTCTTTCACCACACCCGCAAAGTCCGCACGCGCAAGCTCGCGCACGCGCTCGTAGTCTCTCTTTTCCGCAGCCCGCGGCGTCATCGCATCCCATCGCACGCGCGGATTCACATCACCGGGATACACGCACAGCTCTTTCACCTGCGCGACTTGGAAAAAGCTGTCATCGCTCTTGATGAACTTCACCGCCTTGTAAGGCCGGAAAGTCTGCGTGATCTGCACACGCCCGCTCTGCAGGTTCATCCACACGCCCGTATCGACGTACTCCTGCCGCGCGACATCATCATGCGTGTTGAACGCAAGCTGTATCAGTTCCACGTCGTTCTGCACCAGACCTGCCGTCTTCAATTCACTCAGTTGCCACGCATGGCCCAGCCACGCCGCGATCGATGTCTCCGTCTCCGGCTTCAGTTCCGCATCATCCAGCCGCTTCGTGAGGTACGCCCGGCCCTGTTTCACCAGTGCATGCAGCCGCGACAAATGATCCAGTGCCTCGCTGTAAATCGCTTCGCCTACCGCGCCTGTCTCACCCGATCCGCCCTTTCCGCTCGCCCCACCCGATTCATCCGCGTCAAAGAGCTTCGTATACCGATGCAGCGCCGCCTGCGCCCCAGGCAGGTATGCATTCCCCAGTTGCTTCGCCTTCTCTTCAATCTCCCGCGCCGACTTCGCATTCATGTTCCCAATACCGATGCGCGTCAGATCCAGCGTTAGCTTCTCCAGCAGATCAAGTCCATCCAGCTGCGCCTTGATCTTCTTCGCCAGCGCGTCCTTGTTCACCGTCTTGGGCTTGGCGGCCTCTTCCTTCTTCTTCTCCGTGCGCTCCGCAAGCTTGTCACGCTTTGCCGCCAACTCCGCCGGAACCGCCGCAACCTTGAATGCCGCCTTCTTCGTCGCGTACGCAAACAGCAGTCCCACGCAATGCTTGCACGGAAACTGCCTGCTCGGGCACGAACACCGATACGTCGGCTGATCCGCCCGCGCAAAGTCGCACGATACCGCGTAGGGCTCTTTGCCCGATCCCGCGCACTGCCCAAAGAGAATCGTCTCCGCCTCGTCCACATGCAACGCGGCGAACTTTCCCTTCACAACCAGCGCTCGGCCGTTCTTCGCCGCATCCGCATTCGGTGCAGCTGACTCAACCCACGACTCATTGATGATGGCGATGGCACCCAACCCGACGCCTCCCCTCTTACGCAGCCTCTCACGTTCTCTGGCTTCACGCCGCAGTCCAGTGGCCGCATAGTACCTCGCTCCCCACGCGCGCACGAAAACGCTCCGGCCTTCATGCACCGGAGCGATTCATGCGTTTTTAACAAACGTGTCGAGCGACGAACTTACGCCACTTCCACAACCATGCCCACCGCATTGCCGCCGCCAAGGCACAGCGCAACAACGCCGCGCTTGCCGCCCGTGCGGTGCAGTTGGTGAATCAGCGTGACCAGGCAGCGAGCGCCGCTGCCGCCAATGGGGTGGCCGATAGCGATCGCGCCGCCGCACACGTTCACCTTCTCTTCAGGCACGCCGCCTTCCTTGATATTCTGCAGCGTCTGCGCAGCGAAGGCTTCATTCAGCTCAAACAGATCGATGTCGCTCATCTTGAGCCCGGCCTTCGCAATGACCGCCGGCACCACCAGCGACGGAGCCCGGAAGATCTCCTTGGGCGCAACGCCACTGGTGTGATACGCCAGAATCTTCGCGATCGGCTTCACACCCATCTTGCTCGCCGCCGCATCGCTGGCCACAACAACCGCCGCGCCGCCATCGCTGATCTGCGATGCATTGCCCGCCGTCACCGTGCCGTCCTTCTCAAACGCCGGACGCAGCTTCGCCAGGCTCTCCATGCTCGAATCAGCACGAATGCCCTCATCCGCCGCGCAGCCAGGGCTCTTCTTGTCACAGAGCTGCTCACCCGTCAGCGCGACGATCTCGTTCTTGAACCAGCCGTTCTTGGCGGCTTCGGCGGCCTTCGTGTGGCTGCGCACCGCCCAGCGGTCCTGCGCCTCCCGCGTGATGTCATACTTCTTCGCGATAAAGTCCGCGCTGCTGCCCATCAGACAGTTCTCAAACGCGCACCGCAGCCCGTCGTACTGCATGTGGTCTTCAAAGCTCGTCGGGCCGTACTTCGGGCCGCCCGCGCCATCACGCACGCGAGCGAAGTAGGGGGCCGCCGTCATGTTCTCAAACCCGCCAGCCAGCGCCAGGTTGTTGTCACCGGCCTTGATGCTCTGCGCCGCAAGCATCACTGCTTGCAGACCGCTGCCGCACACCTTGTTCACGGTCTGCGCGCTCGTCGTGTCAGGCAGGCCAGCCTTGAGAGCGGCTTGCCGCGCGGGGTTCTGACCCAGCCCGGCCTGCAGCACGCAGCCGAAGATGGCTTCGTCAAACTGCCCGGCCTTGGCGGCCGCGCCAAGCGCCGCGTTTTCTGCAAAGATGCCCTGCGCCGCATACGCCCCCAAGAGTGGCGAGTGCACGCCCTTGAGCGAACCGAAGAAACGACCGACGGGCGTGCGCTTGGCGGCGAGAATGACTGCGTGAGGCATGATGACTCCTTAGTTGCGGCGAAATCGCGATGGTGTCGCGAACGCACAAAGGGTAGTCCCTGCGCGAAGAAAAGCGACTGCCATCATGCATGAGGCCCAACGCCGGGGATATCGATCCGGGCGGTCGGCGTGATAGTCCGCCGAAATGATTTCTTGCGAATGACGAGCAACCAGTCGGATGTCTGCCGCTGAGCGGTGTCGTTCCATCCATGCCGCACGCTCTCCTGCATGCACGCGGCCGTCAGGCGACATTCGTGGGTCGCCCATACGTTGGCAGGACAGGTGTGCCTGATCGGTTCGCTTGTCCCTGTCTTTCTCTGGAGGGATGACGCAGGGTCCAGACTGAATTGTGCATCCATGCAGACTTTCGTTCAAGAGGCGCAGACGGACCGGTTCATTTCCGCCGTCGACGCAACCAACGCGGCTCGACTGATCGCACGGCTCTACACACACGCTCCGACCTACGCCGAGCGCTCCGCCTTTCTGCTCAATGAACTTCTGAAACTGTTTCAGATCAAGATCGTCACGATCGGCCTTCTGCGACCCACGCGCGACACACCGAGAGGTGTTGCCTCCGTGGAAGTGGTGGAGGGCGGCCACGCCGGAGAAATGACCGAGACCGAGCAGGCGGCGATGCTTCAGTACTTCGCTGACATCAATCGTCATCCCGACCCGGCCCACACGATGCTCTGCGAGATGCTCCTGCGTGATCCGTCGCTGTGCGGCGCGTTCGCACATCATCAACTCGTTGATGATGACGGTGAAGCATGGTGTACACACCGTGATGCGGTTCGCACGCCCGGCAACGTGGGCGCGGAGCTGTTTCTGGTTACCCCGACCGCTACCCCCAGTCTTGTCGGATCCGTCACACTTCATCGCGCATCGCGAGATCCGCTCTTTTCGCCCGGAGATATTGCTCTTGCGGGCCTGATCGCACAGTCGCTCACGCCTTTGTTTGACATCCGTCTCTCCGAGCGCCGTACGCATGCGGTCATCGAACAACTGACGCCGCGCATGCGAGACACGCTGGTGGGCATCCTGCGGGGCGGAAGTGAGAAGACGATCGCCAGCGACCTGCAACTCAGCAAGCACACCGTGCACGAGTACATGAAGCGGCTGCACGTGGCATTCGGCGTCAGCACACGTACCGAACTGCTGGCGCAGGTGCTCCGCCTGGGAATCACCCCGGAAACGATTCTCCTCGCCGCTGCACCCAAGCCCCTGCTCGTGGGAGAGACTGCTCGCAAGGCGCTTCGCAAGCGTTCTGCACCTACGACAAAGCGCGGACGTACCCGCAAGAGGGCAGTTGATTAATCGCCGATTTGGGCGATCATCTGTTTCCTTCGGACAAGCGACACGGCGGGGCTACCAGTTCAAGAGGGGGTGCCCCGCTCGTGTTGCTTTTGCACTTTGCTGGTTGTGCAAAGTGTGTTGCTCGTGGACGAAGCGGACCACCGGTGTTTTCTGTGGCGACTCGCGCCGCGTTCCGCGCGTCATTTCATGCTGCGAAGCAGGTTGGTCCACATTTCTTTGGTGGTCGCCATCGCATCGGCGGGACCGGTCATGCGTACGACGCTGAGTTGGCCAGGGGTTTCGATGATGGCACCGCGGAACGTCCAGTTCTCGCGCTTGGTGCCTCCGCCCATCATGCCGCCCTCAACATACGCCCCGGTCATCTCGATGGTGTGCACCTTGACGCCTTGAACTTCAAGCGTCTCCTCGGTGGGGTCCGCGCCGGATCCATCGGCCTTGGTCACCATTCCCTTCCAGCGTGCGAGGTTGTCCTGCACGCTGCCGCCACTCTGGAACCACGCGACGACGCAATCCTGCGAGCCGTCGGCCGCAGAACCGGGCAGACGGGCTTCCGCAAGACGCATGTTGTTGGAGGGCTTGCGTGTCTCCCAGCCGGCGGGGAGTGCAAAAGTCAATCCTCCCGCACGCACTTCGGTGCCCGCAGCGGCTGCAGGTGCTGCGTTCTCGGCGGGCTTTGCGGCTTCCGCTGGCTTGGCTGCCTCGGGTGTGCTTGGCTGCGCAGGGGTTGCGGGCTTTGCACTCTCGCTCGTCACGGGAGCCGGTGCGGGCTGATCTGCCTTCTTCTCGCACGCGGCAAGCGACAATGCCAATCCCGCACCAGTCACGACAAGCATGCTCATCTTCATGCACGAGTGTACTACGCTCGCGCATGGCCACCACAGACGCACATGAAGCGATTTCGACGCTCCTGCGCGAACATGGACCGAAATTGCACGGCCTCGCGCTGCGGCTGTGCGGCAACAAGGCCGATGCGGAGGACCTTGTGCAGGACGTTTTCCTGCAGGCGTATCGCAAGTGGCACACTTTCCGGGGCGAGTCCAATCCCAGCACGTGGCTCTACACCATCGCCGTTCGCGCATGCCGTCGCCGCATGAAGCGTCAGCGACAGGCGCCCAAGCCGGTTTCGCAACTGGCTCCTTGGGGCGAGACCACGGTTACCGCTGTCGCGACGCGGGATGACGCCGACAGCCCGCAGCGCCGCGAAGCCGTGGTTCGCGTGCAGCAGGCCATCGCCATGCTGCCGGAGCACTTCCGCGTGCCCATCGTGCTGAAGGAAGTGCTGGAACTGAGCGTCCAGGACACGGCCGCCGTCATGGGTGTCGCGGAGAACACCGTCAAGACCCGCCTTCATCGAGCGCGACTTGCGCTTCGCAAGGCGCTGCTTGCCACGTCGCGTCAGGTTGCCGCTCCGGCGCCGATTTTTGAGAAGCAGGTCTGCCTCGATCTGCTGAAGGCCAAGATGTCTGCGATGGATCAGGGGGGCGCTGCGCACGGCTTTGCTGTGCCGCAGGCTGAAGTCTGCGCCCGCTGCCGTGCCGTGTTCCGTGAACTCGACATCGTGCAGGATGCGTGCGCCCAGCTTTCGGCGGGCACGATGCCCGCCGCGATGCGCGACCGCATCCAGCGGGCGATCACCCAGCGCGACACAGGAGCCGGCGCCGCTGCCCGCCGTCGTGCTGGTCGCAAGCCAGTGGGCCGCGTCTGAGTGGCTTTGCGAGGAATTCCGGGCCAAAGCTGTTGGCCGGTCCTCCGCGTCATGGCTCGCGCGTCCTACCGTCGCCCCAGCATGAAACGCATTCTTCACGTCGGCATGGGCCCGCTGGGTGTTCGCATTGTGCAAGACCTGCACGAGCGCGAAGTCGGTCACGTTGTTGCTGCAGTTGACAGCAGTTCCGCACTCGCGGGCAGCAAACTCGCGAAGTTGGTGGCGGGCGTGAACCCCGAGATGAAGATCGCGGGCTCGCTCGAAGAAGTTGACAACTGGTCGCAGATCGACTGCGTGGTCGTCACCACCGCCAGCGACCTGGCCAAGTGCGCTGACACGCTGCGGTTCTTGCTCAAGAAGGGCAAGCCCATCGTCAGCACGTGCGAAGAACTGGTGTATCCGTGGCTGCGGCATGTCGCCCTTGCGGAAGAACTCGACGAACTCGCCATCGCGCACGGCGGCCGGCTGCTGGGGACGGGTGTCAACCCCGGGTTCCTCATGGATGCGCTGCCGGCGTTTGTCACGTGCGTCAGCAAGAGCGTGCGCAGCGTGAAGGTGCAGCGCGTGCAGGACGCCAGCGTGCGGCGCATTCCCTTCCAACAGAAGATCGGCGCGGGTCTGGCTGATGCCGCTTTCAACGCCAAAGTTCGTGATGGGTCGCTGCGGCACGTCGGGCTGGGCGAGAGTCTGCACTTCCTCGCGCATTATCTCGGGCTGACGATTGAGCGGTGGGACGAAGACCTTGCGCCGGTTCGCGCTGATCGCGACGTCGTGAGCGGCGTTGGTCCCATCCCGCGCGGGAGGATCGCCGGGGTGCGTCAGATCGCACGTGGCTATCACGACGAGCGCGTGGTTGTCAGCCTCGAGTTCATCGCGGCGGTGGGTCACCAGGAAAGTTTCGACCGCATCGTCGTCGATGGCGAGCCGCCGCTGGATGTCATCATCCCCGGCGGCGTACACGGCGATGTTGCGACCAGCAGCATTGTCATCAACAGCATTCCGCGCATCATGGAAGCCAAGCCCGGCCTGCACACGATGGCCACCATCGCGCCGCCGTTCTTCGTGCGGCGTTCGCTGTGAGCACGTGAAGCGATCAAGCGAAAGTGGTGCGGGCGATTGGTGGATCGCCGCGCTGTCGCGTGGCGTGTTGGCTGGAGGGAACTCCGCGCCGACAGGGGCATGGGGCTCGGGCTGGGGGGGCACGACACCGGCGGTGGCTGGTTGGTCATGCTCGGGCGGGAGCGACTGCTCAACTGATGCCGGCATGGTGGGCGCGGGGGCGGGCGGCGC
>VYMG01000242.1_pt1 | contig 16109 bp, 17 predicted proteins | sample 5115261 | NCBI WGS metagenome assembly VYMG01 (sample SAMN12291781, study PRJNA351875) | freshwater metagenome | isolation source: freshwater lake | place: USA: Michigan, Wintergreen Lake | collected 2013-08-08
GGTCGATGACCGCGCCAGCGCCTGGCTGGCCGGCGCGCAGGTGCTGCAGGCGTGTGGCCGCGAGGACGACGCACGCGCCGTGGCGGCACGCGGTGCAGCCTGGGTGCGCGAGCAATCCGCGCAGTGGGCCGCTCCGGCGGACCGTGAAGCCTGGCTGGAGGGCCAGCCGAACCACCGCGGTCTGCTGGCCTGGCCAAGCTGATCGGGCTCAGCCGCGATGGGCCTTGCCGGTCTGCCCCGGAGCGGCGCACGCAGCGGGCAGGTTCACGGCTTCGCCGTCCGCGGCCGGGTGTCCACCGGCAGGCACAGCAGACCCGTGAGCAGCGCCAGCACGCCATGCAGGACGTACAGCGCGTCGAAGTCCGCGCGTTGCAGTCCGGCATGGCCCAGCAGGGCCACCGTGAGCGCCACCCCGAGCACGGAGCCGATCTGGCGCGTGGCCTGGTTGACCGCGCTGCCGACCGCGTAGTGCGCCACGGGCAGGCGGCTCACGGCCGCAGCGGACAGCGAGGGCAGCACCAGCCCGACCGCCACGCCGCTCATCATCAGGCCGGGCAGCCAGTGCGACAGGTATTGCGGCTCGGTCCCGGGCACGAGCAGGAACCACAGGCTGCTTCCCGCGTACAACAGCGAGCCGCCGACCAGGAAGCGGCGATGTCCCAGGCGCGTCGCCAGGCGGCCGGTGACGATGGCCGTCGGCATCACCAGCAGCGGCCCCGGCGTCACCGCCAGTCCGGCCTGGGGCAGGCTGAAGTGCCAGATGTTCATCATGTAGAAGAACAGGCTCAGGAACATCATCGAGAACGCCGTGCCGAAGGCCAGCGTGGCGAGGTTCACGTAGCGGTAGCTGCGGTGGCGGAACAGCGCCAGATCGACCAGCGGCGCCGGCGCCCGCCGGGCCCATGCCACGAAGGCGCCGGCCGCGAGCAGGCCGGTGGAGGCCAGCATGACGAGGTCCAGGCGGCTCCAGTCCGGATTGTCGGATTCGACGATGGCCAAGGTGACGGCGCCCACGGCCAGCATGAGCAGCGCCATGCCGACCCCGTCGACCCGCCGGCGCTCGCTCGACCGCGCCGACTCGCTCAGCAGCGATGCCCCGCGCCACAGGGCCAGGCCGCCCAAGGGAAGGTTGATGAAGAACGCCCAGGGCCAGCCGAAGTGCTCGATCACGAAGCTGCCGGCGCTCGGACCGACCGCGGCGGCCAGTCCGCCCACTGCGCCCCACAGGCTCACGACCACCGCGCGCCGGCCCTGCGGAAATGCCGCCAGCACGATCGACAGCGATGCCGGCGTCAGCAGCGCCGCCCCGACGGCCTGCAACACCCGGGCGGCGATCAGCCCGCCCACGTTGCCCGCCAGACCGCAAGCCGCCGACGCCGCCAGGAACAGCGCCCCGCCGATCAGGAAGATGCGCTTGCGGCCGTGAGTGTCGGCCAGGCCGCCGGCGGGGATCAGCATCGTGGCGTAGACCACCGTGTAGGCATTGAGCACCCACGACAGTTCGGCCGTCGTGGCATCGGCGAACGCATGCCGAAGCGGGTCGAACGCCGCGAACAGCATCGTCGTGTCGAGCGACACCAGGAAGGCCGCGATGCTCGCGACCCAGAACACGGGCCATGGCGACGCGGTCTCGGAGGCGCCCGGAGCCGGGGCGTCGGCAGCCGCGCTCATGCTCAGCTCCGCGCCTGCAGGTACACGCCAGGCTCGGCCGACAGGCCGCGCTTGACCTGCTGCGTCATCTCGTCGACCAGCACCTCCTCGGCACCGGCTTCGAGGGCGTCGAAGGCCCGCGCGACGATGTCCTGCGGCGACGACTTGGGCATCTGCACGCCCTGCGCCATGTCGGTGTCGACGAATGCCATGTGCAGCGTCAGCACCTGGGTCTGCTGGCCCCGCAAGGCGTTGCGCAATCCGTTGCTGAGGCTCCAGGTGGCCGACTTCGTCACGGCGTAGCCGGCCAGCGCGGGCGCGGTGATCCAGCTGGCGACCGACGCCACGTTCAGCATCGCACCGCCGCCGTTGGCCGCCAGCACCGGCGCGAACGCCCGGGACATGCGGTGGACGCCGAGGACGTTGGTCTCCAGCTGCTCACGCAGGCGGGCCTCCGACTCCGGTGCCAGCAGGTCGCCGAACTGGGCGATGCCGGCGTTGTTGATGAGCAGGGTCACGTCGCCGGCGGACTGCACTGCCGCTGCGATGTCGTCGGGGGAGTTCACGTCGAGCCGCAGCGGCATGACGCCGGGCAGCTTGACGCGACTCGGGTCGCGTGCGCCGGCGTAGACCCTGCGCGCGCCGCGTGCGAGGGCGGCCTCGGCGAAGGCCAGTCCGATGCCGCGATTGGCGCCGGTGACGAGGACGGTGGCATTGGCGAGCTTCATGAAGTTCCTTGGATGATGGTCGTCATATTCGTCGGCGCGCCTGCGCGCGACGACCGCCTCTGCCGACGGTTCAGGCGTCGTACTGCTGGATCAAGCTCTCGCGAACGGTGGCCAGCCAGGCCCGGCCGGCCTTGCCCTGAAGCGATCGCGCGAGCTGCAGCGCTCCGACCAGCGTGGCCGCAACGACCTGGGCCTGCGCCGGGTCGGCACCGGCGGGCAAGCTGCGCCGCACCAGTTCCACCAGGCCCAGCACGCGGGCGCGCGCCGCCTGGGCGACTTCGTCGGCCTGGCGCGGAATCTCGGAGGCGAGCGCGGCCACCACGCAGCCGCATTCCGTGTTGTCGATCTGCGCATCGGCCAGGTAGGTCTGGACCAGCGCCGCGAACGGGCTCGCGCCCTGAGCCTGCGCCTGACGCAGGCGATCCGCGAGGATGGCCCCGGTGTCGCGACCGGCACGCTGTGTGGCCTCGGCGAGCAAGGCATCGCGGGACGCGAAGTGGGCGTAGAAGCCACCGTGCGTCAGGCCGGCTTCCTTCATGACGTTGGCGACGCCGACACCGTCGTAGCCGGCGCGGCGGATGGCCCGGGCCGCAACGTCGAGGATGCGGTCGTGGGTCAGCTCCTTGCGGCTGCTCGGTGGCGGCATGATGGCACGATTATGACGACCATCATATTGCCATGTCAATCGGGGGTGGCCGGCGCCGTGGCGCGTTCCCCATCGATGGACACCGGCCAGGTGAACCGGAACGCAGTTCCGGCTCCGGCCTCGCTCTCGACATGGAGCTGGCCGCCGACCAGTTCCACCAGATGCTTGACGACGACGAGGCCCAGGCCGACCCCTTCCACGCCGCTGCGCTCTCGCCCCAGGCGATTGAAGGGTTCGAAGAGCTGTGCGACTTGTTCGGGACTCATGCCGATTCCGCTGTCTCGCACTTCGACCTGCAGATGCGTGGCCTCGGGTTGATCGATGGTCAGGCTCACCGTTCCACCCTGGCGGTTGTACTTGATGCCGTTCATCAGCAGATTCAGCAGAGCCTGACGCAGCTTCCCGGCATCGGTGTGCACGACGAGGTCCGCGCGAACCTCGTGACTGACCGACACACCGGCGGATTGCGCCGCCGAGAGCACCATCGAATGCGACTCCGCAGCCAGCTCGCCGATGCGGACCGGTTCCTGCTGCAGGGTGACGGTGCCGGACTCGATCCGACCGATGTCGAGCACATCGTTCACGAGCCGCAACAGGTGCTTGCCAGCCCGCTCGATGTGGCCGGACCACTCGAGAATCTTCTGCTCGCTGAGCCCGCCATCCTGGCGCTGCATGAGCGCCGAGAAACCCAGCACGGCGTTCAGCGGAGTCCGCAGTTCGTGGCTCATCCGGGACAGGAACTCCGACTTCGCGCGGTTGGCCCGCTCCGCGATCTCCCGCGCCTTGTCGGCATCCTGCAGGCGCAGTCGCTCGGCCACCTCCAGCTTGAGCTGATGGGTGCGCTCGAGCACCCTGCGCTCGAGCTCCTGCGCCAGGGCCTGCAGTTCCTCCTCGGCACGACGCCGTTGAGCGACCTCCTCTTCAAGCCGCTGGACCAGCTCCTCCAGCTGCCGCGTCGTCGGGAGCCGAACGATGCGCGGGATCAGCGGCCACAGCAGGATCGCCGTGAGGGCGGATACGGCGGCCGTGAGCGCCTTCACATACCCTTCCACCCAGTACATCGGCCACCAGATGTTCAGCAGCGAGATGACGTGCGTGGTACCGCACGAGAAGATGAACAGCGAGAAGAGCACGAAGACCCAGCCGAACTGCAGGTCCCTCTTGCGATGGAACAGGACCACGAGAGCCGCGGGGATGGAGTAGTAGGACAGGGCGATGGCGATGTCCGAGCCCACCATCAGCCCGACGAGCCCCTCCTGCCATTGAAGACAGTAGCCATGGGGCAGAAAGCCCTGCGTCGCCATCCAGGAGAGCCATGAACTCATGCATCGATTCCGGTTGACGTCTGTCAAGCCAGCATACCGTCCGCGACGCCGATCGACACGGTCCAAACACCGATGCACCACGAATGAGGCGTCTTCGGGAGGACCTCACCGGACACGCTGTCCGCCAGCGGGAACCCGACTCGGACATCCGGCGCTGCCGGGTCATCCGAGTCCGAACTCCGCCGGGCAATCGATCACGGCTTCGCGGCGCGCACGCTGGCCAGAGCCTTCTGCGTCTCCTGCCAGAGATCCATGCCCACGTTGGCCGCGATGCTGGCGTTCACGTGGGTCAGCTTGTCGCGCATCTTCGCGACCTCGGCCGGCGACACCTCGTTGATCTGCATGCCCTTGGCCTTCAGATCAGCGAGCGCGCGCGAGGCTTCCTCGCGGGTGTCCTTGCGCTCGAAGTCGCGCGCCGCGCGGGCGGCGTCGAGCAGCACCTTCTGCTCGGCCTTCGACAGGCCGTCCCACCACTTCTTGCTCACCAGCACGATCCACGGGCTGTAGACGTGGTTCGTCACGCTGAGGTACTTCTGCACCTCGTAGAACTTGCTCGACAGGATGGTGTTGAAGGGGTTCTCCTGCCCGTCGACCGTCTTGGTCTCGAGCGCGCTGAACAGTTCCGAGAACGGCAGCGGCACGGCGTTGGCGCCGAGCAGCTTGAAGCTGTCCAGGTAGACGTTGTTCTGCATCACGCGCAGCTTGATGCCCTGGAGGTCTTCGGCCCTGGTCACGGGCTGCTTGCTGTTCGTGAGGTTGCGGAAGCCGTTCTCCCAGTACACGAGCCCGACGAGACCCTTCTCCTGCAGCTTGTCCATCACCTTCTGGCCGATCGGGCCGTCGAGAATGGCATCGGCCTCCTTCGTGTTCGCGAACAGGAAGGGCGTGTCCCACAGCGCCATCTCCTTCGTGATGCCCACCAGCGTGGCGGTGGAGCCGACCATCATCTCCTGGGCGCCGCCGATCAGCGCCTGCTGCATCTGCACGTCGGGGCCCAGTGCGGCGGCGCCGATGGCGCGCACCTTCATCTTGCCGCCGGACGCCTTGTCGACCTGCTCGGCGAAGAACTTCGCGGCACGGCCCTGGTTGCTCGCCTCGTTGAGGCCGTAGCCGAAGCGGATCAGGCGGGGCTTGATGTCCTGCGCCTGGACGAGCGGCGCGGCGAATGCGGCGACAGCGACGGTGACGGCGGCCACGAGAGTGCGACGGGTGAACGACATGGTGGTTTCCTTGGTGGGGCGGGAGGGAAGAACGCGGCTCAGCGCATCCACGCCACCGGGGCGGTGACGATCTGCGGGAAGAGCACGAACAGGAACAGGATCAGCACGTAGGTGAAGAGGAACGGGTTCACGCCCTTGATCACCTGGTGAAGCGAGAGGCGGCCGACGCCGGCGACGACGTTGAGCACGGTGCCGACCGGCGGCGTGATCAGGCCGATGGCGCCGTTGAGCACGAACATCAGGCCGAAGTAGACCGGGTCGATGCCGGCCTTCACGGCGATCGGCAGCATGACCGGCGCGAAGATCAGGATGGTCGGCGTCAGGTCCAGCGCCGTGCCGATCAGGACCAGCGCGACCATCATCACCAGCATCAGCAGCCGCGGGTGCTCGACCAGCGGGCCGAGCCAGCCGGTGAGCACGCCCGGCAGGTCAGCCAGCGTGATCATGTAGCTGGCCACCTGCGCGCCGGCGCAGAGGAACATCACGATCGCCGTCGTCTTCGCGGCACGCACGAACACGTGCTCGAGTTCGGCCAGCCGCATCTCGCGGTGGATCAGCAGCGCCACCGCCAGGGCATAGAAGGCGGCGACGACGGCCGCCTCGGTCGGCGTGAACACGCCGCTCTTCATGCCGCCGATGATGATGATCGGCATCAGCAACGCCCAGAACGCCTTGGCGGTGGCGCGCAGCCGCTCGCGCACCGGCAGCGGCTCGCCCTCGGGCAGATCGATGCGCCGCAGGACCACCTTCCAGGCCACGATCAGGCCGGCGCCCATCAGCAGACCGGGCACGATGCCGGACAGGAACAGCGACGAGATCGACGTGTTGGTCGTGACCCCGTAGATCACGAACGGCATCGACGGCGGGATGATCGGCGCGATGATGCCGCCCGAGGCGATCAGCCCGGCCGAGGTCTGCATCGGGTAGCCCTGGCGCCGCATCATCGGCAGCAGGATGGTCGCCAGCGCCGCGGTGTCGGCCAGGGCCGAGCCGCTCATGCTGGCCATCAGCACGGCAGCACCGATCGCCACGTAGCCGAGACCGCCGCGGATGTGCCCGACCCAGGCCTGGGCCATGTCGATGATGCGGCGGCTGATGCCGCCGGAGTTCATCAGCTCCCCGGCCAGGATGAAGAAGGGCACGGCCAGCAGCGGGAAGCTGTCGACACCCGCCACCAGGTTCTGCGCCAGCAGCTGGGTGTCCCAGAAGCCGAGCACCCACGCCATGCCGGCACCGGTCAGCACCAGGGCCAGCGCCATGTTCATGCCGATGCCCATGAGCGCCAGCATGCCGGCGACGAACACCACGAACGCCCAGGCTTCGCTGCTCATCGCATCACTCCACGTCGGCCGTGTGGCCGAGGTCCAGCGGCGTGCCGAGCAGCAGCTCGCGCAGCGCCATCAGGGCGATCGCCGCACACGACAGCAGTGCGGGAAGCGGCAGCAGCGCGGTCGGATAGCCGAGCACGACCGAGCGGCTGCCCATGCCGACCACCACCTGCTGCCAGGCGCCCCACGCGACCAGGCCCGCCGCCAGGATCACCAGCAGGCGGATCGCCACCGTCGCGGCGCGCAGGGCGGCAGGCCGCCTGGCGAGCATGCCGACGAGGCTGGTGAAGGCCATGTGCTCGCCGGCGGGGTAGGCGACGGTGGCACCGATGAACACCATCCAGACGAACAGCAGCCGCGACACTTCCTCTCCGGCCGCGAGGCCGCTGCCGAAGCCGTAGCGCAGCACCACGTTGATGAACACGGCCAGCGCCATCACGGCGAGGCAGGCCGCCATCACCAGGTTCACCGGCCGCTGCCAGCGGCTCGGGGCCGCATCCGGGCTCGTCGTGTTCATGGGGTCTCCTCGAGGGATGGGCGGATCCAGCGCAGCGTGGTCTGGACGAGGTGGTCCAGCGGCGCGGTTGCGTCGAGGGTGAGCACGCCCGGCTCGCCGCTCGGGTCCTCGAGTGCGGCAAACTGGCTGCCCACCAGGGAAGGGGAAAAGAAGTGCGACTCGCGCCCTGCCACGCGCGCCTGCGCGGGCGCTGGATCGATCTGGAGGTACGCGAAGCGCAGCGCGGGCGCGGCCTGGCGCAGCCTGTCGCGATAGGCGTGCTTGAGGGCCGAGCAGGTCAGCACGGTGCCCGGCGAGCCGGCATGCAGTTGCTGCGCGAGGCGGTCGAGCCAGCCGGCACGATCCTCGTCGTCGAGTGCGATGCCCTGGGCCATCTTCTCGCGGCTCTCGGCGCTGTGGAAGTCGTCGCCCTCGATCAGGCGCCATCCAAGCGCCGCCGCCAGCGCGGCCGCCACGCTGGACTTGCCGCAACCAGCCACCCCCATGACGACGAGCGCGCCGACTGGGGGACCGGAAGGGTTCGTTCGGGGTTGGCGTTCCATGTTGGACAGCGCTATCCTGAAAAGGTGAAGAAAAGACGAGGTCGATGCCTGCCGTTGCCGAATCCTTCAGTTGGGATCAGCTCGACGCAACGCACCGAACATCGTCGGATAGCGCTATCCTAGGCGCCAGAACAGCAACCGCCATGAGGGTTTCCCCTAGATCATGAACGACACACCCTCACGCCGCCGGGCCACCGGTCGCGTCACGCTGGCCGACGTCGCGGCTGCGGCCGGCGTCAGCCCGATCACCGTCTCGCGCGCACTGCGCGGAGAACGCGCGGTCGCGCCCGAGCTCGTCGAGCGGGTGAAGAGTGCGGTGCACAAGCTCGGCTACGTGCCCGATCCGGCCGCCCGCGCCCTCGCCTCGCGCAAGAGCTCGCACGTCGCGGTGATGATCCCGCTGCTGTCGAACGCGCTGTTCGTCGACCTCGTCGAGGCGGTGCAACGGACGCTGCGCCCGGCGGGCTACCAGACGCTGATCGGCATCACGCACTACAGCGACAGCGAAGAAGAGCAGCTGCTGCGCGAGCAGCTGCCGCATCGCCCGGCCGGGCTGATCGTCACCGGCCTCGAGCAGAACGCCGGTACGCGCGCGCTGATCGCCTCGAGCGGCATCCCCTGCGTCCATGTGATGGAAAGGGCCGATGCGCCGGATCTCTACACCGTGGGCTTCTCGCAGGAGGACGCGGGCGCGGCGCTGACGCGCCATCTTCTCGAGCGCGGCCGGCGGCGCATCGCCTTCGCAGCGGCCCAGCTCGACCGGCGCACGCTCGGCCGCCGCGAAGGCTGGCGCCGCGAGATGGCAGCGGCGGGCCTGTACGACGCGACGCTCGAGTGGCTCAACGCCGCCCCCTCGTCGTACGGTCTCGGAGCGACGATGTTCGAGCAGATCGCCAGCGTCGTGCCGGCCATCGATGCGATCTTCTTCAACAACGACGACCTGGCACAGGGTGCATTGCTGGCGGCGCTGCGGCTGCGCATCGAGGTGCCCGGGCGCATCGCGATCGTCGGCTTCAACGATCTCGCCGGCAGCGAACAGATGGTGCCGCCGCTGACCACGGTGCGCACGCCGCGCGCGCAGATCGGCGAGAGTGCGGCCCGCATGCTCATGGGACTGATGCGAGGCGAGACGCCGTCCACCTCGAGCATCGACGTGGGCTTCGAACTCGTGGTTCGCGGAAGTTCCTGATCACCCTGCTTCCGGCCCTCGCGAAGCGGGACGGCGCCGCGCGAGGGGAAGCGCTCAGGCCAGCAGGCCGCTCATCACTTCGTAGGCACCGAGCAGCAGTGCGTTTCCGGCCAGGCTCGCCAGCAGGTGCCGGCCGCCTCGCTCGATCCGGATGCCCAGCCGAGCGGATACGCAGCCCCACAGGCACACCACCAGCAGGGCGCCCGCCTCGACGCGGCCGAGCGCGAACTGCGTCGATTGCATCAGGGCGATGCCCGCGAGCCAGAGGCCGACGGCCATGACGGTCGAAGCGACGAGCTCGTTGTGGCTCGGCTTGCGAAGTGGGATGCCGATCAAGTGCATGAGGTGCAGGCTGCGGATGGTCCCCGAGCATGACGCCCCGTGCCATGCAGCCAACGGCCGATGAAGCAGGTGTCGAGATCGCTTTTCCCGCGATCCATCGCACCGCTTCCGACGTCGCCCCCGTGGCCGCGTCAGCGGGCGCTTCGCGTCGCAGGTCGATCGGCCCGGTCTGTTCGACGCGTCAGCCGCCGCCGCGCTGCGTGTACAGGTCGAAGTAGCGCATGAAGTCCTGGCGCGGGGCCTCGCCCACGCCCTCGAAGTGGAACGATATCGCCAGGCGTGGCATGCGCAGCAGCGCGATCTTCCGTGGCGGAAGCTCCCGCCAGGCCAGCTCGAGCCGGCCGGTGTCGATGGCGATCTCGGCCGAGCGCGGCATCAGCGTCACCGGGCGGCCGTTCACCGCGCCGGGCAGCCACATCAGCAGTTCGGCCTCGGTGCAACCCATCTCCCGCCGGAAATCGGCCGGGTAGTGCGCCTGCATCGTTCAGCCGCCGGCGATCGGGGGCCAGATCGCCAGCACGTCGCCGTCCTTCAGCACATGGGTCAGCCGCTCTTCCGGCGGCACGTAGCTGCCGTTGACCAGAACCAGGTGCACGAGCTTCTCCGGCAGGCCGAAGGGTGCGATGACCTGGGCCACCGCACTGTCCTCGGGCAGTTCGAGCTGCACGCGGTTGTCGTAGCGGTTCTCGGCAGGGAGGTACTGCGTGAGGCTGGCGTAGAGCTTGAAGGTGATTTTCATTTCGGCGGAACGAGCGCGCGGGCGGACTGACCCTGCGCGCTGGCGAGGTAGGCTTCCATCAGCAGCGTCGGATCGTGCTTGAGACGCTCCTTCCACTCGCCGAGTTTCACCTGGCCTTCGACCAGCCCGCGCATCACGCCCACGTGCTGCGTCCAGCCGATGCTGTTGCAGCCGACCATCACGTCGTCCTTGAACTGCAGGCTCAGGTGCCGGCCGGCCGGGCGGTCGGTGAGCTCGACGTGCTCGCCGCCATCCACTCCCTGCCAGTTGCCGAAGCTGGTGGAGATCAGGCCCAGCGTGTCGAGCACGTTGATCTGCGTGACGCCCTTGAGCACGGCCTTGCGGCCGACCATGTTCATCGCCGCCACATAGGCCTGGTCGGCTGCGTTGGGCTGGATGGCGCTGACGATGGTCTTGCCGCTGGCGATGTCGAAGGCCTCGGCGCAGTCGCCGGCGGCATAGACGTCGGGCACGGTGGTCTGCAGGTGCTCGTCGGTCAACACGCCGACCAGGCACTTGATCGGCGAGTCCTTCAGGAAACCGATGTTGGGCTTCACACCCGTGGCGCTGATGACGAGATCCACCTCCAGCGACTGACCGTTCGAGAGCTTCACCTTCATCGCGCCCGCGCCACCGGACGAGCCACCGCCCAGGCCGACCGCCGAGGCGAGCTTGCCGAGCAACCCCGGCTCGCCGCCACCGGATGCTTCGATCGCATCGACACGCGCGCCCGTGAAGACGCGCACGCCCTTCTTCTCGCACCACTCCTTGATCATGCCGCCGGCGGTCGGGCCCATCATGCGCGGCACCATGCGGTCGCCCATCTCGACGACGGTCAGCTCGACGCCGCGCGCCGCCAGCGCCTCCATGATGATGCAGCCGATGAAGCCGGCACCCATCTGCAGAACGCGCGCGCCCTTGCCGGCGCGCTGCGCGATCGCACGTGCGTCGGCGAGCGTCCAGCAGCTGTGCACGTTCGGCAGGTCCATGCCCGGGATCGGCGGTCGCACCGGGCTGGAGCCGGTGGCGATCAGCAGCCGGTCGTAGGGCAGCGAGCTGCCGTCCTCCAGGTGAACCTGCCGGCGTCCGGTGTCGATGCCCTTGGCGCGCCCCTGCTTGCGCTCGATGCGCAACCGGTCGAAGTGATCGACCGTGTGGCGCAGGTGGGTTCCCTCTTCCTGGATGTTGCCGATCAGCAGGTAGGGGATCGCCATGCGCGAGTACGGCGCCTCGGGCTCGTCGCCGACGAGCACGATGCGGTCGTTCGGGGCGTGCTTGCGGATCGTCTCCGCGGCGATCACGCCGGCCGGGCCGGCGCCGAGGATCACGTGGTTCATGTCGTTCGTTCCTTGAAAGAAAGAAGGCGGTCTTGCAACCGCCTTCGTTCGTCAGCCGCGAGCGCGGATCACAGGCCCAGGCGGGTACGCGTCTCCGGCTTGAGCTGGCCATCGGCGTCCCAGCCGCGGGCCGCGTAGTACTTCGGCAGCATCTCGGGCAGCTTGTTGACCAGGCCCTTGGCCGGGCCGGTCTGGGCCGGCTCGGTCAGCAGCCGCTTGGGCAGAGTGTCGTCCTTGCTGGTGAAGCCGGCGCGGTTGTTGAAGTCGCGCTCCATGTTCCAGATCCGCTCGCCGATCTTGGCCATGTTCTCCAGCGTGAACTCCGGGCCGCAGGCGGCGGCGACTTGCGGCGCCACGTCGGCCAGGCCCCAGGCGAAGCTGGTGAAGATGCAGATGCCGGCCGAGTCGAACGCGGCGGTGGCGTCCTGGAAGGCGATCACCAGCTCGGGCTTGCCTTCGGCGGTGAGCGGATCGGTCTTGACCGGGATGCCCAGCACTTCCGAGGCCACGGTGTAGCTGCGCAGGTGGCAGGCGCCGCGGTTGCTCGTCGCGTAGGTCAGGCCCATGCCCTGGATGCCGCGCGAGTCGTAGGCCGGGAACTCCTGGCCCTTGACGCTCATGCTCAGCTCGGGGTGGCCGTACTTCTCGCACAGGCGCTTGGAGCCCATGCCGATCTCCTTGCCGAAGCCCTCGCCGCGCGCGGTGATCTCGGCGAAGTGCGCCAGCGCCTGCGCGCTGCCGAACTTGGCGTCGATGCCGAGCTGCTCCTTGGTGAGCACGCCCATCTCGTAGAGCTCCATCACCGCGCCGATGGTCGCGCCGAAGGAGATCGGGTCCATGCCCTGCTCGTTGCACAGCAGGTTGGCGTACTGCAGCGCTTCCAGGTCGTTGACGCCATTGGCGGCGCCCAGCGCCCAGGCCGCTTCGTACTCCAGGCCGCCGGAGGCGCCCCAGTACTGCGGCTTGTTCTCGACCGTGAAGTGGCCCTGGTCCATCTTGCTGATGCGGCCGCAGGCGATCGTGCAGCCGAAGCAGGCCTGGTTGGTCACCAGGTGCTTCTTGCCGTCGGTCTTGCGCGGCGTGGCCATCGCTTCGGCGGAGATGTCCTTCGCGCCCTCGAACTGCACGTCCTTGTGGTTGCGCGTCGGCAGCGCGCCGATCTCGTTGATGACGTTCATCAGCACCTGCGTGCCGTAGGTCGGCAGGCCCTGGCCCGTCACTGCGTTGTCGGCGAGGATCTTCTTCTTCTCGAAGGTGACCTTCATGAACTCCTTGGGATCGGCCACGTTGCCGACGCCCTTGGTGCCGCGCACCACCACCGCCTTCAGGTTCTTGCTGCCCATCACCGCGCCCACGCCGGAACGGCCGGCGGCACGGTGCAGGTCGTTCACCACGGCGGCGTACAGCACCTGGTTCTCACCGGCCAGGCCGATGCTCGAGACGCGCGCCAGCGGCTGCTGCAGCTGCTTCTTCAGCGTCTCTTCGGTTTCCCAGACGCTCTTGCCCCACAGGTGCGAGGCGTCGCGCAGTTCGGCGACGTCGTCCTCGATGTAGAGGAACACCGGCTTGGCCGACTTGCCTTCGAAGATGACCATGTCCCAGCCGGCCATCTTCAGCTCTGCGCCCCAGTAGCCGCCCGAGTTCGAGCAGGCGATGGCGCCGGTCAGCGGGCCCTTGGTGACCACCGTGTAGCGGCCGCCGGTGGAGGCCATCGTGCCGGTCAGCGGGCCGGTGGCCCAGATCAGCTTGTTGGCCGGCGACAGCGGGTCGACCTTGGGATCGACCTCTTCGACGATGTACTTGGTGGCCAGGCCGCGCGAGCCGAGGTAGGCGCGCGCCCAGTCCATGTTGGTGGGTTCCGACGTGACGGTGCCGGCGGTGAGGTTGACGCGGAGGATCTTTCCAGCCCAGGACATGTGTGTGCTCCTCTTACGCGGCGGGTTGGTTGCCGAGCTTGTCGGCCCAGGCCTGCATCTTGTTCAGGCCGGTCCAGTTGGCGTCGACGTAGGTGATCGCGCCGGTCGGGCAGGCGGTCGCGCAGGCCGGGTCGCCGCCGCACAGGTCGCACTTCTGCACCTTGCCGGTTTCCTGCACGTAGTTGATCGTGCCGAACGGGCAGCTGATCGTGCAGACCTTGCAGCCCACGCAGGTGGTCTCGTTCACGACCTTGGCGCCGGTGAGCTTGTCGAGCGTGATCGCTTCCACCGGGCAGGCGTGCAGGCACCAGGCCTCGTCGCACTGCGTGCAGGTGTACGGCACCTTGCGGCCGGTGTGATGGAAGTCGAACACCTTGATGCGCGACTTGGCCGTGGCATAGGTGCCGTAGTTCTCGAAGGAACAGGCCATCTCGCACTGGAGACAGCCGGTGCACTTCTCCGGATCGATGTGGAGCGTCTTCTGCATGGAGTGCTTCCTTGGTGGGTGGGCGTGATGCAGGAGCCTGCTATGCACGCACTTGCATAGCTTGCGCAGGGCGGGCGCGAGGCACCATTTGGGAGAAACCCTAGGAACTGCTCCAGCGCGTCACAGAGCCGGAGCCTCGTCGTTCAAACCGGCCGCCAGGCCAGGTTGCCCTTGGCGAACAGCGCCGCCATCTGCCCGCTGGACGCGAGCTGGTTGACCGCCGCCTGCAGCGCCTGAGCGAGTTCGGTGGCGTCCTTCTTGACCGCCATGCCGACGGCCCAGCCGTCCTTCGGCGCACGTGGCGAGGGCAGCGGCTCGATGGCAAAACGATCGTCGCCGCGCAGCACCGCCTGCAGCTCCGACAGCAGGCCGGCCGCGGCGGGCACGTCGCCGCGCTGCAGCGCCTGCGCGGCCTCGACGCCATCCTTCCACTTCGTCTGCAGCGTGTCGCGCAACGCCCCCCCTTCGGCACCGATCAGCAGCCAGCCGGCCAGTGACTGCCCCGGCACGGCCACCGGCTTGCCGGCCAGCTGACCGAGCGACTCCAGCGTCGGCAGCACATCGAGCCGCCGTGCGATGGCCACACGCTCGCGCCAGTACGGCGCGAAGATGCTGACCTGCGGGTTGCCCTGCATCAGCGGGCGGTCCACCGGCACATGGAGCAGCACGTCGGCCGGGCCGAATCCGAGGTAGTGGCCGCGCCAGACCATGTGGCGCAGGTCGTCGTCCATGTTCTCGTCGGCCGAAAAGGGCAGCAGCGAGAGCTTGACGCCCAGCGACTCGGCCAGCGCGCGCGCCAGTTCCACGTCGATGCCGCCGCCCTTCACGTGGAACGGCGGCATGTCGTTGTAGACCGCCACCACGAGGGTGCCGCGGCTCTTCACCTTGTCCAGCGGCGTGGCCGAGAGCACGCCCGGCAGCGCAGCCATCGCGGCTGCGCCGATCAGCTCGCGGCGGCGCATCACAGCGGCTTCTCGCGACGCGTCTCGAGGTAGGCCTTGATCGACCACGTGGCCTCCTGGTTGAGGATGCCTTCGAACGGCGGCATGTAGACCGCGCCGTTGCGCACCTTGCCGCGCCGCACGCTGCCGGCGTAGTAGTCGTCGACGTCCTTCACGCAGGCGGCCTTCTTGCGTTCGTCCTTCAGCGTGGCGCACTCGTTGTCGAGCTTGCGCAGGTCGGGCGCGATGCCGCCGGAGATCGCCTCCAGCCCGTGGCAGCGGGCGCAGTTCTGGTTGTAGGCCGAGCTGCCGACCTTGATGGCCGCCTCGTTCTTGCGGTACGGGTTCTCGGCACGCCACGTGTCCCCGAGCTTGGGCAGGCTGCTGGTGTCCACCGCCTGCGGTGTGACGTCGCCATGCGCCCAGGCAGAGCCCTGGAATGCGGCGCCGATGAGCAGCGCCGCGGTGAGCAGGAATCGATGGCGTGAACGGATGGAAGGCATGAGCTTGTCTCCTGGTGGCTCGTCTTGAACTATGCTCATCGTCTGCAAACGCTGTGCCATCCGCAGGTGTTGCAAACGCGAACACCGAGTCCACGATCTGGCCTCGGCGGTCCCGATGGACAAGCCGGTCGGCTTGAATCACAGTCGCGACCGGCAGGCCTCGCCGCCTGCCGCACATCAACATGGAGACGACCTGCCGAGATGGCAGGTGATGGAACAGCCCTCATGCCCACGAGCAGGAACCCGGGCCCTCGCGGCTGGAGCAGCCCCGACACCGCAGCACCCTCGCGCAAACCGGGGCATGTCGATCTGATCCAGCAGTCGCACGAACGCTGCGCCGCCCTCGGCCTCACGCGCATCGAGCGGCCGGACTATTCGCCCCTGATGCGCAGCGACCTCAACGTCGCGAAGGAACGCAATCAGCGCCTGTTCGCGCACGCCGCGCCGGTGATGGAGATGCTGCTCGAGCAGATCGTCGACACCGGCAGCATGATCGTGCTGACCGACGCGCAGGGCACCATCCTGCACGCGGTGGGCGACGACGACTTCCTCGAGCGCGCCGGCAAGGTCGCGCTCACACCCGGCGTGAACTGGGCCGAGCAGAGCAAGGGTACCAACGCGATCGGCACGGCGCTGTTCGAAGAGCGGCCCACGCTCGTCCACGCCGACGAGCACTTCATGCACGCCAACCACTTCCTG
>VYMG01000436.1_pt1 | contig 15990 bp, 14 predicted proteins | sample 5115261 | NCBI WGS metagenome assembly VYMG01 (sample SAMN12291781, study PRJNA351875) | freshwater metagenome | isolation source: freshwater lake | place: USA: Michigan, Wintergreen Lake | collected 2013-08-08
CCACATCGCCGACGCGCTGCAGCGCCTGGGTGATCAGGCCGAAGTTCTTGCTCGCCTTCAGGCTGCCGACGGCCAGCAGGTAACCGCCGCTGGCCAGGCCGTGGCGGCGCAGCACGGCCGCGTCGTCCACGGGCCCGGTCACGTGCTCCCAGCCGCTGCGGGCGAGCACGATGTCGTCTCGCTTCACGCCGAAGCGCATCGCCAGCTCCTGCGCGGAGAACGTCGACACCGTGGCCAGCGTGTCGACGCGCGGCGCGAGGTGGCTCACCAGCGCGTCGTGCAGCCAGCGGTAGCGGCGCGAGTAGGTCTGCGGATGGGCCCGCGTGCCGGCGTCGTGCACGGTGATCCACTGCTCGCGCTGGAACCACGGACCGCTGTAGCCCGGGTTGAACAGGTAGGCGCCGCGCGCGAAGGCCGCCAGCGTGAGCTGCTCCCAGGCGTGGCCGCGCAGCATCGGCAGCACGCGGATCTCGAAGTGCTCGAGCAGCGGCGGGTCGCGCGCGTCGTGCGGCAGCGCCAGCTGCCAGGTGGTGCCCTCGACGAGCCGCGGATCGCGGCCGATCAGGCGGTCCAGCGCGCGCAGCGTCTCGAGGCCGAAGCGCTGCACGCCGGTGGGCGGCTGGGCGAGGAAACGCCCGTTGTAGACGAGCCGGCGCACGGCGGCGGCCTCAGCAGGCGCCTTCGCGCGTGACCAGCACGACGGCCGTGCGCATCAGGATCTTGAGGTCCATCCACGCCGATCGCTCCTCGACGTAGCGCACGTCCAGCGCCACGCGTTGTTCGTACGAGAGGTTGTTGCGGCCGCTGACCTGCCACAGCCCGGTCATGCCCGGCTGCACCGACAGGTAGTGCGACTTGGCGCGGCCGTAGCGCGGGATCTCCTGCACCACCACCGGGCGCGGGCCGACCAGGTGCATCTCGCCGCGCAGCACGTTGAACAGCTGTGGCAGCTCGTCGAGGCTGCTGCCGCGCAGCAGCCGGCCGATGCCGAGCACACGTGGATCGTTGCGCAGCTTCTGGTCGCGCTCCCATTCCTCGCGCGCGGCGGGGTCGCGCTCGAGCAGCTCGCCGAGCACGCGATCCGCATCGCGCAGCATCGAGCGGAACTTCATGCAGCGGAACAGCCGGCCGTGCCGGCCGACACGCCAATGCGCGAACAGCACGGGGCCGCCGTCTTCGTACCAGATGCGCAGGGCAATCAGCAGCATCAGGGGGCCGAACAGCAGCAGCAGCAATGCGGCGCTGGCCTGGTTCAGCCAGGTGTAGGCTCTCTGGGCGAGCGGCCCGGCGGTGGTGCGACGCGGGTCGGCGGCGGGCAACTGCATGGCCAGCAGCGCGTCGGGGGCAAGGTCGTACGGCATGGTCGTCGGGCCTGGTGGTGATGGACCCTGGGCTTTGGCAGGCGCCGTGCCGGGTCCGCTGTCCTGCCCTGTCCCCCTGGGAAATCGTCGTTCCCGCCCGCTGGCGGCCGATCAACCGCCCGAAGTTGTTGCCGCAAGAGTTGCAGTCCTGACGAAGCGCTTGAGCACTGGCGCGGGCTGGCGCCCGATTGCTTGCGCTGGACTGAGTCGCTTCGTTGCCTTCTCCTCACCGCTGGACACATCCAGTTCCAAAACGGTGGGCGGAAGATGCTGAAATTCTTTCCGGCAAGACTTCTTCCAGCCGGTCTCGTTGAACGAGCTCGGCGCTGCACAAGAAACACCTCTCCGCGGTGAGCTTCACCGCGAAGAGGCCACAAGACCAGGCAGCCGGGAGGGAGTGCCGCCATGGCTTGCGGTTTGGGGCATTCAGCGTTCCCGGGCCGTCTCACGACAACCACGAATCGTTGGGAGGGCTCGTGCCCCATTCTTTCCGCCCGCAGGCGGCTCAGCATCGCTTTGCCCGCAGTTCCCTGGCCACGGCCAGCCTCATCGCTTCCCTGCTCGCCGCCGGTTGCGGCGGCAGCGGTGGCGCCGACGAACCTGCCGCAGCCGCCACCCCGCCGGCCGCAGCGCCCTCGACCGACCCCGAGCTGGCGACCGAGGGCTCGATGGACGAGGACACCGGCAGCACCTATGTGGCCGGCGATCCGATCGATGTGGTCGCCAGCGAATCCGACGCCGCGGCCGGCAGCGACGACGAACGTGCCGTGGCGATGGCGAGCACCCCGTCGACCTGCGAGACCGTGCCCGCCTGGCCGACCACGGCCACGACGACGCGTCGCGTCACCGACTTCGGCGCCGTGCGCGACGATGGCCGCGACGACGCCGCCGCGATCCAGCGCGCGCTCGACTCGATGAAGTCCGGCGAGACGCTGCTGTTCCCCGCAGGCCGCTACCACATCTCCAAGTCGGTGAAGGTGCGGGTGGCGGGCGTGACCATGCGCGGCGAAGCCGGCGCGATCATCCACGGCACCAACCCCGACTCGATGGCGATCCTGATCGAGCAGGACCGCGTGACCGTCCGCGGCCTGACCTTCACGGCCATCACCAGCGGCCGCCGCAGCGCGGCCTGGCACGCGCGCATCGCGGTGGCCGGGACCGCACCGGACGGCACGACGCGCCGCACCTACGACACGGTGATCCGCGACAACAAGATCCTGCCCTCGGGCGACCCCGGCACGCCGGGCGCGAACAGCTCCTCGGCCGCCGGCATCCTGATGGTGCGCGCCGACCGCTTCCTGATCGCCAACAACACCGTCTCGCGCACCCTGGCCGATGGCATCCACATGACCAACGGCTCGAAGAACGGTCGGGTGCTGAACAACACGGTGCGCGAGACCGGCGACGACATGATCGCGGTGGTGTCCTATGCCGACGGCGGCAACGCGGCGCTGAACAAGGCCTCGACGCTGAAGGCGGAGTGGACTCAGCGGCTGGACACCCGGCTCGACAAGAACATCCTGATCGCCGGCAACTCGGTGGGCGGCCAGTACTGGGGCCGCGGCATCTCGGTGGTCGGCGGCGAGAAGGTGACAATCGCACGCAATCGGGTCGACAACGCGCCGATCGGCGCAGCCATCCTGCTCGCCCGCGAAGCCAACTACCAGACCTTCGGCGTGACCAACGTGCTGGTGGACAGCAACACGCTGCGCAACGTGCAGAACATGGCGCCCACCTACGACGCGCTGCGCACCTACTCCACCTCTCGGCGCACTGGCCACGGCGCGGTGGAGATCCACGCCTCGCAGTTCACCGACGAGACCGCCGACGCGACGCTGCGCAGTGCGCTGACGGTGCGCAACGTGCGGGTGGTGAACAACCTGGTGGAGCGCACCACGGTCAGCGGCGTGCGCATGGGCGTGGGCGGCAGCAAGACACTGAGCGCCACCGATTCCGCCGGCCGCACGGTCAGGCGCAGCTTCTACTCGGCCGACCTGGCCACGCCGACGATCAACGTCAGCCGATTCAATGCCGTGGGGCTGGAGCCGCTGTCGGTGCAGTCCGACGACCTGAAGAGCAGCGGCATCGCCTGCACGGGCAACCTGCGCGACGGCACGACTTACCAGCCGTCGGTCTGTCGCGCGCCGGCGCCGGTGGTCACCGGCGCCACGCTGACCTGCACGAGCGACGGTCGCCTGCAGTTCTGACGCCCCCGCAGAAGAGAAACGGCGGGCCCGCGGGCCCGCCGTCCTCGTTCATCGGATCGGTCGCTCGTCAGCGACGCGGCTGATCCTCGCGCTTGTTGCCGCCCTGCTGGGACGACTGGTTCTCGTCGCGCGGGGTGCCGCCTTGCTGGTCCTGCTTGCGACCGCCCTGCTCTTGCTGCTGCGGCTGCTCCTTGCGTTGCTGCTCGTCGCGCTTCTGCTGTTCCATCTGGATCTCCACGGGCGCCGGCAGGATTGCCGGCACCGGTGATGCGGCAAGGCGGAATCCGGCTTCCTCGCTGGCCGCTTCAAGGTACGGCGATTGCCGCGGCGTCCCGATCAGCGCTTGACCTCGGCGTCCGCCTTGGCACCGCTCTTCGTGCTGCTCTTGGCCGAGGCGGTCTTCAGCGCGCGGGCCATCGTCAGGTGCTCGCGCAGATTCGGCAGCATGCGCGTGGCGAAGGCCTTGATCTCCGGATCGGCCGATCGTGACGATGCCTTCTCGAATAACTTGATGTTGTCCTCGTGCGCCTCGACGCCGAGCGACTCGGTGTAGCGACGGTCGAAGCCGTCGCCGTCGGCGGCCTGGAGCAGCTTGAGCTTGGTCTTCTGCACCAGCGAAGGCTCGTCGGGCAGCTTGGCGCCCTTGGCGGTGGCCAGCGTCACCAGTTCCTGGTGCGACTTGGTATGGGCATCGACCATCTTCTGCGCATAGGCCTTTACGTCGGGGTTCGTGGCCTTGGTCGCGGCCAGGCGGCTGCCTTCGATCTCGGCATGGCCGTTCTGCGCCGCCTGTTCGAGGAAGTCCTTGTCCGCGCCGGCGAGGCGATTGGCCATCGTGCGTTCGGTGGTGGCGGTGCCGCCCGGCGTGGCGGCAGTCTGTGCGGCAGCAGGCCAGGCCGCCTGCAGCAATGCGGCCGCAATGGCCGCTGAAGCGAGCGTTCGGGTGGGATGTCGCGTCATGGCGATGAGCCTCCGGGAAGAGTGAGAGAGTCCCTGGAGGGGGCAATGCCCGTACCCGGCGGGACGGCCCCGACACACGCTGCGCCGTGCCTAGGTGCCGCGGGCGATCGCGAACTCGAGCAGTTCCTTGTCGGTCACGTCACCGGGCCACAGCTCGCTGGCCAGCCAGCGGTAGAAGCTGCTCGCCGCGATGCGGCTGTGGATGCCGTCGCGCCGCCACGCCCGCGCGATCGGCGAAGCCAGGTCGACCAGCCGCTCGGCCTCGAAGCGCGCCACCTGCGCGGCGCGGCGTTCCTCGGGCCAGTCGTTGAACAGGCTCTTCGCCTCCGTGGCCTTGTTGTGCTGCCACTCCTCGCGCAGCCGCTGCAGTTTCTCGCTCACCGAGGGGACCTTCGGCGGCGCCTCGCGCGCAGCGGGCGCGCCCTCCCCCGCGCCGGCGTACTGCTTCTTCAAGGCGTCGCGCAGGTAGGCCGCCGGTGATTTCAGCGGCGGCAGCGCGGCGTTCTTCATGCGCTGCTCGACGTGCTCGACGGCGGCGCGCAGCACACCTTCGTCGGTGATGGCGTACAGGTCCTGCGCATCGCTGCGCTTGGTGCCGATCGCGACGATGCGCTCGACCAGCTCGAGATCGAACACGTTGCGCGCCGACTGCATCAGGCCTTCGAGGCTGGCCTGCGGCTTGGGCACGACGCGGAACTGCAGTTCCTCGACCTTGCGCCCGCGCTTGTGCTCGACCACCTCCATCCTGAAGTCTTCGCTGAGCGTGTCGAGTTCGGCCAGCGCCTTCTTGATCGTGTCGCGGTGCAGGATGCGGTAGTCCACCGCCGTGATGTCGCTGCGGCCGGTCAGCACCGAGGCCCACCAGATCACGTCCTCGCGCATCGTCAGCCGGCTTGGCGAGGTCAGGTAGCGCGCGCCGAGCTCGTAGAGCACGGCGGCGGCGTAGCTGCGCATCTGCGAGCTGATCTCCAGCAGCACGCGTGTGTACTGGGCGGGCTTGAGCAGCCGCTCGCGGATCGGCTCCGGGTAGCTCCAGGTGATGGTGCAGGCCTGACCGCGGCCGGGCTCGTCGATCACCACCGGGCCGAGCAGCTGGGTCGAAGTCCACTGGCGCGCGCCCCCGCTGCTGGTGTGCCACTCGATGGTGGTGGCCTGCATGTCGCGGATGTGCGACTTCAGCAGCTCGGTGTTGTGGGAGGTGAAGCGCGCATCGTCGATCAGCTCCGACAGCAGGATGCTGTACTCCTGCCGGTCCACCCCCTGGCGCTGGGCGTGATACAGGAAGACGTTGTAGATCCGCCGCGACAGCAGTGTCAGCTTGCCGCGTTTGGGCCGGATGGCGATGGCTTCGTTCGCCTTGGCCACCGCCTGCTCGTCCGGCACGGCGGCGACCTCGGTGGAGCGGCGCTGGCGCGCAGGTGGGGGTGCGGGAGGGCTGGGCGCAGGGGCGTCGGGTGTGTGATCGTCAGGTGCGCTCAACCGGGGGCCTTGGTGAGATGGTCTGTGCGGGAAGTTTGCCGGGTATTGTGATTGTGTCAACTCACAGTTCCAGGAGATCGCGCCCGCGGCGCCTTGATGTTTTGAAGAACAAGCTCTTGAAGACTTGAATGATTGGCGGCCGCTTTTCTCTCGACAGGACAAGGACTTGGCGGCGATCGGTGGAGTGGATATGGGCTTGTCGCGGAGAACTTTTGGGGATCTGAGCGAGTGGATATGGGCACTCGGTCGTCGAAACTGGAGACTGTTTGGGGAACTGGCGGAGTGGATCTGGGCAACCACGACTGGCGCGGCCCGTGGAGCCCGTTGCGCGGCCGGATCGGGGTGGAGGCGCCGCCCCGGAACCCCAATTCTTCTCACACTTGCAGGCATGATTCGGCCGGGTGGCGGCGTGGTTCCCCAAAGTCTCTCCACTTCGCTGCCGATGGAGACGAGCGGATTTCGAAGATTAGACGGATATCGGTACACTAGCCGAAAACCGTCTAGAAGGAATCTGTCGTGGCCACTTCTTCCTCTGTCGCACAGGATGATCTCGCGGCTGGCAACCCGGTTGCCACTGCCGTGCCGCCCTCCCCGCCCTTGGCGCCCCGCGCCACCATCGACATGCGCCGCATCCAGGCGCTGGCCGCGCGCGCAGAGAGCATGGTCGGCCAGATCCGCCAGCGTTTGCTGGCGCCGGAATCGCGCAAGGTGGCGCCGGTGTTCACGGCGGCGCAGCTGGCGGCGCTGTGCGGCGTCGACAAGCCGCACATCAACTACCGACTGACCAAGGGTGATCTGCCGGTCGGGCAGCTGACGCCGACCGGCGGCAAGCGGGAGTTCACGCTGGCCGAGGCGCGCACCTGGGCGCAGGCCTATCGAGGCGAGAAGATGCGGCCGAAGGGGCAGCGCGCCGTCTGCATCGCGGTGGCCAACTTCAAGGGCGGCGTCAGCAAGACCACCAGCTCGATGATCCTGGCGCAGGGCCTCAGCCTGCGCGGCCATCGGGTACTGGCCATCGACATCGACCCGCAGGGCTCGTTGACCACGCTGCACGGCATCCTCCCGGAAACCGACGTCAGCGAGGACATGACGATCTCGCCGCTGTGCCACGGCGAGACGAAGGACATCACGCCGGCGATCCGCTCCACGTACTGGGACGGCATCGACCTGGTGGCTGCGGCACCCTTCCTCTTCAGTGCCGAGTTCGCCCTGCCCTCGATGCAGATGCGCGACTCGTCGGCTCGCTTCTGGAGCGTGCTCGCCGACGGCCTGGAGCCGGTCCGCGATCTCTACGACGTGATCGTGATCGACACGCCACCCTCGCTGAGTTACGTGACGATCAACGGCCTGTGGGCGGCCGATGGCATCGTCGTGCCGATTCCGCCCAGCGGGCTGGACTTCGCCAGCTCGGCCCAGTTCTGGTCGCTGCTGGCCGATCTGGGCGGCAACCTCGACCAGCAAGACCCGAGCGGTGCGCGCAAGGCCTTCGACTTCCTGCACGTGCTGCTCAGCCGGGTCGATCAGGCCGATGCCGCCTCGCCGGCTGTGCGCCAGTGGATTCAGGCGACCTACGGCGAGTTCGTGCTGCCGGTGGAGATTCCCAAGACGACGGTGACGAGCAGCAAGTCGGCGGAGTTCGCGACGGTCTACGACGTGCAGCGCTACGACGGAGCCGCCAAGACCTACAAGCGTGCAGTGGATGCCTATGACCGCTTCGTCGACCTCATCGAGGAGTCGATCGTCGAAGCCTGGCGCTCGCGCGCTGCGGCCACATGAGCGGAGCTGACGGTCTGGCAACCCGGTTGCCAGGGCCGATGGCCAAGAATGGAATCGAGTGGCAACCCGGTTGCCACGGAGAAGGAGGGCGACGATGAGCACCAAATCCAAGCTGCTGGCCAAGACCGGCGACCTGCAGTTGCCGATGGACGAGCCGGCACCGCCGGTCCCGGCGGACGGCGGTGAAACGGCTTCGGCCGCGCCGGCTTCGCCGTCTGCCGGGCGTGCATCCGGCTCGCCGTTCCCGGGCGTGCTGCCCGGCGCGATGCCGCGCACCGGGCCCGGCCAGATGCTCCAGTTCCGCGGTCAGATGCTGGCGGTGGAAGGGGAACTCGCCAACCTGCGCGAACGGCTGAAGGCTCACGAGGGCGCCTTGCCCACCCGGACGCTCGATCCCGCCAGCATCGTGCCGAGCGCCTGGGCCAACCGGCACGCCGACGCCTTCCGCACCGCGGACTTCGAGCGCCTGAAGCAGGACATCGCCGCCGCCGGTGGCAACGTGCAGGCGATCCTGGTGCGGCCGCTGGCGGGGCAGAGTGGTCGCTACGAACTCGTCTTCGGCCATCGCCGCCACCGCGCCTGCGCCGAACTCGGCCTGCCGGTGCTGGCCACCATCGAGACCGAGCCGATCTCCGATCTCGAGCTGTTCGCGGCCATGGACCGCGAGAACCGCGAGCGGGCCGACCTGTCGCCGTACGAGCAGGGCCAGATGTACCGCAGAGCCCTCGATGCGGGTCTGTACCCCTCGAACCGCAGGCTGGCCGAGGCGCTGGGTGTCTCGCACACCTGGGTGGCCAACGTGCTGGCGGTGGCCGATCTGCCGCCGGCGGTGCTGGAGTGCTTCCGCAGCCCGCTGGAAGTGCAGCACCGGCACGCCAGGCAGATCGCGGCGGCACTCGACCATGACCGAAAGGGCGTGCTGCGCCGCGCCGAGAAGCTGCGCCAGGCCGGTGCCCGGCTGGCTGCCGGCGCGGTGGTGGCCGCCCTGGTCAAGGCGGACGCGGCGCCGGTGGCTGGCCCACGCCATGCGCTGACCGTCGACGGCCGCGTCGTCGGCCACTGGCAGCTCGACGGGGCAGGGCGCCTGAACCTGCAGATCGACGCCGGCGCCTTGCCCGACGATGGCGTCGAGCCGCTGCTGCAGCGGATCACGGCGGCACTGCGCCGCTGACGCTTCTCGAAACCCGCCCCAGGTCGGCGGTACGCTGCCGGATGCCGGCGCCGAGCCCGCTTCCTGGACCGCATCAGTCGTCATCCCGTAGACATAGACCCATGATAACTATTCTTATCGTGGTAGCCATCTTTGTCTTGCAAAAGCACCCTGTGCTCGCGATACTCGCGCAAGTCGTTGATTTCAAAGGTTCCCCTGCTTGAAGCTGGCCCCGTCCGATTTCCGCTTCCTGAGCGCGTGGGTGCAGGGCATCGATGTGCGCGAGGCCTGGTCGCGCTACTGCGCGCACCGCGGCTCGGTGGATCTCCGGCGCATCCGCACCGCGGTGCGCACGATGCTCGACCAGCTGGCCGCCGTGGCGCGGCGCCATGGAGACGGGGCCACGCGGGGCCGACGCTCGAAGCGTTCGCGGCCACGCTGACCGACGCCGACTTCTACAGTGAAGCCGAACTCATCCAGCTCTGGGAGCAGCGCTTCGGGCGCACACGCGACAACCCGGCAGCAGCCGCCGCCCGCCGGCGCGCCCGGCTCGTTGAGCGGCAGGTCGACGCACTGCGCCGGCTCGAGCAACTGGCGGCCTCGGCACCGGTGCCCGAAGACGAACTGCGCGCCTGGCTCGATGCGGCGCTGGCCGAGCGGCTCGAGCGTGTCGGTCTCGTGCGGCTGCAGGAGCTGATCGCCTTCATCAATCGCCACGGCTATCGCTGGTACCGGCGCGTGCCGCGCATCGGCGAGGAGGGCGCTCAGCGCCTGTCGCGCTGGCTGGGCGAACACGAAGCCTCGCTCGGTGTGCTGCGCCTGCACGCGGTGGTGCCGATCGCCCGGCTGCAGCCGGCCCAGCTGACACCGCCGCCGAGCTTCGGCGTGGTCCCCATCGAGCGGCTGCGCCTGCCCGAGGCGCTGTCCGGCCGCGAGGGCAGCAACCGGGCGCCGGCCACGCGGTGCAAGATCGCCGCGCGCAACGACCACGAGGCCGTCCAGGCCTGGATCGACCTGCGCCGGCCGGTGGCCGACACCGGGAACGCCCACACCTGGCGCGCCTACCGCAAGGAGGCCGAACGCTTCCTGCTCTGGTCGCTGTTCGAGCGGCGCAAGCCGCTGTCGTCGATCGACGGTGCCGACTGCATGGAGTACCGCCGCTTCCTCACCCAGCCCGGCCCGATGTGGATCGGGCCGAAGGCGGCGCAGCGCTGGAGCGAACACTGGCGCCCCTTCGAAGGCCCGCTGGCGCCGCGCTCGCGGCGCGCGGCCGAAGTCATCGTGATGTCGATGTGCGCCTGGCTCGCGCGGGTGCGCTACCTCGACAGCAACCCGTGGGACATGGTGCCGAGATCCAGCCGTGCGCTGCCGCTGGGCGAACTGCGCTCGCTGTCCGATCGGCAGTGGGAGCGCGTCGAATCGTGGCTCGAAGTCCAGCCACCCACGCCAGCCACGTCACGCCTGCGGCTGATGTTCCACCTCGCCCTGGCCACCGGCATGCGCGAGGCCGAGATGGCGGCCGCGCGCGCCGAGTGGCTGCGCCTGGACCTCGACGAGGAGGGCCTGCCGGCCTGGAACCTGCGTGTCACCGGCAAGGGCGGCCGGCAGCGCGACGTGCCGCTGACGCGCCGCCTCGTGCAGCACCTGATCGATCACTTCCGCCGCCAGGGGCTGCTGGCCAGTGCCCAGCCGCAGCCCAATGCACTGTTCGATCTCGATCCGGCCACGCCGCTGCTGTCGGCTCTGGCCGACCCGATGCGCCCGATGGCGCCGGCGCGCGTGTATGAGTTGATGAAGGCGGCGCTGCGCCGCTGTGCCGACGACACCCAGCCCGACGATGCGATGGCCGCCGAACGCATTCGCCGCGCCTCGCCGCACTGGATGCGCCACACGCACGGTCGCAAGTTCGTCGAGGCCGGCGGCGATCGCGGCATCCTGCGCCAGAACCTCGGCCACGCCAGCGACGCGACGACCGCGATTTACGACCGCAGCGAAGCGCGCCGCCGCCGTCGCGAGGTCGAGAAGGTGTTCGGCTGAAACGCGGCCCGAGGCGACTTGACGGGCTGTCGTCCCTGTTGACGAGTCAGGCGGTGGTGCTGGCCCTGTACACCCGGTGCAGGCCCTCGCCGTGGCTGTAGTAGTAGTCGCCGTTCGGGCTGATGACCACGGCGCGGGCCCCACGAGCATCGGAGAAGTAACGCCAGCCATGGCCCGGCTCGCCCGCGGCGGGCGAGACAGCGACCTCCTGCATGCCGCGGCCGGCGTGGCGAGCGTCCCGCGAAACCTTGCGATGTTCGCCGGCATGTGCCGCGATGACCGGCAGGGTGGCGGCGAGGGTGAGCGCCAGCGCGATGTGAAGGGGCTTCATGTGCGTTCCTTTCGAGCGGTCCCGTCGAGGATGACGGTGTGTTCACTTTGGTCGCCCGAACTTAGGAATGTCTGAGCGCTTGGCCGCCGCATCGCTTGCTGCGATCATCGACCGGTGAAGCTCGAAGACGCCCGCCAGTTCGCCCTCGCGCTGCCCGGGGCCACCGAACAGCCGCACCACTCCTACGGATCCTTCCGTGTGGGCGGCAAGATCTTCGTCACCATTGCGCCGGGCGGCGAGCTGCTGAACATCTTCCTGCCCGAGGCGCAGCGTGAGCTCGCGCTGGCGATGGACCCGGAGTTCCTAGAGCCCGTCCTCTGGGGCGGCAAGGTGCTCGGCGTCCGTGCCCGCCTGCCGCTGGCCCGCAAGGCCACGGTGCTCGGTCTCATCGAACAGGCCTACCGCTTCAAGGCGGGCCAGCCCACGTCCCGCCGCCGGTCCTCGTCATGACCGCTCCCGCTCACACGCTGCGCCTGGTGTTCGCCCTCAGCGCGCTCGCCTGCTCCGTCATCCTCGTGCTCTTCGCCCGCGGCCGGGCCGAATGGACTACCGCGTTCTGGCTGCAGCTCGCAGCGTCCGCCACCGTGGCGACCGTGCTCGCCTGCGGGCTCGCCTTCCGCCACGGCCGGCTGCGCCTGGCCGCCGTCCCGTCCGCCCGACTGGCGCGCGTCTTCCTGTCGCAGCTCGTGTACGTGTACATCGCTTCGGCAGTGGTCCTCACCGCGCTTGCCTTTGCGGTTCTCTACGGCATCACGCGCGCCGGCGCCAACTCGTTGGCCCTGGCGGTGGTGTCCGGCCTGTGGCTCTCGCTGTGGATCGCGCCGGGCATCGCGGCGTTCACCAGCTGGTTCAAGCTGCGCCCGACGCCGCCGCTCAGAAGCCCTTAATGCGGTGTGTCGATGATGCGTGCATCCCCATCCACGATCCCAGGAGCCAGCATGCAACACGATCTCCGCGAATTCCTCTCCCGCTTCGTCGGTACCGTCGCCATGACGCTGGTGCCGGTGGTGCTCATCGCCTTCATCTCGATGCCGCTCAGCCTGGGCCGCCACCCCGGGGAAGCGGCTGCGACCGCCGGGGCGCCCATCGCCCACATGACCTGAGCGGCCGGGGGCTTCCTTGTTCGACACCGGGCTCAGCGCCGCCGAAGCGGCGCGACGACTGCGCGAAGAGGGGCCGAACGCCCTGCCGGGCGGTGAGCGGCGCACCCTGCTCTCGATCGCGCTGGAGACGATGCGCGAGCCGATGTTCCTGCTGCTGCTCGCCGCCGGCACGCTCTATCTGGTGTTCGGCGATCTGCAGGAAGGGCTGACGCTGTTCGGCTTCGTGCTCGTCACGCTGACCCTGACGCTGGTCCAGGAAGGCCGCACCGAACGCGCGATCGAGGCCTTGCGCGATCTCACCAGCCCGCGCGCGCTGGTGATCCGCGACGGCATGCCGCAACGCATCGCCGGGCGCGACGTGGTGCGCGGCGATCTGCTGAAGCTCAGTGAAGGCGATCGGGTTCCCGCCGATGCGCTGCTGGTGTCGGCCGACGGCGTTCGCGCCGACGAATCGTTGCTGACCGGCGAATCGGTACCGGTCGGCAAGCGGCTCGCGCTGGCCGCCGAACTCGACGCGGCCGCGACGGCGGGCGCCGCCGAAGCGAGACGGATGCCACCGGGCGGCGACGAGCTGCCGATGGTCTATGCCGGCACGCTGGTCGTGCAGGGCCAGGCGATGGCGCGCGTCACGGCCACCGGCGCGCGCAGCGAGATCGGTCGCATCGGCACCGCGCTCGGCACGGTGGCGAGCGAACGCACGCCGCTGCAGCGGCAGACAGCCGTCCTCGTGCGCCGTCTCGCGCTGCTCGCTCTGGCGCTCAGCCTCTCGCTGGTGCTGATGCATGGGCTGCAGCGCGGCGACTGGCTGCAGGCGCTGCTGGCCGGCATCGCGCTGGCGATGGCGATGCTTCCCGAGGAGTACCCGGTGGTGCTGACGGTCTTCCCGGCGCTCGGCGCACGAAGGCTGTCGAAGGAGGGCGTGCTGACGCGCCGCATCAACGCGATCGAGACGCTGGGTGCCACCACGGTGCTGTGTTCCGACAAGACCGGCACGCTGACCGAGAACCGCATGACGGTCACGCACCTCGTTGCCGGCGGCGTGGCGGCGGACCAGCGGCTCGCTGTGCCGACGGGGGAGGGCGCCGAGCTGCCGGAGCCGTTCCACGCCCTGGTCGAGGTGGCCATCCTGGCCAGCGTGGTCGATCCGTTCGATCCGATGGAGAAGGCCTTTCATCAGCTGGGCCAGCGCTTCCTCGCCGACACCGAGCACCTGCACCGCGACTGGCGGCTGGTGCAGGCCTATGCGCTGTCGCCGGCATTGCGCGCGATGTCGCACGTGTGGGCCTCGGGCGCTTCGGCGGTCGATGGCATGCAGACGGTGGCCGCCAAGGGTGCCCCCGAGGCGGTGGTTGATCTGTGCCACCTGGGCGAGGCCGACCGCAACCGCATCGCAGCGGTGGTCGACGAGCTCGCGGCGCAAGGCCTGCGCGTGCTCGGCGTGGCGCGTGGGCGCTTCGCAGGTCGGGACTGGCCCGCCAGCGAACACGACTTCGACTTCGAGTTCCTCGGGCTGCTCGGCCTGGCCGACCCGGTGCGCGCGGAGGTGCCGGCGGCCGTGGCCGAGTGCCGTGCGGCCGGCATCCGCGTGCTGATGATCACCGGCGACTATCCCGCCACCGCTCGGGCCGTGGCCCGGCAGGCCGGGCTCGCCGAGGGCGATGCCGACGTCCTGTCGGGCGACGAGATCGCCGCGCTCAGCGACGACGCCTTGCGCGAGCGCCTGGCCAGGGTCAGCGTCTGCGCGCGCATCGCGCCGGACCAGAAGCTGCGCATCGTGCAGGCCTTGAAGGCGCGCGGCGAGATCGTCGCGATGACGGGCGATGGCGTGAACGATGCGCCGGCCCTGCGCGCCGCGCATGTCGGCGTCGCGATGGGTGGGCGGGGCACCGATGTGGCCCGCGAGTCGTCGTCGCTCGTGCTGGTCGACGACAACTTCGCGTCCATCGTGCGGGCCGTGCGCCTGGGCCGCCGCATCTTCGACAACCTGCGCAAGGCGATGTCCTACATCCTCGCCGTGCACGTGCCGATCGCCGGCATGGCCCTGCTGCCGGTGCTGTTCGGCTGGCCACCGCTGCTGTACCCGATGCACATCGCGCTGCTCGAGCTGATCATCGACCCGGCCTGCTCAGTCGCGTTCGAGAACGAACCGGCCGAGCCCGACGTGATGCACCGCCCGCCACGCGATGCCGCCGCACCGTTGTTCGGCGGCGCCACGCTGTGGCTGGCACTGCTGCAGGGGACGGGCGTGCTGGTCGCCGTGCTGCTCGCCCATGCCTGGGCTGCGCCGCGACTGCCCGAGGCGCAGGCGCGGGCCTTCGCCTTTGCCACGCTGGTGACGGGCAACCTGGCGCTGATCCTGTCGAACCGCTCCGCACGAGGTTCGCTGTGGTCGACGCTGCGCACGCCGAACGCGATCCTGTGGTGGGTGATCGGCGGCGCCGTGGCGCTGCTGATGGCGGCGCTCTACTCGCCCTGGGCCGTGCAGGTGCTCCGCTTTGCACCGCTGCCGGCGCCAGCGCTGGCAGGGGCGTTTGCGCTGGGGCTGCTGAGCGTCGTGTGGTTCGAGGCCCTCAAGGCCGTGCTCAGGCGGCGGTCGGGGCAGGGGCAAGGCGCCGGCATCCAGGTTCCCTGATCGCCAGCTGGCCCGATCTGGCAACATGGTGCCGCCAGCGGGCGGGTGCCGGCCGGCGCGCAGGTCTCCTCAGGCGTTTCAGCCGGGTTTCGCTCCATGGCCAAAGCCACCGTCATTTCCGCCATCGTCGCCGCTGCGGTCACCGCGGCGGCCTTCCTGCTCAACCCGTCGGCCGAGCAGCGTCGCGAGAAGATCAAGCAGGCCATTGCCGAGCGCAGCCCGATCGCCGGGGCGCTGGGCATTGGCGCGCTCACGGCGTTCACCTCCACCTACCACCCGCTGGGCGTGGCCTCGTACACCACCGTCAACGAGCGCACCGTCTCGATCGGTGCGCTGGGCATGGTCTTCGTGCTGCAGCCCGGGCAAGACAAGTGAGCCCGAAGGCGCCCCTCTCGGAGCTGCGCAACCTGGGGCCGAAGTCGCGGCCACACTGGCCGCAGCGGGCATCACCACGCTCGCGCAGCTTCGTCGCCTGGGTGCCGTGGCGGCCTACGCGAAGGCCCGGCAGTGCGGGGCCAAGGTCAGCCTCAATCTCCTGTGGGCCCTCGAAGGTGCGCTCACAGGCTTGCCCTGGCAGGTCGTTGCCCGCGAGCACCGAACGAGCCTGCTCCTGGCCTTGGAGCATCACGGGACGCCCGCGTCTTCGCCGCCGCCGGCTCCCGGGCGCTGTGACCCTCACCGATAGACGGGAGAACCGCATGACACAGGCGCACATTCGGCAGTCGATCGAGAGCGTGTCGAAGTACTTCGACGAGCACCCCGAGAAGGCCCGGTCCACCGACCGAGCCGCCACCGCGGTCATCGAAGAGGGGCTGCGGTGCAGGGTGAGCGGCCCGCGCGGCGAGGCCGTGGTCTGCGACATGCCCAAGGGTATCGGCGGAGCCGGCAGCGCGCCGACGCCCGGCTGGCACCTGCGGGCCGCGCTGGCCGCGTGCGACGCCACGGTGATTGCCA
>VYMG01000340.1_pt1 | contig 15926 bp, 16 predicted proteins | sample 5115261 | NCBI WGS metagenome assembly VYMG01 (sample SAMN12291781, study PRJNA351875) | freshwater metagenome | isolation source: freshwater lake | place: USA: Michigan, Wintergreen Lake | collected 2013-08-08
AACTATCAATTTTCAAAAACTCTCCATCGAACAACAGTCCCGTGAATTAAAAAATACGATCGAAGAACTTGTAAGAAAAAATACTTTATTACAGCATATTCAATCCGATATAAAAAAAATTACACCTCATACTATACGTGAAGGAGCAGAACATATCAAGCAACTTTTAGATCGTATCGAACGCAATATTACACCTCTTGAAAGTAATCAACAATTGCATAATCAACTCAATGAAATTCATAAGGATTTTATGTGTAATCTTCATGAAAAATTCCCCGATTTAACGACAATGGAATTAAAAATTGCAGCACTTTTATCTATGAAACTTACTTCATCGAATATAGCAGCAGCATTGTTTTTATCAAAAAGAACGGTTGAATCACATCGTTTAAGTTTACGCAAAAAGTGCAGTATCGGTAAAGATGATAATATCTATGAGGAACTATCGAAGTATATGGTATAAAAGTATGATATGGCTCACACATCGTAAGATAATGCCCTTGTGTTTCACTGTGCTTGGTGTGTAAAGGTAATTATTGACAATGTCATATTCCTTTCTCCTTATCAGGAATTTTTACTTAACGAATATCTATTCTTATAAACACTTTCCTTAAAAGCAAAGGAGCACCCGCAGACTGAATTTCCCCCGAAATGTTCTTTTTCTGATGCTCCCGCTTCTATATTTTGTTCAGAATCTGTCCGTACTATGCATCTTTTTAAGGAATGCTCTACTATTGCTTTCCTATAAATTCAATAATATTACCGCTTGTATCTTTCGCTTGAAACCAATAATCCACCTCATTCATTGCAATGGGTTCATTATGGATAATCTCACACTGATGTTCTTTTAAATGCATAAACATAGCTTGAACAGAACTCACTTCCAGTGCAAGAGTACATCCGGTATGGCTCAATTGTCTGTCTAAAAAAGTACAACCTCCTATCAGATATATACCTTGAGCATCATTTAATGACAAATAACATGAGTGGTCATTCATGGGAGAAAAATTTCCCATTCCTATAATATCACGATAAAAATGTAATGCTTTTTCATAATTATCCACATATATAGATCCAATTGCTATTCCTTTAATCATCATGACATTAATCAAGAAACTGTGAGTAAATTTTTTGTACGCATAAACAATGCAATAATTGCCGATAAAAAACCACCACCAAGAATAACACCGACAACTATTTGTACCGAATAAGAGAATAGACTAAAATAGTCTGATAATTCTTTTTCAGCACTTAGTTTATCAGCATGATTAGCAATATTTGACATACCATGAGTAATCATATCTGAATAGAACATCGGATTGATAAGCTTCACATAGATAATATGCCCCATAAGAGCAAGAGGTGCGCCTATAAGTGCCATCATAAAACCGGAAAAAAATGCAGTTTTATAGGAAATAATGCCGCCTTGTTCTTTTTTCTTCTCATGTATGGTCTTATAGGTAAAATATATTGGTACCGGAAGAAATATATTAGTCAGATACGGATGCAAATCAATATAGACAGTATGCAATCCAATAATATATTCAGCCAAAGTCCATAAAAAAGCTATGAAACCCATAATGAGGGCATATCGAATTTCAATACGCATGCTATTCTTTTTATCATAATTGTAAGAAAAAAAAGTCCGAAACGGAGAGTTCCGGACTTAACTCCAAGTTCACTTATGCAGCATTGGGATCTGTTTGCCACAAACCGTGTGTATTACCTTCTGTATCGGTAAAATATGCTACCCATCCCATAGTAGGAACAGCCATTTTCGGAACGGTTATTGTACCACCGGCGGCAATTACTTTCTCACAATACTCATCAACAGAAGCAACATCAATGGCATTGATTACCGCTTGCGGATAATTAGTATCGCGCTTTGCAATGGCTCCGTCAATTCCCATATCGCCTTCGGATGCCGAAGTACTGCACATAAGATAAGAATCGCCTTCACCCCAACTATTGATTTGCCAACCAAAAACAGAACTGAAAAAATTTGCGGCACGCTGTGTGTCATCTGCAAAAATTTCGAAATGAACCGGACGAGACATACATAACTCCTTACAATGAAAATGAATAAAAAAAGTGTGTGTACCGGATTTCACGGCACTATGTTACAAAAATAATCAACCGAATTTTTCAATTTGGTAATGTTATGAAGAGTTCACTCACCACGTCATTAGCGCGGGAATATGTCCTCACCATACCAAATACTCCACGGAAGCATTAAAGCAACTTATGTTCACAAGAACTATTACAAATTTAACACATTGTCAAATATTTTCCAAATTGTCAAATAAAATTTAACATTTGTCTCTGCGATACAGTAGGTTTACAGTATAGTGATGGGTGTGAAAGGAAGCGTATCAGTGTCCGGTTTTTGTTGAATATCAGGAGTATCTGTATCAGAGGAATTTTCAAGATGCAATAGACCGCAGAGGCGGCGATACTCATCTAAGGGCAAGACAATATAACGAATATGATCGCTGTCGGTGATGATATAATGTTCATACTTCATAATGCAACCCTATTATTGTAAGCGCGAACTATGTTCTGAATACTGCAAATCCGCAAAGAAAACATCCCATACCAATAACTCGGTATGTCCAATTTCATTCATAGGGCTACCACTGCTTAACTCCATGGCATGTTCCGGTGAGTCGGCAGTGATAAGGGTAAGTCCGCCGCTGTGATTTTCAAAACCACCGCCACCGCAGGCAACAAGATGACCATCACGCCGGAGCGATTGTAACCACTCCATAAGTTGCGGAATACGTGATTGAAATGCCTCTTGGTCAAAAGTTTCATCACTCTCGAATGATTTCCAAATCAGTGCATATACAGTTTTCATATTTTTCCTTTTGTTTATACATGCAATAACACTTTTTTTGTACGATTGTATCAATACACCGAGATGTTTCAACAAAATTTAACATTTCAGATGCCATTGTAGCATCAAGTTTCATTGTAGGCATAGAATAGTGTATTGTAATGTTTGCGATATGAAAAAAAAGTTGTAAGTTCGCCCTATGGATTGTTGATTCTTTTGTTTGTTAAAAAAACATGAGGGATGAAAATCACAAGTATATGCTTCCATTATTTGATCACAATGACAAATGAACTATGAGTGAAGAACTTAATAATACGTCGAATGAAGCAATACCCAAAGTAACAGGTATTGGCGGTATTTTCTTTTTTGCCGAAAATCCGGAAACCTTAAAGGAATGGTATGCACATAATCTGGGACTTGAAGTGAATCAGTGGGGTTCGACCTTTGAGTACCGCAATGCTCATAAGCCCGATGAAATCAATTATGCACAATGGAGTCCTTTTAACCGAGACACTACATACTTTGCACCTTCAAAAAAAGAATTTATGATTAATTACAGGGTTCAACATATTGAATCCTTAGTACAGAAGTTAAAAGAAAATGGTGTTACTATTCTTAATGAAATCGAGGAATATGACTATGGGAAATTTGTTCATATAATGGATGCCGAAGGCAATAAGATAGAATTATGGGAACCCGTTGACAGTGTCTTTACTGCAATGGGTGGAAAAACAACTAAATAACAATAAGAACAAAGACATACAACCTACGATTTGTTCTCAATCGTAAATGTTCAATCAGAATACTTAGTTCAAATATATTTTCACGGCAATATTCAAACAGAATATAGTTTTATATCACAATAAATAAAAGATGACAATGGTAAAAAACATTTTTAGTCAAGAAGTGACAGAGGAAATCATTACACGCATTAACTCCTTGCAACCGCATAACACACCGCTTTGGGGTACAATGAGTGCGGACCAAATGCTTGCACACTGCAATGTGACCTATGACTTTGTCTTTCATACAGAAAAGTTCAAGCGACCCAATCCTTTAATGCGTTTTATTCTAAAAACTTTTGTAAAAAACATTGTTGTAAACGAGAAACCATATTCAAAAAACAGTAGAACAGCTCCCGAATTTGTTATGGTTGGTCAAAAAAACTTTGAACAAGAAAAAATTAAACTTATTGAAAACATAAAAAAAGCTCAGCAACTCGGTTATCAATACTTTGACGGGAAAGAGAATTTTTCTTTTGGAACAATGTCGGGTACTGAATGGAATAATTTATTTTACAAACATCTTGACCATCATCTTTCACAATTTGGTGCTTAAATATTTCCTCACTTATTATAATGCTTCTCTTTAGAAATCAATTATGTTAACCAATCAGCATCATATAATGTATATACGTAATGAATGATGTAAACACTATGTACAAGTCAGTTACAACAAAAAACACAATACAGCTATGACAAAAAGACTTACAAGAGTTTTTTACTATATTGTTATGTGTGTAACGATGTATTTCTGTCAAAATTCTACGGGATATGCACACGAGGAGAAATCACCATTTCGGGTCATAGGATACTATAGAGGTGACATAAGTGAAGTAGAGAAATTCGACTATGAAAAACTTACCCATTTGATTTATTGTTTTATGTTTTTACATGGCAATCAGATTGGTTTTAAAAATGAGGACAGCAAGAACACATTACTCCGTTGCTTAGCATTAAAAAAACGGCATCCTCATCTGAAAGTATTAGTTGCTCTCGGTATTTTCAACAGAGATCGGCAGAAAAGAATTCGCACTTTCTGTTGCTGCACTATTAGAACAATATTCAATTGACGGCATTGATATTGATTGGGAAAGTCCTGTCATTGGTGGCTATAAGAATCATAAAGCTTCGGAAGCAGATAAAGATAATTTTACAGCAATGATACAAGAATTACGATCTGCTCTGCCCGATGATAAAGAAATTTGTTTCGACGCAAATTCCTTTAAGGAGTTTATTGATCGCTCTATAGACTGGAATAATGTTATGCCGTATGTGAATTTTGTTAACCTTATGACCTATGGGCTGCCAAGTGATAAACGAGGGCATACAGGACATCATTCCGCATTATATTCTTCACCATTCCAATATGAAAGTATTGACCTGGCTATTCAAAGGTTGGATAGTCTCAATATTCCAAAAAATAAAATTGTTATTGGTGCGGCATTTTATTCATTTGTTGTAGGTGATGTTGACAGCATAATGAATGGTTTGGGAAGAAAAGGTAAATTTATCTCAAACATAACATACAAGGAGTTATCCGAACAATATACGGAATCCCAAGGATATGAATATCATTGGGATAATACAGCCAAAGCACCTTTTCTTTACAATAAAACAAAAAAAATATTTGTCACGTATGATGACAAAACATCGGTAACACTTAAAACTGAATATGCAATAAAAAACAGATTAGGAGGTATTATGTTCTGGAAATTAAATGGTGACAGATATACAAACGGTTTACTGGATGCTATACACACAACAATTTCAGTAAAACGATAATGTTATGCCGCTTATTTTCCCCTACAATTCACCGAATCCCTGCTGAAAAAAATCAATAATTTCTTTTTGTGCAGACATTTCATCATTGCCTGAGATTCGTAATGTCAGTGTTGCACCTTGTTCTGCGGCAAGTGTCATAACACCGATAATACTTTTAGCATTAATATTCATGCCGTCACGTTCTAAATATATGTCTGAGCTGTATTTTGCTGATAATTTTACTAACATCGCGGCAGGTCTTGTGTGCAATCCTGCTCTATTTTTTACCGTTACCGTACATTCAATCATTCATCTGATTCCTTATTATGATAAATACCATGCATTGGCTTGGCGATGGCTGTTGCCGACAACATGCAATATTTTAAACATACCTTTGGTACGATCTTCGTAGCGCATACGATTAGCTTTACTGTCACCGACAAACATTTCCGTCATTAATTCATCATAATCTTTATTACTTGTCACAAATACTCTGCCGCCACGCTCATGAGCATTGAGCACCACTTGCTTAAATAATCGAGAAGATAAATGATAACCGCTATTCATATCATCAATAATCCACACCTGACCGGGTTGTAAATTCGTGCTTGTGCTAAGTGTAAATCTGTCGGCAAATTGAAAATTGGATTGCAAGCCGCGTTTCATAAATTGTTTACTGACTCCAACTGAAATATGGCTTTTCCCTATGCCCGCTTCACCATAAATATATAAACCTGCGCCAACGCTGTCATCATTAAATGTAATTAATTTTTCGGCATATAATAACATCTCTTTTTGTGATTCATTCTTGGGAATATAATTATGGAGATTAGAACATAAATTTTCTAATGGCAATGTGGGATTACGATCATAAAATAATAAATCCAAACGAATACTATCAAGAATATCGGCTGGCAAGTCACGATTTTGAATGATAATAATTTTATCATGTTCACGGCAACGGATATCCGCTTCGGGATAATGCTTTGCAAGAGTTGTTATCACAGCTCCGGTCAATGGTGCAACTTGAAGCGTATATGTAAATTGAGATTGATCTGCCATAGTATGAAAAAATCTGTCAAAATTTCTAAAATATTACTTGAAATCCAATTGCCAAATATGCATCTCTTTGTGTAAAAAACATACCATGAATACTCCGCCCGCTAAACCAATATGCATTGATTGCCGTAGCAGTACTATTATCATTGTAAAACAAAAATCCTGTTTGTCCCGAAATTTGCCCTTCATAGACACCATTCACGCCAACGGCTTTACAATCTATACCGCCATGGATGTACATTTTTGCCGTGATGGGATGCTCAAAATCAAAACCCGCTGACGGAATAAAACGTTCGGCTGAACGCGGCTGGGTTGCCCATACATAGTTAATACCGATATATGGTCGCCACCATCGCATACATAATGCTGCGGTAAAATCTGCAAATTCACGACTATATACAAATGGCTGTGGGTTTAACCTCCCCATATTGTCTGCCAAACCATCCACAAGATGAGAAGAAATATGCGCCAACCGTAAACGGAACGCAATCGGATGAGGAAAACTCCCCAACAGCAATGGAAGCGTCGAAGCATTTATCCCAAAGAAATAATCGGACGTTTCTACCGGAAATTTGAAATTGCCCTCACTGCGCAATCGTGTATAAGTATAGAAGTCCGCACCAATCCATACATCATCGGTAAGCCGGAATAAATCAATGCTATTGCCGATATCCAAACGCAATTTGTTGTCATCGGCTTGATACATAGTGCCGACACGTCCTTCAAAAGGATTCGCTGTTAAAGGTCGAAACACCAACCGCCCATCATGAAGTGAACGGTGAAGAAATGTTGTGTCACCATTGCCTTTGTTCGTGAAAACTTCCTGTGAGAATAAAGCAGTTTCCGCTGTCATCAACACCACTATGACACATAGTATCAAATATCGCATAGGTAATCGTAAATCTGTTCTTCGCAAAAATAGGTCGAAATAGACAAAGAAATGAAATCTTTGCAGAAGAATTCGGCTATTCTTTGCCAAATACAGCGAATATCATTGGAATTTGTTTAAAAAAAGTGCAATTTACACTTCAATTCAACTATACACATCGAATCTCTATGAAGTATGTACTCGCCATTATAAGTGTCAGTTTCCTTTTTGTTTCATGCCGCAAGGACTCCACGACAATCCATCCCGAAATACGTTCTGTTGTTGAAGCTGTCTATGCTACCGGCTATATTGCGCCAAACGATGAATATAAAGTCTATGCTCAACAAGACGGGATTATTACCGCTGTCCACAAAAATGAAGGCGATACTATCACCAAAGGTGATGTTCTTTGCGATTTGGATAATGATGTACAAAATGCTAAACTGGCTGCCAGCGAACAAAGCTATGACTTAGCATTACTCAATGCCTCTCCGGCTTCACCCATTTTACAAGAACTGCGCAATGCCATGAGCAATGCACGCACAAAAATGACTGATGATTCTGTGAATTATGCCCGTTATTCGCGTCTGTTTGCCGAAAAAGCAATCTCAAGTGCCGAATATGAAAAAGTGTCACTCAGATTCACAACATCAAAAAAAGAATATGAAATGTCGAAACAACGTTTTGAGCAAACACAACAACGCTTACGCAATGAAATGGATGCTGTCAAAGTACAAAAAATAACAGCACAAAAAGATAAAAATAATGTCAGAATTATCAGCGATATTGATGGCATGATATATGAACTGTATAAAAAACGCGGCGAATCGGTACGAAAAAATGATGCTATTGCTTTACTCGGTTCTCGTTCCCATATTTATGCACAATTATATGTAGATGAAAATGATGTCGGGAAAATTGCCATAGGACAAAAAGTCGCTGTCTCATTAGATTCCTATAATGGAAAAATATTCGATGCTGTCATCACAAAAATTTATCCGATACTCCAAAAACAAAATCAAACAATACGGGTAGATGCCGAATTTATCACATCGCCCCCCACAGGAATAGTGGCTCTCAGTGCAGAAGCCAATATTATTATTCGGTCTAATCCGAAAGCATTAACAATACCTCGATCGTATCTGAAAGGAAAAGATTCGGTTATTATTGATAATAATGGTGAAAAAGTAACAAAACATATAAAAATCGGCGCACAGAATTTTGATTATGTGGAAGTACTCTCCGGTATTCATTCATCAACGCTTATTGTAAAGCCATGACACAATATACTTTAGCTTCTCAGATTGCTTTCGTGCATTTGATGTCAAGAAAAAAACAAACATTCATTGCAGCACTTGGTGTTACCTTTGGTATTTCTGTTTTTATTGCAATGATTGGTATGATGAACGGTATTAACGATTTACTCGAAGATTTGACGTTAAGTGCCACGCCACATATTCATATGTATCGTGATATTCAACGAAGAGAACCTTCGGTGATGCAGCGTTTATTGGGGAATACTCCTCTTATTGAAGTGCATCATGAACGACCGAAAAATGAACAAAAAAAATTACGTAATGCTCTCACAATGCTTGATTATATACGCAAAGACCCCGATGTGTATGGTGCATCGCCACTACTGACGGCGCAGGTTTTTTATCAATATGGACAGCATGAAATTGGTGGAACTATCGCAGGTGTTGATATTTTGGAAGAGCATAAATTATTCGGCATCGGCGATAAACTTATAGGTGGTAATCTCTATGATGTCTTAACAACAGATAATGGTATTATTATCGGTTCGGGTTTGGCTGAAACCATGCAAGTAAATGTTGGTGATAAAATTAATGTTACCACTGTTACCGGTACACGTGTTTTATTGCGCATTGTCGGTATTGTTCAAATGGGGATTGGTGCTATTGATAATAGCCGTTCATACTCAACACTTCATACTGCACAACGATTGCTGCAAAAAGATAAATCATTTATTACCGACATCAATATAAAATTACGCGATTTATATAAAGCAAAAGATAAGTCCCAATTATACAGCAATTTATTTGGTTACAAAGCAGAAGATTGGGAAACCGCCAATGCTTCTATTTTAGTGAGTTTTACTTTGCGCAATACCATCACATACTCTGTGTCTGTGGCATTGTTAATTGTTGCGGGTTTTGGAATTTACAATATTCTCAATATGACAATTTATGAAAAAATGCGTGATATTGCCATTTTAAAAGCAACAGGTTTTTCCGGCGGTGATGTGAAAGCAATTTTTATGATACAAGCATTATCGCTGGGATTGGGTGGGGCAACTGCCGGATTACTTTTCGGCTTATTGATGTCGTATGGTATATCGAAAATACCCTTTGAAGCAAAAGGAGTTATTAATCTGACAAGTTTACCCATGAGTTTTTCTCCGCTGTACTATGCCATAGGATTAGTATTTGGATTATTGACCACAGCCGCTGCCGGATATTTACCTTCAAGAAAAGCCGGAAAAATTGATCCCGTAGAAATTATTCGAGGAAAATGATGAAAGAAGAGAATGATATTGTCTTACGATGTTCTTCTATTGTAAAATATTTTACCACTCCGGTAAAGTTCAAAGCATTGAATAATATTTCATTTACCATACAAAGAGGCGAATTTTTATCATTAATCGGTAAATCAGGTTCCGGAAAATCTACATTATTATATGTGCTTTCCACCATGGATACGGATTATGAAGGTACGCTCGAAATAAACAATACACTATTAACGGGAAAAACTCTCAATCAATTATCGGATTTCCGTAATGAGCATATTGGCTTTGTTTTTCAGTTCCATTTTTTATTACCTGAATTTTCTTGCATAAAAAATGTGATGTTACCCGCATTAAAACTCGGTAAAAAATCCGAGAAGGAGGTGGAACATGATGCCTATGAGAAATTACGATTACTGGGTGTCGCTGACCAAGCATTGAAGACCGCGAATACTTTGTCCGGCGGGCAGCAACAACGGGTAGCCATAGCACGTGCTTTAATCAATAATCCGACAATCATTATGGGCGATGAACCGACGGGTAATTTGGATAAAACCAATTCTGACATAGTCTTCGGCATTTTTCGCGAATTGACGGCAGACTATGGACAAACTATCATTGCTGTCACCCATGACCAAGATTTTGCTCAAAGAACTGACCGTATTATTGAACTTAGCGACGGTGAATTGCTGACAAGCAACCGCTAATCGGGAAATATTCACTATTTTTGCAGCCCAAAGAATCATGCATCCGTAGCTCAATGGATAGAGCGTCTGATTCCGGTTCACAAGGTTGGGGGTTCGAGTCCCTCCGGGTGCGCATACTGAGTCCTTATTTTTGTAAGTAAGGACTTTTTTTATTCCTTACATTTCTCACAGACTTTTTCTCAAAAATCATATATCTCAGATAAATATCGCTATTACTCACAAGAAGAATATTTTTTTTCAACTTTTTTTGAATAATTATAGTGTATCATAAAAAATACTGAGAACTATGAAATAAATATCTCTCAGCATAGTACTCCATCTCCCCTTTTTTCTCTTTACACACAATCTTTTTCGACGCGAACGGTAAGGCGACGATTTTGTTTACGATATTCTTCCAATTGTTCGGGCGAATAACGCCATTGTTCTTGTGACGGGGGTTCTTGCACACGGGGACGGGTAGCGCCATAGCCCGAAGTGCCGAGAATACGATTTTTTTGCACGCCTTCTTCTTCAAGCCAACGCTGTATGCGACGCGCCCGCAACTCCGATAAACGTTTATTATGTGCGGCACTTCCTTCGCCGGAGGCATGACCTTCAAGCACCACACGCAAATCCTCGCATGATTGATTAATATATTCTTTAAGATTTTCTAAATTCTTTGCTGTCTGAGGTTGCGTAAAATCGAATTCATCACTATTTACTTTAAAGCGAATATCCATATCGAAACGGCGTTTTTCCGTTTTTTTTTCTGTCATCTCAGGCGCAGAATTTTGTTTTTTATCCTCTTGTATGACAGGTACTTGTGGTTTTTCTTCACAAGGACAGGGTTGTTTTGTTGCCGGTAGTGTTGTGCTTTTTCCATTGCATTGACATGGTGTAGCATCTTTAGAATCAATAATCCCGTCACCATCACTATCAGGATTTTTCGGATTGGAACATGTACGAATTTCATCAGCATCGCTCACGCCGTCCATATCGGTATCGGCTTGCAAGGGATTGCTGCCATAGCGCATCACTTCATCACCATCATTAAGACCATCACGATCAGTATCAATATCAAGAGGATCAGTTCTCATTGTATGATGCTCCATGCCATCCGTCAAACCATCGCCATCGGTATCGGGATTACGAACATTTGTCAATGTTGTATAGATTTCATCACCGTCATTGAGTCCATCATTATCTGTGTCGGCAGCTCGCGGATCGGAAGCATATTTCTGTATTTCACGCCCATCTCTCACGCCATCATCATCGGTATCAGTGCTGAGAGGATCGGTACCATAGCGGAAAATCTCATCGGCATCAAAAAGTTCATCACCATCACTATCGGCACGCAAAGGATCAGTACCTCGTGTTTTTTCGGCTGCATCATTCACACCATCATCATCGGTATCGGCTTTTAATGGATTAGTTTGCACTTCTTCCCCATCAAGCAAACCATCGCCGTCGGTATCGGGCAAAAGTGGATTCGTATGTGACATCATAATTTCTGTACCATCACTTAAGCCATCGCCATCGCTGTCACTTATATCGGCATTTGTCCCATAACGCTCTTCTTGATGATTCGTCAAACCATCATTATCGCGGTCACGATTGATAAACAATGTATAAGCTATGCCCACATCAACGGAGGCAAAGCCATCATTGCTGCTGCCGCTTTCGCTATAATCATCGAGAAAATCTGTTGTGGTAAACCTATAAAATGCTTGTGCTTGCAAAGATAAACGCTCGTGAATATAGATATCGAATCCAAAACCGACGGGCACAATAAACGATTGCCGATTATACACTTCATTGGCATTATTCGGTAAAGCTATATGTTCTTTGGTATTGGTGATATTCCAATCAAGCAAGCCCAGACCGACAGTAAAATAGGGTGAAAATGGCTCGGAAGGAAAAGGTCTGGCACCCAGCAAAAATTCATAGGTATTCACACGAATCGTATTAGTTTCTTCGATTAAAGCCACAGAACCATTGTAGCGACTTTGACCAATAATAGCACCATTGCCATAATATTCGGGATAGCGTAAAAGATATATGGGCGAAACACCAAATTCGGTACTGCCCACACCAAACAATCCACCAACAAATAATTCCGGAAAAATCGTATAACGCAACCCCACGGAACCATGAATACCAAAGCGATCATCGGTAAACTCACCCCAATATTTCGTTGTGCCTCCCCCTATGGTAATATCCAATGTACGCGGCTCCGTTTGTGCCTGCACAATGCTCGTACCATAGAGTACAAAAATGATGATAATGATGAACGTTTTCATGCTATAAACAATACATTTTCCGCCAAAGATGATGGTATAGCAATCATAGTGCCATATCATCAGACGATATAAGAGAGCACTCACGATGTTTGATCACTACACAAAGCAAAGAATGGTCATAGTACTATGTTTTCTCAATCATTGTCAACATCGAAAGAGCTTAGGTAATGAATGTTATCCACACAACAATCGTTTCGCATAACAATATACAATAACAGAATTGAAAATCGAAGTAATCAATCAGAGAAATCCTAAAAATTACTTTGATCTTTCACTATATATTCTTTTTCATAAGTATTTGTATTATAAAGCTTTTTTTTGTAAGTTGCACAAGATTGTACGAATATGCGTGTATAAGTCGTGTCATCTGTCATCTTCGTACCTCATACAAACTCTTATATTCTATCTTCGGAGGCAATATGAAAACAACAGCACTCTTACCATACAAAACATATAGCATCGGCACTTGTTCTAAGGAGATTATCATCACCGATATTCTTGGCAATACTATTGCACAAGAAACTTTGTATGAGCAAGAGGGATCACATCATTTGAGCTATGAAACACATCATCTTTCAAGCGGTGCATATATACTCAGTATTCGTATCAATGATACACGCTTTACACAACATTTATCTATCATTAAATAACATTGTGTTCATCCGGCGGTATAAAAACCGCCGGAATTTTTTATATATGGAGTATTTATGAAATTTGTTCTATCTATCATAATATCTGTTTTTGTCCTTTGCTCATATTCTACATTCTCTCAAAATGAAAACAAACAATGGATTGTTCACTTTTCAGATAATGACCTCCATTTAACGCGCTATATTTTTGAAGAAAATGGTATTAACAAAAGCATCATCAACGATAAGAGGTTATTATCTATAAATTCACCTGTAACAACAATATCAGATAAAAGAACAGGTGATTTATTGTTTTACACAATTCGCAATGTTATATACAAAGATAAACACATACCCGTAGATACAATTACCTATATGAACACAGCAAACTCTGCTTTTGGAAAACTTGTTCGACAATCTTTGATAATTCCATTCCCTTCTGAAAACATATATACCGAAACAAATAAGTATTATTTATTTTATTTATCTAATGCTATTAAAAACAGGCTGACATATTCTATTATTGATATGAATGATGGAATGATAAAAGTAACAATGGAGAATATTACTCTAAGAAATTCAGTTTTACAGGGTTTAACAGGTACAATTGACTGTCCCTCCGGTAACTATTGGCTAATTGCTGGTGATGAGAATAATAGAAGATTCTATTCATATAAAATTACAGAAAAAGGTATTGATTCTTTACCAGTTATTTCTGATTTTAATGAAATATTTACACCGAGTACTCTTGGTCCTAAATATTATGGATCCTACAAATTATCTCCGGATGGAACAAAACTCATTGCTTTGACTGGAAATAATGTTAATAGCGATATTCCTTTGCACTATGAAAAGATTTACTTGTATGACTTTGATAAAAGAACAGGTATTATCAGTAATGGAAGATTAATATTAGACTATTCTGGTGCAAACTCGAGAGCAGATGTAGAAGATTTTAGCTTTTCATCGAATAGTAAAGTATTGTACTTAGCTTCCTATGTATCACACAATGATGTTGTAAGTGGAGAAATTTTATATCAATATGAAATTCTAAATGACAATATTTTTTTGAGAGACTCATTCTATCTCGGATCCTTTCGAAGTCGGAGCCATTTACAACTTGGTATGGATAAAAAAATATATTATGGAAAATATATTATTCATAATCCTAATACTTTTGGTAGCGGCTGTAATTTGCGTGTATTTGATTCGAGTATTACAACTGCACGTTATCCCAATATGATGGAACATACGATGTCAGATTCTTATGGGCTGGCGGGAATGAAAAGTAATTATTGTATGGAATTTCCGGGTACTATAGATACTGTCTATGGTTGTGTTGGTAAACCAATAAAAGTCTATCACAAAGATGCAGGAAGAGTATTATTTCGTAAATGGACAATTAATAATGCCGACATTATTGAACAGGGTCTTGATTCAATTGTTTTTTCTGTCAAACAAAAAGGAATATATCCGATACAACTTAATTCTGTCAAACAAAGTCGCTCAGACGTGTTACGCACCGTTGCCATTATTGATGATATTCCGAAAGTGGATGCAGGAAAAGATATGTATGCTTGCGATTCTGTGCAAATCGGTTCAGCAGGTGAAAAAAATGTACAATATTCATGGACACCGACAGAAGGATTAAATAATCCCAATATTCCCAATCCGATAGCTGCTGCACCAAAAAAAGAAATAAAATACACCGTGCGAGCATTCACAAAAGGAGGTTGTGAAAATTATGATGAAATTATTGTACGCCCGGGTATTCCTGTTCAGCCCACAATTAATCGTGACACCATTATTTGTTTTGGAAATTCTGTTCCATTACAAGCAGGTGGCGGCACAAAGTATGAATGGTTTCCGAAAAGCGGATTAAATAATTATTTTATTGCCAATCCTATTGCAATGCCTAACACAACAACACGCTATAAAGTGATTATTTCCAATGCCACTTGCGCAGATTCCGCTTTTGTGACAATTACAATTAAAGAAAATGAAAAAGCAGATGCGGGGGCAGATAAAACTCTCTGCGCGGGATTATCAGTCAGACTCGGCACAAACAATAATCCGCAAGTTGAATATTCTTGGTCGCCTGCCGATTATTTGGATAATCCAAAAAGTGCAAACCCACTGTGCACACCCGAAAAAAATATGCAATATATTCTCACAATAAAGAACAGCAATGGCTGTGAAAATTATGATACCGTTAATGTCACTTTGGGTGGTGAATTATCTGTTTTTGCAGGTGCGGACACAAATGTTTGCGAAGGTGAACAAATACAATTAAACGCAAGTGGTGCAGAAAATTTCTCTTGGTCGCCTGCCGAAGGTTTAAGTAATGCTACTATCGCAAATCCAATATTTACAGGAACTTCCACCACACAATATATAGTCACGGGAAAATCAGGAACTTGCGAAGGTAAAGATACGATACTTGTTACTGTCAATGAAAAACCAATAATAATTGCCTCTGAA
>VYMG01000245.1_pt1 | contig 15753 bp, 8 predicted proteins | sample 5115261 | NCBI WGS metagenome assembly VYMG01 (sample SAMN12291781, study PRJNA351875) | freshwater metagenome | isolation source: freshwater lake | place: USA: Michigan, Wintergreen Lake | collected 2013-08-08
GCGACTGGATAACCCAGCTCTCTCTCGACAAGTCCCTCGCCAGCCGCGCCAATCGCTTCATGCAGAGCGACGACGAACAGTCCCTCCTGCGAGATGTGCCTTCACTCACCGGCATGGCCATCATCGCCGAAGCCTGTCGCCAGCGCGGCGCAGGCCCGCGACTCGCACAAGCGCTTCTCGATGCCGCTCAAGCCTGGGAGTCCGCCGCCCAGCGCGTGCCCGGCGGCCGCGCTGGTTTGCGCGCCGCCCTCAGCGCCCGCGCCGACACCGTGCGTGAGGATGTCGAACGCGACGCAGGCCGCATGCTCTTTCAAGGCATGGCCTCGCTCACCGGTGCATGGATCGACATGCGCCACACTGTCTTCGCTCTCGCGCCCAGCCACAAGCCCGGCTGGCTCGACATGACGGTTCTCATGCAGTGGTCCGGCATTCATCGCGTTCGCAGCGACAAGCCCCTGATTCTCGCGAGTCTGTCGGGCGCGCCAAACAACACCGAGCCTTCCCGTTTCAACCTCGACGGTACCCCGCTCGCCGCTGACCCCAGCGCCAGCATCATCGAGCCCTGCTCCAGTTATCCCAAGCGCGCTCTGCAGTTTCATCGCAAGGGCAACGCCTGTACACTGCTGCTTGCTCGCGATGCGACTCGCATGGATGAAGCCATCGACTTCGCCATCGGCATGCGATACAGCGCGTACGTCCCCGTTCTGGCCTCGCCAGAAGCTATCTTCGCCTGCATCCCCATCGTCGTTCGTCGCCCCACGCGCCAGTTCTCGCTCGACGTCATGATCGCTCCAGGTGTGTGGCCCGATCGCTCGCCCGTCAGCGCGTTCGCGCTGTCAGCGGCGGATCCGCCCGATCTGCAGCGAGGTCCATTTCACGACGCCGCTGAGACAATCGAGCTTGGCGCGACATATCAGCCCCCGGAGTCTGACCCCGACGACCCCCACGAGGCCGACCGTGAGAAACTCACACGCATCGGTTTCGAGCGTGTGGGGTGGAATCAGGCTGGTTTCAGGCGGTTTCGCCTCCAGCTTCGCTTCCCACCGCCGCTGGTCGCGGTCCAGACGTGGTTTCCGCTCCCGTCGGCCCCCTGATGCCTGCTCGTGCGTCCGCTCGGCCCGTTTACGGGCACGTGCCGCCCGCCAGCACATTGAAGAAATCAATCACGTCCTGATCTTCCGGGAACACGCCGTTGTTGTTGAAGTCAATGTCACTGCACGTGCCGCATGTCGCCCCGGCGAGCACGCTGAAGAAGTCGATCACATCCTGATCTTCCGGAAAGACGCCGTTCTGGTTGAAGTCGATGCCGTCGCACGCGCATCTGGGACGGAAGATCGCAATGCGGTTGTAAGGCTGCCCCGCAAACTGCGTGAAGTCGCCTGCCACCATCAACTCCCCGCTGGGCAGCGCGAGCAGTTCAAACACCGTTCCATTCGCCGCCCCGACCTCGGTCCACGTGCTGCCGTCCCACTTCACCACGTTGGCTCCCAGTCCCGTATTTGTCAGTCGTGCGTTGGCCGCGTACAGCACGCCATCCACCACTGCAAAGTCCCGCGCAGAACTCTGAAACCCCGCGCCCATCGCGTGCCACTGCGTCCCGTCAAATCGTGCCACATTCAGCGCGTTCACCCCGTTCACCTGCGTGAAATTCCCCGAGATGATCAGATCCCCGTTGGGCATCAGGAAGGTCTCGTAGACCTCTGAGCCATTGGTCAGGCTGCCACCGACCTGACTCCAGTTCACGCCATTGAACTGCGCGATCTTGAACGTGTCCACCGGCCCCATGAATCGAAATGCCCCGCCGGCGATCACCACGCCGTTCGGCCGCGCGGTCAGATCCCACACCCAGTCGTTGCTTGGCTGCCCGCCCGGCACGGACCACTGGTTGTTCACAAACTGCGCCACGCGAGAGTTGAACACACTGCCCGCCCGTGTGAACCAGCCGCCTGCAAAGATCGATCCGTTCGGTGTCGATGTGATCGCGAACACGATGTTGTTCGTTCCCGTCCCCAGCGGCTGCCAGTTCGTCCCATCAAACCGCGCGATGTAGCTCGTGCCCGTCGTGCCCGACGTCGTGAATCTCCCGCCAACGAACAACTGGTTCGTCGCCGTCACGTGCGCACATTGTGCAGAGTCGTTGAACCCCGCTCCAAGTTGCACCCACGCGCTCCCGTCCCACATCGCCACCCGCGAAAGCGGCTGGCCACCCGTGTTCTCAAAATCACCCACGATCACCGGCGTGGGGCCCAGCGGCCCGTTCCCATCCGGATCCCACAACGCCGTCCCCAGGACGCGCCGGTTGACACCAGTCGCCGTCATGAGCGACTGCACCCACGTGCCGGCGCACTGGGCAAAGGCAGACGATGCAACAGTCAGAACCAAAGCGGCGGAGTACTTCATGTGTACCTCAGCGAGAAATGAAAAAAACGCACGCCACGATTCGCGGCGTGCGTCAGAAAGTGACGTCAAGGTTGTGTGAAACCCGAACAAATCGCGACGTTCTGTCCCTTAGCACGTGCCGCCAGCCAGCACCGTGAAGAAGTCCATGACATCCTGATCCTCGGGGAAAACACCGTTCCCGTTGAAGTCAATCGTGTCGCATGCCGGGCAGTCGCTCCCGGCAAGAACGCTCAGGAAGTCAATCACATCCTGATCCTCGGGGAAAACACCGTTGTTGTTGAAGTCAATGTCGGTGCAGGGCGCGCTCACCACCGAGAATGCGAACACCGCATTGCCTCCCGTGATGCCATCGCCGCTGGGCAAAGCCGCGTTCGTCTCGCCGTCAAGCGCAATGCCCGCTGCCAGCGTCGTCACGCCGTTGTCAGTCACCGTGAGCGTGTACGCCCCCGGTGCCAGCGGCGCGGCACTGGTGATCGTCGCGACATTGCCCATCAGCCCGAAGGTCGTGTTCACCGGTCCGCTCGGACCCACCAGCGTGAACGCGCTGCCGCTCGCGACCACGTTCTCGCTGAATGTGATCGCAACCGCCGTTGCACTCGTGCTCTGCTGCAGTGACGACCCCGCCGCCGGCGCGACCGCAACGACCTTTGCAGGCCCGTTCACATACGTCTCTGCCGTCTTGCCGTCGTTGAGAATCCAGTTGCCGCTGTCAATCGCCACACCCGTCACCGCCGCGCTCGTGGGCAGCAGGTAGTGCTGCGTGCGCGCCGTGTTCTTCACCGTCACCGTGCTGCCGCCACCCGCTGTCGTCAGCGTCACCTGCACGGGCATCTCAAACACGCCGCCGGCGCCCATCGTCGTCGCCTGCGTCTGTCGCAGCGACACCTGCGCATAGTTCTGCCCGCCGATGTTCACGTTCTTGAACCCATACGCATACACCGGCGCGCCCACGCCATACACAAACGCATCGAAATACGCGTTCAGTTCCACCCCGCTGCTGGCTTCCATCGCATCACGGAAGTCATTGGTCGTCACCGCCGACCCTTCATACTGCGTCCGAAGATCCTTCAATCCCTGGAAGAACGCCGCATCACCCAGAATGCCGCGCAGCATGTGAATCGCCCAGCATCCCTTGTTGTACGTGAACGTCCCGCTGAAGATGCGGCTCACGCTGGTGGTGTCGTACACGTACACCGAGTCATTCGTCGCGCTGGGCCGCCGCGCGTTCACCGCCGAGTTGCGCGCCGCCGCGCCGCTGCTGCCGGGCTTGAACTCCTCCCACAACACCTCGCTGTAACTGGCCAGCCCTTCATTGAACCAGATGTCATTCCACGTCTTGCACGTGATGGCGTTGCCCCACCATTGGTGCGCCAGTTCGTGCGCCGTCAGCGACGCACCAAAGCCGCCCTGCCCCGAATACGTCTGGTGCTCCATCCCCCCGCCGAACGGAAACTGGTAGATCCCGTACTTCTCATTGATGAACGGATACTCGCCAAAAAGCGGCCGGAACGTCGCCAGCATCTGCACGCTCTGTTCCCACGCCGCCCGGTTCGCAGGCGTGTCGTTCGTCGGATAGATGCTGAACTCCACCGGCATCGTGCCCGTCCCGCCGCCCGGCAGCGGATAGTTGTAAGGCACCGTCCATTGGTTGTAGTTGGTCGTGCCAAACGCGTACAGATACGTCGCAGTGGGGTAGTTCGTCCGCCAGCGATACCGCCGCTTCCCCGCCGCCGGCACATCCGTGCTCTCCAGCAGTCCGACGCTCACGCTCTTCAGCGTGTCCGGCGCGGTGATCGAAATGCGACCGATGCTCTTGTCCGTGTTGTTGCCCGGCGCGAACACGTCGCCGTCCTTCACAGGCCACCACGTCGCCGCGTAGTACGGCTCACTCAGCGACGCCATCACAGGCACGCCGTTCTGCGTCGTGAAGTTGATCGACCCGAACCCCACACTCGTCGGTATGCCGCTGTACGCGATGCGAATCGTGAACTGCTCGCCCGCGTTGTACGCGCGATTCAACGTCACCGTGCGCGCGTACGAGTTGGTCGCAGGCAGCCCGGGCACCGTCACGCTCACGCCGTTCACCGTCACGCTCGAGATCGTGTACTGCCGCCGCAGCATGAACGTGAACTGCGTCAGCCCGTTCACGTTGCTGCGCACCACCATCTCATTCGTCCCCGCGATGAACGGATTCGGCTGAGGCGTCACCTCCATGTCCAGGTCAACGCTGATGAGATCCGTGTCGCTGAAAGCCTCGCGCCGCGTGAAGGATCCACCAGGCCCATCCTCCGCATCCGTCACGATCTCGCCCATCTCCATGCGCATCCGCAGCGCATTCGCCTTGCCGCACGTCGGGGAGTTGCAGTGGTGGTGTACCCCGATCCGCTCGCTGATGTGCTCAAACTGTTCAATCGACTGGCCCAGCGCGACCGACGCCATGCCAGCCATACACATCAACATCAATGCACGAGCCATGCGAACCTCCGCGAAACCTTGGGTGACTGCACGCGACAGCCGCGCCCGAATGGACGCAGACAGACAAACAGCCTTTCGAGAAAAAAGGCTGTCCGGGTCCGCATCATCGGGCAAATTGCCGAGAAGTCAATCTGATTTTCCGCCCTTCATCCGCCTCAAGCCAGCAACCGTGCCCTCCGCGCATGCAACGCCCGAAAAACCCCCGGCTCGCCACCGGTCTTTCACCGTGCGTAAATGCCAGTCGCACTCCACACCGCCGCCGGCCCGCCGCTGATACCCACGGGCGGAATCACCAGCGCCACGCTCTGCCCGTTCTTGCTCATCGTCGCCGATGTCGCCACCGCCTCGAGCACCATTTGCGCAAATGGCGGCATCGCCGCCGGCGCACGCACATGGCTCGCCAGCGCGCCCAGCCCGCTCATCGTCGCCGCGATCGTCATCCCGCCCACCTTCACCGTCGCGCTCACGCTGCCAGGCAACGCCGTCGTGATGTCAATCGTCCCCGCCAGCACCGGTGCCTTCTCAAATGGCGTCCCCGCGAAGATCTTGGGTCCAAAGTACCCGGCCACCTTCGCATCCGGACTCACAAATCCCATCACCTCCGGCATCCCCGTCGGCCCCGGAATCATCACCATCCCCGCCGGTGCGCTGCCGACCGGGGTGTGCACCATGTGGGCCACGTGCACGATCACGTTGGGCATGGGCAGGCCCGCCTGTGTCATGGCGACCAGATCAAAACCGCCTTCCCAACTCATCCAGTTGTTCACCACAGTCATGTGTTCTCCCGAGCAAAAAAGGACAGCCCGATGCGGATTGTATGACAGAGACGCGCATGAAAAACGCCGCGACCTTCGCCGCGGCGTTCACACGTTCTGCCTTGCTCTGCACTCAATCTTCCGGCACATGATCGCTCGTCACGATCTCGCGGAACTTCTTGCGAAGCCGGTTGGTGATCGGACCTTCCTTGCCATTGCCGATGATGACCCGCGGGCCGGTGCCCGGGCCGTCGGTATCAATCGCGTTCACCGCGATGATCTCCGCCGCCGTGCCCGTCAGGAAGACTTCGTCAGCCTTCAGCACTTCCTCCAGACGCATCTCCTTCACCACGCACTTCACATCGCACATCTTGCACAGTTCCTCACGAACAAAGCGCTCGGTAATGCCTTCAAGACTGCCGCTGTTGCCCGTCGTGTGAGGCGGCGTGTACACCACGCCGTTCTTGATGATGAAGATATTGTCGCCCGTGCACTCGGTCACCCAGCCGTCTGTCGACAGCATGATGGCCTCATCGCATCCCGCGTCGATCGCTTCGACCTTCGCGAGAATGTTGTTCAGGTAGTTCAGGCTCTTCACACGCGGATCAAGACACTCACGCGGCGTCTTCGGCCGCTTCGCGACCACCACGCGCATGCCTTCTTCGTAAAACTCCGGCGCGTACAGCCGAATCTGGTCGGCGATGCAGATGACGCCAGGCACCGGGCAGCGGCGGGGGTCCAGCCCCAGCGTGCCAAATCCGCGCGTCACGACCAGGCGGATATACCCCTCTTGGAAGCCGTTGACTTCAATGCAGTGCCGCTGCACCGCGATCATCTCCTCGCGCGAGATGGGAATCTTCATGTGGATCTTTTCGGCGCACGCGTACAGGCGATCCATGTGCTGCTCGCACTTGAAGATCTTGCCGCGATACACCCGAATGCCCTCAAAGATGCCGTCACCGTACAGCAGCCCGTGGTCATACACACTCACCATCGCCTGGCTCTTGGGCACCATGCGACCGTTCACCCAGATCATCGGCTTATCACCGATCTCCTGCGGCGTGGGCCACAGCTTGGCAAGTTTGGAGATGTCCGCGACAGGCTTCACGGGAGCGGACTGCATCTTGGTCATGAATCAAACCTCCAACCGGCGCGGCGAGCACGCCTCAAAGCGGACAGGACAAACAGTGCGAAAGTGTAGCGGGATGCGGGGCGAAGTCCGCTCCGATTTTCACGGTCACTCGAGGTTGTGAGACAACCGGAATGTCGCTGTTTTGCGTGAAAATGACACACAGGCACGGCTCTGTGCCGCCGCGACCGCACACACGAACGCTCATGGGTCCATCGTCCCGACGACGTGCACGCGTGCGGAGTCCGCGCGACCAATCCGTCGTTCATCGCGGCAGTGGGTACACGTCAATCACCGTTGGGCGAGCCTGGCTTCACGCCGCCTTGCGCACCTGCGTCCCCGCCGCATACTTCGCCACCGTTGCGATCAACTGCTGCTTGTCCACAGGCTTGGTCAGGTAGTCATCACATCCCGCCGCGCGAGCCTTCTCCTGCTCGCTCGCCAGCGCATGCGCCGTCAGCGCCACGATGGGCAGTGTGTACCCGCCGCTGCGCAGTTCGCGCGTGGCGGTCAGACCGTCCATCTCGGGCATCTCCATATCCATCAGCACGACTGCAAAGGGCTCACCCTTCGCCAGTGCGGCACGCGCCGCATCGCGAGCCTGCATGCCCGTCTCCGCCATCTCCACCTGCGCTCCGGCCTTGCGGAGCAGGAAACTCACCAGACGCTGGTTGTCCGGCGCATCTTCCGCCAGCAGCACGCGGCAGTGAAGCGCGGGTGCTTCGCCGCCTGCGGACGACTTCGTCATCGTCCGCGCGTCGGGCATCTCGTGCAGCATCGTCGCCTGCGATGTGTCGCCCGAACTGACAGTCACGCTGAACGTGCTGCCCGCGCCAGTTTCGCTCTTCACAACGACGTCGCCCCCCAGCAGTTGCGCCAGTTGCTTGGAGATGTTCAGCCCCAGCCCCGTCCCGCCGAACTGGCGAGTGGTGCTGGCCTCAGCCTGTGCGTATGCCCCAAAGAGCCGGCCGATCTGCTCTGGTGTCAGTCCCACTCCCGTGTCAATCACGTCAAAGCGCATCTGATGCTTCGTCGCATCGTGGCTCACGCGAATGCGTACGCCGCCCTGCTTCGTGAACTTGATCGCGTTGCCGCACAGATTGACCAGAATCTGCCGCAGGCGCAGCGGATCGCTCATGACGCTCGCCGGCAGCGGAAACGCGAATTCCGCCTGCAGCGTGAGTTGTTTGTCCTTCGCCTTCAGCGCCAGCAGGCTCACCACGTCCTGCACCACGCTGATGGGCGAGCACGCGATGCGTTCCACTTCCATCTTGCCTGCTTCGATCTTGGACAGATCAAGCACGTCGTTGATCAGCCCCAGCAGATGCTCGCCATTGCGACGAATCGTGTAGATGTGCCCGCGCCGGTCTTCCTCGGTCAGCGACTGTTCATGCACCAGCAGATCGGCATACCCCAGAATCGCTGTCATGGGCGTGCGGATCTCATGGCTCATGTTCGCCAGGAATTCGCTGCGAGCATCCGCCAGCGCCCGTGCGCTCTTGGCCTTGCTCTCCGCCAGTTGCATTTCGATCTCGCGCTGGCGCACCAGTTCGCCCATCGCCACATACACGCCCGCCACGCCCAGCAGCAGCAGCACCATCACGCCGCCCACCAGCAGCACGGCACGTCGCGCCTCCGCCATCGCAGTCACCCACGCCGACGCGGGAAAGTCAATGCCGAGAACGGAGTGCACGCTGCCATCCGCGTTGAACACCGGATAGTTCGCGCTGATCCACGTGCCCCAGCGGTCTGTGTACACCTCTTTGTTGAAGTTCGCCTGTCCCTCAAACGCCTGCGTCAGCGAGTTGTCCGCTTCCTCGTACAACTCACCGATCTGCGTCCGAGCTTCAGTCTCGCCCTCGTACTTGCCGTCGCGGTTGTAGTCCGTCTCCGAATCAGCCAGCAGCGCAAGCGAGCCGTCCGCCGTCAGAGCCATCGTGTAGATATCCGCGATGCTGGGGTTGAGTTCCAGCCAGCGCTTCTGCTTCTCGATTATCCGCAGGTACGTCGCGTCATCCGCCGGCGTCGCGAGCGAAAGCGAGAGATACCCGCCTTCGATCATCTCGCTGACATACGTGGGGCCCATGCCGCTCACGGTCTTCTCGATCTCACGCTTCTTGTCCGCTTCATGGCTCCGTGCGATGTGTATCGTCGGACCGACGATCACGCCCAGCACCGCCCATGACCACCATGGCAGATTCCGCTTCGTGCTCGTGCGGCGCATGATGAACTGCACCAGGATGAAGAATCCAAGGCAGGCCGCGACAAACAACAGATAGTCCGTCATCGCACTCATGGTGAATCGTCCGACAATGTCCCCTGCCTAGGTCGGTCTTCTGTGAAGAACGCTTGAACCGCGCGATCGTGTTTGTTGCCCATTTTGCCCGGAATCACGCGGCGCGGGCGGATGCCGCACGTGACCACGATTTCGCCGTTGCCACGAGTTTCCCCTTGTCCACGGGCTTGGTCACGTAGTCATCGCATCCCGCGCGTATGCATCGCTCGCGGTCTTCCCCCATCGCGTGCGCCGTCAGCGCGACGATGCTGCCCTTGTACCCGCGCTCCCGCAGCAGCGTGGTCGCGGTGTACCCGTCCATCTCCGGCATCTGCATGTCCATGAAGATGACGTCAAACCGTGTGTCAGTTTCATGTCGGGCCAGAGCCGCTTCCATCGCGATTGCGCCATTCTCCGCCAGCGTGACCTCAGCGCCCGCCGTCCGCAGGTGGTGGCCGATCAGCCGCTGGTTGTCCGGCGCATCTTCTGCCAGCAGCACGCGCAGCCCCTGCAGCGGCTTGTTGGCCGTTGCGGACGCAGCCTGTGCCACCTGCGCTGTTGCCGGCGCGGGTTCCTGCGCGATGGTCTTGGGTGGCGGTGCATCGTGAGTTCTGCCCAGCTCAACCATCCGCGCGTTTGCCACAGGCTGTGCCTGCATCGTGAACGTGAAACTGCTGCCAGCGCCGGGCGTGCTGGTCACTGTCACGTCGCCGCCCATCATCGTCGCGAGCTTCTTGCAGATCGCCAGTCCCAGCCCCGTGCCGCCGAAGCGCCGCGACATGCTGTCGTCCGCCTGTGCAAACGGTTTGAACAGACGCGACATCTCCTCGGGCGTCATCCCGATTCCCGTGTCCTGCACCACGAACTCCAGCCGATCGCCTCGCGCCGCGAGCGTCATGCGAACGCTGCCCTCCGCCGTGAACTTGATGGCATTCCCCACAAGGTTGATCAGCACCTGCCGCATGCGATGCGGATCGCTCATCACCTTCTCGCTCACCGGCGTCAGCGTCTGCACTTCCAGCAGCAGCCCGCGATCCTTCGCCCGCACCTGCATCAGCGAGCGCACATCCTCCAGCACGCTCAGCGGCTCGCACGCAATCCGCTCCACGCGCATCTCGCCCGCTTCGATCTTGCTGATGTCCAGAATGTCATTGATGATCGTCATCAGATGATCGCCGTTGCGGCGGATCGTCTGCACGTGTCCCATCCGATCCTCACGCGAGATGTTCGGATCCAGCAGCAGATCCGAGAAGCCCAGAATCGCGTTCATGGGCGTGCGAATCTCATGGCTCATGTTCGCCAGGAAGTTGCTCTTGGCCCGGCTTGCGCTCTCCGCGGCTTCCACCGCCTTCTCCAGTTCGATCGCCTGCCAGCGCAGGTGTTCTTCCGCCGCCACCTGATCCGTTATGTCCGTCGCGCAGCAGATCATGCCCGCGAACTGCCCGTTCGCGTCGCTGAACGGCGTTCCACGCTCAAGCAGCCACCGGTCTTCACCGCTCGCCGTCTGAATGCGATATCGCGAGTAGTAAGGCTGCCGTTTCGCCACCGCATCCGCGAAGATCCACTGCACCCGCTCACGATCATCCGGATGCACGATGAGCGTCCAGTCGTTGGTGATGAAGCGTGACGCGTCATGCCCTGTCAGTTCCGTCGCAAAGCGATTGACGAACACTCCCGCGCCCGATGCGTCGGTCTGCAGCACCATCGCCGGCATCGCGTCCGCTATCTCGCGGATCTTGCGTTCGCTTGCCCGCAATTCAGCCTCCGCCTGCACGCGGTTCACCACTTCCTGTGCCAGTTGGTCGCGCTCACCCTTCATGCGCTGCGCAATTCGCGCCACGCTCGCCGTCACTTCACCGATCTCATCGCGCCCGTTCGCCGTCAGGTCGGCAAACCGCCCCGCGTCCAGTTCCGACGCGACGAATCCGATGCGCCTCACCGTGTTCCGCACATCAGCCACCAGCGCAAGCGCAAAGTACACCGCCAGCACGCCGCCGATCACCGTCACCGTCACCACGTGCCGCTGCGTTGCCTGGTAGCTTGCCACGCGTTCTGAGATCAGTTCATGCAGCCGCTTGTTGCACTCGTCATACAGACCCCACAGCAGATCGGCCATCTGCGCGAAGTCCGCATGTGAGATCTCCCGAGCCGCCGTCAGTTGTGCCAGCTGTTCGCTTATCGCATCAATGTGCGGCTCCAGCGCGGCGGTCAGTTCAGGGCGAGTCCGCATCGCCACCCGCAGACCGCGCACCGTCGTCTGCCACTGCTCTTCAATCGTCCCGATCGCCCGCAGTTTCTCCCGTTGCGACGGCGCCGCTGTTTCGATGATCTCATGCACTGCCGCCGTGTTCTGCGCGATTGTCGGCAGCGTCACGATCACCGAGTTCATCAGATAGAACGTGTCCAGTTCCGGGTCCAGAATCAGATTCGACGTATCACCCACGTGCGAGACCAGTGACGCTACCTCGCCCAGCAAGTCTCCAAACTGGTCGCTCCGCGCCGTCTCCAGTCGCGCGCTGATGCTCGTCCATCGTCCGCTCGTCTGCAGGCGGTCCGCATACTTCGCGTCAACGCTGTCCATCACCTTCGCCGCCGCGCGCAGCCGTGCGATTTCTTCCTGCGTCGCGTCATCCCCGCGCTCCAGCACCTGCATCACCGGGGCCAGCCCCTTCAGGTACGCCACACCGTCCAGTTCCTTCGCATTGAAGGCGATTGTGTCATTCAGTTCCCGGACATAGCTCGTCAACAGCCACCCCAGTGGCAGCGCAAAGCACAGCGCAATCACAATGAACTTCGGCAGAACGCGTAGATTGCGCATCACCGCCATGCCCGGCGCAAGGATCATCCCTGAGCGCCCCCGATCCGTCGCATGTTTTGTATTGTGCATCTTCACACTTGAGCATCGGTCGGAGCATCCCACGAAATGAGCGCGATACCCCCGCCAGTGTGATGCGTGTTCCGATTCACCGACCCGTCAGGCTCGATAACCTCCCTCATGGCCAAAGTGCGCAAGGTTTACATCTGCCGCAGTTGCGGAGCCACCCAGCAAAGGTGGATGGGCAAATGCCCCGACTGCAACACCTGGGACTCGCTCGAGGAATCCACCATCGATCCCTCCAGCGAGAAAGACCCCCAGCGCATCAGCGCACTCGCATGGACACAGGTCCAGTCGACCGACGCGGAGCCCGACGCACTTGCAGCCGCGCCCGTCGCCGGTGCAGTCGCGCTGGCAGATGTCGATGCCGCACCCGCCAACATCGAACGCCTCCCCACAGGCCTCCGCGAATTCGATCGCACGCTGGGCCTCTCCACCCTCAACGACAAATCCATCGCAGGCCTCGTCCCTGGCAGCGCAGTCCTCGTCGGCGGCGAACCCGGCATCGGTAAAAGCACCCTCCTCCTCCAAGCCGCCCGCGCCTGGGCCAGCCAAGGCACCAAAGTCCTCTACGTCAGCAGCGAAGAAAGCGTCGAACAAGTCGCCATGCGCGCCAAACGCATCGCCTTCAACGACGCAGAACTCACGCCGCTTCAAGCAGCGGATGCAACCACGCGCCCCGCCTCCGGCACTTCGTCTCTTCGGCACTCCGGTACTTCCTCTTCACACTCCGGCACGCAGGCACTCTTTCTTCTCCACGACACCAACCTCGCGCGCATCGTCGAGCAAGCTCGCAAAGTCCAGCCGCGCGTCCTCGTCATCGACTCTGTCCAGATGATCTACCGAGGCGACATCACCGCCGCGCCGGGCAGTGTCACACAACTCCGCCGTTGCTGCGCCGAACTCGTCTACCTCGCCAAGATGGCCAACATCGCCGTCGTCCTCGTGGGCCACGTCACCAAAGACGGCCAACTCGCCGGCCCGCGCCTGCTCGAACACTTGGTCGATGTCGTCCTCAGTTTCGAAGGTGATCGCGCTCACAGCCACCGCGTCGTCCGCAGCGTCAAGAACCGCTTCGGCAGCACGCTCGAAATCGGCCTCTTCGAAATGACAGGCACAGGCCTGCGCGAACTCGAAGAAGGCGGCGTCATCGCCGCCATCGGCGCTCACGACCAGCCGCGCCCCGGCTGCGTCCTCACGCCCGTCATGACCGGCAGCCGCTGCATGATGGTCGAAGTCCAGGCCTTGACCGCCACCGGCTTCCTCGGCGCCGCCAAACGCAAGTGCTCAGGCCTCGACGCCAACCGCATGGCCATGCTCATCGCCGTGCTCGAGCAGCACGCGGGCCTGCGCCTCGCCGACCGCGACATCTTCGCCAGCAGCGTCGGCGGCCTCAAAGTCCTCGACCCCAGCAGCGACCTCGCTCTGCTCCTCGCCATCGCCGGCGCTCACTATCGCAAACCCATCCCGCCACGCACCTGCGCACTCGGAGAAGTCGGCCTCAGCGGCGAAGTTCGCAACGTCCCGCACCTGGAGCAACGCATCCGCGAAGCCGCGCGACTGGGCTGCGCCCGCGTCCTCTGCCCTCCGAGCAAAGACGCCAAGTCCCTCGCCAAGCAACTCAGCATCGAAATCACGCAAGTGAAAAATGTGGACCAGGCGCTGGAACAACTGGGTTGAGGCTTTTGGACGAGTCGCTCGCCACGGAGATACCCAGATACAGAGACACACATCGACAAAAGAGCCCGCGTTAGCGCAGGCCCTTTCTCACTCGGTGTCTCTGTGTCTCTGTGGTGAACAAACTTGCGGGACGCGTGCGTGCCTCACCCCATCGCCATCGTCATCAAGAACTCAGCGTTGGTCTTCACCTTCTTCAGCTTGCCCTTCATGAGTTCCATCGCTTCCACGACGTTCATGTCGGCCAGCACCTTGCGCAGGCGGTGCACCAGTTCGAGTTCCTTGGGGTCCAGCAGCAGTTCTTCGCGACGCGTGCCGCTGGCGGGAATGTCGATGCACGGATAGATGCGCTTGTCCATCAACTTGCGATCAAGGTGCAGTTCGCTGTTGCCCGTGCCCTTGAACTCTTCGAAGATGACTTCATCCATCTTGCTGCCGGTATCCACCAGCGCCGTCGCGATGATCGTCAGGCTGCCGCCCTTCTCAATGGCGCGAGCCGCGCCGAAGAACTTCTTGGGGCGCTGCAGCGCATTGGCGTCAAGACCGCCCGTCATGATGCGGCCGCTGTTGCTGGTCTCGCTGTTGTACGCGCGGGCCAGACGCGTGATGGAGTCCAGGAAGATGACCACGTCATCACCAAACTCAACCATCCGCTTGGCCTTCTCAATCACCATCTCCGCGACCTGCACGTGGCGGTGGCTCTGCTCGTCAAACGTGCTCGCCACCACTTCCACGCCGCCCGTCACGTTGCGGCGGAAGTCCGTCACTTCTTCCGGACGCTCGTCCACCAGCAGCACGATGATCTTCGCCTTGGAGAAGTTCTTGCTGATGGCCTTTGTCATCTTCTGCAGCAGCACCGTCTTGCCGGTGCGCGGCGGAGCCACGATCAGCGCACGCTGACCAAAGCCCAGCGGTGCGACCAGGTCCACGATGCGGCATTCAATCTCATCCGGTGCGGTCTCAAGCACAAACCGGCGCTCAGGGTGCAGCGGCGTGAGATCTTCAAAGTTGATCAGTTTGCTGATGACCTTGGGGTCGCGACCGTTCACCGCGTCAACCTTCAGCAGTGCGAAGTTGCGGGCGTTGTCCTTGGGCGGACGAATCCAGCCGCGAACCTGCATGCCGCGACGCAAGCCATGCTTGCGAATGAGCGACGCGCTCACGTAGATGTCATCCGGTCCGTGCAGGTAGCTCTGCTCGGGGCTGCGCAGGAAGCCAAAGCCATCCGGCATGATCTCCAGCGTGCCTTCACCAATCAGCAGCCCCTGCCGCGCGGCGCGGGCCTTGAGCACCTTGAAGATCAGTTCCTGCTTCGGCGTGCTCTGATACTCCGTGAAGCCTTCCTTCTCCGCCAGTTCGTGAATCTGCGGCAGGCTCATGTCCTGCAACTGATTCGCGTGCAGCGTCTGCGCCAGGCTCGCCGGGTCAGCGTTCGCGATGGCGCGTTCGAGCTCCATCGCTTCGCGTTCAAGTTCTTCATCGCTGGGCAGCGTGGGGTCAAAGCGCTGCGCACGGTTCTGACCGCCGCCATGCGGCTGGTTGTTGTAGTTCCCGCCGCCGCCGCCGCTGCCTCCACCGCCACCGCCTCCAAAGCCCGGTCCGCCACCGCCGCCGCGGCGACGCTTCTTCTTGCGACGGAAGCGATCACCGCCGTACGGATCGTTGCCGTACTGCCCGCCGCCCTGGTATTGGCCGCCCTGGTTGTAGCCGCGGTCGCGATCGCCGCGATCATCGCGCCGTTCGCCGCCACCGCCACCATTCCCACTACCTGCGCCGTTGCCGCCGCCATTGCCCGCACCGGCGTTCTCCGCCTGCTGGCCGCCGCCATTCTCCGGTCGTGCGCGCTCCTCGCCCCGGTCGTCGCGACGTTCACCGCGGTCATCCCGCCGTTCATCGCGCCGCTCTGAACGATCACGTTCAGGCCGATCATTCCAGTCTTCGCGCCGTTCAGGCCGCTCGCCCCGCTCATCCCGCCGCTCTTCGCGCCGATCAAAGTCCACGCGCTCCGCGCGCTCGCCGCCTCGATCAGGCGCCGGCCGTTCACCCATCGGCCGCTCACCCGCAGGCCGCTCACCGCTCGGACGCGCCGGTCGTGCATCGCCGCCGCCGCCACCGCCGCCGCTGGGCCAATCCGAGCGGTGAGCGGCCTGCGGGTGAGCGGCCGATG
>VYMG01000331.1_pt1 | contig 15705 bp, 18 predicted proteins | sample 5115261 | NCBI WGS metagenome assembly VYMG01 (sample SAMN12291781, study PRJNA351875) | freshwater metagenome | isolation source: freshwater lake | place: USA: Michigan, Wintergreen Lake | collected 2013-08-08
TCGCTACCTTAGGACCGTTATAGTTACGGCCGCCGTTTACCGGGGCTTCGATCAAGAGCTTGCACCCCATCACTTAACCTTCCGGCACCGGGCAGGCGTCACACCCTATACGTCGATTCATCATCTTTGCAGAGTGCTGTGTTTTTATTAAACAGTCGCAGCCACCATTTCACTGCAACCCCATCGGCCTTCGTCCGCTAGGGACTACAACCTACCGGGGCGCACCTTCTCCCGAAGTTACGGTGCCAATTTGCCGAGTTCCTTCACCCGAGTTCTCTCAAGCGCCTTAGGATTCTCACCCTGCCCACCTGTGTCGGTTTGCGGTACGGTCAACCTTGAACTGAAGCTTAGAGGCTTTTCCTGGAAGCGGGGTATCAACCACTTCGATCTCAATGAGATCTCGTCATCACGCCTCAGCTAAGCCGCACGGATTTGCCTATGCAGCACGCCTACACGCTTGAACCGGGACGTCCAACACCCGGCCGGCCTAACCTTCTTCGTCCCCCCATCGCATTCAAGGTCGGTACAGGAATATTGACCTGTTTCCCATCAGCTACGGCTTTCGCCCTCACCTTAGGGGCCGACTCACCCTGCGCCGATGAACGTTGCGCAGGAAACCTTGGGCTTTCGGCGACAGCGCTTTTCACGCTGTTTATCGCTACTCATGTCAGCATTCGCACTTCCGATACCTCCAGCATCCCTTACAGGACACCTTCGCAGGCCTACGGAACGCTCTCCTACCGCGCACATTACTGTGCACCCGCAGCTTCGGTTACACGCTTGAGCCCCGTTACATCTTCCGCGCAGGACGACTCGACCAGTGAGCTATTACGCTTTCTTTAAAGGGTGGCTGCTTCTAAGCCAACCTCCTGGCTGTCTAAGCCTTCCCACTTCGTTTTCCACTTAGCGTGTCATTCGGGACCTTAGCTGGCGGTCTGGGTTGTTTCCCTCTTGACACCGGACGTTAGCACCCGATGTCTGTCTCCCGTGCTTGCACTTCCCGGTATTCGGAGTTTGCTATGGTTTGGTAAGCCTAGAACGGCCCCCTAGCCATGACAGTGCTCTACCCCCAGGAGTGATACACGAGGCGCTACCTAAATAGCTTTCGGAGAGAACCAGCTATTTCCGGATTTGTTTAGCCTTTCACCCCTACCCACAGCTCATCCCCTAGTTTTTCAACACTAGTGGGTTCGGACCTCCACGAGGTGTTACCCCCGCTTCATCCTGGCCATGAGTAGATCATCCGGTTTCGGGTCTACGCCCAGCTACTGAATCGCCCTATTCAGACTCGCTTTCGCTTCGCCTACCCTATTCGGTTAAGCTCGCAACTGAACGTAAGTCGCTGACCCATTATACAAAAGGTACGCCGTCATCCCTTTCAGGACTCCGACTGTTTGTATGCATGTGGTTTCAGGATCTATTTCACTCCCCTTCCGGGGTTCTTTTCGCCTTTCCCTCACGGTACTGGTTCACTATCGGTCGATTACGAGTATTTAGCCTTGGAGGATGGTCCCCCCATCTTCAGACAGGATTTCTCGTGTCCCGCCCTACTTGTCGCAGACCTAGTTCCACCAGCGTCTTTTCGCATACGGGGCTATCACCCTACTATGGCCGGACTTTCCAGACCGTTCTGCTAAGACACTGGCTAAAGACTGCAGGCTCGTCCGGTTTCGCTCGCCACTACTTCCGGAATCTCGGTTGATTTCTTTTCCTCCGCCTACTTAGATGTTTCAGTTCAGCGGGTTAGCTCCAACTCTCCTATGTATTCAGAGAGTGGTACCCTTGCGGGTGGGTTTCCCCATTCGGACATCTTCGGATCAAAGCCCGTTTGCCGGCTCCCCGAAGCTTTTCGCAGGCTGCCACGTCCTTCATCGCCTGTAATCGCCAAGGCATCCACCACATGCACTTATTCGCTTGATCCTATAGCCTTGAACCCTCTCATGCTTGGCTATAACACCAGGCACTTGAGGCCAACGCCATCGCGACCTTGCAAATGTTTGCTCGCATCCTCTTCCAAACTGGAAGCGGAAGCTTCGATACAATCTAAACCCAGTCACCTGAATTTCCTCCACGGCCACAATCACCTATGAAATGGCGACTGTTCCCGCTAAGGAATTTCAGATAATTCACTTCTTCCACATTTTTAAAGAACAGCGACTAGCGTCTGTTTCCAGAGGCCAGATATCAAAGCATCGTTTCCGAATCCTTGATATCTACTCTCTGATACCTACACTGGTGGAGCCAAGCGGGATCGAACCGCTGACCTCCTGCTTGCAAAGCAGGCGCTCTCCCAGCTGAGCTATGGCCCCGTCTCACCAACTACGTGACCGCGAGTCTTGGTGGGTCTGGTTGGATTCGAACCAACGACCCCCGCCTTATCAAGACGGTGCTCTAACCAACTGAGCTACAGACCCTTCACTCAGAAAACGTGAAGAATCCCTGTGAAACGCCCAACCATCAGCATTCACGTTTCACGTTCGCTGTCTTTTGAACAATCGATAGGCTGTGGGCACTTGCCGTCAGATGCACTGCTGCACCCAAACGCCTTGTATTACTCTTGAAAGGAGGTGATCCAGCCGCACCTTCCGATACGGCTACCTTGTTACGACTTCACCCCAGTCATGAAGCTCACCGTGGTCGTCGCCCCCCTTGCGGTTAGGCTAACGGCTTCTGGTGAACCCCACTCCCATGGTGTGACGGGCGGTGTGTACAAGACCCGGGAACGTATTCACCGCGACATGCTGATCCGCGATTACTAGCGATTCCGACTTCATGCAGTCGAGTTGCAGACTGTCTGGGATTGGCTCCACCTCGCGGTTTCGCAGCCCTCTGTATGCGCCATTGTATGACGTGTGAAGCCCTACCCATAAGGGCCATGAGGACTTGACGTCATCCCCACCTTCCTCCGGTTTGTCACCGGCAGTCCCACTAAAGTGCCCAACTAAATGGTGGCAATTAGCGGCAAGGGTTGCGCTCGTTGCGGGACTTAACCCAACATCTCACGACACGAGCTGACGACAGCCATGCAGCACCTGTGTCTAGGTTCCCTTTCGGGCACCTCCACCTCTCAGCAGAGTTCCTAGCATGTCAAGGGTAGGTAAGGTTTTTCGCGTTGCATCGAATTAATCCACATCATCCACCGCTTGTGCGGGTCCCCGTCAATTCCTTTGAGTTTTAACCTTGCGGCCGTACTCCCCAGGCGGTCAACTTCACGCGTTAGCTGCGTTACTAAGGAAGTTACCTTCCCCAACAACTAGTTGACATCGTTTAGGGCGTGGACTACCAGGGTATCTAATCCTGTTTGCTCCCCACGCTTTCGTGCATGAGCGTCAGTACAGGCCCAGGAGGCTGCCTTCGCCATCGGTGTTCCTCCACATATCTACGCATTTCACTGCTACACGTGGAATTCCACCTCCCTCTGCCGTACTCTAGCTGCCCAGTCCCAAGCGCAATTCCCAGGTTAAGCCCGGGGATTTCACGCCTGGCTTAGGCAACCGCCTGCGCACGCTTTACGCCCAGTAATTCCGATTAACGCTTGCACCCTACGTATTACCGCGGCTGCTGGCACGTAGTTAGCCGGTGCTTCTTCTTACGGTACCGTCATCTACCCAGAGTATTGGTCCAGGCAATTTCGTTCCGTCCGAAAGAGCTTTACAACCCGAAGGCCTTCTTCACTCACGCGGCATGGCTGGATCAGGGTTGCCCCCATTGTCCAAAATTCCCCACTGCTGCCTCCCGTAGGAGTCTGGGCCGTGTCTCAGTCCCAGTGTGGCTGATCATCCTCTCAGACCAGCTACCGATCGTCGCCTTGGTGAGCCTTTACCTCACCAACTAGCTAATCGGACATCGGCCGCTCCTCCTGCGCGAGGCCTTTCGGTCCCCCGCTTTCCTCCTCAGAGCTTATGCGGTATTAGCCCACCTTTCGGTGGGTTATCCCCCACAAGAGGATACGTTCCGATGCATTACTCACCCGTTCGCCGCTCGCCGCCAGGGTTGCCCCCGCGCTGCCGCTCGACTTGCATGTGTAAAGCATGCCGCCAGCGTTCAATCTGAGCCAGGATCAAACTCTTCAGTTTAATCTCTATGCAAAGCTAATTCTCGCTTGACGTACTTCTGTCAGTGCGAGCACTCGCGCTCTACTCACGCAACCTCTCAGTTGCGCTCGCAGCCAGCAAGTTCCCACACCTATCGATTGTCCAAACTGTTAAAGAGCGCCCTGTGGGAAGCCGCGCATTATACGGAGTGAATCCGATCGGTCAAGCGGTGCATCCGAATTTATTGGGCAGGCTCAGCGCGGACCTTCACGAAACGTCGACGCCCCACCTGCAAGAGGACGTCCCTGCCGACTGGCAGTACTGCATCCCGCTCACCCAGACGAACGCCGTCCACGCGGACTCCTCCCTGTTCGATCAACCTCATGGCGTCAGATGTACTGGGCGCGAGGCCGGTTGCCTTGAGCGCCTGCGCGATGGTTACCTGTCGATTGGCACTTGGTATGGTCACGGCAGGCACGTCCTCTGGAATGAGCCCGTCCCGGAACTGGCTATTGAAGGCCTTCAATGCGTGATCAGCCGCATGATCACCATGGAATCGCGATACGAGTTCCTTCGCCAGAACCACCTTCACGTCGCGTGGATTGAGTCCCTCGGCGACCTCGCGCTTGAGGGACTCAATGTCATGGAGGGTTCGGGAGGAGAGAAGCGTGAAATAGCGCCACATCAGTTCGTCCGAAATCGACATGATCTTACCGAAGATCTCCAGTGGAGCCTCAGCAATACCCACATAGTTTCCAAGAGATTTCGACATCTTCGCAACTCCGTCGAGCCCCTCGAGCAGAGGCATCGTGAGCACGCACTGGGGTGGTTGGCCGTAGTGCTTTTGGAGTTCTCGCCCCATGAGTAGATTGAACTTCTGATCCGTGCCTCCAATCTCGACATCGGCCTTCAAGACAACGGAGTCGTAACCTTGGATCAGGGGATACATGAACTCGTGGAGGGCGATAGCTCTGTTTTCCTTGTATCTCCGACCGAAGTCGTCACGCTCAAGCATTCGGGCCACTGTATGCGTCGCAGCCAAGCGAATCATGTCCGAGGCGCTCTGTGTGTCCATCCAGCTTGAGTTGAAGCAAACTTCCGTTCGCTCGCGATCGAGGATACTGAACACTTGATTGGTGTAGCTTCTCGCGTTCTCGGAAACCTCCTCTCGCGTCAGTGCTGGTCGTGTGACGCTCTTCCCAGTGGGATCTCCGATCATTCCAGTGAAATCGCCAATCAAGAAGAGGACAGAATGCCCAAGATCCTGAAATTGCCGGAGCTTGTTCAGCAGAACGGTGTGTCCGAGATGCAAATCTGGAGCCGTTGGGTCGAATCCTGCTTTCACCCTCAGGGGACGGCCTGTTCTCAGCTTTTCTGCCAACTCTGACTCGACAAGAAGCTCATCGCAGCCACGTTTGATAATCTGTAACTGCTCTGTCAGTTGGGGCATAGCTCAAGGTAGCGATTGAGTTGTCGATACGCCTTTGGATAGCCTTCTCCGCACGGCGAGATGGCCCACAGTGCACCTTCAAGCGTCCAGTCGGATGTCGAATCGATCATGGTATCCTTGTAATCACTAGCTGTTTTTCGATATCGGGTTCATGCAAAGATCAAGTGATCAGTTGATTGTAGCGTCGGGCGCGGGTTTTTCCGCTGCTCGAATGACGCGGACGACTCTCTGCACACTCGCAGTATTCGCGGGGTTGCTTGGAGTCGTCGGCGCCTTCGGTGTCGCTCCAGATAGCCAAGTTGAAGGGCTCGAACGTCGCACAGTGTCGACTGCACTTGACCTGAGCCCCACGATTGCGCGACCAGACACTGTGAATTCTTCAGATGTATTCTGGCGTGAAGAGCGGGTTCAGAAGGGCGATTCCCTTTTGGCGGTGTTGTCACGGTTGCAAGTTGAGGACGCGGATCTGGTCGCATTCCTGCAATTGTCGGTTCGCGACAAAAAGTTACCATCGCCGTCGGCGGCAAGGAGCATTGCAACAGCCACCGATTTTGCCGGTTCCGTCGTTGAGCTTCGAATTCGCGGTGATTCATGGGGGTACACCGTTTTCAAGACGAATGTCAGCTACATGGTTGTCACGGATTCGATATCTACTGATCGGCGCGTTGTGATGCAGTCTGGCTCGATTGACAGTTCGTTGTTCGCGGCAACAGACGCTGCCGGCATTCCCGACTCGGTTGCTAGCGACTTTGCCGAGCTTTTTTCTGGCGAAGTCGATCTCCATCGCGATATTCGTCGTGGGGACCGGTTTGCAGTTGTTTACGAAATGATTTATTCCCATGGAGTTGCAGTACGGCCCGGGCGAATTCTCGCAGCTGAATTCATTAATCAAGGCAGAAGGTTACAGGCGGTTTTTTTCGAAGGCGGCGATGGAACAAAGGACTACTTCACTCCGTCCGGGCGTAGCATGCGCCAAGCCTTCCTTAGATCTCCTCTTGAGTTCTCGCGGGTAACATCCGGTTTTTCGACGAGTCGGTTTCATCCTGTCCTCCAAGTCTGGCGAGCGCACAAAGGCACCGACTATGGTGCGCCTGTTGGAACACGGGTGCGGTCGACATCCGATGGCGTGGTAGTTTTTGCGGGATGGCAGAACGGCTATGGAAAAGTGGTTGAAATCAGACATAACGGCAACTTCACCACCAAGTACGGTCATTTGTCGGACTTTTCAGCGCTGGCTCGGATTGGTGCACGAGTAGAACAAGGCGACGTGATTGGATTCGTAGGAATGACCGGTCTGGCAAGCGGCCCACATCTTCACTATGAGTTTCATGTGAACGGGGTACAGGCAGATCCGCAACGGGCAGTTCCGCAGCAGGGGCCCTCAATCTCGGCGGGTTCGCGAGAAGCATTCCTCAGGTCATCAAGCGATAGCTTGGCTCAGCTGGACCTGCTTCGCGGATTGAATGTGGCAGCTCAGGAGTAGCGGGTTCAAAAGGACCCTGTTGACGAATCTATTGTCGGGGCAAGATCTGGAGTGTCCGACGACGTGAAGTCTGGGGCCGAAATCTTCCGAGTTTGCGTTGAGCAGGCCTTGCGGGCGCGTGTCATTTCCAACAGTGAATCGCCCCGGGTTTCCCGGAGACCACCGGATTTGTGTCAGGCCGCCTTGGCCGACTCCTGTTGCTGCCGATAGTGCGACTGCTCCAGTTCCGCCGGCGGGATGTCACCGATGGGCTGCAGGAGCCGGCGGTGATTGAACCAGTCGACCCATTCCAGCGTCGCGTACTCCACTTCATCCATGGTTCGCCACGGACCGCGAGGATGGATGACCTCCGTCTTGAACAGCCCGATGATGGTCTCTGCCAACGCGTTGTCGTAGGAGTCGAAAACGCTGCCAACGGAGGTCTGCGCACCGGCCGCGACGAGTCCTTCCGAGTATCGAATGGACAGATTCTGAGAGCCCCTGTCCGAATGGCAAATGAGTCCCTCGCGACGGGAGCGTGACCACAGAGCCTGTTCTAGCGCATCGAGAACCAGTTCAGTGCGCATCGATCTGGCCACTCGCCATCCCACGATGCGTCGTGCGAAGACGTCCACCACAAAGGTCACTTAGACGAATCCCGACCAGGTCGCGACATATGTGAAGTCAGCCACCCACAGTTGATTCGGCCGTTCAGCCCGGAACTGGCGCTTCACCAGATCTGCCGGGCGGACCGCATGCTCGTCGGGAATTGTGGTTCGGCATCGACGGCCGCACCGCATGCCCTGCAGGCCCGTCGACTTCATGAGTCGAGCGACCGTGCGGCGAGCCACCGGGATGCCCTCACGGTGCAATTGGAGCCAGACCTTGCGCGCCCCATAGACCTGGAACTTCGAGCGGTGCACGCGTTGGATCTGCCCGACGAGCTCGGTGTCCCGACGGCGCCGGGGTGCCATTGGTCGTCGCCCAGCTTGTTGCGCTTTGTGTTCGTAGTAGACCGACGGGGCGATCGGCAACATCGCGCAGATCGACTCGACCCCGTACTGGCCACGATACTCGTCGATGAACGAGATCATCACTTCGGTCGGCGGTCGATCTGCGCCTGAGCGACATACGTCGAGGCCTTGCGCAGGATCTCATTGGCCCGCTTCAACTCGCGGTTCTCGCGCTCGAGTTCCTCCAGCCGCTGAGCCTCGCCGCTGGTGAGCCCGAGCATGGGTAGCGGACAGTACATCACCGCCTGGGCGCGCAGTCTTGGTGCCATACCATCGCACGGTCTCGACGCTGCTCGAGCCGAATTGTGCATGGCTACTCGAACGCGCGACCGTGGTGCGCTTCTCGGCCAGAATCCTCTGGCAGTAGTTGTGTTGTGATCGCGCCTTCGCAGGCAGCTACGAGATCGGGAAGCTCGCCGTTTGACCGCCGCGCTCGGCTGCCAACGCCGCCGGCGCTACACAACACTGAATCGAGACGGCCCCGGGAGAGTAGCCCTAGGTGGGCTGGGCCTTGGCGAGTTTGCGCTTCGGCACGGTGCGTTCCCAAGTAGACGTCTTCGTGATGACGCTCGGGTAGGGAATCAGCTTTCGGTCGGCGTCAACATCCCATGTCGACTGGGCCATCTCTCCAGGAGAGCGACGCTCAGGTCTGGTCCAGTCAACTAGGCCGAGAATGATGATCCACAACCACAAGTCGACGTTGCATTGGGGTTCCGAATCACGAACTGCGCCCCTTCGATACCCTCCTGATAGTCGATCTCCGCACCGGCGAGATACTGATAACTCATCGGGTCAACGAGCAACGTGACACCTTCTTTTTCAAGAGCAGTGTCATCCTCTTGAGCCACCTCCTCAAACGAGAATCCGTACTGAAAGCCTGAGCATCCGCCTCCGGTAACAAAAACTCTCAGCTTCAGTTGGTCGTTTCCTTCATCCTCAATCAGAGCACGGACCTTGTGGGCCGCGTTCTGAGTAAACAAGATTGCGTCTGTCGTTGCTGCAATTGCATTCATGCGCATGACTCCTGTGACTCTGTTGCCAGCACATTCAGATGGAAGACGATGCCGTTTCAGTCTGCCGCTGGCGAAGCTGACTTGAGAATCACCACCTTACCTGAAGGTTCCAAGTCTTCGCGAAGAAAGCGACCTTCCACGCGAGCACCGAACTGGACTTCAACCACAGAATACCTAACGTCGCCGGTGACGCGCGCACCAGTCAAGATGCTGGTCCGTTCAGTTGTCTGGACTGAACCATTCACGCATCCATTGATTGTTGCACTGCTTACCCGAACGTTTCCGTTCACAACACCATTCGCAAGTACCGCGACGTGGCCATTGGCTCCGTCGCTATTCGTAACGTTACCGTAAACTTTTCCGTCGATAGTCAGGAAGCCATCGAAAACGATGTCTCCGAGGACCACCATGCCTTGCGATATCACCGCCTGCGTTTGCTGTTCCATGGCGATCATCTAGCTTCCGGATGACTGGAAGAGTTTTGCCGACGCATTGATCCTACAGGATTACAGCGGCGTGGGACTCGCCCTGGAGGCAGATCCTAAGGCCATGCCACGAAAAGGATGTGGTTACCGATTCAATTGTAGCCCGCATCTCTGAGACGCCTTGCTACTCATCCGCTAGCCAAGACCCTCGCGGCAAACGGTGCGGAAGATGCAGCCATCGAGAACCCGTTCCGCCTGAAAAGCAAAGGGCCGCTATATCGCGGCCCTTTGCTTTCTCGAACGTGACGCTTAGCGCTTCGAGAATTGCTTACGTCGACGAGCCTTGCGGAGACCGACCTTCTTGCGCTCGACTTCTCGAGCATCTCTGGTGATCAGGCCAGCCTTGCGGAGAACAGGCTTCAGAGCGGAATCGTACTCGACGAGGGCACGTGCGATACCATGCCTCACAGCTCCAGCTTGGCCTGACTCCCCACCGCCAGTGACATTCACCAAAATGTCGAAACTGCTGAGATTGTTGGTGATCTCAAGCGCCTGACGCACCACCATCCGCCCAGTCTCACGCGAGAAAAACTCATCGACGTGCTTTCCGTTCACCTGGAAATCCCCTCGGCCGGGCTTGATGAACACGCGAGCGACGGCACTCTTGCGCCGTCCCGTGCCACGATTCTGCTGTGTAGCCATCTTGCCCTCTAAACGTTCAACAACTTCGGTTGCTGGGCCGTATGTGGGTGGTCGCCGCCCGCATACACCTTCAGTTTCTTGATCATCGCGTAGCCAAGCGGACCTTTCGGCAACATACCCTTCACGGCCATTTCAAGCACGCGACCAGGAAAACGATCATGCATCTTCTGATACGTCGAGGAATGGATCCCTCCCGGGTATCCTGAGTGCCGGTGATAGATCTTTTGCTGCGCTTTTTGCCCGGTCACGCGAAGCTTCTGCGCATTCACCACGACAATGAAGTCACCAGTGTCCACATGCGGCGTGAAAATTGGCTTGTGCTTCCCGCGCAGGCGGTGGGCGATCTGGGAAGCAAGACGACCCAAGACCTTGTCCGACGCATCGATTACATACCACTCACGGACCACTTCATGCGGCTTGGCCGAGAAGGTCTTCATCTCGAAGATCCTTGTAGAGTCAGAAACAGAAAGGGCGCGAGTGTAGTCAGATACTCAAACGGGTGTCAAATGATCATGTAGAGCCTGGGCACACCGGGATAGCGGACTTCCCGCCCACTGCCGCCAAACTCCATAATGGTGAACGTTCGATTCACCACGGCGCCAACTGCCTCATGTGGAAACACTGGCTGATTTTTTCCCAAGCCGTAACCGTGTCGTTGGGTGTGCTGTTCGTCCTCGGCATCTTCCGGCCTGACATTCTGTCGTTCTCAGGCGGATCCGGTGGCGTCGTAACCATTCGTGAAGCCCAGAGTACGGCCCCGTTGCCGGATCGGGCCACTACGTACCGAGGGGCGGCGCGCAAGGCAATGCCGTCGGTCGTGAACATCTTCACAAGCAAGGACGTCAGAGCCTCACGACACCCGCTCCTGAACGACCCTCTTTTTCGACGCTTTTTCGGCGAGCAATTGGAGGATGAGCCCCAACGCGCATCTAGCCTAGGCTCCGGCGTGATTGTGGGGGCGGAAGGGTTCATCTTGACCAATCACCATGTGATTGAGGCTGCCGACGAGATTGACGTTGCGCTTGCCGATGGTCGGAAGCTACGAGCGAAGCTTGTCGGGACGGATCCGGATACCGACCTTGCAGTTCTGCGCGTCGAAGGTGCCGACCTCCCTGCGGTGACGTTCGGGCAGGCGGAGACGATGCAGGTCGGCGACGTAGTCCTGGCGATCGGAAACCCCTTCGGCGTTGGGCAGACTGTCACGATGGGCATCGTTAGTGCCGTCGGTCGAAGCCACCTGGGCATCAATACGTTCGAGAACTTCATCCAGACAGATGCAGCCATCAATCCCGGCAACTCCGGAGGCGCCCTCGTCGACAGCGGCGGGAATCTTGTAGGAATCAACAGCGCCATCTATTCCAGAAGCGGCGGGAGCATGGGGATTGGTTTTGCCATACCCGTCAGCCTCGCCCGCCAGGTGATGGACCAGATCATCGCCTCGGGAAGCGTCGTCCGCGGTTGGATTGGCGTGGAAGTGCAGGAACTCACCGTCGATCTCGCCGAGTCCTTCAAGATGGAGTCTACGGACGGCACGCTCATCGCAGGTGTCCTGCGGAATGGCCCCGCCGACCGGGCCGGCGTCAAACCTGGGGATATCCTCACAGGCGTCGACGGAAAATCCGTGACGGACTCGTCATCGATGTTGAATCTGGTGGCTGCCCTCCAACCCGGGAAGCTTGCTCGGATTCAGGTGATCCGCAACGGGAAGAAGATGGAGCTCAACGTGACGGTCGGAAAACGTCCCGCGCCGGCGCGCAGGAATCAGGACGAATGATGGCCCGGCGTCTTACACGGCACTCGTTTCTTCCTGCTGCGGCTTTTCGATGAACGTCGACACGATGATCCCGACCTCGTAGAGCATCCAAAGCGGGACAGCCAACATGATCTGGGAGATCACGTCCGGTGGTGTAACCACTGCCGCAACCACGAACGCCCCAACGATGACATACGGCCTGATTTCCCGCAGCTTGGCCACCGTCACCATACGCATCTTCACGAGCAGCACGACGGCGATCGGCACCTCGAATGTCACGCCAAAAGCGACAAACATCCCGAGGACGAAACTGAAGTAGTTCTCGATGTCCGGTGCCACCTCGATGCTCTTCGGTGCGATGGAATACACGAACTTGAAGACCACGCCGAACACGAAGAAGTAGCAGAACGCGACTCCCGAAAAGAAGAGAACCGTGCTTGCCACCACCAGCGGCAAAACAAACTTCTTCTCGTGCGAGTAAAGCCCGGGGGCGACGAACGCCCAAGCTTGGTACAGGACGATCGGCAGGGCTGCACAGAAGGCCACGAGCAACGCAACCTTCACCGGCACAAGAAAGGGCGTCACGACCCCTGTGGCAATCATATGAGCGCCCTCGGGAAGAGCGGCCATCAGAGGCGTCGCGAGAATGTCGTACAACTGCGGCGCGAAATAGAAACAAGGCAGAAACGCGATGATTACCGCGATGAGCGCCTTCAGAAGGCGATCACGCAGTTCGATCAAGTGCGACAGGAAGGTGTCCTGCTGAGTCATGAAACGATGTCCGGAACCATCAATGAACGGGTAGCTCGTGCAACGCACCGCCGAGCATGGCGTGGTCGAGCCTCAAGTGCTCGCCCGCACAGTCTCCGGATCCTTCGCCGTCGGTGCCAGCTCATCCCCGCCGAGCCCCAGATCCAACTGGGGCGAGGCCTCCTCTGTGGAGTCACTCGCGGTCGATGACGACGTCGCGGCGTGGGCGCCCGCGGCAAGACCGAAATGCAGCATTGGATTAGAGAGCTTGCTGAACTCGTCTTCGGCCTTCTTGATCTCTTTGTTGATCTCGCCCACATGCGACTGCATGGCGTCCTGCATCGAATTCGCTGCTTCGGTGACGGTGTTCTTGATATCGCGCAGTTCGGACGCGTCCATCTCGCGATTCAAGTCGGCTTTCACATCGGCAACGTACCGCTGCATCCGGCCGAACAGGTGGCCGGCCGTACGGGCTACTTTCGGAAGGCGTTCGGGACCGATGACCACCAAGGCCACGATCCCGATCACCACGAATTCGGAGAACCCGATATCGAACACGGCGCGCTGCCTGCGTCAGTAGTCTGGATCAGGCCTTGGAGCGATCCTTCACTTCACCGTCGATGGTCTGGCCAGCCGGACCGGCACTCTCCAGCTTTGCACCGGGCGCCGCCTTGTCTTCATCGCCCTTCATTCCATCCTTGAAGCCCTTCACGGCGCCGCCGAGATCCTGACCGACATTGCGCAGCTTCTTCGTGCCGAAGATCAACACGACGACGAGCAGAACGATCAACCAGTGCCAGATACTGAAACTACCCATGATTACTTCTCCTCGTCAGCGGCTCGGAGTGAGGCCGCGCAGCCATTAGCTCTTTGCGATCATGCCGGGCAGCGGTGCCACCCCGCCGATCACGTGCAAGTGCAGATGATAAACGTCCTGTCGACCGATCTTGCCGGTGTTCACTATCAGCCTGAAGCCTTCGGGCGAGCCCTGTTCCGCCGCCAACCGATTCGCCCGAACCATCATTCTGCCAACGAGACCCTGGTGCCTGTCCTCCAGATCCGCCATCGAGGCAATGTGCTCCCGGGGAATCATAAGGAAATGCACAGGCGCCACCGGGTCGATATCGTGAAACGCAAGAATCTCGTCGTCCTCGAACACCTTCCTGGATGGAATCTCGCCGCGGACGATCTTGCAGAAGATGCAGCTGTCGGCACTCATGGATGATCAACCCCCACCACGACACTCCATCAGCGGCCTCGGGAGGCCTTTTCATCCACGCCGGAGATGCCTTCTCGGCGATGCAGCTCAGCCAGTACGTCATCGGGGCCAAGTCCGGAGTGCGCCAGCAGGACGAGACAGTGAAACCACAGATCCGCTGTCTCTCGAACGATTTGGAGTCTATCACCACCCTTCCCGGCGATAACGGTCTCGGTCGCCTCCTCACCGATCTTCTTCAGGATGGCATCCGTGCCCTTCGAGTACAGCGAAGCGACGTAGGAGCTCCCGGGATCCGCACCTTTCCTGGACTCCAGGGTCTGGGCAATCCGACTGAGGATGGTCGAATCGATCACGTGTGCTTCCCCTTCGAACCGCTGTAGATGACTTCGGGGTCTGCCAATACCTCGTCCTGGGTGACCCAGGTGTCCTCCTCCAGGCGCCGGAAGAAGCAGCTCTCCCGACCCGTGTGGCAGGCAATTCCACCCACCTGATCGATCGACAGGAGGATCACGTCCCCATCGCAGTCGAGATTGATATCGATGACGCGCTGCGTGTGACCCGATTCCTCGCCCTTGTGCCAGAGACGACCGCGGGAGCGCGACCAGTAGTGGGCCTCACCCGTTTCGACCGTCCTCAGCAGGGACTCGCGATTCATGTAGGCGAACATCAGCACCCGACCTGAGGCACCGTCCTGAGCGATCGCAGGGACGAGACCATCGGCGGACCACTGGATCTCCGACATCCAGGACGGGTCCATCAGAGGCGGACCTCGATGCCCCGGGAGGCCATGTGCCGCTTCGCCTCTCCGACCGTGTGCTCGCCGTAGTGAAAGATGCTGGCGGCGAGCACGGCATCGGCCCGCCCGAATTCGACGCCATCGGCCAGGTGCTCCAGCCCGCCCACCCCACCGCTAGCGATGATCGGCACGTCCAGCGCCTCCGAGAACGCCCGAGTGAGGTCCAGATCGAACCCTTGCCGGGTCCCGTCGCGATCCATGCTGGTCAGAAGGATCTCTCCAGCCCCGGCAGCCTGCATGCGTCTGCCCCAGGCCAGAGCATCGAGACCCGTCGCACGTCGTCCACCGTGGGTGTAGACCTCCCAGCCCGACGTGCCGGCCTTCTCGACGCGTCGGGCGTCGACAGCGACAACGATGCACTGGGAGCCAAAGCGGGCGGCAGCCTCGGCGACGAACGCAGGATTCTCGACCGCTGCCGTGTTGATGCTGACCTTGTCGGCCCCGGCATTCAGCAGCCGACGCACATCGGCGATCGTGCGGACGCCGCCGCCGACGGTAAGCGGGATGAACACCTGCGCGGCCACCTGCTCCACGACATGCACCATGGTGTCGCGACCATCAGAGCTGGCCGTGATGTCGAGGAACGTCAGCTCGTCGGCGCCCTGGGCGTCGTAGCGCTTCGCGATCTCGATCGGATCGCCGGCATCGCGGAGGCCGACGAAATTGACCCCCTTCACGACACGCCCCGCGGTCACAACCAGGCACGGGATGATTCGAGTGGCTAGACCCACGGCAGCGACACGGCTCTGGACGAGAACATCACGCCTGCCCCGACAGCTCGTCGGCCAGCTTCTGGGCTTCCGCGAAATCGAGGTTGCCCTCATAAAGCGCACGTCCGGAAATGGCGCCGGTGATGCCTTCGGACGCCACGCCGCAGAGCAGACGGACATCGTCGAGCGTGGCCACGCCTCCGCTCGCAATGACAGGAACGGTCAGGGACCGCGCCAAGGCAACCGTTGCCTCGACATTCACCCCGGTGAGCATGCCGTCGCGCCCGATGTCGGTATAGATGATGGCCTCGACACCGTAGTCCTGGAACTTCAGTGCGAGATCGACGACATCGTGGCCGGTCATCTTGGACCACCCGT
>VYMG01000256.1_pt1 | contig 15655 bp, 15 predicted proteins | sample 5115261 | NCBI WGS metagenome assembly VYMG01 (sample SAMN12291781, study PRJNA351875) | freshwater metagenome | isolation source: freshwater lake | place: USA: Michigan, Wintergreen Lake | collected 2013-08-08
TATTTGTGCCGTAAGTGTCTCCCTGTATAGATTTCAGCTACTTTTAGGCGTAGGCAGTCTCATCGAATTTTATTTTAAGTTAATTATTCGCATAACAATTACCGAAGAGCCATTTTTATCTGTCAATAAGCCTAGAGCCTCGTAGGGTGTGTTAATAAAGTATTGACAATGTAAATACATCCTGCCTATACTACAAGTATGGATGTCTATTTTGTCCTCAGTGGCATTACTTTTGTTTAGAATGACGAGAAATCTAGGATTAACCCGATCAACAATGACGGTATTATGAAAGTTGAGGCATTAAAGAAACGGCTGGAGAGAAATCGCCCTATGACTACAATCACGATTCGTATTCCCGAAGATGTGATTGAAGATTTAAAGCGGGTTGCACCGTTGCTTGGTTTCTCAGGTTATCAACCTTTGATGCGTGCTTACATTGGACAAGGGCTGCGTGCGGATTTGGAGCGTCTAGAGGGAGATACAATTTCTGCTCTTGTTGCTAGTTTGAAGCGTCATGGTGTAAGTGATGAAGTGCTGCAAGAAGCGTTGAGTGAAGTTACTCCGCGTTAGTCTAGGTTTTCGGCCTCCTAGGTTGGGTTAAACGAAACAATACGGGGTCGAAAATGGCCAAGTTCGATTGAAAAAGCGAAACCCAACCACCTCAACGGTTATTATTACTTATATAATAGACTACATAAGCTTTATTGATCGCTTTGTCCTATGTCCGAATCAGCCGATGGAATTCCTGTTTCCAAACCCCAAAATATCTGGAAACGACAAGTTAAAGTCAATCTGAGAAGTCTCTTTAGTACCCTGGGAAAAGCCGCTCTTAACGGGGCATTTGTGAAGTGGGATGATCTGGCCGAAAATGGAGTAGAAGTTTTAGATGCTCTTGGTTTAAGTCGGACTCCGGGGGAATTAGCGGGTTTATTAATAAGTCAATCGCTAATGAAAGCGATGAAAGGATTACTTAAAAGTAATGCTGATTTACTGCCCCAAGAAGTTGAAAAGCTGCCTTTACAAGAACTTTACCGTCAGATTACTGACTCTTTACAAGAGCAGGAATTAATTCTCGATCGAGATTTTTTTGAGCATCCGGGAAGATTACCTATAGTCGCACCAGTCCAAGCAGCTTTTTTACAGTGGTTAACAACAAATAAGTTAATCACTAATTCCCAGGAAGCACAGAGCCTAAGTAATCGTTTACCAGCTTATTTTGTCTCAGCATTGCAGGAACAATGGAAAGATAAACGAGATGAATACAGTCTGCTTTTAGATGAAATCGACACTCCTTTTAACAATGCTTGGAAACGAGAAAGAGGCTGGTTCCATTATCGAGCTTGGTTGCAAAAACAGATCGATGAACCTATTTTTTGGGAAGCCTTTAGTTTAAAGCAAATTTATGTACCTCTACGGGGATTTTATGAAGAAGAAGAAATAAAAGCCACCACAGACACAGACTACCATCGAGAGCCATCATTTAAACGCATTGTTATCAAACTCCAAGAGCAGTTAGAAACATGGTTAGAAGCGGCAAAATCCGATGATGCTATCCGTTTATTGACCGGTGGGCCGGGTAGTGGAAAATCGTCTTTTTGTAAAGTATTTGCTGCCCAACAAGCTCGCTTAGAAAAACAAGTTTTATATATTCCCTTGCATCGCTTGAGTTTCTCCACAGATTTAGTAACAGCAGTTAAAACTTTTGTTCAACATGACGGTTTTTTACCAGAAAATCCCCTAGAACCTAGCGATCAAGATTTACAATTACTAATTATCTTTGATGGCTTAGATGAGCTATCTATGCAGGGAAAAATCGCCCAAGAAGTCGCCCACAATTTTATTAATGAAGTACGAGAACAGGTCAAAAGTTTTAATCAAAATAAAACCCGTTTACAAGTGTTGATTAGTGGGCGTGATGTGGTGGTACAATCCAATAAAAATAATTTTAAAAAACCTCAGCAAATTATCACTATTTTACCCTATTGGGTTGATAAAAGCGATAATTTTAGCGATGTCGATAACTTATTAAAAGTCGATCAACGGCATCAATGGTGGCAACAGTATGGGCAAGCTAAAGGGAAAAACTATGCACAATTACCGCCAGAATTATCGGGGAAAAATTTACAAGAAATTACCGCTCAACCGCTATTAAATTATCTTATTGCTCTCACTTTTGAACGAGGCGAGGTTCAATTTTCCCAAGAAACTAATCTCAATAATATTTATAAAAATTTGCTCAAGGCAGTCTATGAGCGAGGTTATGAAAAAAATAGTCCAGGCCACCGGGCTATAGAAGGGATTACAGAAAAAGATTTTGTGCTAATTTTAATGGAAATTGCCCTTTCCTGTTGGCATGGTAACGGTAGAACCACCACCGTGAGAGAGATTGAAGAACATTGTGAAAATAATGGCTTAAAAAATCTCCTAAAAAATTTCCAAGATAGTTTTCAAAGCGATTCCCAAGGGAGTATTACCCGTCTTTTAACAGCCTTTTATTTTCGAGAAAGTGGCGATTTACGAGACAGCGAAAAAACCTTTGAATTTACCCATAAAAGTTTTGGTGAATATTTAACTGCCCGCAGAATTGTTGACCGAGTTAAGCAAATTCATAAGAAATTACAAGACAGTGAAAATGATTATGACAATGACTACGATCCCAGACAAGCTTTAATCGCCTGGGCGACTTTATGCGGACCGACGGCAATAGATGAATATCTTTTTAGTTTTATTGTCAATCAAATGCAATTACAGTCCCCAGATGAAGTGAAACAGTGGCAGAAAACTCTGGGTCATTTAATTGAATATCTTTTGGTCAAAGGAATGCCGATGGAGGGTTTAAAAAACCGCCCCAATTTTCAGGAGGAAATGCGACAGGCACGCAATGCCGAGGAAGCTTTATTAGCGGTATTTAATGCCTGTGGGCGAGTCACCGAAGAAATTTTTCCCATTCAATGGCCTTCTCCTGAAGCTTTCGGCAATTGGTTGGCCCGTCTTCAGGGACAAAGAATAGATTCTAAGCCTATGTTGGTGTTAGATTGTCTCAGTTTTCTTGATTTACAAAACTGTCTGTTGATATGTCGAGATCTTGAAGGGGCAAATCTTGCAGGGGCATATCTTGAAGGGGCTAATCTTGAAGGGGCAAGTCTTAAAAGGGCAAATCTTGAAAGGGCAAATCTTGACGGGGCTAATCTTGGATGGGCATATCTTGAAGGGGCAAATCTTGAAGGGGCAAATCTTGCAGGGGCAAATCTTGAAGGGGCAAATCTTGCAGGGGCAAATCTTGCAGGGGCATATCTTGTAGGGGCATATCTTGCAGTGGCATTTCTTGTACAGGCAAATCTTGACGGGGCTAATCTTGAAAGGGCTAATCTTGAAATGGCATATCTTGAAGGGGCAAATCTTGCAGGGGCATATCTTGAAGGGGCAAGTCTTAAAAGGGCACATCTTAAAAGGGCAAATCTTGCAGGGGCTAATCTTGAAAGGGCTAATCTTGAAATGGCATATCTTGCAGGGGCAAATCTTGCAGGGGCAAATCTTGCAGGGGCTAATTTTAAAGATGCTAACGTCAAAGGGACGATTCTCGATACGGAACTTAAAACCGAGTGACTCTTCTAGGTTCTGTGTGATCAGCTTAACTTACAATATGATCGCTCAGTCTTTGTGTCCTTTGTGTCTTTGTGGTTCGTTCCACCCCCTCGCTAGGAAGAATGTATCTTAGAATACATTTTACCCACCAAACCCAAGAGAGCCGACTTAGATATTCTTCAACAGCTTATCCCTACCTAGGATGAAAATAATTATAAATTTCCTTAGCTAATTGTTCCCCAATTCCTGTCACCTGTTGCAATTGTTCTAGGGAAGCTTCGCGAATATAATCCAGAGAATGAAAATGAGCTAATAACTCTTTTTGTCGCTTAAAACCTAAACCCGGTATCTCATCCAAACGGGAACGGCGACTTTTTTGCATCCTTTGTTGTCGGTGAAAGCTAACAGCAAAGCGATGCGCTTCATCCCTGACTCGACGTAATAATTGCACTCCGGGTTGTTCCTTATCTGTCTCTAAAGGAGAGGATTCCCCGGGTAAAAAAATCTCCTCTCTCTGTTTAGCTAAACTAACAACTTTTACCTGTTCTAATAAATTCATCTCCCCTAAAACTGCCACCACTGCCGATAATTGTCCCTTTCCCCCATCAATCATGACCAAATCGGGAAAATCATCACTTTCGGCAATATTATCGGTATTTTCGGCATAACGACGGAAACGCCGCCGAATTACTTCTGCTAAACTGGCAAAATCATCGGAATGGCCGATTTTAACTTCGGGATTTTTGATTTTATAGTGACGATAATGTTGATTAGCGGCCACCCCATCGATAAACACCACTCCCGACGCGACTGCATTGGAACCCTGAATATGAGAAATATCATAACCCTCGATGCGGTGGGGTAGTGCCGGTAAATCGAGAATTATCGCTAAATCCTGTAAAGACTGTAAATCTCGTTCGGCGCTTCTTTTCGTCTTTTCTAACTCATAAAGAGCGTTTTTCTCGACCATAGCTAATAAATCCGCTTTGCTTTGCCGTTGGGGAACAGTTAACTCGACTTTCCGACCTTTTTTTTCCCTTAACCACCCCGCTAACACCTCACCTTCCGGTAATTCGCAGGGTAACAGGATTTCGCTGGGAATTTCCACCCCTTCCACCGATAAATAATGTTCTTCCAGGACTTTTTGCAGGATTTCTCCCTCGTTTGCTGACTGACTATCGGCAAAAAATCCCAAACGTCCCACCAAACGACCAGAACGCACTTGGAATAATTGTATGCAACAATGCTGCTCGTCTTTAGCTAAAGCGATTGCGTCCCGGGATACGGTATCATCGGATAAAGAGACTTTTTGATCGGTATTAAGAGCCTGTAATCCGCGAATTTGATCCCTAATCGTGGCCGCTTGTTCAAAATCTAGGTTTTCCGACGCTTCTAGCATCTTTGCTGCTAATTTCTCTAATAATTCTCCCGTCCTTCCCTGAAAAATCATCGCCACTTTCTGCAAGGTTTCTCGATAATCTTGGGGACTAATTAATTTTTGACAAACCCCCGGACAACGACCGATATCATAATTTAAACAGGGACGGTCTTTAAAAAGAGGTTGGGGACGTTGACGCAGGGGAAAAGTGCGTTTAATTAGGTGTAAAGTGTGGCGCAGCAGCCTGGTATCGACGTAGGGACCATAATAACGGTCTTTTTGGTTATTTATGCCACGTTTGCGGGTAATAAAAATGCGCGGGTAGGTTTCCGACCAAGTAATACAAATGTATGGATATTTTTTATCGTCCTTGAGGAGAGTATTAAAATGGGGCTGATGTTGTTTAATTAGATTAGCTTCTAGGGCCAAAGATTCTGCTTCCGTGTCGGTGACGATAAATTCAATTTCTGTCACCTGTCGTACCATCAAAGCAATGCGGGGACTGAGGGGTTGACTGGGACGAAAATAGGAACGGACTCTAGACCGGAGTTTTTTGGATTTACCGATGTAGAGAATTTCGCCATTTTGGTCGCGCAGGAAGTACACTCCCGGTTCGAGGGGAATTTCCTGAAGACGATTTTCTAGGCGATCGAGGTCTTGGATTAGGGTAGAGTTAAGATTATTCTCGAACATCTTTCTATATTAGACAAAAAAATTACGCCAGTGGGTATTAGCTGACGTTTGGCAAGATATTCAGGGCAAATCTTCACAAAAATTAATAGGCTTCCGATTCGATTTGCTTAATCGGGACGAAACATTCTCCGGGGAGAAGAATCGGTTTATTGTTAAAAATCAATTGGCCCCGATGATTGTCGCGGTTAATAGCGACACCGAAAGGACGTTTACTAACTCTGCTATTGAGGGTACAGTAGATGCGATAAATGCGTCTGGCCGCCCGTAAGACAGTAGGATCTAATAAAATTGGGATTTCCATATCGACACGCTGTTGTTCTGTGTTCTGGGATAGGGCTACCATATAAGTCGTCTCCCCACGATTAAATTGACATATTTATTAAATCAATGTTATACGACGATTTCCGATTATGCCACTTTTGTTAGGATTCTAAAACTTTCAGGATGGCCTGGCCCATAGCTTGGCATCCCACTAAGGTCATACCTTCCGAGAAAATATCTCCGGTACGATAACCGAACTCTAAGACTTTTTCTACGGCTTTTTCCAGCGCTGCTGCCGCTAAAGGCTGATTTAGCCCATATTTTAACATCATAGCAGCGCTGAGAATCTGGGCGATCGGATTGGCTTTATCTTGGCCGGCGATATCCGGGGCCGAACCGTGGACGGGTTCAAAAACTCCCACTCCAGCAGTCCCTAGACTAGCGGAGGGTAACATTCCGATACTACCGGTTAACATGGCCGCTTCATCGGAGAGAATATCACCGAATAAATTGCCCGTGACGATAGTATCAAATTGTTTGGGGGCCCGGACTAACTGCATGGCTGCGTTATCGACGTAGAGATGGGAAAGTTCCACATCGGGATAATTAGCGGCCATTTTCGTCACCCGGTCGCGCCAAAGTTGGGAAACATCAAGAACATTAGCTTTATCGACGGAACAGAGTTTATGGCCGCGTTTTTGGGCAATTTCAAAGGCTACCTTAGCGATGCGGTCCACCTCCGACTCCGAGTAAACCATGCTATTTAAACCACGTTTTTCTCCCGTTTCTGTCTCAAAAATCCCCTTCGGTTGACCGAAGTAGATACCCCCGGTCAATTCCCGGACCACCATGATATCCACTCCCTCGATAATCTCCCGTTTGAGACTAGAAGCGTCGATTAATTGCGGAAAAATGGTGGCAGGACGCAAATTAGCAAAAAGACCTAAGCCAGATCTTAAGCCTAATAATCCCGTTTCTGGCCTTTGCTGCCGGGGCAAATTATCCCATTTATAACCCCCGATAGCGGCCAAGAGAACAGCATCACTATTTTTACAGGCGCTCAGGGTTGCTTCGGGGAGGGGACTGCCGGTTTCATCAATGGCTGCCCCTCCAATTAAAGCGGTTTGGAAGTCAAACTGGAGGTCAAATTTTTTACCGATGACTTTCAGTATCTCTACGGTGACAGCGAGGATTTCCGGCCCGATGCCATCGCCTGGTAGTAGGGTAATGCGATACTGTTGCGTCATAGTTCTAGAACGGTAAAATAGGTCAGCCTTGTCATTATAGCATAGTTAGGGCGGCTTTTTTCTCCTGAAAATGTCAATCTTTGCCAGAAAAACTGGGAAACTGCCGCCGAATTAGCTAGGGAAATTCTCAATCTTCCGGTATTAATTAAAGGGGCAGTTAATCCCCGATAACTACACTAATTCTACATGGGAATCATCCCCGATCATAAAGCGTAAAGCTTTCGGACGTTGGGGGGCAATTTCTAATTTTGCCCGTCGTCCGATAACACTATCAACTATGCGCTGATGAATGCCAATAATCGTGGCATCTTTGAGAATAACACTGTGTTCTATGTCGGCATCGATTAATTTTACTCCATTAGCCACACTACTGTAGGGACCGATAAAACAATTCTCAATGTGACAATTTTCTCCAATAATGACAGGGCCGCGAATGGTACTATTAATAATTTTACTACCCTGACCAATTTGTACCCGTCCGATCACCTGACTATTAGCATCAATTTCTCCCTGCAAAGCGATTTCTAGACTGGTATCGAGGATAATCCGATTGGCTTCTAATAAATCATCTTTTTTCCCCGTATCTAACCACCAACCCAGCAGTTTATTCGCTTCTACTGCTTTATTTTGATTGATTAATTCTTGGATAGCGTCGGTAATTTCTAACTCACCCCGGGCCGAAGGTTGAATAGATGCGATCGCTTGATGAATGGTGGGGGCAAAAAAATAAATCCCTACCAAAGCTAAATTTGAGGGGGGGTCTTTGGGTTTTTCGACTAAGTATAAAACTTTGCCGGTTTCATCTACTTTTGCCACCCCAAAAGCACTAGGATTAGATACTTTTCGCAGGAGAATTAAAGCAGCAAGGGACTGTTTTTGGAAAGAGTCTAAAAAGGGCGATAAATCATCCTCGATTAGGTTATCACCCAAGTACATAATAAAGGGGGAATCTGCTAGGAAAGATTGGGCAGTTTTAACCGCGTGAGCTAATCCAGCTGGTTGATCTTGGCGAATATAAGTTATCTTAGCCCCAAACTGTTCACCATTGCCCGTAGTCTGACGAATTTCTTCCCCGGTTTCGGGACTGATAATAATGCCAATATCGGTAATTCCTGCGGCGACAATTGACTCGATTCCATACCATAAAATCGGTTTATTGGCAACGGGAACTAACTGTTTTGCCCCAGTATAGGTTAGGGGACGTAACCTCGTACCTTTACCACCGGATAAAATTAGTGCTTTCATAGTTTTAAAGATTAAATAGTTGGTTGAGCATAGCTTTGAGAGAATCCCGCCAATAGGGAGGAATATAACCTAATTGTTGCGAGATTTTTTGACCGGAAAGAACCGAATAGGCCGGACGCGCCGCCGGGGTAGGATATTCAGCAGTAGTAATGGGAATTACTCTCTGAATTTTTAAGGGAATACCGCTTATTTTTGCCTCCTCAAAAATCGCTTTAGTTAAATCAAACCAGCTGGCGATACCGCTATTAGTAAAATTATAGATTCCCGCGGGATTATCGGCATTAATTAAAAGCTGAGTAATTGCCGCGGCGATATCTTTTGCCCAAGTGGGACTTCCCACCTGATCGACAACTACTTTTAACTCCTCTCTTTCCTTGCCTAATCTCAGCATGGTTTTGACAAAATTACTTTTGCCATAACTGCCGTAAACCCAAGCAGTCCGCAGGATAATTGCCTGAGAATTAACAGTCTTAATCTCCTCTTCTCCCCTTAACTTTGATTGTCCATAAACCCCTAAAGGATTAGTTAGATCGGTTTCTAAATAGGGGGTATTTTTTCGACCATCAAACACATAATCGGTGGAAATATGGAGAAATTTAGCTTGAATTTTCTCAGCAGATTCCGCCATGATTTTCGGGGCTTTAGCATTGATATAATAGGCTAATTCTGGTTCACTTTCTGCCTTATCTACTGCTGTATAAGCGGCGGCATTAACCAGATAATCGGGGTGAATTTCCCTAATTAACTGGCTGATTTTTTCTGAGTTAGTTAAATCTAGTTCTTCTCGACCGATACTAATAACTTCACCTAGCTGGAGTAAAGTTAATTGTAACTCTTGTCCTACTTGACCTTTAGCACCAATTAGTAAAACTTTTTTCATCGTCTTTAGGGGAAAACTTCCACGGATTTAAAGGGTTGTCCAGCTTGGTCTTTAGGGGAGAGAATCGGGGTGGTCTCTAGAGGCCAGTCAATCCCTAAATCGGCATCATTCCAGGCAATGGTTTTTTCGTATTGGGTATAATAATAATTAGTGGTTTTGTAGAGAAATTCGGCTCGGTCGGAGAGGACTAGAAAACCATGGGCAAAACCTTCGGGAACCCAGAAAATACGTTTATTTTCCGCACTTAAAATACATCCTACCCATTGCCCAAAAGTGGGGGAACTTTTACGCGCATCCACTGCCACATCAAAAACACTACCGCTCACTACTCGCACCAGTTTACCCTGGGGATTGGGGATTTGATAGTGCAATCCTCGCAGGACATTTTTTAAGGACATAGAGTGATTATCCTGGACAAAAGTGGTATTAACACCAGCTTTTTCTCGAAAATCTTTCTGATTAAAACTCTCCAAGAAAAAACCTCGATCGTCTCCGTAAACTTGCGGTTCAATGATTAAAACATCAGGAATTTCCGTCGGAATAACTTTCATAAAATCGGAGACAAGATAACTTTTGCGGGTAGTCTAGCACAAAAGGGTATTTTTTTCTAAATTTTTTTATTAATCTTTCCCCAAACCTCAACCCTCGGTAACTGAATAATGATAAGATGAGCCTAACTTAGTCAGAGCATAAACGACGTGGTACAAGTCTCTACACACACCGCTACTCAATCTATCCCCGTGGAGGGAGAAGCCTTAAAAAACTGGTTACAGACTAGGGCTAATCAGATTATCGCCGGCGATCGACTCAGTCAGCAAGAGGCCCTAGCTTTAACTGCGATCGAAGGTCAGGAAAATATTTTCAGCTTATGTGAGGCTGCTGATCGCATTCGTCAGGCCTGTTGTGGTAATACGGTGGATTTATGTAGCATTATCAACATAAAATCGGGAAGTTGTTCGGAAAATTGTAGTTTTTGTTCCCAATCCGTCCACCATCCCGGTCAAGATTCGCCTATCTACGGTTTAAAAAGTCGCGAGGAAATCGTCAGCCATGCGAAAGCGGCAGCCGATGCGGGGGCCAAACGCTTCTGTTTAGTTAGTCAAGGACGGGGATTAAAGTACAATAGCCCCAAATCGAAGGAATTCGAGGAAATACTGGCCACAGTTCAAGAAATCATCGAAACGGCCAAGATTAAACCCTGTTGCGCCCTAGGAGAATTAACCCTTGCCCAAGCGCAAGCCTTAAAAGAAGCCGGAGTTACCCGTTATAATCACAATCTGGAGGCTGCCGAGAATTTTTATCCTAACGTGGTCTCCACCCACAGTTGGCAGGATCGGGTAGAAACGGTTAAAAACCTGAAAGCGGCGGGAATTCAGGCTTGTACGGGCGGAATTATCGGTATGGGCGAAAGTTGGCAGGACAGGATCGATTTAGCTTTTTCCCTAGCGGAATTAGAGGTGGAATCAGTGCCGATTAACCTATTAAACCCCAGAAGTGGCACCCCTCTAGGTCATTTACCCAAACTGGACCCCTTTACTGCCTTAAAAGCGATCGCTATTTTCCGGTTTATTTTACCCCAACAAATCCTCCGTTATGCCGGGGGACGAGAGGCGGTGATGGGAGAATTGCAAAATCTGGGGCTAAAATCGGGAATTAATGCTATGCTAATTGGGCATTATTTGACCACTCTAGGACAACCCCCCCAACAGGATCAGGCGATGTTGGCTGATCTTAGTTTAATAGGAGGAGAAGCCCCCATCCCCGGTGAATACCAACCCCAACAGGCAACCTAAATCACGTCGAGGACGAGAATCTCCGCCGCGGCGCGCTTCCGTATCAGTTCCCAATGAGTTACTCTGGGCTTTGATTGGTTTGTTGCTGACAATCTTTAGTACATTTGTTCCAGTAAGCCTAGCTAGTTGGTCGGCTACGGGTCTATCCTCGCAAAAACTAGGCATAACTTACCAAATTGGGGCAGTATTGTTAACGGGCTGTCTGGGGGGCAAAAATGCCGGGCTTCTTGCCCAGGTGGCCTATATTTTTCTCGGTTTAACTTGGTTGCCCGTGTTTGCCCAGGGTGGGGGAATGGGTTATCTGAAAGAAGCCAGTTTTGGCTATATTTTAGGCTTTATGCCGGGGGCATGGCTGTGTGGTTGGCTGGCTTTTCGCTGGCGCGCCAAGATAGAAACCCTGGCTTTAAGTGCTTTTGCCGGTTTGTTAGTGATTCATCTGTGCGGTTTATTATATATGCTGGGATTGTCGATTTTTCAGCCCCAAGCCAGTCAAATCACCTTTCCCGATAGTTTGCCCACCCTATTTATGAATTATTCAGTCTGGCCATTTTTAGGGCAGTTAGTAGTAATTTGTGTGGTGGTAATTATTGCCTTTTTCTTCCGTAAATTATTATTTTATTGATGCCACAGCCAATGTTAAAAAAGAATCGCTGGTTTTGGATAGTGGCGGTGATTGGTCTAATTTTAGACCAAGTAACTAAGTATATAACCGTGCAGAGTTTTGAGCAAATTGGTGATACTTTCCCGATTATTCCGGGGGTTTTTCATTTTACCTATGTGATTAATACTGGGGCGGCTTTTAGTGCTTTTCGGGGCGGTGTTGGTTGGCTAAAATGGCTATCCTTATTAGTTAGTTTGGGATTAATGGCTTTTGCTTACTTTGGACCGCATTTAAGCCGTTGGGAACAATTAGCCTACGGTTTTATTTTAGCAGGGGCTTTCGGCAATGGTATCGATCGCTTTTTGTTTGGTTATGTGGTGGATTTTCTCGATTTTAGATTGATTAATTTTCCTGTTTTTAATCTGGCTGATGTCTTTATCAATATCGGGATTATTTGCCTATTAATTTCTAACTTTCCCCACAATTTAAGCAAATAAGTATATATTGACTGTTCAAAAAAAATTGGGGATTTAGTATTATATTCCTGGAGTCCTGATCATTTAAATATTTTGGAAATCTAGATAATTCCTGTTGAGTAACAATCATTTTGACCTCTAGAAAAAACTTAATTGAAGCTCATTTACCTAGATAACAATAAGCTATTATTCCTGTTTTTTATCGGTGCTGGGTGGATGCCAACCTCCCCGGATCCATAATCGACGAACTTTAACGATAAAACCTTCATTATGATTGTCATCATTTAAGTCCAAACGTTCAATAGTTGCCCTAGCGATGGGAGTAAGTCCCACTATTTTTAAAGCATCTGGTGTCCAGATAAAATGTTCTTGCCAATGCTGTTGGCGCGGATTGAATATTTCTACTTCTTGTTCTGTTTTCGGATCAATTGCCTTGATAAAATTGTAGCGATATCTGTTACATCTTTGGCAAGCTAAAGCTAAGTTTGCTAATTCATCTTTACCTCCTAAAGATTTGGGCTGAATGTGATCTACTTCAAATAATGCGGCACTAATTTCTTCTGAAGAATGACAGTATTCACACAGATAGTTGGCTCTTGCTCGGACTTGTAATCGAGTTGTGATAGTAATCATTTAGATTCAGCAACTATTCGCGCATTTAAGAGCGTGAAAATCTCGTTTAACTCTAAAATACCAGCTAATTCTGCGGTCTCTTGAGAATTAAGTTGGGAATTTTTTTCTAGTTCCCGTAGTTCCTCCAATCGACACTGCAATTCCTCGGTGAATTTAAAGAGATAATTTTCCCTTACTGGCGATAGCTTAATTCCTTTTTCAATCCAAGAAGAGGGCTTGACCATCAGTTGAGTTAACATCACTTTCTCCTTACCTTTAATACCTAACTTTAATCCTAACACGATTAGTTATCCTCGATCGGGTGAGCAATGCCCACCCGAAAAACTATGCTTCTGTTTCAGAATTAGAGCGATCGAATTTACTAACTAACTGAGGATTTTCTGACCAAGCATCGATAATACTCATATTACCATTGAGAAAATTCTGTTTAATAGCGCGGCGTTGAATTTTGCCACTGGCAGTTTTGAGAATTGTCCCCGATTTGGCCAAAACAATGGCATGGGTCATAATTTCGTGTTCTTCGGCGATTTCTTGACGGATATCGGCAATTAATTTGGCCGTATCTAATGCCCCGCTGCGACGTTCTAATTCCTGGACAATAACTAACTGTTCCTCACCGTTATCTTCAATGGAAAAAGCTGCGCCATAATCGGGACGAAAAACCTCATTAAGATGCTGTACTGACCATTCTAAATCTTGGGGATAATGATTACTGCCACGGACAATAATTAAATCCTTAATCCGTCCCGTGATATGTAATTCCCCATCGAGAAGAAAACCTAAATCTCCGGTGCGTAAAAACGGTCCTTCTCCTGTATCGGCAAGATAAGCTTGAAAAGTCTCTTTAGTTGCGTCTTCCCGTTGCCAATATCCAGCGGCCATACTGGGGTCACTGGCCCAAATTTCGCCCACTTCATCGGCTGCACAAAGGGTGAAAGTATCGGGATTAACGATAGCTATACGGGTATCACAGACGCGACGACCACAACTGGGGACGTATCTAACTCCAGTGGTTCGATCGGAACCTACAGGGACAATTTTACCGCGTTCGTAGGCGGTTGCATCCAAAGCGGTAATAATTGGGGTGGTTCCCTTGGGTTTATTGGAAATCAAGAGGGTATATTCAGCTAATCCGTAGGCAGGGGCGAAAGTTGACCAAGAAAAGCCGTAATCGGCAAAAGTATCGACAAATTTGGCCATTACCTTCGGATTAATCGGTTCGGCGGCATTTCCTGCGGCCTGCCAACTGCTCAGGTCTAATTCCGCTAAATCGGCAGCTTTAATCCTGCGAGTACAAAGATCATAGGCGAAGTTGGGGGCTTGACCATGAGTAACTTTGTACTTAGTAATATTTTTTAACCACTGCATCGGACGCTTAATAAAAGCAAAGGGAGACATGAGATAGCAGGGTGTCCCGTTGTAGAGGGGGACGGTGATACCTTCGACTAACCCGTAATCGTGGAAATAGGGCATCCAAGTTAGGGTAACGCTATCCGGTTCGTAACCACAAGCTTTTTGCAAGTAACCGCAATGGTGCATCAGGTTAAAATGACTTAACATCACCCCTTTGGGGATATTAGTCGAACCGGAGGTATATTGCAGATAAGCAAGCGCCGATTTATCCACCTGGGGATCTTGCCATTGGTCCGCCAGGGAAATATCAATACTTTCGGTGGTAATCCATTTCATTTGGTCGAATTCTGGAAATTCTTCCTTCACACCTTCAATAAGAGTCAGAATACTTTCGGTAACTAGGGCAAAGGTGGCATTAGCATCCTTGACAATTGCCCGCAAACGGGGCAAAGTGCGCTTAAGTCGTCCCGATTCCGGTGGGGGGACGGGAATGGCAATCACTCCCGCGTAGAGACAACCACAAAAAGCGGCCACTACTTCTAAACTTTGAGGATAGAGTAATAGGGCGCGTTCTCCTTGGGCCTGGTATTTTTGCAGATGGGCTGCGATTGCTCTTGCTTGGCGATCGAGTTCACTGTAGGTTAAAGGTGGGGTTTCTTTTTTACCATCGATAAGAAAAGTGTAGGCATGGCCCTCTGGTTGTGCCGTGGCGCGGTAACGTAAGAGTTCTACTAGGGTTGCGGGTTGAATTAGGGTTTCAGTCATCGTTGTTATCGGGCTTATTGGGGCTATTGTATAGAAGTTTTAACATATTTGCCGATGGCGCTAGGATAAAGTGCCGAAGGCGATCGGTCAAGGGTGTAGGATTAAGTTAGGGGCAAAAATCCCCCAGCACCATCTCTAAAGTAGTGGGAAAAAGCTACAATTAATTAGGGTCTGCTGAAAAAGTTTTTCGGTGGTGGTAGGAGTCAGGAGTCTCCGAGTCAGTAGCCGGTCGTTTCAGGCTTTGTTGCCCTTGTTTTTTGTACCAAGCGATGTTTAAAAGGGTTTTACCATTATTCAGCAAGCCCTAATTAACTCTAAAATACGGGGAAAAAGTCATGACAGCCCTAGACATTATCCCAGAAGTTACCTGTCCCCCCACAGATTTATGGAGTGATGAACCACCCGTGGAAAGTGATCTACACCTGCAACAGATCATCATTCTCCTTAGTTGTCTAGAATTATTATGGCGCGAGAGGAGTGACTACTACGCTTCGGGAAATCTAACCATCTACTACAACGAGGAACAACTGAAAAAGGGCTCTTCGTTACCCTTTATGCTAAATCAACAGACAAGATGCCAAGACAACATACTTCTAACCCAAAAATTGCGAAAGTTTCTAAAGCCATAGCCTCTCCGTTTTATTATTTTAATTTTATTGTTGATTCCCTCGACCACCCCATTCGTTGTCCTTCGCTCAAAATAACTAATGATTTCTCCAAACCAATTTCGGATTGTTTGACAACT
>VYMG01000419.1_pt1 | contig 15627 bp, 27 predicted proteins | sample 5115261 | NCBI WGS metagenome assembly VYMG01 (sample SAMN12291781, study PRJNA351875) | freshwater metagenome | isolation source: freshwater lake | place: USA: Michigan, Wintergreen Lake | collected 2013-08-08
GGCATTGTGGCCGCCGTGATTCACTGGCGGCCCACTTCACTGGAGGTTTACATGCGGATGTTCCTGGCTCTTGCTCTGTCGTTGGCCGCGCTCTCGGCGCAGGCCGACAACTCGACAACCGACACAGCCTGGCGGCCGGAGAAGCCGCGTGCGCCGCTGCTGGAGCGGCTGGGGGTGAAGGACGAGGGCGTCGTCTCGAATCTGTCGTGCGGCATCCCGCCGATCCCTCCCATCGGCTGCAAGGTCGGGCCTTGCGTCTGCGATCAGAACGGGCAGAACTGCCAGTGGACGTTCATCTGCAGATGAGCGTCAGAAGTCCTCGCTGCGCCACACCTTGAGCACACGGCCGAGGACTTCAAAGTCCATGCCCTTCTTGATGGTCCAGGGTTCGTAGTGATCCCTGTTGGCCGAAAGCACGCGCAGCCCCTCGCCGGGGATGCGCTGCAGCCGCTTGATGAAGCCCTCGCCATCGACGCGGAAGAAGTAGACGGCATCGAACTCGACTGAGCGGATGCCGCGATCCACCAGCAACGGATCGCCTGGGTTGAACATCGGCCGCATCGAATCGCCGAAGCCGGTGACGATGCACAGGTTGCGCACTGAACTGAAGTGCTTCACGTTGCGGTGAATCCATTCCTCCGAGACGTGCCAACTGTGGATTACACCGGGCTGGTCGCGCAGCACCAGGCCGCCGCCCATGGCGCCGCCGGTATCGAACTGCCGAATCTCCACGTCTGAGCTTGATGCGCTGGCACCTATCGCAAGTGCAGTTGCTGGCGGTGCTTCGTTGAACCAGTTCGGATCGCGTCCGTCACCGAACGCGCGTGCAATGGCATTGGCAGCTCGCGTGCCCATGTTGCGCGGCGATCCATCGGTGTTCGGTTTGCCGGCGTAGAGCTGGTACACGTACTCTTCCGATAGGCCGGCAGCACTGGCCACGATTCGCAGTCCGGTGCGCGTGTCTTCACCGTGCGCGTGGGCATCCACAAGCGATCGCAGGTTCGCTAGCCAGTTCTCTTGCACGCCCATGGCGGCATTCAAACCCGTCACTTTCGTCATGATCTAGCGCGCCGCTTGATACTTTCTAGTTTTCCGCTAGACTGCGGGCATGATTGAAATGGACGCCGCAGAGCGGTCCCGCGTGGCCGAGCAGATGGGGCTGCACGAGCAGTACCTGTATCAGTGCATCACTGGACGCCGCAAGCTGCCCGAGGCTCACTGTCCGCCGCTCGAACGCGCTACTGAGGGTCGCATCAAGTGCGAGGACATCCGTCCGGACATCACTTGGGTGCGCGTCAAAGACAAGTCCTGGCCCTGGCATGCCAAAGGCAAGCCGCTGGTGGACGTGCTTCCGGTGGAGTCGTGACCGTGTACGAGCCGCGCGGCATTAGCGGGCACTTCAAGCCTCGCCTCCATGGCCAAGTTCCGCAATCCGCCGGGCGTACTCGGCGGCCGTCCAACCCTTGACGCGAGCCAGCATGGACGACACCGCCGCCTTCTCCCAACTCTGCTTCTCGCGCTCGACGGGGTTGCCGGCCTCGATGGGCAAGGCCACCGAGGACCTCAAGTGCAAGGTGCCGGGGCAGGTGAAGGAGGACTTCGCGGCCCTCGCTCGCCGGGTTGGTTCAACCGAGTCCGAACTGTTGCGCGACATGGTGATGGTCCGCCTGTATGGCCATGAACAGGTGGCGAGGATGCACGACGAGCGGTTGCGGTTCGCGGCAGGAATCGGCCCTCAATCCACCCCGGTGGAGGGCGCAGCGTGAGGATCACTGCTGCGGAACTTCGCTCGCTCGTGAGCTACGACCCTGAGACGGGCGAGTTCATCCGACTGAGCACAGGGTCTGCTATCTCCGTCCGGCCCGACAGCGAGGGCTATGTGGGCTTCTCTGTTGCAGGGCAGAAGGACCGCGCGCACCGGTGGGCGTGGCTCTACATGACCGGCGAATGGCCTCTCGAAGACATCGACCACATCGACGGAGTGCGCTCGAACAACGCCTTTCGCAATCTGCGCGCTGTCTCGCGTGTCACCAACTCGCAGAACCAGCGACGGGCGCGCAGCAACAACAAGACGGGACTGCTGGGCGCGCACTGGCACGCCGCAGCCGGGAAGTTCACCGCACAGATTTCCGTCCGGGGAAAGCGCACGCACCTCGGGTTGTTCGCCACGGCAGAGGACGCGCATGCGGCCTACGTCGAAGCGAAGCGACGGCTTCATGCAGGAGGAACGCTGTGAAGGCAAAGGTCATCGCTATGGCAGCCCCGGAAGCGCCGCGCTGCTTTTCCTCAAGGAACCAGTGGGTGCAGTACCTCGTGTCTGCACAGCGCCATCCCAAACCTGAGCGCCGGCCGTTCGTCACCGACGAATACCGCGCCGGCTTCTGCTTCTGCCGTGATTGTCCGGCGACGCACCGCGCCGACATGGAAGACCGTGGGCGGTGCGACTTCGAGGGCTACGTGGCCCAGGTCAACGCGAGCAAGGAGGCATCCAGTGTCGCAGCATCAGTTTGAACTTCTGGAGCGTGTGCCGCTGCGCAACGCTCCGGCGCTTGAAGCCGCCAAGGCGGCAGGCGTCAAGGCCGGCGAGCACTGCTTGGCGAAGGCCGAGGACGTGGCCAACTTCGACAGCGCAGGCGCGGCCAAGTTCATCCTCGGATGGTTGCGTCGTTATGGCCCGACCAGCGGGGAAGGGCTGACGACCGCTTGCTGCGAGCACGGCTTCAAGCCGCACGACCTCCGCGCGATGGGGCCGGTATTCGCCAAGCTCATCAAGGCCGGAGACATCAAGGTTCTCCGATCGGATTTGCCGCGATCCCGCGGGCACGGAACGGCAGGGGGGCGCCTTTATGGAGTCGGCAAGCCATGAGCCCGGAAGAACTGCGTCGCTTGTTCGCCTACGAACCAGAGACAGGGGTTGTCACACGCCGAGTTCCGATGGGGCGATGGGGGCAGTTCGCAACTGGCTCCATCGCTGGTTCGATCACTGCGGGCGGCTATGTCGAGGTTCAAGTCGACGGAGCCAGGTTCTACGCGCACAGACTTGCCTTTGCACTGATGACCGGGGCATGGCCAGAGGGACAGGTCGACCATATCAATGGAGTGCGGCGAGACAACCGCTGGTCCAACCTGCGCGAAGTTTCGTCTCTGGTCAACACGCAGAACCAGCGCCGGGCTCGATCAGATAGCGCTACCGGAGTGCTCGGCGTGTCGCTAGATCGGCGTTTGCTAGCGAAGCCCTACCGCGCGCAGATCCAGGTGAACGGGAAGAACCGCAAATTGGGGTACTTCGCCACTGCAGACGAGGCGCATCAAGCCTACGTCGAGGCGAAGCGCCAGCAGCACGAGGGATGCACGCTATGAACGTCAAGCCCGGCCAGTTGGCCATGTTCCGCCCAGGTTACGAGAACGCCGGCCGCGTGGTGCGCGTGGTGGAGGAAGACCGCGAGCCGCTTCTCCAGATGGTCAAGCAGACGCTGTGGTGGTCCTGCGAGGCGCTGCAGCACATCCGTCGCTTCAAGGGCTTCGGCAACACGGAGCAGCCGCCGTTCCCGCCGGGCTCGATGGTTCCAGTGCCCGACTCCGCCCTCATGCCCCTGCACGACGGCGACGGCGAAGACGAAATCCTGCGCATCGCCGGCAAGCCCGTGCAGCGCGACGAAACCCTCACCCCGCGCCGCCAGGTGGAGCACGCCCGATGACCCCGACCATGATCCGGCGCTTCGAGCGCAACACCAAGGGCCGCGACCTGATCGTCGGCGACGTGCACGGCTGCTTCGACAAGCTGCGCCTGAGCCTGCGCCGCATCGGCTTCGACCCCGACGAGGGCGATCGGCTGTTCTGCGTGGGTGACCTCGTGGACCGCGGCGAGCAGTCCGAGGACGTGCTCAAGTGGCTGTCCCGCCCGTGGTTCCACTCGGTGATGGGCAACCACGAGCAGATGGCGATGATGTTCGCGGTCGGCGACATGGACCCGTACTCGCTGGCGCAGAACGGCGGCGCGTGGCTGGTGGGCAAGACCCCGCATGAGCGCTTCGAGTTCGTCTCGGCGTTCATGGACCTCCCGCTGGTGATCGAACTGGAGACGCTGCAGGGCATCGTCGCCCTGGTGCACGCCAACTGCCCGAGCCCGACCTGGGAGGGCTTCAAGGCCGCGTTCACGGGCGATGACGCTGCAGGCGTGATGGCCGCAGCCGTATGGGACCGAGGGCGCGTGGACACCGGCGACCAGACCCCCGTCGAGGGCGTTCGCGCCGTCGTCGTCGGCCACACGCCGGTCGACTTCGCGCAGTGGTTCGGCAACGTGCTGCACATCGACACCGGCGCCTGGATGAACAAGGGCCGCGCCGCGCGCAACTTTGCCATCGTGGATGCCGAGAGCCTGATGGTGCTCGACTCGGCCGCGCCGCAGCCGGTGTGGAGTGATGTTTTCGGGGAGGCGGCTGGGGGATGAGAGGCACCCGAAAGAACGGCCCCAAGCGCATCCAGTTGCCGTGGATGCGCGACGTGAAGGTGGGCGACGTGCTGGTCAACCCCGCCGGCACGTACCGGGTGGTGCGCGAAGTCACGCGCTATGCCGACGGCGACTTGAAGTGCATCACGTTCGTGATCCAGCGCTGCAGTTGGACGGGCCGGGCCTTCACGGTCATGGGCTTCACGGATCTGCGCATGCAGGGCTACCGGCCGGCCCATGCGCGCTCAAAGCTCAACGGCCCGCTGGACGCCCAGATCGCCAGGGTGATCGCCGACCACCGCGATTTGTCGCTCACCTGCTGCATGGTGAAGGGCATCGCATGACGCTGCGCTCGAAACCATGGAAAGCGCAGCCCACGGTGCGCCTGCTACTGATCGAGCAGCGCCTGCGCGGCCTGCACGAGAAACGCCCGAAGCCGCGCCGCATCGCAATGTGGTGGGTCGATGCGATCACCGGCCGCGGCCGGATGCTGACGGGACACGCCGATCAGAGCCGCACGCGAACCGGCCGGCGCTACCGGCTGCGGCTGCGCATCAAGCGCCGCGTGGCCACATGGTTCAGGAGGCGCGAGCTGTGACCGAGAAGCGCGTCGAGACGTGGATGCCGCTGCTGGTGGACAAGTACCTGGGCGACACCACGCACCTGACCACCGAGCAGCACGGGGCCTATCTGCTGCTGCTGCTGTCGTGCTGGAAGCGCGACGGCCGGCTGCCGGCTGACGACATCCAGCTTGCCAACATTGCCCACCTGCCGCTGGCCAAGTGGCGCCAGCACGGCCCGATCCTGCTGGAGTTCTTCGACCACGAGGACGGCTACCTGACGCAGAAGCGCCTCACTGCCGAACTGGCGCGCGCCAAGGCCAACGTCGAGCAGCGCTCGCAGGCCGGCAAGGCATCGGCCGAGAAGCGAAAGCTGGCACGCGAAGGCAACGACCGTTCAACGGCCGTTGGAACGAGCGATGCAACGGAAGGCCAACGGGAAGCCCAACGAAATCGCAAACCCATACCCATACCTTCTTCTCCTACGTCGAAGAAAGTATCGAAGGCTTCGCCTTCTCACCCCCCTGGCGGGGGGCGGTTCCCGGAGTTCTGGCAGGCATGGCCGAACAACGAGCGCAAGCAGGACAAGAAGGCTTGTCTCGCGCGATGGGTGCGTGATGGGCTGGACGAGCTGGCCGACACCATCCTGGCCGACGTGCGAACCAAGCGCGGCACGCGCAAGTGGCAGGACGGGTTCATCGAGGCGCCGCTGGTGTACCTCAACAACCGGCGGTGGGAGGACGGCAGCGACGAAGGGGCCGAGCCGCTGGAGGCGTGGCACGAGACGGCCAAGGGCGTGATCGCCAAGGGCATCGAGCTGGGCGTGGGCGAATGGTCGGAGGCGCTGTGGGCGGCCGGCAAGGCGCCCGACTACCTGACCTATCGCGCCCGGGTCTTCAAGGCCGCTGGCCACTCGCCGAGGGCTGCGGCATGAGCAAGTCGCCCCTGGCTGCGCTCGAACTGGCGCTGGCCATCCTCGAGACGCTCAAGACGCGCGAACTGACCCGCGAGGAACTGGCCATCATGTTCGATGTGAGGAGCTCAACACCGGCCACGATGACGGCCGCTGGCGCCGTCACTACGCCACGAAGGCCTGGAGCGGGGTGGCAGCGTGAGCGATCGGGTCAACGTCATCGTCCGCACGCGCGAGCAGGCCCACCAGGCCATCACGCACGGCTACGCGCTGGCCAAGGCGCTGCTGCAGGACGGCAAGCGCGTGAGCGTGAACATCGGCGAGGACGAGGAACCGCTGACGGTGAAGCAGCGCAAGTTCTTCCATGGCGTCGTGCTCATGCAGATCGCCGAGCAGGTGCGCGTGGAGGGGCAGCGCTACACCCTGGAGGTGTGGAAGGACTACTTCCGCAAGCTGTTCCTGGGCTCCGGCGGCTACCGCTACGTGATGCGCAAGCAGCCCCGATGGGATGCCGCCACCGGGCGCCTCGTGGTGCCGAAGAAGGCCACGCCGAAGCGCGAGCTCGTCAGCACCGAAAGCCTGTCGATCAAGCAGTACAGCGAACTCATCGACAAGGTGATTGCCCACGCGCAGACCGACCTGGGCGTGCAGTTCCATTTCATCGACTTCGAGCGCGAGGAAGTGCGCTGGAAGCCACCCGTGCGCAAGCAGCGCACCGAACCCGCGGCAGAGCCCGCATAGCAAGGAGAGCCCGTGTCCCACCCCGACCAGCAACAGAACCCCATGATCGCCGAACTCCAGGGCATCATCGTCTTCCAGGCCGCGCAGCTGGCGCAACTGAATCGCCAAGTACTCGCCTATCAGGAGGCGCTCGGCCAAACCAAGGCCGTTCTCGAGCACTCCGAGCGGCTGTCCAAGCAGGCCAACGAGCGCGCCGACTCGCTGCTGAAAGACTTGGAGGCCTGCCGCTTCATGAGCGCCTTCGATAGCGTGGACGAAATGGTCCGCCGCGCGCACGCCGCGTACAACGCCGCCCCGAAAGCGGTGCCGGCACCCGAGCCCGAAATCATCCCGGCCTGACCGCCATGCGGCGCAGCGGCTTCCAGCGCAAGGCCCCGGATCGCCCGGTGCGGCCCGACCGATCCGCCGAGTTCGCCTCGGTGACGATCGAGCGCCCGCGTGCCCGGATGGCCGTGCTGCTGCAGGCCGATGCGCCGGCGCCGGTGCAGAAGGACACGCCGCACTACAGCCGCGCTTGGCGCGAGGCGGTGGCCAGCTTGCCCGCCTGCGTTCGATGCGGCCGGGTCGGCGTCGTGCCGGCTCACCGAAATGAGGGCAAGTCGATGGGCGCCAAGGTGGACGACTGCCTGACCGCCGCTCTGTGCGACCCCTGCCACATGGAAATCGACCAGGGCAAGGACATGGAGCGCGAGGAACGCCGCCGCGAGATAGACCGCGCGATCCTCAAGACGCTGGTGCTGCTGTTCCGAGCCGGGAAGGTGAGGGTGGTATGAGGCGACACGCCAAGCCGCAGGGCCACAAGCCCGAGCACGCGCCGGCCTACTCGCCGGCCAATGGCAAGCCGGGGTGCAACGGCAAGCGCATGTGGCCCAACTTCGCCACCGCGAAGCGCATGGCCGAGCGCACCCACCGGCACGCCGAGGAACCGATGGACGCCTACCACTGCAAATTCTGCGGGCGCTACCACGTCGGATCGCGCCGCGCGCTCAAGCAGCGATGACCACCGCACTCATCAAGGGCCTGACCCGCGCACAGGCCGTCGAGGCGATCCGCCAGAAGGCCATCGAGCACTCGCAGGCCTCCAACGGCATCGGCTTCTGGGTCGAGTCGGGCAACAAGGAGGTGCTTGTCGGCCTCGCGCGCCCAGGCCATGCCGCCGTGGTGCTGGAGTTCGACAAGGCCGAGTTCGACGGCCTGCAGTTCCTCGAACGCATCGGCATCGACACCACGCCGGCCCCGCCGCCGGCCATCGAGCGCGCCAGGGTGGCAACCGCCCAGGCCGAAGCAACCAAGAAGCCGAAACGGCGCCAATGAATGAGCTGGCACTTTTTGCAGGGGCAGGAGGCGGCATCCTGGGAGGGAAACTCCTTGGAAGGCGCACCGTCTGCGCTGTTGAGCTTGATGCCGCCGCTCGAGGCGTGCTTCTCGCCCGCCAGCGAGACGGGTACTTGCCCGCATTCCCGATATGGGACGACGTTCGCACCTTCGACGGTCGACCGTGGCGCGGTGCGATCGACGTTGTGTGCGCAGGGTTCCCCTGCCAAGACATATCAATTGTCGGCCCAGGCGCCGGACTGGACGGCGAGCGCAGCGGCCTATGGCGCGACACTGCCCGCATCATTCGTGAAGTTGGACCCGAGTGGGTCGAACTGGAGAACAGCCCAATGCTCACTTCTCGAGGACTCGGAGACGTTCTGCGCGACCTGGCCGGCATGGGGTTCGATGCACGATGGGGAGTGCTGTGAGCTTCGGCCACCGGCCTGGACCATGCGCGGGACCGATGCTGGATCGTGGCCCACGCCCATCGCTTCGGACGAGAAAGGCAGCGTCCTGCCCGAGACGGCGCAGCGCAGAGCGCAGCAGTCATCGCGCGGAGTCAGGCTCCCGGAGGAACTCACCCGGCGCGGATTGCTGCCTGGCGGTCGGCACAACCCCGAGTTCAGCGAGTGGCTGATGGGGTGGCCCGAGCGATGGACCGACACCGCGCCATTGGAAACGGCCAAGTTCCACGAGTGGTGGCGACTGCATGGCGAACCCTGACCGCCGATACACTGGCACTCAAGCGCGCGAAGGAGCCCCGCTGATGACCGAACGCTGGTGCATCCCTGCCAACCTCTCCAGCCTGTTCGTCGGCCTCAGCGACAGCTCTGTGGTGTTCAGCAAGCCGGTTGATCCGCGCGTGTGGGACGTGCGCGTGGTAGCGCCGGCCCGCCGCACCTACCAGGGCAAGCAGGCCCGCCGAGCAGCGTTCTACAACCGGCAGCGCATGGCGCGCCACCTGCAGCGCGTGCTCGACGCCGCATCGTGGGCGGCCCACGCCGGCTACCACGACGCCATGCGCGACGCGCTGGTGTACGGCATGGGCGTGCTCGAGAACCTGGCTGGCCGCGTCAGGCGCGTGGACCCGACCGACGCCTGGCGCTGACCAGCGCCCGCAAGACCACCCCCCCGGTCTTGCATTCCCGAAATTCCATAGGACAGTGACCGCGCACCACACGGAGCGCGGCGTTGCCCACCCCACCGCAGAACCCCGGCGAGAACCTGTTCGAGTACATCCTGCGAGCCGCACGATGGACCCGAGAGAACCGCCACCTGCTGATCCGGGAGCAATGCACGCGCATCGAACAACGAGCGCGGACGCATGGCCACCAGCAAGAAGCAACCACCCAAGAAGCAGGCACGCAAGGCGCCAGCCAAGGGTAAGGCTGCGCCCGCGCGCAAGAAGCCACAAGCGGGAGTAGCTCAGCGGTCAGAGCCTGCGCCTGGCGGTGATGGCTCCACCTCCAAGCGCAAGACGGCGGGTTCGACTCCCGCCCCCCGCTCCACCACGCAGAAGCTCCTGGACGCCAAGCCGGCACCAGGGCACGACACCAGCATGACACCCGGCATGCTGGCCTTCGCCATCGAGTACCTGCGCAGCTTCAACGGCACCGCCGCCTACATGGCCAGCCATCCAGGCGTCACTCCCCGCACGGCAGGCGTCGAGGCGCATCGCCTCCTAAAAAACCCTAAGGTCCGCGCCTACATCGAGCAGCACCGCGAGAAGCTGGCGCTGGAGGTGGACTTCAGCCGCGAGGACGTGATCCGCGAACTGGTGGCGCTGGTGCGGGCCGACCCGAACGAGCTCACGCAGATGCGGCACGTCTCGTGCGATGGCTGCTGGCCCGAGCAGGAGGGCGCGCCGCCCATCTGGCAGGAGCCCAACCCGGAGTGCCCGCAGTGCCAGGGCGACGGCATCCCGCGCCCGTGGTTCGCCGACACCCGGACCCTGAGCCCGGCCGCGCGCCGGCTGTTCAGCGGCGTGAAGACGACCAAGGACGGCATCCAGGTGCTGATGCGCGACCAGGACGGCGCGCTCGACAAGCTGGCCAAGGTCTTCGGCGCCTACGAACTGGACAACAAGCAGAAGGCCGTGCCCCTGGCCGAAGCCTTCGCGCAGTTCCTGGGCCAGTTGCACCAGGGCGCTGACGCCCGCCTGCCCATCGTCGCGGCCAAGGCCCGGCCCCGGAAGGAGCCGACGTGAGCGCCGCCGATCGCCCGACCGCCGACCGCCTGCGTCAGCTTTTCAGCTACGACGCCGAGACGGGGCACCTCACGCGCATCGTCACGACCAGCAACCGATGCCCGGCGGGCAAGCGCGCAGGCACGTTCGACCGCACCACCGGCTATCGCAAGGTCAACGTGGACGGTCGGATGTACGGTGAGCACGTCGTCATCTGGTGCCTCGTGCACGGTTCGTGGCCGGCGGGTCTGATCGACCACCGCAACGGTGTGCGCGACGACAACCGGATAGACAACCTGCGCGACGGGTCGCGCCGGCTGAACCAAGAGAACATGCGACGCCCGCGGAGCGACAACAAGAGCGGGTTCCTGGGCGTGACCTACGCCTCGGACGGCGCGCCGCAGGCGCACATCCGCATCAACGGACGCCAGAAGTACCTCGGCCGCTTTGCCACAGAGGCGGAAGCGCACGAGGCCTACGTCGCGGCTAAGCGCCGCCACCACGAGGGATGCACGCTGTGAGCGAGCAGCTTGACATCCGCGTCGACGCCGAAGCCTTGTTCGGTGACCACACGGACTTCGGCAGTCTCGAATGGCGGCTCAGTTCGTTGTACTGGATCGTGGACAAGAAGGGCGAGGCGGTGCGCTTCAAGCCCAACGCGCAGCAGCTGGCGTTCATCCGCAACCTCTGGAACCGGAACCTGATCCTCAAGGCCCGTCAGCTCGGCTTCTCGACGCTGATGCAGATCCTGCAGCTTGACCAGGCCTACTTCACGCGCAACTTCAACGGCGTGGTGATCGCCGACACCCTGCCGAACGCGAAGAAGCTGTTCAGCAAACTCGAGTTCGCCTACGAGCACCTGCCCGACGTGATGCAGGAGGCCGTGCCGATCGCGGCCAAGACGAAGGGCGAGGGCATCGAGTTCGCGCACATGGACGAGCACGGGCACGCCAACCCGAGCCGCATCAGCATCGCCGTGAGCGCCCGCGGCGGCACGGTCAACCTGCTGCACGTCTCCGAGCTAGGGAAGATCGGCCTCAAGTTCCCGCAGCGCGCGGAGGAAATCCGCACCGGCGCTTTCCCGGCGGCCGAGCAGGGCATCACGGTGGTGGAGAGCACGGCCGAGGGCGCCTTCGGCCTGTTCTACGACCTGTGCGAGCCGGCGATGAAGCGCCAGGAGAAGGGCATCCCCGAGACGCGCCTGGACTGGCGGTTGCACTTCTTCCCCTGGTACGAGTGCGACGACTACCGCCTGAGCCCCGAGGAAGCCGTCCTGGTGGAGATACCGGACCACCTGCGCCGCTACTTCGCCAAGGTGCAGGCCGAGCTACGCATCAAGCTCGACGCCGGCCAGCGTGCGTGGTACGCCAAGATGAGCGAGACGCTGGGCAAGAAGATGAAGCAGGAGTACCCCGCTTCGCCCAAGGAGGCCTTCGAGCAGGCGATCGAGGGCGCCGTCTATGGCGACCAGATGACCCGGCTGCGCGAGCAGGGCCGTCTCACGCGCGTGCCGCTGGACCCGAACTACCCGGTGAACACCTTCTGGGACTTCGGCGTCAACGACGCGACCGCCATCTGGTTCCACCAGCACATCGGCCTGCAGCACCGCTGGTTCTACTACACCGAGGGCAGCGGCAAGGGCCTGCGGCACTGGTGGATCGAGGTGTGCGAGGCGCACCGCATCCGCCACGGCTACCGCTGGGGCCGGCACTACCTGCCGCACGACGCCGACGCCGAGATTCTTGGCGAGGTGGTGACGACCAAGCACCGCATCCTCAAGGGCCTGGGCATGGAGAGCGTCAAGGTGGTGCCCCGCGTGGCCACCATCGGGCAGGGCATCGAAGTGACCCGCGCCGCCCTGGCCGGTAATCACTGGTTCGATGACCACACGCCGGACGAAGAACTCGGCGAGGACATGGGCGCCGGCAAGGGCATCAAGTGCCTGGACGGCTACCAGTTCGAGTGGGACGACAAGCGCGGCATCTGGAGCGCCGAGCCGCTGCACAACTGGGCCTCGCACGGTGCCGACGCCTGGCGCCAGCACGCGCAGGGCTACACCGAAACCTCATCGCTCGAGAACGAGGACGACGACGACGACCGCCGGCGCCGCCCCCGCAACTGGAAGACCTCATGACCTTCGACCCCAACGATCCGGCTGTGCGTGCCGCAGCCGACCTCGCCGAGCAGATCGACGCGCAGCACGGCGTATTCGTGCGCGTGGAGCGCATGGTGAAGGCCAAGCGCCCGGCCTACAACGCCGAGCAAGTGCGCCGCGCGGCCGAAATCCTGTGCTCGCACTTCGGCGTCAACGTCGTGACCGGCTGGCTCACCGACTTCGAGGCGCAACGATGAACCGCGACGCCCTCATCGTCAGCCCGACCGGCCGGCCCATGTTCAAGGCCGGCGACAACGTGCACCAGCAGTTCACCAGCGGCGAGTACGTGGTGAGCATCGAGTGGTATCTCGACGGCAGGGAGTGCGAGCCGATCATGGCCATATGGTCGAAGACCGGCGGGCGCAACGCCGGCATCTTCGGCATCTGCCTGAGCAGCATCGGCAAGTACGCCGACCCGAGCGGCAACCCGACGCGCGAGGCGTTCATCGAATGCTGGAACGCGCTGCCCACGCTGGGCCGCAACCAGATCGACCTGGAGGTGTTCAGCCTCTTGGACGTGATCCTGCGACACACGCCCGACCTGATCCGCTGCCCGCCGATGCCACCCGCCATGCGCGTGGCCGAGGCGGGTGAGGCGCTGCTGGAAATGACCGTCAAGGACCAGAACGGCAAGACGCTACGAGAGGACGTGATCTAACCATGGCACGCAAGAAGAACGCGGCGGGGCTCACCACCCCCAATCCCGACGTGGTGACGCGCTTCCAGCGCCGCAAGGCGTGGTTCGCCATGGAGTGGGCACGCCAGGAGGCGAACCGCTACCAGATGGCGCTGGACGAGGACTACTACGACTCGCTCCAGTGGACCGAGGAAGAAGCCGCCGCGGTGCGCAAGCGCGGGCAGAACCCCGTCGTCTTCAACGAAATCAAGCCCACGGTGGACTGGCTGATCGGCACCGAGCGCCGCATGCGCCGCGACTTCAAGGTGCTCGCGCGCAACTCCCGCGCGAAGGAAGCCGAGGCCGACGCCGAGGTGAAGACCAAGCTGCTCAAGTACCTGAGCGACGTGAACCGCGTGCCGTTCGAGCGCTCGCGTGCGTTCGATGACTCGGTGAAAGCCGGCCTGGGCTGGCTGGAGGTGGGCATCAGCACCGACCCCGAGGCCGAGCCGATCTTCGTGCGCGCCGAGTCCTGGCGGAACATGCTGCACGACAGCTTCGGCGAGCGCAACGACACCACGGACGGGCGCTACCACTTCCGCTTCAAGGAGGTGGACCTGGACATCGCGCAGGCCTGGTTCCCCGGCAAGGAAGCCGAACTGCAGCGCGCCTCGACCGAGGGGATCGAGGGCGGCAGTGACGAGGGCTGGACCGGCATCTTCCCGAGCATGGGGCTGATCGGCCGCGCCAACATGCCGGCGAAGTACATCAACTACGACGCCGACTCGTGGATCACCAACCCGCGCAAGCGCGTGCTGCTGATCGAGTGCTGGAACTTCGAGCCGGTGCGCGAGACGGACGGCCCGAACGGCATGCCGCGCGTGCGGATGAAGATGCACGTTTCGATCATGACGAAGCTGGAGACGATCCTCGAGGCCCCCAGCCCGTACAACCACAACCGCTTCCCCTTCGTGCCCGTGTGGTGCTACCGCCGCAAGCGCGACGGCCTGCCCTACGGCGTGGTGCGCCCCCTGCGCGGCATGCAGGACGACCTGAACAAGCGCATGAGCAAGTCGCTGTTCGAGGCCTCGTCTCGCAACATCCGCGTCGAGGCCGGCGCGATCGACAAGAAGGTGATGGGCCTGGAGGAAATCCGGGACGAGGAAAACTCCCCGGACGGCATCGCGATCTACGCCGATGGTGCGCTGTCCGGCCAGAAGGTGCAGGTGGTCGAGCGCAAGAGCGATGCGAACTTCCAACTGATGATTGCCCAGGAAAACCGCCAGGGCATCCGCGGCGCTTCCGGCGTCAGCATGGAGCAGCGCGGCGGCCAGGGCAACGTCATCGCGGCCAAGGGGATCATCGCCAAGCACGAGCAGGGCGCACTGCTGACCGCCGAGCCCTTCGACAACCTGCTGCTGGCGCACCAGATGGAGGGCGACCTCTCCACCTCGCTGATCGAGCAGTTCTACACCGACGAGAAGACCTTCTCGATCACCGGCGACCGCTTCGCCCTGGACTACACCACGATCAACCAGACCGATCCGGTGACGGGGCAGAAGCTCAACGACGTGACGCGCTTCAAGGCGCACTTCGTCACCGGCGAGGCGCCGTGGCGGCAGACGCTGGCCGAGGCCGCGTTCGAGTCGGCGATGAACATGCTCGGCCAGCTTGCCCCGGTGGCGCCGGCGGTGGTGGCCAGCATCATCGACCTCGTGTTCGAGTGGTCCGACCTCCCGAACAAGCAGCTGATCGTGCAGCGCATCCGCCAGGCGACCGGCGCGGTGGACCCGGACGAGGGCGAGACGCCCGAGCAGCTTGCGCTCAAGAAGCAGAAGGCCGAACTCGCCCAGGCGCAGTTCCAGGCCGAACTCGCCATGCTGCGCGCCTCGGTGAAGGAAGCGCAGGCCAAGGGCCAGAAGCTCGACGCCGAAGCCATGGCCAAGCGCCTGGAGACGGTCTACATGAGCGCGCAGGCCGCGCAAGTCGCCATCCAGGTGCCAGGCGCCATGGTGGTGGCCGACCAGCTTCTCGAGTCCGTGGGCTTCCAGGACGCGAGCGGGCAGGGCACCGGCGCGACCGTCCCCGCTGGCGCACAGCCGCAGCCCGCCATGCCTGCCGAGCCGATGGCGCCCGCACCTGGCGCACCGGCCGGCGGCGAAATGCCACCCCTTCAACAAGCAGACGGTGCCATGACCGGCATCGAAACCCCGGCGCCGGATGGCGTCATCACCCAAGGAGCCTGAACCATGGCAACCGCCAAGCAGAAAGCCGCCGCCACTGCGGCCAAGACCGACGAAACCGTCGTGAACGACATCACCCGCCTCGAAGTGGCCCGCGCGCTGCCGGAAGTCACCGGCGATGCCGAGACGGCCCAGCCCGCCGTGGCCGAGGGCGCGATCGAGCGCTTCTACACCGAGGATGGCCGCCTCATGACCGTCGTGGCGTTCAAGGGCGCGCTGCACAGCCTGCAGATCGCCGAGCCGACCGACGAGCCGGCCGACACCGAAGCCTGACCAGGAGCCACCATGCCCAAGATCAACGAAGACGACGACCTGTTGCCCGACGAGCGCGCACTGCTGGACCAGCAGAACGGCAACACCCCCGCACCCCCGCCTGCAGCCGCTGCGCCGACGCCCGCGGGCGATGACGAGACGCCCGCGCCGGCCACGGCTGCGGAAGCCCCTGCG
>VYMG01000264.1_pt1 | contig 15582 bp, 9 predicted proteins | sample 5115261 | NCBI WGS metagenome assembly VYMG01 (sample SAMN12291781, study PRJNA351875) | freshwater metagenome | isolation source: freshwater lake | place: USA: Michigan, Wintergreen Lake | collected 2013-08-08
CTGCCGGGTTTTTCTTCCAAAAAGCCGTACAAAACTGTACGGCTTTTGTCGTTTATACCCACCTGTAATGCCTTCTATCATAAATACCTAGCTAAACCTCATCCCGGTGATTTAAAGCTCTGCCAAAAAAAGTTAGACCTTTTCTGCAAATTGCCATAGAAAATTTCAAAAAAGGCATCTCTTCTCATAAAACTACGATCATAGACTGTTTTACAAAGTAGCTAATATTTTACCTCATCGCCTGTACTATTTGTTTCTGTTGCCCAAATTTTGTAGCTTTGGAGGGAAATTGCTCTATACTTTTCCGAAAATTATTAACGACTATCACTCTTCACTCATGCATAACAGTATTCGTTCAACATTCATTGTTGGTGTAAAACTCCTTATTCTTTTAATAGTCTTGTTCGGCATTCACCAACAATCCACCGCTAATGTTCATATTGGGAGCGGGCAACAGTTTACAACTCTTCAAGAAGCAGTAAATGCAATCCGTCCGGGCGATACCGTGTTGTTTCATGAAGGAAAATATGCTGGCTATCAAGGAATTTCCAATCTTAAGGGGAGTGCTCAACAGTGGATTGTTTTTGCACCTTTTGAAAACGATGTCGTTGAGATTGCCGGAGCATGGCAGTTTATGAGTTGCGAATATTTGAAATTTGTCCACCTCACGTTTAGAGGAACACCGGAGTACCCGGGACGGCTCTTCAGTGTAGATAATAGCGGTAGTTGTCAAACACCTTCAAAATTCATTATTGTTGAGAATTGTTCATTTTCGAATACAACCGACAGCCTGTGAAGCAATGGACTACAATGTTTGCAGTAATGGTATTGTTAAGGGTAATAGATTCGAAAACTGTCTCAGTGGCGGACACATCAAGGGCGGAGCTTCGAATATAACAATGGAAGCAAATATCTTTATAAATGCCTCACAAGCACCGTGGGTTGCCTACGAACTTGGTGGAGATACAGGTGCGGAGTTTTACTGCCCTGAAGATTCGTTCGAAGTTTCCAATTTAAATTTTTACTCGAATATTGTCATTGGCGGCTATCGAGGAATTGCCCTTTCTTCTGCCCGAAAGTGCAAGATAATTAATAACACATTTTACAACTGCGGACAGGCAACGTGGCGTTTTCTGACGACAAGTACACTGTACCCTGAGCTTTCGGGCAATATCATCGAGAATAACCTTCTTGCCTTTGGATTATCTGCTTATATTAATGGTGGCAAACAACCGCCCGATGCAGCCGTATTCAGCAATAATATTTATTACAGCATAACAGCACCGACATTTACAGGACCCTACTGGGACACACCTGATTTGGATGCTATTAAAGATAAAAATCCCCTTCTTTATGGTTCAACAATACCAATGTTTGTTGCGGCGCAAAACCAAGATTTCCGACTTGCTGCCTCAAGTCCCGCAATCGGCACAGGAAAACCCGAAACAGAGCCGACAACTGATTATTACGGCAAACCCTTTTCGCAGACCCGTCGTTCCATTGGTGCAATAGAAGTCGAGAGTACTTCGGCTATCGAGACTATAGATAAAACAGTGAATGCCAATATTAATATTTACCCAAATCCGACATCAAATTACATCGAAATTAGAGGTGTGACCCGGGAGGAACAAGTTACGATTATCACTCCGATTGGTACTACTGCTTTAACTGCATCAACAAATTACCCGATTGACCTCAGCAAACTGCCGAGCGGTGTGTATTTGCTTATCATAGGAAAGTCAACGAAGATTATTATCAAGCAGTAAAATCGTCAGCGACACCAATCATCGTAACTATCTAAGTATTCTAAATTAATTCAAAGGCATAGATAAATTATTGATAGGAAGCGTTTGCGCAGAATATTTCAATCCATGCGGGATTCTTGCGGTCATGGAAGGAAGCCGGAATTTCGCCCCTCTTTTTTACCTGACTGTAATATCTTTGTTAGTTCCTTTCTCACAGACTGATTGGGATGGGGCTAATAATATTATCAAGATTATTCAACTTCGTTTGATAATCGAAGTCGAATCAATCGAAATGCACAGATAGGTACAATCCACATTAAAAACGTACTGATAAAGAACCCATAAGACTTATAGAACTTGTGGATTGCCATGTTCCTGCTTTGCGATATCCTATGGTGGCAATATCTGTCCCGAAACTAAGAGCTACTCTTTGTTCGGGTGTCCATGATAAGCCAAGAGAAACTCTTGCTATGGGTTCGCCTGAAATGGTGCTGCCTATGGAAGCCGTTGTTATGGGAATAATGTCCAATAATTCCGCATAATCCATACGATGGCTTGCTGCAACCGAATATGCTGAAAATTGTCGTGATTGTTGTGCTGTTCGTATTTCACCATCATATAATTCGCTTACTGGCGAAGAAAATGTTCCCGTCGAATATTCTAAGCCAATGCTATTATTATCTTCAAGTGCATAGAGTACTTGAAATACTTGTCCCGAAAAAGAATTATTACCTAAAGGATATAGAGTAGAAAATCTGGTAATTATCGAATAATCTTCAAAATATAATTGTTGTATAGACGGAGGCGTATAAACCGAAGCAGTATGATTATTATATCCGTCATTATTACTATTATTCGGATAAAGTGATTGAGCCGCCAGAATAGGAACTGTTTCCGTAGATACTGTTATCATTTGTTCATCTGGAAGATTATTGTTTCCAGACAATAAAGAACGCGGCACAACAGGAATATTTTGTTGTGATATTGTTGTCAATGAATGTGATTTTATTTTCTTCGTTTGTATCTGTTGTGCAGTCAATGGGGAGGCAGATACTTCCATTGCAGTAATTGCAGAAGTATTTTTCATTTGTGCAGTAATCTTGTTCTGTGTCTTTATTTCTGTAAATTGTAAAGAATGAACATACCAACCGATGAGCGCACCAAGACATAAAGTAGAAACAATAGCAATGCCATTGCCCATCAAGGATTCTGCACCCGTATGGACGGATGATGGCGCTATGATAGGAGCGGTGTGTGTCGGTTCGGATAAACCCAATTCCATAAATAAGGATTCTTTTACATCATCGGGAGCGTTAATACTCGCAAAATCATTATGCGCTTGTTGTTGTAATTGTATTTGTGTTAATAATTCATGACGTAATTCTTCATGAGCAGACATCTCTTGAAAAAGGAAATTCTGTAATTCGGCAGATAGGTTGCCTTCGAGATATTCATGAATTAAATATTGATAATCACTCATAATACTCAGAGAAAAAAATCATTGATAATTGGAGCAAGCAGATGTTTTACTTTTTCTTTTGCTCTCCACACTCTGTTACGAACAGTATTGATGGTTTGCCCTGTTATTTCGGCAATAGTGTCATATTCCAAATTATGATAATAACGAAGCACAAATGCTTCCCTTTGGTCTATATCAAGAAATTGCAATGCTTTTGATAATTGTGTGACCAAATCTTTATTTTCATAGTGTTGAGAAAATTCTTGTATAGCACTTTGTTCTGTCAGCGGTTCAAAATGTTTACGTGTTCTTTTATTATTTAAGCAGAGATTACGTGCTGTCACCAAAGTATAAGCTCCTATATTGGCAATGGTGGTAGATTGTAATGCTTGATACAATTTGATAAAAGTTTCCTGCAAAATATCACGCGCATCGTCTTTGTTGGCTGTAATGCGGAGTGCATAAGCATAGACGCGATTGCGATGACGGTCATAGATTTCACCAAATACATGAGAGGTGAGGGAATGGTCACTTGTAAAAAGTACAAGCAATTCTTCATCGGTATATGATAGTAATGTCTCTTTGTTCATAATGCTGATAGTGATGACATACGATGAAGTAAAGTAATTTCATGTATGAGATGCTAAAGACACATGAAGTTGTATTTCATCACGAGTTGCGAACAAATTTACGCATATTGCAGTAGAGTAGAGGTGAAACCAGCCCATAAAGAACTCTTTTCGTGATAAAACACAGGCACAGGTGTCATTGATACAGAATAACATAATGAGAGAGAAAATGAACATGAAACACATAGTTCCTGCTTTAGCACTATTGGTACTTCACACATGTACCTTGTTTGCTCAGCACCCCGAAGACTATCGTTGGGATGATAAATTTGGTGCGCCGGGTATTGATGCCATTCAAAAAAACGGTCATTCTGACTCACCTGTAAAGGCGACATTGATTGATGGAACAAAAATTTATGTCGGCGGTGAATTTACTAATGCCGGTAATAATATAGCATTATGGGATACCCAAGTCGGCAAATGGGAACAATTAGGCACAGGAATAAATGGTATAGTGACTGTTCTCTATAAATGGGGTGATTATCTTGTTGTTGGTGGAGAGTTTACCGAAGCAGGTGATAGTAAAGCCAATAATATCGCTTTGTGGAATACAAAAACAAAATTATGGGAAAATATAGGTACAGGTCTTCCCGGTCCTATTTCCGCAATTTGTGAATATAAAAATCAATTATATGTTGCAGGTGATTTTGTTGTTGCAAATGGAAAAACTGTCAATGGTATTTGTCGTTGGACAGGGAATGAATGGCAAAATCTTGGAAAAGGTGTTTATGGCGGGAACGTGAATGCACTTATCGTCTATAAAGATAATTTGTGGATTGGCGGTAGTTTTATTGCGGCGGATGCAGATACTGCAAAAGCAAAAATTGCAGTATGGGATGGGCTTACATGGTCAGATGCACCACAAATTTCTATCGGATATTCATGGCAAAATTCTGTTACGGGATTTGCTATTGTCAGCGAAAAACTCTTTGTAACAGGTAATTGGTACTGGAATGAGATTATTCTGAATACTACTGTGAAAAAAAATATTCCGGAATTACTCTATTATGATGGAAAAACTTGGACAGACCCCGTAAAAACATTTGGAGCATTTACCTCTCAAACTCAAATTTTAGGAGGTATTCAATTAATATCAAATTCTACTAATCTTATTGTTGCTTTTGCTAACTTAGAAGAAGTTGATGGGATTAGTGCAAAAGGTATAGCTATTTGGAATAGTACGACCAATAGATGGAGTGCTTTGGGAAGTGGTATTTCTGATATAGGAAACAATAAATATATAGAAGCCCTCGCATGTGATGAAGATAAAGTTATTGTGGGAGGAAGATTTAATGAAGCCGGTGGGCAATATGTCAATAATATTGGTTTATACAATATTGGTACTCAGCGTTGGGAAGCATTTTCAAGTAAAGCTCTCAATGGACTTTATGGACGAGAAAACAGTTTTCAATCAACAACAAAAGTTTTTTCTGTCAATAATACTATTATCGCAATGGGCAATTTTATTTATGGGAGCAATACGCGCGTTAATGGTTTGGCAGAGTGGAAAAATGGTATATGGTCTGCGCTGGGTACAGGTATTCAGGGCGGAATCATCAATAGAAAAGTAAGTCAATTACAATCTGTTGCGGGATATTTATCAACAATAACAGAATATAAAAACACTTTACTTATTGGTGGTGATTTTGCCGGAATTGCCGGTGTGAATGCATCTTGTATTGCGGAATATGATAAATCACAATGTAAAGAATTTCAAGGAGGAGTCACAGGTGCGGTATCATTAGGTTCGGGTTCTGCCAATACATATTTATCGGTTGATTGTTTTTTTGTGGATGGAAATGACCTTTATATCGGGGGAACATTTACAGAAGCAGGCGGAAAAAAAGTGAATCATATTGCTCGTTGGGATGGCAATCAATGGCATGAACTCGGAGGAGGAATTTCGATTAACTCGACATATTATGTACCCAAAGTACAAGCAATAAAAAAATTATCTGATGGCAGAATTATTATAGCCGGGCAATTCGATGCTTGTGGCGGTAAAGCTATGACAGGCGTGGCTATATGGGATGGAACGCAATGGACTTCAACGGGTTTATCTGGAATGCTTTCAGTTGTGGATATTGAAATTGTCGGTAATACTGTCTATGCAGCAGGAACATTTTCAAGAGTGAATGGTATATTTATGAATAATATTATGCAATGGGATGGAATGAAATGGTCGGATATGCAAGGCGGTTTAGTTTCAAATTGGGGTGCATTTATTAATGATATTCATGCGGATAATGGTAAACTCTATGTCGGTGGTACATTTAAGGCAGCCGGTAATAGTGAGGCACAAAATATAGCGTATTGGGATATCAAAGAACAACGATGGAATCAAATGGGCAGCGGCACAGATAAAAGTGTTACGAATATTGTGGCAAGAAATGATTCTGTGTTTGTGAGTGGCGGATTCCAAAGAGCCGGTATGAATTATTCCTCGAATTTTGCTCTATGGCTACCAAAAAATACTGTCAATGTTGAAGAATATTTTTCTGATTATTCCTCTGATATTGTTGTATATCCCAATCCTGCTTCGACAACTCTTACTTTGTATTCCCCGCAACCAGAAAAAACGATTCATACAATAGTCATTACTGACAATATGGGCAGAGAAATGACGAGAATAGATTGTCACATTTCACCCGATAGTCAATTGCTTCATACTGTTGATATACAGTCATATTCTTCAGGATTATATTTTGTAACGATATATACCGAAGGAATGCATTATACATTACCATTTTCTGTTATCCATTAATTATTTGTTGAGAGGAATCGTGTATGTACCAATTATCCCAAAAACTATTCGGATTATATATCTGTTGTGAGCTGCTTTGCTGCTTTCAGAATGGTGCATACTCTCAATCATTAAATATCTATTCGGTTCAAACAGATAAAATACCTGTTATTTCTGCTTCGCTAAGTATAAGAAATCAGAATAATGTACAATTATCCTCTATTATCCCATCGGATATTCGTGTTGTGGAAAATGGGATTAATAGAAATGTGCGCCTTATTGAATGTCCATCCGAAAGAATTATTGAAAGAATTTCCTCTGTTCTGGTCATGGATATTTCCGGTTCAATGGCAGTCGGCGATCCCACGAATATGGCATTAGCGAAGATTGCGGGTAAGTGGTGGATACAATCTCAAGCAAATGACGGTTCGGAATGTGCTGTGACCAGCTTTGATCACAATTCCTATATTAATCAGGATTTTACGAATAATAAACAAAAGTTGATAGATGCGATAAATAATTTATCACCGTCAGGGGGTACAGATTATAATAGCGGATTTATTAGTGGTATTGGTGCAGGATTGAAGATAATTAGTCGTGCAAAACATAAAAGAATACTGATATTTTTAACCGACGGACAAGGTGGCGTGGACGCTGATGCTGTATTACAAGCGGCACAAAAAGAACAAGTCACTGTATTTTGTGTAGGAGTACGTTTTTCTTTGCCCGATGCTCTTAAAAATATTGCAGAAAAAACAAATGGTCTGTGGTTTGAAAATGTTCTGTCAGAAACTCAGCTTATTGATGCCTACAAATATATTTATGATATTGCGGTCAATAATGTACCATGCCGCATTGAATGGGATTCTGATGTGTCTTGTACGAATGAACGAACAGCCATTGTCTCGTACAATGCTTTAGGAGTAAGCGATACCATTGTATATAATATACCGGACGAATATTTACCCACGATTACATTTTCAGATTTGATTGTAAAATTTGCAACGACATCGCCGGGTAATACCGATAGTAAAAGTGTTGAAATTACAGCAATGTCCAATAATGTTGAGATAAATAATATTACCGTCAATAATAATGTATTTGTTATAAATCCATCAACACCCTTTCCTTGGAAATTACAAAAGGGCGATACAAAATCATTCGCCATACAATTTACCCCACAGGACTCAAGTTTACTTTTTGATCAAATTATCATTCAAGGCAATATATGTAAGCAAAGTATTCTCTATGCGACAGGCGGTTTTCCCGGCAAGAGAAAAAAAGATATAAAAATAATAGTAAAAAATCCTAATGGCGGCGAACGCTTTATTGCCGGAGATACGACTTTTCTTGAATGGAGCGGAGTTATGCCCGATGATACAGTACGTCTTGATTATTCTACGGATAATGGGCAAACATGGTTATCGGTTATCAATAGAACATCGGGATTTTCCTATGCGTGGAAAGTACCGCCAACACCAAGTACACAATGTTTATTGAGAGCACAATTAGTAAATATAAAATCACCCGATAGTGTTATAGTACTTATTGGGCATAGAAATAATGTTATGGAAGGATGTTTTAGCCCTGATGGAGTGCGAGCAGCCACCGTCGGATTAGATTCCACTCTGCGTATATGGGATTCTTTTTCGGGTAAACAAATAGTATCGTCATTACCCACAAGAACGATGCGAAGGGATTTTATTCTACCGCAAACCGTAGCATGGAGTAATAGCATTACCCATATTGCCGTTGGCGGAAATCGTGGAGCAGTGTTATTTGAAAGTGATGCATATACGCCCATACGATATTTTGATGATTCACCTTCATCTGTAAATATTACATCGGGAGTATTTACACCGGACGGTTTATCTTATATTTCGACAGGTATGAATAATAAAATTATAATTTCCTCTGTTCAGCAATATGGTCTTTATAATGAAATACCTACTTCGCATACAAATACAATACACAGACTCACAATTGCGGATTTTAAGAAAGAAACAAATGGGAAATCATTTACAGTATTAACAGCAAGTCAAGATAACTCTGCTTGTAACAGTGCCGTAAGTCTTGTCGAGAATGATTATAGTTTCAATTCAAGCCGACAATGTTATCCACTTTTTTCCGGCGGCGACAGTAAGGTCGCATATATTCAAAATCCCCAAAATAATGGTGAACAATTAGTTGCCTCGATAAATGGGAGAATTATTCGTTATCCTGATGGTGCGACATTTACCTTCCCGTCAAATATTAATGATATAGAATATTCACCGGACGGGAATTATGTTGCGGTTGCTTTTAATTCAGGTGAAATCGCTATTCTTAATGCTTCAACAATGGCAATCGAACGACGATTAGATCGCATACAAGCAACAGCAAACAGTGTGCGTTGGGATATTTTCGGAAGTAGAATTATTGCTACCTATACAAATGGAAATTCTCTGATATGGACGCTGAAAGATGTCGTTCTGCAAGAGGATATGTCCGATAATGTATGGACAATTATTGTACCGCAAATTACGACCTCCTCAGCGATTGATATGGGAGCACTTTATGTCGGTAATGTAAAAGATTCTGTCTGTCTTAATGTCCTTTGCATGACTCAAATTCCACAATATATCGGTGTTCTGGATTCTGTTGAGTTACGCAATGATAATGAAAATAATTTTCGCTTGGTGTCGGGTATAAAAGGTGATTTTTCCGAAAGTAATCCATCGTGCCGTTCAATAGAGGTGCAGTTCCGACCACAATCATCGGGAATAAAAAATGCTTTTCTTCGCTTTTATGTAGCATCACAGTTTTATGATATACCCCTTACAGGCTTAGGAATAGATCAACGAGTACAACTTAATAATACTGTGATTGATTTTGGTGCAATTTCCGTTGGTACATCAAAAGATTCAATTATCACTCCTTCATTAACAAACATTTCTTCAGGCCCAGTAGAAATCTTTTCGACAACAATACCGGATATTGGAAAAGAGTATTTTTCAATTTTAGGCGGTGACACGGTAATTACTTTATCGCCCCAAAAATTTCAGACATTGAATATTAGATTCACACCCGAAGACATTGGGCGTGTCAGTTCAAGAGTACGTATTAATTTTATTGGAGAAGGTATAAATCCACGGCAAAATTATGTTTATCTTTTTCTGATTGGTGAAGGTATATGCGGTCGAGCGGACAGTTCAAAACCATTATCCATTAATACGGGACAAAAAACTATGACGGTTTTGACGGGTCGCCGATTAACTATACCTCTGATTGTATCGTATAAGGAATTACAAAAAGAAGAAATACCCCGTGAATTTTTTGGCAAAGTATCATTTAATGCATCACTATTATATCCTCGTATCGGTACTCCGATGGGTAATGTTGACAAAGAGAGCAAACGGCGCAGTATTGAATTTCAAGGTGTACGAACAAATAATAGCGATACCTTAATAGTGTTTTCATTTTTAACATTATTCGGTGATAATGATAGAACTGATTTTACTGTGGACACATTGTTTTTTAATGATGGATGTCCGTTTATTATTCGCAATGATTCTTTGTCAATCGTTTTTTCTGATATATGTGAGGCAGGCGGTAAACGATTGCTTACTAATGCACGTACCACAAAACTGGAAGTCAAAGAAAAAGATATTCACGACAATCATATTCTGCTTTCTTTTGCATTAACAGAACCATCATCTCCCGAGCTATTGATAACAAATATGATAGGTGATATTATTGTGCGAAAAAATGTAGGACATCTTGAATCCGGTGAATATGAATATTCGATTGCGGTACCGCCTTTGGCTTCAGGATATTATTATGCTCTTTTGCGTACTAAAAATGAAAGCGTTATCACTACTTTCTTGAAATGGTAATACTATGCTCATGAAGTATGTTTTGGTATTTTTCTTTTTTCTTAGTTATGCATGTATTGCGCAAACAATAGCGGATAATCAACGTGAACGCTTTGGTGTGTTTACACATTTTACTATCAATATTCATAGTGCGGATTTTCAACAATTACCCAATATAGATAATTGTTGTCAGCGTTTTGAAAGTGGTTCCGGCAATCAATTTAGCATAGGCGGATTATATGAATTTCCTGTGTCGAACAGATTTGGATTATCGTTACGCGCTTCTTATACAGATATGAGCGGCGAATTACAAACAAAAGAAAATAAACCGGTTTTTGACATAGCGGCGAATCGTCTTGTGCAGCAAGCCACTATACTCCACACAATCAATGCTTCATTAGCTTCTATTGGTTTCGAGCCATTGGTTTCATATAATCCTGTCAGAGGAATGCGACTATTTACCGGTATGCGAATAGCATATCTTAACAAAATTTCTTTTATTCAAAATGAAACCATAGAACAACCGGGCTTTGTGTTTGTGGAGAATAATCAGAAAGTACGTAATGAACGTCAAGGCGACCTTGCGAATATTGTGAATATACAAAATAGTCTTATGTTCGGTGCAAGCATGGAATTTCCTCTTAATAAAGTTCGCACATTATTGTTGTCACCCGAATTATTTTATTCTCTTGGTCTTCAAAATCTTACTACGGATTTGTCATGGAAATATAATTCTCTGCGCTTTGGTATTGCACTCAAATTTGCTACTCCTCCTATGGATACCCGTATAATTGCTCCTCCTGCGGACAGCATCACTCAACCAAAGCCACTTCCTATTGTCACACAATCACCACAGACACCAAAAATCAATCCTGACTATAGTATTCAGACATATAGCTCTATCAATAAAGCAATACCGACGGATACCATTATTTATGATATATATTTTTCGAGGGAAATTAAACCCTTGTTGCATTATATTTTTTTCGATAAGAACTCTTCCGAAATAGCCTCTCGTTATACATTGTTGACAAGAGAGAATACAAAAAAATTCACATTAGAAAATCTTTCTCGGCTCAATATTCTTGATACATATTATTCTTTGCTCAATATAGTCGGGAAAAGACTGAAAGATTATCCTAAAGCAAAAATCACACTCGTCGGATGTGTGTCCGATAATAATGGCGAAAAAGGCAATATCTCACTCGCAAAAAACCGTGCTCTGTCCATACAAAAATATTTAACGGAAACATGGGGGATTGACAGTAAAAGAATAACAGTGGAATCTCGATTATTACCCATGAATTATTCGCGAACAAATGACGCGAATAAAGCCGCCTCCGATGAAGAAAATCGTCGTGTGGAAATTCTCTCCGATATACCGGAAATTACCGCTCCATTTATTGCCAATGACACGGTGTATGAAACCTCGCCACCCATTGTGTATGCAATTGTCCACAATCCTTTGATGAAGAAATATACACTACAAATTTGTAGCGAAAACACACTGAATCCCGATAATTGTGTGCGTTATGAACGATACAATACAGCCGATACTATTGCTTGGAAAGCAACAGACGATTATCACTTGATAGAGAAAAATAAGGCAATCACGATTGCAATAAACAATGATGATATGTCACAAAAAGTATATAAAAAAATTATTGTTCAGCAGAAAAAACAAACAATGAGTTCACGAAAAACAGTGGAAACATATCGGCTTATTTTATTTGATTTCGATAAATCCGAGCTTTCGGATAATCATCGTCGTATTGCAGATGTTATTCAAGAAAATATTACTTCCACAACAAATGTGAGCATTGAAGGCAGTACAGATTTTCTTGGAGATGCCGCCTATAATCGTCGTCTGTCTTTGGAAAGAGCTTCCGCAACAGCACGATATATTGGCGTGCCACAGCAATTTGTCGAAGGTAAAGGCGAGCAAGAATACTCTACCAACTCTTTACCCGAAGGACGTTTCTATAATAGAACCGTGACAGTAAAGTTAGTTAATATAATTCCGTAAATAGGGCGGAGTATTATATATGCCAAGACTGTAAGGGTTTTCATGATTGATTACAAAGTGAATATGTTTAATTATGTTTATAATAGTCATTTTATGTCATATTATTCAAAATTAGGATGGGTGTTGCAATGAAAAAATTTCAGATGATTTGTTTGTTAATGGTAACTTTATTTTTACCCTCCGTAAATCTATTTAGTCAAAATCATGTTTTAGGCAATTTTGCTCCTACACAACTTGATACATACAAAGATAAGCTGTTGATGTTAGGTTTTGATTGGGATAACAAGGGAATCCTTTCAGTATTTATAAAGAATACAAACGATACTTCGTTCTCCTTGACTAATATTACCAAAGATATAAATTTGGAGTTAAATGTACATTCTAAAGTACATTTTGATAACTTTGGAAATATTTGGGCTTTTGGTAAAAGCAATTTATGGAAATATTCCAATGGACAATGGATAGATGTGCCTACTCCGCCTGATTTACTACCAAACAGACAATTTCGGGACTTTTGTTTTGATGATGAAAACAATTTGTTTGTTGGAGTATTAATAGGTTTTGAACGTTATCGAGAAACTGTAAATGGAACTGTGTATGTCGTCTATGATAGTGTCAATAATGAATTACTTAAAATTAAAACGAATACACCTACTGTTAGCTACGAAGTAATTAAAAAATTTTATGACAAAGAAGAGCATTTTTATGATGCTATTCATGCAATCACTAAAAGACCCGATGGAGCTATTGTTTGTATTCTCGCAGAAACAGCTGACAACTTAATGATTTACAAGAATAATCAGCTAAGTTATCAGACAATTCCAGTAAATCCTAATGGATTAAATGCAGATGTTACATCTATGGAATATGATAATAACTTAAATTTGTGGTATTCAGTAAAATCAGCGGGACAGTTCTCCGACATGAGCCCATCAAATGGAGTTCATAGAATTTCTTCAGCCGGAACTCATACAAGATGGGATTCGACTCATGGATTAAAAGGAAGTCTTTTTCGGAAGTATCGGTATGAACCTACTTTGAGTGTAGAAAAAATCTCTATTGATAAAGTAAATAACTTAGTATGGGGTGCTACAGAATTTGGATTCTTTTCAATTGATGAATCTAAGCCTATATCAGATCAGTTAACATTTTATACTCGAGATAGCCTTGTCAATCCAAAGTTTAAATATTATAGCTCTAATGTATCCAACAGCTCAAATCAGTTTGAATTTGTAACAATTGCACAAAATGGAAGAAACACTTTTCTTGCAAGCCAAATGGGATTTTTAGAAATAGTGGATAAAGATACACCATCCTCTATAGGAAATCTTTATATAAGTCTTAACAATTCTATAGATATTTTCCCCTTACCAAGTTCTAAATCTGAAGTGTTTGTAACTATTAATAATCATGAATCTATTACCGGTTCAACTCTTAGTATTATGGACATGTCAGGTAGAACTGTACAACTAATTCAGATTGAAAGTTCCTCAGGATATACTCAAATTCCTATAAATACAGAAGATTTGTCTTCAGGCACTTATTATGCCGTGTTGCGAAGTGGTAGAAACGTAGTGACTAAACAGCTTGTCGTTGTTCATTGAGAATAATGTAGTCGTGAAACGTATTTATTTTTTTTGTTTTAAAAATAACCAACCATCAATAGACCGTAATTAAAGTGATTGTAGAAATTTTCACTATTGATTTTCTTTATGTGTAAATTTTTTTGAACTCAGAAGCTACCAAAACTACTTAATTGTGAGTGTAACTTCCCTGTTTTGCACTGATTCTTCATCAAAATTCAAATGTGCAATAATTGAGCTAAGAAGTATATGGGGTATCCACAGCCGAGCTTCTGCTAAGATGCCGCTTTTCAGCAAAACAAAAAAGTACGGTACAGAAAACAAAAAGAATAAACGCAGAGTTTTTTTATTCTTCTCAGAAGCATGAGCATATAGTAAAAATGTTAATCCGACAAAAAATAAGACACTCATATATTTAATAGTAGTAAATTCCGGCAAAGGACCTGCATAATACACAGCTTCTTCGAAACCATAATAAAGCCGCAATAGTGAATATGTGAATAATGATACACCGGCGACGGTAATGGGGGTTACAAATTCTATTGTCCACAATTTTGAATGATTATGTACTCTGTAAAGTGCAAAAAGAAATGCCGAAAAAATAAATTGCGATTCTCTTGTCAGTATTCCTGCTATGGTTAATAGAATTAATAAGGGCATCATTATATTGCGACGATGATGGTAGCGCAATACCACATAGACCGAACTCAACAATACACTATAGGAAAGACAATCATACGGTGTTATTGCATATTGTGTAAGGACTATAAAGGATGCGCACAGCAGCACATAAAACACTCTGTTCACTGATTGTAATTGAACAAAATGTAATTGAGTAATGCGACTAAGTATAAATGTTGAAAGACCAATACACAGTGAGTTAACAATGAACAAGGTATGATACATAGTCATTGTGTTAGTATGCAAATAGTCCATCATACGGTCGGGTCGTGTAAAAAAAGGAATATTTTGAATGATGCTATAAACAAAGATTGTTAGTTCACGCCCCAATACTCTATAGCGAAAAATTCCCTGTGTATATTTTTGTGTAAACTCTCCAAGAGTGAATGTTTCTATTGTCATATTGGTTATAAAACCATAATAGACAAAGACGGAAAGGCATAAAGAAAGCAGAACAAGTGTACCTTCTTCGAGTATTTTTTTGTAATTCATAGAACGGTAATAATGAGTAATGATGCGTTTTACCGTCGCAAATTACACAGAAAGTCTAAGAATAAAAAAAGAGCATGCTTTTGCATGCCCTTTCTAAGTATCTCTGTTCATCAACAATTATTTTACAACTGTCATTATTTTCGATGATTCCAATCTGCCGGACTGTAAGACAATCATATAATTTCCTGAGGGCAATTCTTGGGTTGAAATATCCACAAAGTGCTGCCCGGGCATAATACGATGCTTCGCTATGGTTCTGCCATCCATTGTTGCAATGGTCAATTCTGCTTCCATGCCACTCACAACACCATAAATAGGAATGGAGGTACGCGCATGAGCCGGATTAGGATAATTTTGCCCAACGGAGAAG